>Ga0136617_10001001_pt1 | contig 24763 bp, 25 predicted proteins | sample AntDrymUQ3222106_2_FD_129672 | JGI IMG/M metagenome (GOLD analysis project Ga0136617, IMG submission 129672) | Polar desert sand microbial communities from Dry Valleys, Antarctica - metaG UQ322 (21.06) | ecosystem: Environmental > Terrestrial > Soil > Desert | place: Antarctica: Dry Valley...
CCGGATCGGCGCTCGCCCCCCTCACGCCGCCCGACGGGTACATAGCGCCCGCCGCTCGGCGAGACCGGATCGGCGTCGGTGTTAGCGGCCGGGTGGTGGGGGCAGGGGGTGGCGACCCTCGGTCGGTCCCTGGCCGGGCCACGGCTGCGGCGGTGGCGGTGGTGGGCCGCCCGGGCCGGGGGTGCCCCACTGCCCTGGGCCGTACGGGCCCGGCGCCGGTGGCTGCCGGTACGGCGGGGCCTGCGGATAGCTCGACGGGGGTGGCGCCACCGGCGGCGGACCGCCACCGGGCTGCCACTGGGGAGCCGAGCCCGTCGGCGTCGCCAGCGCCGGGCGGCCGCGCCTCCGCAGCAGGCCGAGCACGATCGCCCCGAGACCGGCGATCGCCGCCAGGATGCCGAGGATGCGCATCACGCCGACGCCGGCGTTGGGGTCCTGGCCGACGCGCACCACGACGTCCGGATCGTTGGCATCCACCGTGAGCACGTAGGTGCCGGCCTCGTCGATCTCAGCGGTGCGGATCGCCTCACCCGACCGTCCGCCGCCGTCGTAGGACGGCCCCTCGACTCGCTCGAGATCGACCTCGTCGCCGCCGGTGTCCACCAGCGTGAGGCTGACGCGCGGCGAGGCGTCGCCGTCGTAGTCGTAGTCGCGCTCACTCGACGTGCAGTCGCCGTCGATGGCGTCGAGGGAGCCCTTCGTCTCGACGAAGAACGTGTACATCCCGTCGCCGTCGAACTCCAACGACGTCTCGCAGCCAGCCGGGGCCGGCGCCATCGACGTGATCGCGTCGCGATAGCGCTGACTGCCGAGCACCCACAACACGATGCCGGTGATCAGCAGGGCGGCACCGAGCAGCAGCAGCGGCGTCCGGCGTCGATTCGCCGCGGCCGGCGGCCGCACCGGCGTCGTGGGCATCGCGTATGCCATGTCGTTCACACTCCCAGCCGCTCGGCCACCAGTTCGATCCGTTCGTCAGGTTGTACCACGGCGACGCGGACGTGATCGTGCACGCTCGGACCGTAGAACTCACCGGGGCTGACGAGCGCGCCCGCCGTCTCGGCCAGCCGTTCGGTGTACGCCCAGTCGTCACCGACCGGGTACCACAGATAGAAGCCGCCCGCCGGCAGGGCGATCTGGATGTCGCTCCACGCGCCGAGGATCTCGGCCATCCGCTCGAGGCGGCGACGGTAGCGCTGGCGCTGCTCGTCGACGTGGTCGTCGTCGTCGAGGGCAACCACGGCGGCGTGTTGGACGGGCCCGGGAACCATCATCCCGACGTGCTTGCGCACTTCCTGGAGGTAGCGCACCAGCTCGGGGTCGCCGGCGTAGAAGCCGACACGGGTGCCGGCGAGGTTCGAGCGCTTCGACAGCGAGTGAACGGCGACGACGCCGTCGAGACCGTGCTCGAGGATGGTGCGTCCGGGCCCATCCCAGGAGAACTCGACGTAGCACTCGTCGGAGAACACGGGCACCCCGTTGGCCCGCCCCCACTCGGCGAGGCGACCGAGGTCATCGACGGCGCCGGTCGGGTTGCCAGGACTGTTCACCCACAGCACCAGGGCGCGGTCGGCTTCGGCGGCGCTGATGACGTCGAGGTCGAGGCACCCGTCGACGATCGGGACGGGCACCGGCCGGCAGCCGGCGAGGATCGCTCCCATCTCGTAGGTCGGGTACGCCACCGCCGGGTACAGGATCGTGTCCCGCTCCGGCGTGCGCAGCCGCAACCACTGCGGGAGGGTCCCGACGAACTCCTTGGACCCGATGCAGGCGCCGACGGCAGTCGGGGCGACGGCGATGTCGAAGCGGCGCTGCATCCAGCGCACGACGGCCTCGCGCAGGGCCGGCGTGCCGATGCTGTTCGGGTAGCCGCGCTCGGCGTCGGACGCCGAGAGGGCGGCGACCACAGCCGGCGGCGGCGGATCCATCGGCGTGCCGATCGACAGGTCGACGACGCCACCGGGGTGGCGGCCGGCCAGCGGCGCCAGGCGGTCGAGTTGGTCGTACGGGTACGGCGGCGGCACAAACCCCGCTCGCCCTGCGGGCTCGATCATGAGACGACGAACTCGGCGAGGCGACCGGCCGACGCGTCGGACAATCGGGCCCGGATGCGCAGACCGTCGGTCCCGTCGGTCGTCGACACCACCTCGCCCTCACGGTGGATCGAGGCGAGGACGTCGCCGCGGTCGTAGGGAACCCGCAGCTCAACGACCGTCGTGACCGACCGCAGCCGGTCGGCGAGGATCCGCAGGAAGTCCTCGATGCCATCGCCGGTGACGGCGCTCACGGCCACCGATCCGGGATGGTCCTCGACCAGGAGCTTCGCCGCGTCCGGCGCAAGGTCCGACTTGTTGACCACGACCAGCTCGGGCACCCGGTCGGCGTCGATTTCGCCGAGCACGAGGCGGACGGCGGCTATCTGCCCCTCCGGATCGGCGGCGCCGGCGTCGACGACGTGGATGAGATAGTCGGCCCGCGAGGCGACCTCGAGCGTCGACTTGAACGACTCGACGAGACCGTGGGGCAGGCGGCGCACGAAGCCGACGGTGTCGGTGAGCAGCACCGTCTCGCCGCCCGGCAGGGCGAGACGCCGGGTGGTCGGGTCGAGCGTGGCGAACAGACGGTCCTCCGTCAGAACGCCGGCGTCGGTCAGCGTGTTCAGCAGGGTCGACTTGCCGGCGTTGGTGTAGCCGACGATCGTCACGGCGGCGAGGCCACTGCGATCGCGCTGCTGGCGTTGCAGGCCGCGGGTGCGGCCGAGCTCGGTCAGCTCGGACTCCAGCCGGGAGATGCGCGTGCGGATGCGCCGGCGTTCGACCTCGAGCTTCGTCTCGCCACCACCAAAGCGCATCCCCACGCCGCCGCGCTGCTGCGAGAGGCGGGCGGTGGCGCCACGGCGCAGGCGGGGCAGGCGGTAGCGCAGGAGGGCCAGCTCGACTTGGGCCTTGCCCTCCGGCGTGCGGGCGTTCTGGGCGAAGATGTCGAGGATCACGGCCGTGCGATCGATGGCCGTGCGCCCGAGCAGCTTCTCCAGGTTGAACTGCTGCGCGGGGCTCAGTTCGTTGTCGAACACGACGGTGTCGGCGTCGACGGCGAGGCACAGCTCCTTCAGCTCCTCGGCCTTGCCCTTGCCAATGAACCACGTGTGGTCGGGCCGGTCGCGTGGCTGGATCAGGCGGCCGACCTCGTCGGCACCAGCGGTGTCGATGAGTGATGCCAACTCGTCGAGGCTGGCGTCGGTGTCGTCCTCGGTCGAGCCCGGGAACGTTACGCCGACCAGCACGATGCGCTCGCGAAAGCTGCGTTCGATGAGGGTTGCGCCGAGCGCTTCGTTGTACGGCGTACTCATGGATGCGGGATCTCGATCGTGGCGACGTAGCTGGCCGAGCCGGTGAGCGTCACCCGTCCCGGCTCGGGTTGATGGATCGCCACGGTGGCACGGCCGCCGTCCATGTGCACCACGAGTTCGGCGACATCGGCCGCCACCAGACCCCAGTCACGGGCCGCCCATGCTGCCGCGCACGCTCCGGTTCCGCACGCCTCGGTGATGCCGGCGCCGCGCTCGTGGACACGCATCGTGATGGCATTGGGTTCGGGGCCGGGCTCGACGATCTCCAGGTTGACGTGGGGCACGAGCTGGCCGAGGGCGTGCAGGTCGATGGCGGCGACGTCGTCGACGCCGACGACGGAGTGCGGGTTGCCGAGGCTCAGGTGGGCCACGGGCCGGTCCGGGTGGGTCCCGAGGGCGGCCCAGCCGTCGGGTTCGTCGATCGGTTCGACCGAGCCCATGTCGACCGAGGCGTCGATGGTGTGGGGGTCCTCGGTCGGGTGCAGCGTGACGACGCGCTCGCCGGCGTCGGTGAGGATCCGCAACGGCGCGAGCTCCCGGAGACCGTCGACGGCGGCCCGGCGCGCGACCAGGGCCTGGGCGAAGCAGCGGATGCCGTTGCCGCTCATCTCGGCCCGGCTGCCATCGGCGTTGAACAGCACCATCTGGGCGGCGTAGCCGTCGGCCGATTCGCCGACGAGGAGGCCGTCGGCGCCGAGGCCCCGGCGGCGGTCACACCAGCGGCGGGCGAGCGCCTGAAGGTCCTCGACCCCGGGGTGGAACGTGACCAGGAAGTCGTTGCCCAGCGCGTGGTGCTTGGTCAGCGAGATCGTCACCGCCCCCATGCTGTCACCAGTTTCCCCCGCCCCCACCAGGCCGCCGTCCGGCGAGGGCGGCGACGACGGCTGGGGCCGCCTCGGCCACGGGGTCGTCGGTGACGTCGATCCAGCGGACGCGTGGGTCGCGCCGGAACCACCGTTCCTGGCGCACGGCGAACTGTCGGGTGCGCAGCTTGGTGGCGGCGATGGCGTCGTCGAGCGTGACGTGGCCGTGGAGGTGCTCAAGCAACTCCTTGTACCCGAGGGCCTGTGCCGCGGTGCGCGAGAGCCCCGTCGCTCGGAGCCGGGCGACCTCATCGAGCAGGCCGGCGTCGATCATCGCATCGACCCGGCGGTCGATTCGCAGCCCGAGATCGTGTCGGCTCCAGCGGATCCCCACGAGCACAGCGTTCGTAGGCGGGAAGGCGGCGACGCCGGGACCGAACGAGCTGAACAGCCGGCCGCTGCCGATCGTCACCTCGAGGGCCCGGACGAGGCGCCGCCGATTGCCCGGCTCGATGCGCCCGGCGGCGATCGGGTCGAGAGCGGTGAGCCGGGCGTAGAGCGCGGCCGTATCGGACTCCTGGTCGACGGCGGCGCGGGCGTCGGGATACTGTCCGGGCAGGTCAAGCCCGTCGAGCACGGCGGTGAGGTAGAGGCCGGTGCCGGCGACGAGCAGCGGCCGGCCGTCCCGCTCGGCGATGCCGGCGCGCGCGGCCTCGTAGGTGGCCACGAACTCGGCCACGGTGAACGACCGATCGGGCTCGACCAGGTCGAGGCCGTGATGGGGCACGGCGGCCCGGTCGACGGCGGTCGGCTTGGCCGTCCCGATGTCCATGCCGCGGTACACCTGCATCGCATCGACGGCGACGATCTCGGTGCCCGGCACCTGCCGAGCGGCCGCCATGGCCACCGCCGACTTGCCCGACGCGGTCGCCCCCAGCACCACCACCGCCCCACCCGAGTGTTTCGTGACACCGGATTCGGTCACAGGGCGGCGACGGGGATGCGCAGGCGGTGCGCCGGTTCGGCCGTCTGCTCGACGAAGCGGCCGGTCAGGTGGTGCGGGGCGGCGCCGGTGATCTCGACGGTGGCGTAGGCGCCGGTCCGCAGCGGCTGGTCGGGTCGGAAGTGCACGAGGCGGTACTGGCGAGTGCGGGCGGCGAGCACGCCGGGGTCCTTCCTGCTCGGCCCCTCGACGAGCACCTCTTCGAGCCGCCCGATGCGAACCTGGTTCGAGGCCAGTGCCGACCGCTCGATGACGATGCGCAGGCGGTCGAAGCGCTCGCCGGCGACGGCGGGATCGACGAAGCGGTCGGTCATCGTCGCCGCCTCGGTGCCGGGCCGGGGCGAGAAGATGAACGTGAAAGCGTCGTCGAATCGAGCCTCGGCGGCGACGGCCAACGTCGCCGCGAAGTCGTCGTCGGTCTCACCGGGGAAGCCGACGATGATGTCGGTCGAGACGGCGAGGTCAGGCACGACGCGCCGGGCCTCGATCAGTCGGGCGAGGTAGCGCTCGGCCGTGTAGCCGCGGTGCATGACGGCGAGCACCCGGTCGCTGCCCGACTGCAGCGGGTAGTGCAGCTGCTCGCACACGGCCGGCGTCTCGGCCATCGCCGCGAACGTCTCGGGCCGCATGTCCTTTGGATGCGGCGACGTGAAACGGACGCGCCGGATGCCGTCGATGGCGCCGGCCGCCCGCAGGAGCTCGGCGAACAGCGGCCGCGGGCGGGCGTCGAGAACGCCGTCGCGCCGGGCGGCGAGCTGGAGGTCGCGGCCGTAGCTGTTGACGTTCTGGCCGAGCAGCGTGATCTCGCTGACGCCCTGCTCGGCGAGAGCGGTGATCTCGCCGAGGACGTCCGCGAACGGTCGCGAGATCTCCTCGCCGCGGACGGCGGGCACGATGCAGAAGGCGCAGTGGTTGTCGCACCCGATCTGGATCGTGACCCAGGCGTTGTACGAGTTCTCGCGCACGGCCGGCAGCGCCGACGGGAACCGGGCGTGGTCCTCGAGGACGGCGGCGTCGAGGATCTCGACGAGCGGACCGTGCTCCCTTGACGCTCGCAGCAGCTCGGCCGCCCGGTGCACGTTGTGGGTGCCCATGACGACGTCGACGTGGCCGGCCTTGGTCTGGACGAGGTCGCGGTCCTTCTGGGCGAGGCAGCCGGACACGACGATCTGGCGCCCGGGCTTCTGCGCCTTCCACGTCTTCAGATGGCCGAGATTGCCGTAGAGCTTGTTGTCGGCGTTCTCGCGGATGCAGCACGTGTTGAGGACGACGACGTCGGCATCGGTGACGTCGTCGGCGGCGACGAGGCCGTCCGCCTCGAGCAGCCCGGCGATGCGCTCGGAGTCGTGCTCGTTCATCTGGCACCCGAACGTGCGCACCACGTAGCGCCGGACCTCGCCCATCCCGACGAGGCTAACGGCGAGCCCGTCCGAGGGCTGGGCGTGCATCCGAGGGATGCCCGGTGCGCTCGGTAGCTTCGGGACCCGTGCTCGCCATCTTCCCCATCTCGACCGGCTACCAGGTTCTCGGACTGCTCCACGTCCTCGCCGTGATCGTCGCTTTCGGCCCGCTCTTCTTGTACCCGGCACTGCAGCGCAACGGCGAAACCCGCACCGTCGCCAAGATGCACATGATGCTGTCGTTCCCGGCGCTCGTGTTGGCGTGGGTGTTCGGGATGGGCCTCGTCGGGATGTCCGACAAGGCCATCGAGATGTCCGAAACGTGGATCATCGTGTCGCTGATCGGCTGGGTCGTGCTGATGCTGGTGAGCTGGTTCCTCATCCGCCCCGCGTTGACCGACACGTCCGAAGCCTCCCGCGGCCGCCTCGCCGCCGGCATCGGCGTCACCCACCTCGTCGTGGTCGTGGTGCTGGCGATGATGGTCTTCAAGCCCGGCTCGCCGCTCAGCTGACGCCGGCGGCGTCGCGGCCGAGGTAGGCGGCGACGACGGCGGGATCCTGGCGGATGGCGTCGGGACGACCTTCGGCGATCACCTTGCCCTCGGCCAGCACGACGATGTGGTCGCTGATCCGGGTGATGAACCCGAGATCGTGATCGATCACGAGCACGCCGGCGCCCAGGTTGCGGGCGGTGGCGCGGACCTGATCGACCATCGCCGCGCTCTCCCGGTCGCTCATCCCTGACGTCGGCTCGTCGAGCAGGAGGAACGCCGGCCGCAAGGCGGCGGCCCGGGCCAGCTCCAGCCGCCGCTGGCTGCCGTAATCCAGGGTCGACGCCCGTCGCTCGGCGACCGCGGCCAGCCCTCCGTCGGCGAGCAGCTGCGCCACATCGGGCGCAGCGACGTCCGGCCGGAACCGGGCCGCGCTGGTGGCCGCCAGCTCGACGTTCTCGCGGACCGACAGCGTCGGAAACAGCCGCAGGTTCTGGAACGTCCGGGCCAAACCACCACGGGCGACCATGTGCGGCGGCGAGGCGGTGAGGTCGTCGTGGCCCAGCTTGACGACGCCGGCCTGCGCTGCAACAAGGCCCGTCACCACGTTGAACAACGTCGTCTTGCCGGCCCCGTTGGGCCCGATCAGGCCCACGATCTCGCCCGGGCGGACGCGCACCCGGGCGCCGTCGAGTGCCTTGTAGCCGCCGAAGCGGACGACGACGTCGGTGGCCGTCAGCACGCCCTCGTCCACGGGTGCCGCCACCGCCGTCGACTCCGTCTCGGCCGCGGCCCGCTCCGCATCCACCGGCACGGGTGGCGTCGGCCTGGACGTCGCCGTGGCAGCAGCGTCGCGTCGCACGGCAGGCGCCGCCGTCCGCCGGGGCAGCCAGCCGGCAAGGTCGGCGTCGCCGAGCAGGCCGCCGGGGCGCACCAGCATCACCAGCAGCAGCACACCGCCGAGGAACAGCTCGGGTAGCCGCTCGATCTCGTAGTGGTCCCCGAGCTGGCGGAAGATCTCGTTGCCGACGTTGATGACGACCGTCCCGACCACGGCACCGGTGACGGTCCGCATCCCGCCGGCGACGAGCATCGCCAGCAACAGCACGCCGACATCGAGTGTGTACTGCTTGGGGTTCGTGCTGCCGATCATCTGCACCCGCAGCGCGCCGGCCAGCGCTACCACGGCGATGCTGACGACCCAGGCGATCCACCGCGGCCAGAACAAGTCGATGCCAACGGCGGACGCGGCGATCTCGTCCTCGCGCGTGGCGACGGCGAACCGGCCGATGCGCGACTCCCGGAACGCATGGGCAACGATCAGTGCGACGGCGGCGGCGAGCCAGAGCCACGTGTTCGTCGTCAGCCGCGGGATGCCGGACAGGCCACCGGCGCCCTTCGTCAACTCGGTCCAGTTCTTGACGACCTGGTCGACGACGAACAGCGCCGCCAGCGTGATCATCGTGGCCGCCAACCCGCCGGCGCGGGCCACCGCCACCCCGACGACGGCACCGACAGCCACGGCGACGACGATCCCGATCACGGTGGCCGAGAGCGAGCCGAGCTCGACGTCACCTAGTCCGAGGGGCAGGTCGGGCAACGCCGTCGCCTTGGCCGCGACCGGGATCATCACGAGCGCAACGCCATATGCCGCCAGCTGGACGAAGGCGAGGTGTCCGAACGACAGGATGCCGGTGTTGCCGATGAAGATCTGCAGCCCAAGGACGACGACGAGGTTGACGAGCAGCTCCTGGACGAGGAGGTCCCGGGCCGCACCTCCCCCTGAGGTGTAGATGGTCGCAGCGACCGCCAGCAGTCCGAGCCACACCGCCGACGCGACGACGCTGCGGCCGACCCGCACCGCCACAGTCACACCCGCTCCGCCGAGCGCACGGTGAACAGGCCCTGCGGACGGGCGATGAACAGCAGCGCGATGAGCACGAACACGAACGCGTCCGTCAAACGTTCGAACACGCCCTCGGGCAGGTACCCGCGCAGCACCACCTCGGCGAGCCCGAGTGCCAACCCCCCGACCACGGCGCCGCTGAAGCTTCCGAGCCCGCCGATGATGGCGGCGACGACCGCCTTGATCAGTGGGTCGGCGCCCAGCGTCGGCTCGGCGCTGGGGCTGCGCATCAGCGTGAGCACGGCGGCCACCCCGGCCAGGAAGCCGGCGAAGGCGAAGGCCCCCACGATCACCCGGTTTGCCCGGACGCCCATCAGCCGAGCGGCGTCGAAGTCTTCGCTGGCGGCCCGCACCGACAGCCCGAAGAGCGTGCGTCGGAACACGAATGCCGTCAACGCCAGGACGACCGCCGTCGTCCCGATGGTGACGAGATCGTGGACCTCGAAGCGGATGCCGCCGAGGGACACCGTGTCGAACGCCCACGACGGACCGTCGAACGACTGCTTCGTCGGTGAGACGAACACCTGCCACAGCGCGTGCGACAACCGCTCCAGCGCGAACGACGTCAGCAGCATCGTGAACGGGCTGGCGGTGCGCACCCACCGGAAGGCGACCCGTTCGGTGAGCATCGACGCCAGCACGGCGCTGACGACGATCGCCGGCGCCAGTGCCCACCACCCGAGCCCGCGCGTCGACAGGAAGTAGGCGACGTAGGCGCCGACGGTGATCAGCTCGGCATGAGCGAAGTTGACGAGGTGCATCACGCCGAAGATCAGCGAGATGCCGAGGGCCAACAGGGCGTAGGTGCTGCCCCGGCCGATGCCGTCGACAAGCGTCTGCACGAACGTGTTCACGCACCGTCCGCCGTCTCGGCCTCGGCGGCGTCGCCGAGGTAGGTGCCGAAGAGGTCCTCGTGCGCGGCCAGCTCGGGACCGGGACCCTCGGCGGCGAGGCGACCGGTGCGCAGCAGGTAGCCGCGGTCGGCCAGCTGCAACACCCGGCGGGCGTTCTGCTCGACGACCAGCAGCGTGTAGCCGCGGCGGCGGAGGTCGGCCAGCAGATCGAAGACGACGTCGACGAGGGCCGGCGCCAGTCCCAACGTCGGTTCGTCGAGGAGGACGAGGCGGGGATCGGCCATCAGCGCCCGGGCGATGGCCAGTTGTTGGGCTTCGCCGCCGGACAGGAAGCCGGCCGCCGTCGTCCACCGCCGCGCCAGCACCGGGAAGTGCTCCTTGGCCACGTCGAGGCGGAGTGCCCGGTCGCGCGCCGACGCGGTCACGCCGGCCAGCTGGAGGTTCTCGGCCACGCTCAGGTCGCGGAAGATGCGTCGGTGTTCGGGGACGAGCACCAATCCTGCTCGCACGAGTCGCGCCGGCTCGGCCCCCGATACGTCACGGCCGTCGAAGTAGACGTGACCGCGGGCCGGCGCCATCAGCCCGGCGACCGTGTTCAGCAGCGTCGTCTTACCGGCGCCGTTGGGGCCGACGAGGGCGACGAGCTCGCCCGCGTCGACGTGCAACGTGACGCCGTGGACGGCGACGACGGCGCCGTAGCGCGCCGTGACGTCCTCGATCCGCAGCACCGCCTACTGGCCCGCGATGTAGGACGGCCGGAACGAGTCCGTCAGTGCCGGCGCCCCGTCCTCCACGGTGAGGATGACCACGTCGCGCTCGGGGACGCCGTTGGTCCCGGTGTAGGTGACCGATCCGGTCGTGACCTCGAGATCGCTGATGTCGTTGATCGCCGCGATCAGGTCGGCGCCGGCCAGCGAGCACGTCGTCTCGGCGGCGTGGGCGAAGACGCGCACGACATCGGACGCCAGCGCCCCGAAGCTGACCGTCTCGATCTCGGCGCCGGCCTCGTCGGCGGCGTCGAGGAACTCCTGCACCTGGTTGGTGTCGCTCGGGAACGTGTGGGCGGTGAACGAGGCGCCGTTGGCGACGTCCCCGGCGCTCCACACCACAGTGGCGTCGAAGCTGTCGGCGCCGACCACGCGGATGTCCTCCAGCCCGGCCGCCCGCAGCTGCTCCAACAGCACCCCGGCGCTGGGCATGATCATGGCCGTGTACAGGACCTCGGGCACCGGGTCCAGCGCCGCCAACTCGTTCACCTGGCCGGAGAAGTCCTCGTCGGCGATGCCGAACGTGAAGTCGCGGACGACCTCGCCGCCGGCGTGCTCGAAGGCGTCCGTGAACGCGGCGGTCGTGTTCGTGAAGTACGGGTCGTCGGCCGACGAGAACGTCACCGCCGACGTTGCGCCCTCGCCGGCGACGAACTCGGCCGCGGCGGACGCCTGCACCGGGTCGCTGAAGCTCATCAGGAACGCGCCTCGGCTCGGGTCGGCGAGGGCGAGGTCGGTGGACGCGTTGGAGATGATCGGGACCTGGCCGTTCACGGTGTCGATCAGCGGGGTGCCGTTGTAGGCGAAGGGCGGGCCGATGATCGCGTCGACGCCTTCGTCGAGCAGTTCTTGGGCGGCGCGTTGCGCGCCCGACGGGTCGCTCGGCAGTTCTTTGACGACGTACTCGATTTCCTGTCCGCCGACTCCACCGGCCTCGTTGAGCAGATCGACCTGCACCTGCGCGGCAGCCGAACCCGGGACGTCGGCGAACCCGCCGAAGTCGCTGAAATCGGCGGCGTAGCCGATCGTCAACGGTTCCTCGAGCGCGCAGTCGCCGCCCGCTCCGGTGCCCGCCGGTGCCGCACTGCCGGCGGTGTCGGCTGCGGCCGTGTCGCCTGCCGACGTGGCGTCCGTCGACCCGTCGTCGTCGCCGCAGGCGGCGACCAGCAGGCCCGTCGCGATCAGCACCATCAGCCTGGTTCGCGTCGTCGTCATCGTCGCCCCCGTTCGTTCGCACGTGCACGCCGGACTGTACCGAGCCCGCCCTTGCAGCCCGGGAGACGGGCGGGGCCGGGCCGGGCGAGACTGCCGTGATGGAGATCGTGTCGGACCGGCGATGGCCGCTAGCCGCCCGGCTCGACGAGGTGTGGACGGCACTCGCCCGGACCGACCTCTACCAGCGCTCGTGGCCTTGGTTACGTGGCTTCGACGCTTGCGCCCTGGAGACCGGCGACACGTGGCGCTGCGAGGTCCAAGCACCGTTGCCCTACCGGGTGCGTTTTACCATCCATCTCGTCGACGTCGTCGCCCCCACCCTCGTCGTCGCCGAGGTCAGCGGCGACATCGCTGGCCCCGCCCGCATCGACCTGGCCCCGGCCGCCGGGTCCGACGGCACCGTCACCGACCTCCGGCTGCGCTCCCGGCTGGCCACGGCCCGCCGCTCGTTCGCCACGTTGGCCGCCGTCGCCGGTCCACTGTCGACGTGGGCCCACCATCGCCTGCTCGACACCGGCGCCCGCCAGTTCGCCGACGGGCTCATCCGAAGTCGGGATCGGTACGGTGCCGACGAGCGAGCGAAGGGAGCGTGATGACCGCGGAGTACGTCGACGTCATCGTCGTGGGAGCGGAGATCTCCGGCATCGGCGCGGCGTACCACTTGCAGACGATGTGCCCGAACCGCACGTACACGATCCTCGAAGGGCGCGAGGACATCGGTGGCACGTGGGATCTGTTCCGCTATCCCGGCGTGCGCAGCGACAGCGACATGCACACACTCGGCTATCGCTTCAAGCCGTGGACGGCGTCGAAGGCCATCGCCGACGGGCCGTCGATCATGGCCTACCTCCGCGAGACCGTCGCCGAGCCGGATGGCGCACTGACCGGGGCCGACGGCGGGCGGTTGCGGCGGGATACCCACACGACCAGCAGGCTGACGGCGGCGAAGGCGACGCCGATGAGGACGAGGAAGAAGGCGACCCCGCCGTAGCCGGTGGCGAACTCGTCGGGATTGAGGAACGGGTACGGATACCAACTGTCGGCTCCGAGCACCGGATCGTCGACGTGCGGCCCGCGGATCATCGTGTAGGCCGTCCACACGACCGGAAAGGCGAGCAGGACCCCGACGTGGCGCCACTCGAGGCGCCGACGGCCCGGGGCGAACAGCCAGTCGACGACCATCACGACCGGTCCCACCACGTGGACGATCTCGTTGGACCAAGCCTGCCCCAGCCCCTCGACGAGCTCGACGTTGCGCAACAGCAGGTTGTACACCGTGCCCGTGATCGCCATGTACGTGACGGCGCCGGCGCGTAGCAGGGCGTAGGCCGGGCTGTCGTCGAGGCGTCGGGCGAGCCGCCAGGCCCCGATGAGCAGCACGACGACGGCCAGGATGTTGGAGTCGATCGTGAAGTAGCTGAAGAAGTTGACGATCGTCGCGCTCTCGTCCCGGAGGGGGTTGTCGTCGAAGTACGAGATCACGTTCGTCAGCTGGCCGACGATCGCCACGACGATGGCGGCCGCGCCGCCGAGCCGCAGGGCAAGGAACGCGGTGCGCACCGCCGGATCGTAGGACGTCGCGGGTGCTCTAGCCCAGGGCAGCATCGACGGCGGCGCTGATCGCCTCGCCGTCGGCCTCGCCGATCAACGTCTCCACCGAGCCGTCGGGGGCGACGATCACCGCCGCCGGCTGGTACACGAGGTCGAAGCGGGCGAAGACCTCGCCCGGCTCGTCACTGATCTGCGGGAACGTCAGGCCGTGGCGGTCGACGAACTCCTGGAACTCCGCCTCGCCGCCGGACCAGGCCACGCCGATGAACGTCGCTCGTCCGGCGTACTCCTTGGCGGCCGCCTCGACCGAGACGGCTTCGGCGTTGCAGATCACTCAATACGGCGACCAGAACCAGAAGGCGACCGTTCCGCCGGCCAGTGCGGCGCCGTCGAACGTCGCGCCGTCGAGCAGCGGCGCCGTGAACGCCAACGCCTCCGGCACGGCCGTCCGCTGATCAGGAGCCGTCGATGGGCCGGCGGATCCGCTCCCCGCCGTCGCCGTCGTGAGGCTCACGGCCGGGGCGGTCACCGCTGCGTTGGACGCGTCGGTCGCGGGACCGTCACCGGCGCCACAGGCGCCGACGGCCATGGCGGCAACGATCGGGCCTACCAACGCGGTGCGGCGACGCATCGGGCGACGATACCGCAGGGCGCTCGACGGCCGGCCGCGGGTACCGTCGATGCCAGCCGGAGGCTGCCGCCACGACGAGTGATACCGAGGTGCACGACATGAGTGTTCGGGACTACGAGGGCAACGGGATCGTCGTGCATTGGGACGCCGAGCGCTGCGAGCACTCGGGACGCTGCGTGGTCGGCGCGCCGGAGGTGTTCGACCCGCAGGGTCGTCCCTGGATCACGGCGACGGCCCGGTCGGCCGAGGACCTGGCCGCCGTCATCGACGTCTGCCCCAGCGGCGCCCTCAGCTACACGCGCACCGACGGCGGCGCCCATGGGCGCCGCGGCCATGGCGCCGACGAGGATCCGGCGGCGGCCCGCCGCTCTGACCCGCCCGCCGCGACGGGCGGAGCCGCGGCGAGCATCACCCCGCGCCAGAACGGGCCGTTGGCGGTCGACGGTCCGATCACGCTCGTCGACGCCGCCGGCGTCGCCGAGACGCACGAGCGGCTGTTCCTCTGCCGCTGCGGACACTCGGGGACCAAGCCGCGCTGCGACGGCAGCCACAAGCGGGTCGGCTTTACCGCCGAGGGCGTGGCCCCGCCGCCGCGGCCGCCCGGCTGACACGCGTTTCACCAGCTCACGTGGACGTGACACCCCCCCGTCACGCTGCAACCATGAGCGCGACCATCATCCGATTCCCCATCGAGCGCCGCATCGACCGGAGCGGCGTCGTCGCCGACTGTGCCGGTGACAGTAACGAGCGTCACCTCCGCGCCCAGGCCGTCGACGAGGGCCTCAGCACGGACCGGCTCGGCGCCAGCCAGGGTGAGGAGCAGTGGGTCGGCCAGGCCCACCACGTACTCGACCATGTCGAGGACATGATCGCCGACGGCGAGGCGGCCGAGGCCGGTGCGCTGTGTGAACGGGCCACGTGGCGCCTGCTCGACGCCGCCTACGACATCGACGACACGGTGAGCCTGATCGAGCTGGTCGCGCGGCTGCGCCCGCTCCATCGCGCCGCCTGCCACGCCGCCCCGCCCGAGCCCGTGCGCCTGGCCGACTTCGTCTACGACCTCGCGCACAGCGACCAGCTCGGCGTGCTTCACGACGTCATCGACCCCTACGTCGAGCTGCTCGGCCCGACCGGCCTCGCCGCAGTACGACGGCGGGTGCAGGCCGACCAGGACGCGCTGCGCCGGTTGTCCTCGATCGGCCGTCGCATCGAGGAGTTCCGGCTCCAGCCGATCCTCACCTCGCTGGCCAAAGCCACCCACCCCAGCGCCGTCTGACCCGTTCTGCCTTGAGCAATCGACCGGATCCGGTCGTTTGCTCAAGGCAGTTCGCGTTGTTCAGTCCGGGTTGTCGGGCAGCGTGACGTGGCCGCGGGCGTCGATCGGGAAGTGCGGGTTGTGGGCGAACTCCCACAAGTGCCCGTCGGGGTCGGCGACGTAGGCGATGTACCCGCCTTCGAACGCGGCCGGGCACGGGAGTCGCACGCTGGCCCCGCCGGCGCGCACCCACTCGTCGTGGGCCGACGTGACGGCGTCCGGTGAGTCGACGTTGATCGAGCACGTGACGCCTCGGAAGCCGTCGCCGTCGGCCGCGACGGTGGCGTCGTCGGCCAGGTCGGTGTGCCCGAAGAGCGCGAGAATCGGCCCGCCGGTGTGGAAGAACGTGATCGCCGGCGTCGAGGCGGCCGACTTCGACCACCCCAACGCCTCGTAGAACGCGGTCGACCGGGCCACGTCGACGACGCCGAGCGTCACCAGCGAGACCCGCGCCGGGACCGTCATCCGTCGAGCTGGATCGGCTCGTCGTCCGACGGCGAGTACCGGTCCTCGGTATCGGACTCGGTGTCGTCGACCGGCACGTCCTCGCCCGGCTTGAGCCCGGCTGCCACCAGGACGCGATCGCTGATCTCGACCATGATCTCGGGGTTGGCGGTGAGGAAGCCCTTGGCGTTCTCCCGACCCTGGCCGAGCTGCTCACCCTCGTAGGTGAACCACGCGCCCGACTTCTTGACGATGCCGAGATCGACCGACATATCGATCAGCGAGCCCTCGCGACTGATGCCCTTGCCGTACATGATGTCGAACTCTGCTTGACGGAATGGGGGGCTGCAGTTCGAGACCACGACGTCGTTCGCCACGAACGTGTGATGCTCCTCGACCTCGACGTCATAGATGTCGGCCCACTCCGGGTCGCCGATCGAGACGATCTTGTCGTACCACACGTCCTCGGCCAACACGCTGTATAGGAAGTCGCTCTCGAGCGCATCGGCAAGCGCCTGCACTCGGTCACGACGAAGCCGGCTGTGTCCGAGGACCTGCCGCAGACCCCCCTTCGCACTACCGGCACGCTCACCGACGATTGTCGCCGCGACCACGGCGCTCACTCCCCGACCCCGTAGGTACGCGACCACGGGCTCGATCTGCGTGGCGGGCAAGTAGTTGCGTTGCGAGCCTCGATGGCGGGCGATCGCCGGGTCAGCAAGGGCGGTAACCAGTACTTGACCTCGCGGACCCCATGTCGGGATCACCTCGGCGAAGCGCTCGACGTTCTCGATTCCGGAGACGCGCACCTCCCACGTCGGCAGCTTCCCTTGGACCCGGCGGCCGTTGACGATGGACGGCCGCTTCGTCGTCGGGTCGTACTGGCGGACTGAACTTGCGATCCCCCACCGCAGCAGTAGCCAATGCAATTGTTGGGCCAGCTGGTACGACGTCGTGGTGTAGCCAAGGCGGAGTGCCCCCGTCTGCTCACGAGTGACGTGGCCGTCAGACTCGAACAACCCGAACACCAGGTTCGCGGCGACATCACTGGCGATCCCGGCGGTAAAGAACTCGGCGGGCACCCTCTTCTCCGGAGCCAGGCACCCGTGGATTCCAGCCCGCCTCGTGAGCGCCAACACCCCGTTGCGCTCGCCGGGCCGATGGCTGATGTACAGCTCGAGGCCGCGGCGCCGGGTCGTGCAGCCGAGCCCGTCGACGATGCGCCCCACGTCGGCATGCAACGACTCCTGGGTGTTGACGAACGAGACCGGCGTCTTCCCACCGACGTACCCGTCGCCGATCAGATAGCCGAGTAGGCGAGCTTCGCTGACGCTGTAAGGGCGCTCTTCGCCGAAGCCGAGCCAGCGGCGCGGCCGGGCGAGCCGGTCGCCCACCGTCAGATCACCCGCGTCCCGCCAGCCGCGGTCGGTCATCACTCGATGGTCGGGCGTTACCCGAAGTCGAGTGCCGTCGCCGAAACCGAGCGTGATGACCTCCGCTTCGCCCTGGTCGAAGCGCTGGATGATCGGCCGCACGTGGAGCTCCCCGGCCTTGTCGACGGCGACGACCTGGGAACCCGCGCCGGACACGACCTCCTCGATCGACCGGGTCAGACCGCTGGCCGGATCGAACACCATCGTCCCGACGGCCACGCACTTGTTCTTGACCACCTTCACTCGCGTGCGATTACCAACAATTTCGGCGCCATCCTTTAGTGACTCAATGCGACGAATGTCCAACCGCACGGACGAATAGAATTTCAAAGCGCGCCCGCCGGGGGTGGTTTCCGGGCTACCAAACATCACACCTATCTTTTCCCGCAATTGATTGATGAAGATGAGAATCGTCTTCGTGCGGTTGAGGTTGGCGGTCAGTTTGCGCAGGGCCTGGCTCATCAGCCGGGCTTGGAGGCCGACGTGGGTGTCGCCCATCTCGCCCTCGATCTCGGCCCGGGGGGTCAGGGCGGCGACCGAGTCGATGACGACGACGTCGAGGGCGCCGGAGCGCACGAGCATGTCGCAGATCTCGAGCGCCTGCTCTCCCGTGTCGGGCTGCGAGATGAGCAGCTGGTCGATGTCGACGCCGATGGCCTTGGCGTAGATCGGGTCCATCGCGTGCTCGGCGTCGATGTAGGCGCACACGCCGCCGTTGCGCTGGGCCTCGGCCACGACGTGCATCGCCAGCGTCGACTTGCCCGACGACTCCGGCCCGTAGATCTCGGTGACGCGGCCGCGCGGCAACCCGCCGACGCCGAGGGCGAGGTCGAGCGAGAGGGCGCCGGTCGGGACCGACTCGATGCCCATCGTGGTCTTCTCCCCCATCCGCATGATGGAGCCCTTGCCGTACTGCTTGTCGATCTGGGCCAGCGCCATCTCGAGCGACTTGTCCCGGTTCGGATCGCGTTCCATGTTCACTTCCTGCCTTTCACACTGGTCTCACCGATGGGGGTCACGCTGACCGAGGTGGTATCTCGCCGACCCTAGGAAGGGGGTGTCACAGGCGACCCGGCGACGAATGACAGCAGTGTAGTAACGAACGAGCGTTCGGGCAAGGACCTCTGCTCATCGTCCGCTCGACCGGGTCAGAGCACGGGCGGCGGAGCGCCGTCGCCGGCGGCCGGCGGGTGCATGACCAGGTCGATCCCCTGCCAGATCGTGTAGCTGAGCGGATACACGACGACCGGCAGCGCGACGGCCCCGACGCCGAGCACGACGAGCAGCGCGACCACAGGGATGTCGGGCACGGTCAGCGCGATGGCGACGCCGAGGGCGACCACCAGCGAGCCGAAGCAGACGATGGCGCTGATCGCCATCGCCCCGAGCTCGAAGCCCTCATAGCCGCGCTGCCACTCGATCCCGCACGTCCGGCACGTGTCCTGCTTGGCGAACCAGCCGCGAAAGAAGGCTCCCTGCCCACCGCACCAGGCGCAGCGACGGCGCACGCCCCGCCACAGCATCGTCGCCAGCGTCGGTCGGGGCACGGCGCCGAGCGTACGTACTCGACTCCTGGGTGGGGATGACCGGTCCGATCGGCGAGACTCCTGCTCCATGCGACGCGGCTTCGCCGGCTTGCTCTTCCTCATCGCCGCCGTCTGCCTCGCCCTGGCCGCCGGCGGATGGTGGCTGCAACGCGTCGCCTTCGACACGGCCACCAGCGCCGAGGTCGCCGACGTCGTCATCCGCGACCCCGGCATCCGCAACCAAGTGGCGACCGTCATCGCCAGCAGCGCCGCCGACCAGCTCGGCGTGCCGGCGGCCGAACTGCACGCCCTCGTCGACCAGTACGTCCAGGCCAACGACCCGGCCCTCGACACCGTCCTGCGCCAGATCGTCGCCGACTCCCACGCCCGACTGATCGGTGAGCGCGACGAACCGGTGCAGATCACGGGCGCCCAACTCGTCCCCGTCGTGCGCAACGAGCAAGCACTGGCCGTGCCGCCGATCACGCTGCCGGTGCAGGAGGTCACGGCGCTCAAGGTGATCCGCCTTGCCCTGTACTGGTTCATTCCGGTGGCCGCCATCTCCGGGGTGCTGGCCCTGCTCCTCGGGCTGATCGCCCACCCCCGCCGCGCCGACGCCGTCTCCGGCATCGGGTTGTTCCTCGTGTTCAGCGCCGTGGCCGTCGTCGTCCTCGGCTGGCTCGTGCCCGTCTATGCCCTACCCGAGGCCAGCAACTCGACGTGGATCGCCGTGATCCCGGTCGTCGCCGACCACTACCTGCCGTTCGTCGTCGCCAGCAGCGTCGCTCTGGCCGTCGCCGGGCTGGCCCTGATGATCGGGACGGCCGCGGTCGGGCGCCGGCGCACGTGGCGCACCCCGGTCAACATGAGCCGCTACAGCGAGCAGCGGCGCTGGTCGCGCTGACGAATCAGCCCGTGAGCAGCCCCGCTTGCCGCCGCGTTGCGAGCTACCGTCGGCGAGCGATGGATGGCGAGGAACGCCCCGATCCGCGCGAGCGCATCGAGCGCAACCGCCAGATCGTCGCGGCCCACCGGGCCGGGAGAACGATGGCCGACATCGCCGCCGAGCACAGCCTCAGCACCGAGCGCGTCCGCCAGCTCGTGCGCCGAGCCGACGGCACCGCTCCACCTCGTCGGCGACGTTCCGCCGGCACCAAGCATGGTGGCAAGAGCGTTGGCGGCGAACGGGTGCGTCTGCGGATCGGGAACCTGGCCAAGGCCGTGCTCGTCACCGGCCAGGCGTACCAGGACCCCAAGGACGCGCTCAACGAGTTCGTCTCCAACGCCGCCGACGACTACGCCGAGGCCGGTGTCGAGGGCGGACGCATTCGAGTGATGCTGCGGCGCAAAGGTGTGCGCAACGTCATCGCTGTCGACGACGCCGGGCGAGGGATGAGCCCCGATCGACTGCGCGAGGTGGCCCGCAACCTGTTCGAGTCCTCCAAGGCCGGTGACGACCGGACGCTCGGCGAGAAGGCGATCGGGCTCCTCGCCTTCCAGCAGCTCGGCGCTCGCTGCGACGTCGTGTCGCGTGTCCCTCGCACCGATGAGACATGGACTCTGCGCCTGCGCCGAGGCGAGGCGGCCGCCGAGCTGGTCCGGGAACGGCGCCGGCCGCGCGCTACTCCCGGCACCACGATCTACATCGCCGACCTCGACGCCGAGGCGGCCCGCGTGCTCACCCAGCGCAAGGTCGTCGACTATCTGCGCCGCCGCCGCGGCGCCGCCATCGCCGCCGGCGCGTACACGATCGAGGTCGTCGAGGGCCGCACCGGGGAACTGGTCACGCCCGACGAGCCCGACGGGCTGGCCATCCCGCTCCCCGCCCACGAAACGTTGTGGGGCCGGCTCGAGCTGGCGCTCTACGTCGCCGCCGACGCCGACCCGCGCCGGCGAGTGGCCGTCGTTGGACGGGCCGGCACGACGATCATCGACGACCTTGCCGAGCTGGACGAGTTCGACCGCCCGCCCTGGACGAGCGGGCACGTGTCCGGCCGGGTGTCCTTCGAGCCGCTGCGCCAGTCGGCCGGTCGCCGGGCCGTGCTGCGCGATGACGAGGTGTACCCGGTGTTCCGGGACGCCGTCCGCTCGGTCGAACCGGCGCTCATGGTCGCCATCGAGCGGATCCGTAAGGAGGTCGACTCTGCCACCGCGGACCGCGTCTCCGACGCGCTGCGCCAGGTGTTCGGTCGGGTGCTCAAGGAGCTGGCCGATCTCGAGAACCCGATGCGCACGTTGCTCGGCGACGAGCCGGGTGACGGCGCCGTGCCGGCTGGTCCGAGTGGCGAGGGGAACGAGGGCGTCGACGACGGTCCCGCCGGCTCCAGCGAGGGAGGCGAGGCGACGGGCGACGACGGGCCGGCGCCGACGATCGACGAGCTCGAACCACGGCCGATCGATCCGCGGCCCGGGCCCGCGGTGGCGCCGGGGAGCGCCGCCCCGAGCCGGAACGGACGTTGGCGCAACCTGCCCTCGATCGCCGCCGATCCCGAGCCCGGGCATCACCGCAGCCGGTTCGACGCCGACGGCGGCACGGTGCTGTACAACGACCAGCACGCCGACTTCCTGATCGTCAAAGACGACGAGCCGGCATTGCTCGACTACCTGGCGACGCTCGTGGCCAAGGAGTACGTCGTCTACAACAATCCCCGGGCCGAGTCGGCCGACCTGGCCGAGGAGCTGGTCCGCATGCTTGTGCGCGTGCGCCGCCACCTGCCGGCGCGCACCCGCCGCCGCTGATCCGATCGCCGCCGCGTCCGCAACTGGGCGGCCGCTACGACGTCAGCTCGGCCGCGAATTCTGCGAACACCTCGGCGTAGCGCATGGCGTCGGCCTCGTCGTGCATCACCGAGATCAGCCACTGCTCGTCGAGGCCCGGCGGCAGCAAGGCGCCGCGGTTGATCCCGTGGATCCACTGGGCGAACGCCAGCGTGAAGTCGGTCGCTTTGTAGTCGCGGTAGTTGCGCACCCGGTTCGGTGACCAGGTGATGCAGCCCTTGGCGCCGAACTGCACGGTGTGAGCCGGCAACCCGGCGTCGTCGATGACCTGCTGGCAGGCGGCGACGAGCCGACCGTTGCGGGCGATCGCCTCGTCGGTGTGGGCGGGCGCGCACGCCTCGGTCAGCGTCGCGTGGGAGGCGGCCATCACGAGCGGGTTGCCGTTGTATGTGCCGTAGTGGGCGACCTTGCCTTCGGTGATGAGGTCCATCAGGTCCTGGCGGCCGCCGAACGCACCGATGGGGAACCCGCCGCCGATCGACTTGGCCAGCGTCACGAGGTCGGGCTGCACGCCGTAGTGCGCCGTTGCCCCGCCGTAGCCGGCGGTGATCCCCGTCTTGACCTCGTCGAAGATCAGCACCGTGCCGTGGCGCGACGTGATCTCGCGCACGGCCTCGAGGTAGCCGTCGTCGGGGAGGCAGATGCCGATGTTCTCCATCACCGGCTCGACGATGAAGCAGGCGATGTCGCCGGCGGCCAGCACGCGCTCGAGTGCGGCCGGATCGTTGAACGGCACGACCTTGGTGGCGTCGACGATGTGTTGGGCGACGCCGGCCGAGCTGGCGATCGAGATCGGTGCGTCCGCCGGCCCCGCCTCATCGACCGGCGGCTTCATCGAGACCATCACGTCGTCGTGGTGGCCGTGGTAGCCGCCTTCGACCTTGACGATCTTGTCCCGCCCGGTGGCCGCCTTGGCCACGCGGATGGCGTCCATCGTGGCCTCGGTGCCGGAGTTGGTGAACCGCCACAGCGGCAGCCGATAGCGATCGGCGAGCAACTCGGCGACCGTGGCGTTCATCTCGCACGGCGTCACGAACAGCGTGCCGTCATCGAGCTGGGCCTCGACGGCCCGGCGCACGGCCGGGTTCATGTGCCCGGCGAACAGCGCGCCGAAGCCCATGTCGTAGTCGACAAACTCGTTGCCGTCGACGTCCACCATGCGCGAGCCGGCGGAGTGGCGCACGACGATCGGGTGGGGGTCGAAGAACTGGATGCTCGACGGGACGCCGAGCGGCAGCACCTTGCGGGCCCGGGCGCTGGCGGCCTGCGAGCCGGTGGTGCGCTCGGCGTAGGTCCCGAGCTCACGCTTCGTGATCTCCTCGGCTCGAGCCGTGAGCGGGGCGAGGTCGCGGGGTGAGCCGGTCACTCCAGCGGACGAATCGATGGCGGTCATGACGTATCACATCCCTTGTGAGGAACTCGCCGGACCGTTCGGCGTCAATGGGTTTGGGCACGCTACCAGGCATTCCGTCGCCCCGGAACGGGAGGTGGAGTCCCGTACGAGGCGTGGCAGACTGGCCGTTCCCCATGGTGGGCGTAGCTCAGCTCGGTTAGAGCGCCAGGTTGTGGCCCTGGAGGTCGGGGGTTCAAGTCCCCTCGCTCACCCCAATCGGACGGACGGTGTCCGAGGCCCGCCGCCTCGTACACTGCCCGCCCGCATCGCGCCTCTAGCTCAACGGCAGAGCAGTGGACTCTTAATCCATTGGTTCAGGGTTCGAATCCCTGGGGGCGCACCGCAATCTACGAGGTCGGACGGCGTGGATTCGGGCAGCGGATCACTCCACGGATCGGCCGAACACCACCATCAGACACCAACGGGTTCGGGCTGGTGTCCACCGCAAGTGGACCGCTATGGGCCATCCCACACCGGTGCTCTCAGACCCTGGCCGCGTCGAGGGCCCGCCGCGGCTACGGCCGCATCGGTGAACGCCGAGCGCGTGTCTCGTCAGCATCGGCGGCGTCACGGCTGTCCGCTCGTGCGCTTCCCCACGCTGAATGTCGAGCCGATGCGGCGAGTGCTGTCCCGGGACGGCCACCCGGAGACGCAGGGCCTGGCGACGGCGATGCACATCTGCCGCGGGCACTTTCAAGACGTTCACGCCCGACGGTCCGCTGTTTGGCAAGCTCACCGGCACTTACCGGTGGGCCGGTTACCTCCGGGGCGACGCCACCGAAGGCGAGGTTGTGAACGACTACCGGATCCACGTCGCAACCGAGGGCATCGGCCGAAACTACGAACACGCCGACGAGTCCCCGCCCCGGACGAGTCTGCCGGACTGTCATTTGACCCGCCGTCGCGGCCGTCCACCGAGCCCTGATCGACACTTGCGCCGCCGGAACGGACCTAGGGCCGCGTCAGGCAGGTTTCGCTCGGGTGGCGTAGGTACCGATCGGCAGTTATGAGTGGCTGTGATCCAGTGGTGCTCGACTCGACTATCGTCGCTCAGCAACGCCAGCCAGCTGTGCGGGCCTTCTCAAGGAGTGTTCATGTCGAACTTCCCTACGATCACACATGTCGCGCTTACGGTCCGCGATCTGTCGGTGAGTGCCCCCTGGTACGAGGCGTTGATGGGCGCAGCACCAGTACTCGACGAAGATACAGATCCAGGCTTCCATCACACTGTGTACCTCCTTGGAAACACGCTCCTCGGACTGCACCAACACGAACAGTCGGCGCCCGACGAAGAGTTCAGCGAGTACAGGATTGGGCTTGACCACGTTGCGTTCGGCTGTGAAAATCGCGCGGAGCTGGAGAACTGGGCGAGCCGACTCGACGAGCTTGGCATCGTGCACGGCGGAATCAAAGACGCCGCATACGGCTCAGGGGTGAGCTTCCGCGATCCCGACGGGATCCCGCTTGAGTTCTTCGCTCCGCCGGGCTGACCTGCCGGAGCAGCTTCCGAACTCTCACATCAATCAGCGCCGATTGCCCGCTCTGGTGCGCGCCGGTCCCCGAACGAGCCCTCCACGGCACTAGCGCTCAGTGGAGGTGCCGCGGCCAGCGCAACACGATCAGGCACTATGGGACCAATGGCGAACCGTCATGACACGTTGGCCGCTCGGGGCCGTGCTCGCAAGGGCGACCGCATCTGCCGGGCGCAGGAAGCCTTCGACCTGCGCGTCCAGGGCTACGGTCGGGGGACCAACGGCGGGGACCAACGCACGGGGTTTGGTGGCTCTTCGCGTTGGAGTGGGGACGGGGTAGCTGAGCATCCACCACGCGAGTCAGGGGTCTGAGCATCGTTGCGGCTGTTCTAAGGCTGCGACGACGAGGAGACCCCTGACGATGGACGACGG
>Ga0136617_10001002_pt1 | contig 24762 bp, 23 predicted proteins | sample AntDrymUQ3222106_2_FD_129672 | JGI IMG/M metagenome (GOLD analysis project Ga0136617, IMG submission 129672) | Polar desert sand microbial communities from Dry Valleys, Antarctica - metaG UQ322 (21.06) | ecosystem: Environmental > Terrestrial > Soil > Desert | place: Antarctica: Dry Valley...
GCCGCCACGAGCCACCAGTAGCTCGGCTGCCCGCCGACCTCCCACTCCAGCTCGACGCCGCCGTCGATGAGCGCGCGGACGCTCGCCTCGTCCAGCGGCGCGCCCTCGCCGGCGATGCAGGTCAGCAGCTCCGCATCGGCGACGAGCGCGTAGAGGACGGCGCCGAGCGTCGGCCCCGGCTCGCCCCAGGCGACGATCGCGTCGTCGACGAAGCCGACGGCGTCGCCGGCGGCGAAACGGCCCGCGCCGTCGTCGCGGGCGGCCGGCGCGACGGCGCCGGTGCGCAGGCGCTCGAGGGCGGCGTCGACGGCGACCACGTTCTCGGCCGCGGAGCGCGACGGATCGAGCGCGAGCGCGGCCGCCAGGCCCGCCTGTTGGGAGCGCGCGGCCGTTACGTGGACCACCTTCTCCGACAGCTCCGCCGCGTGCTCGGCGGCCATGACGACGTTGGGCGAGTTCGGCAGCACGACCACCTCCTCGGCGGGCACCTCGTGGATGCCGGCAAGCAGCTCGTACGTCGACGGGTTGAGCGTCGCGCCGCCGTCGAGGACGGCGACGCCGAGGCTCTCGTAGAGCTCATGCATCCCGGTGCCGGCGACGACGGCGAGCGAGCCGCAGCGCGGCTGTGCGACGGTGCCGGCGCCGATGGCCGGCGCGAGGCGCTCGGAGCGTGCCTGCACCTGCGCGTGCATGTCGGCGACGTCCAGGCGCGAGACCTCACCGGCGGCTTCGAAGAGCGCCGTCGCCGCCTCCGGCTCGTCGGTGTGGACGTGGACCTTGAGCGTCGCGGCGTCGCCGACGACGAGCACCGAGTCGCCGATCTCCTCCAGCGGCGCGATCCAGGCGCCCGGTTCGAGGTCGTGACCGGTGACGGCGAAGTTCGTGCAGTAGCGGTACGTCGAGGAGCTGTGCTCGGGATGGCTGATGCAGACGGGCGGCGCATGGCGGGCCACGGCGGGGGCGTCGCTACCGCGCAGCGCGGCGATCATGCCGGCGACGATGACCGTCAGCGCGTGGCCGCCGGCGTCGACGACGCCGCTCTCGCGCAGGATCTCGAGCATCTCCGGCCCGCGACGGACGGACTCCTCCCCGGTCTGCAGCGCGCGCTCGAGGACGTCGGCGATGAGCGTGTTCTGGACGGCGGGATCGCCCTCCGAGCCCAGCCGCGTGTCCCCCATGTGCGCGAGGTCGGTCGCGACCCGTGTCGCCATCTCGCGCATGACGGTGAGGATCGTGCCCTCGGCCGGCGCCCGCACGGAGCCGTAGGCGCGCTGCGCGGCGCGCGCCATCGCAGCGCCGATGAGAACAGGGTCGACGAGCTCGCCGGGGCGGCTGACGAGCTCCTCAGCGGCGCCGCGGATGAGCTGGGAGAGGATGACGCCGCTGTTGCCGCGGGCGCCCAGGAGGGCGGCTCGGGCGACCGATTCGACGATCTCGTCGCGGCCGATCTCGTCGATGAGGCGTTGCCCGTCGGCGGCGATGCGGTCGACCTCGACGAGCACGGCCTGCAGCGTGAGCGCCATGTTGTCGCCGGTGTCACCGTCGGCGACGGGAAAGACGTTGAGGTCGTTGATCTCCTGGCGGCGGCTTTCTAGGTGCGCGAGCGCACCCTCCACCACGGCGCGGAAGCGGACGAGGCTGGGGTCCGACACGGCCTCGGCGGGCCGGTTCAGACGGCCTTCGTGACTTTGCCGGCCTTGAGGCAGCGGGTGCAGACGTACACCCGCCGCGGCGCGGCGCCGACCAGGATCCGGACCTTCTGGAGGTTCGGGTTGAAGCGCCGCTTCGTCGCGACCATCGAGTGGCTGCGGCTCTGGCCGAACGCCGGCTTCTTCCCGCAGCTATGACAGACCTTGGCCATGGCGTCCAGCAGTGTAGAGGACCGGCGGCTGCCGGGTTGGGCCGGGGCGGCTGATGGGTATCGTGACGGGACAGATGCCCCTGGCCTCGCAGATCGAGCTGCCAGAGCGCTACCGCGTCGCCCGCCACATCGCCAGCGGCGGCATGGCCTCCGTGTGGGAGGTCGAGGACCTCCTGCTGCGCAGGATCGTCGCGGTCAAGGTGCTCGGCCCCCAGTTCGCCGCCGACCGCGGCGCCCGTGCCCGCTTCCAGCGCGAGGCGCGGACCGCGGCGCAGGTCTCGGTGCATCCCCACGTCGTGACGATCTACGACATCGGCGAGCACGGTGACGATGCCTTCATCGTCATGGAGCACTTCGCCGGCGGCACGGTGGCCGACCGCCTGCGCGAGGCGAGGGCGAGCGGCCGGCGGGTCGATCGCAAGATGGCGCTGCGCTGGCTACGGGAGGCGGCGGCGGGTCTCGACGTCGCGCACGCCGCGGGGATCGTGCACCGCGACGTCAAGCCACCGAACCTCCTGATCGACGCCCGGGGCCGTGTCGCCGTCGCCGACTTCGGCATCGCGCGGCTGGCCGACGACACCCAGATGACCCAGACCGGACAGGTGCTCGGCACCGCCGCCTACCTCTCGCCCGAGCAGGCCACGGGGCAGCCCGCGACACCCGCAAGCGACCGCTACGCGCTCGCCGTCGTCGCCTACGAGCTCCTCTCTGGGCGGCGCCCGTTCGAGGGCGGTGCGCCGGCGGCGCAACTGCGCCAGCACGCCGAGGAGCGACCGCCGCGCGCCTCGGCGGCCGCTCCGGAGCTCCCGAGCGCCGTCGACCCGGTGCTCATCCGCGGGCTTGCGAAGGACCCTGCCGCTCGGCCGCCCACCGCGACCGAGTTCGTGGACGAGCTCGGGCGCGCGCTCGCCGACGAGGCACCGGTCGAGAGCACGCGCCCACTGCGCTCGGTGGCGGCCGCAGCGCCCGAGCCGGCCGCGGCCCCAGAGCCGGCCGCCGCCCAAGGGTCAGCCGCCGCCCAAGAGTCAGCCGCCGCCCAAGAGTCAGCCGCCGCCCCAGAGTCAGCCGCCGCCCCAGAGTCAGCCGCCGCGCCGGAGCCGGCCGCCGCCCCAGAGCCGGCCGCCGCGCCCGAGCTGGCCGCCGCGCGCGAGCCGGCCGCCGCCAGTCAGCCCGAGCCTGCCCCCCGGCGCGCCGCCACGCGGCCCGTCCCGCCGCCGCCCCCGCCCACGCCCCCGACCGCCCCGCGCCCGCAGCCGGCGCCGGGCCGCGATCGCCGGGTGCCGACGCTCGCGGCACTTGCGATCGCCGCCGTGCTCGTCGGCGGCGTCGTCGGGCTCACGCTGAGGGGCGACAACGCCCCCGACCGCGAACGCGCCAGCGGTGGCCGGTCGGCCACGCAGGCCGCCGCCGCACGCGAGCGAGAACGGACGACGACGACGGCCGACGCGCGCAAGCGGGCAGGGACGGCGACGGCCGGGTCACAGCAGACCCAGCCCAACGCCGCGCCGCAGTCTACCCCCGAGCAGACCTCCGACCCGGCCGCACTGAACGACCGCGGCTTCCAGCGCATCCAGGCGGGCGACTACGCCGGGGCAGTCGAGCCCCTGCGCGCCGCCGTGAAGGGCTACCGCGACGCCGACCGGACCGACGAGCTGAACTACTACTTCGCGCTCTACAACCTCGCCATCGCGCTCGCCCGCTCCGGCGACCCGGCGGGCGCGATCCCGGTCCTGCAGGAGCGCCTGCGCAACCCCAACCAGCGCGACACCGTCCAGCGCGAGCTCGACAAGGCCCAGGCGCAGGTCGGGGACGGCAAGCCGGGCAAGAAGCGCCAGGAGCAGCCGGGGGACGAGCCGGCGGCGCCGGGCAGCACCGGTCAATACCCGGCGATGCCGGGTAGCACCGGTCAATAGCCCGTGACGCCGGGCAGCACCGATCAGTAGCCGGCGGCCACGGACAGCGCCGATCAGTAGCCGGCGTCGCCGGGGTACCACCGATCAGCAGGGGGTGACGCCGATGCCCGCGCTCAGCATGCAACGACTTAGGGTGCGTCTACAGCTATTTTTAGGTGTCTTTAGGCGTTACGCCGCTAGTCTTGGCTCGGTGCATGGACGCCGTGGGGTCATGGTCGCGAGTATCGCGGTTGCAATGTTGTCGGCGGGAGCGGTCGCCGCGCGGTCAGACGCAGCGCCGGCCCATCGAGCGGAGCCGCCTGTGCACACGCCAACCCCCCCGCCGCTGCGCCGCGTGCAGCAGGGCGCGGCGGTGCGCCTCGACGCGCTGCGGCGCGACAAGCGCTACCGCGACACGTTCCTGCGCGAGTTCGACGCGCTGACGCCCGAGAACGAGATGAAGATGCAGACGCTGCAGCCGCGCCGCGGCGTCTTCGACTTCCGCGCCGCCGACGAGCTCGTCTCCTTCGCGAAGAAGCACGGCAAGCGCGTCCGCGGCCACGCGCTCGTCTGGGGTCTGCAGGTGCCGCTGTGGCTCATCGATCACGGCCTCACCGACGATCTCGGCCTGCGCCTGCCGCCGCTCTCGCTTCCCTCCCTGCCGCAGCCGCTCGGCCCCGCCGTCAACGACCTGCTGACCGTCGCGACGGGCTGGAAGCGCGCCGAGCTGCTGGGCCTCATGCGCCACCACACCGAGACCGTCATGCGCCACTTCGGCGACGACGTGACCGAATGGGACGTCGTCAACGAACCGCTGGCTCCGAGCGGTGCCCTGGAGGACAACGTCTGGCGGCGCTTCATCGGCGACGACTACGTCGAGCAGGCGCTGCGCACGGCGCATGCGGCCAACCCGCGAGCGAAGCTCTTCATCAACGAGTACGGCGCCGAGGGCCCGGGCCCGAAGCTCGAAGGGCTCGTCGCGCTCGTCCGCGATCTGCGCGCCCGCAACGTCCCGCTCGACGGCGTCGGCCTGCAGACCCACACCCACATCCAGGGCTTCTACGACGAGCGGACGCTCATCGACACGATGCGCCGGTTCGCGGCGCTCGGCGTCGAGGTGCAGATCACGGAGATGGACGTCGGCACCTCGCTGCTGGACAGCACGCTGCACCAGCGCCTCGAGCGCCAGGCGGTCGCCTACGGCGATGTCGCGCGGGCCTGCAACGCCGTCCGGGCCTGCACGCGCTTCACGACCTGGGGCGTCAGCGACCTCGTGTCGTGGCTCGGTTCCGGCGAGAGGGGCCTGCTCTTCGACACGCAGTACCGGCCCAAGCCGGCCTACGCCGCCGTGCGCTCTGCCTTCGCCCCGCGCTCAGCGCGGAACGCGAGCCGGCTGCGGCGCATGGTCCGGCCGTCGCGGCCGGGGCTGGTGGGCGTCCGCAAGGCGATCCGGCCCACGTAGGCGCACGCGACTGGGATCGGCGCCGGCGAGCGGGAGCGCGCTGGGCGCGACCGCCGGCGACGGGTGCGGCGCGGGCGGGCCCGGCGGCGGGCCGTCGTCACCGCGACGCCAGCGGCGCCGCCAGCCGGCGCGGTGCTCGTCGTCGAGCAGCGCCCAGACGAGCAGCAGCCCGCCGATGACGTGCACGACGAACACGAGCGTCAGCGCCACGATCTCCTGGATCTCGGTCGCAGGCACCCCCTCAGCCTACCGGGGCGTCGCGCCGTTCGAACCTCGATCAGGCGAAATCGGCGCGGATCCGGGCCAGCGCCAGCACCGCGACTGCGGCGTGCTCGCCCTGGTCGCGCTTGCCGCCTCCGGCGCGGGCGAGCGCCTGGTCCATGCTCTCGACCGTCAGGACGCCGAAGCCGCAGGGCACGCCGGTGCGCAGCATGACCTCCTGGATGCCGCGCGCTGACTCGGCGCAGACGTAGTCGTAATGGCTGGTCTCGCCGCGGATGACGGCGCCGAGGCAGGCGATCCCGGCATACCTGCCGGACTGCGCGATCGTCAGCGCGGCCAGCGGCAGCTCGAAGGCGCCCGGGACGTCGAAGACGTCGACGGCCTCGGCACCGGCCTCCTCGAAGATCCCGCGGGCGCTCGCCACGAGCCGCTCGGCCAGCTCCTCGTAGAACCGGCCGACGACGATCGCGAACCTCACGGTCGGTCCTCTCGGTGGTCGCGCTCCTCCTCGTCGTGGAGCATCTCCTTGTCGACGTCGAGGCCCTGGTGGTGCAGCGTATGCCCCATGCGCTCGCGCTTGGCGCGCAGGTAGGCCTCGTTGTGCGGGTTGGGAAGGTGCTCGATCGGAAGCTGCTCGGTGACCGAGAGCCCATAGCCCTCGAGGCCGCGGATCTTCTTCGGGTTGTTCGTGAGGATCCGGATCGAGCTCAGGCCGAGATCGACGAGGATCTGCGCGCCGATGCCGTAGTCGCGCAGGTCGGCGGGCAGGCCGAGCTGGAGGTTGGCCTCGACGGTGTCCATGCCTCCCTCCTGCAGCTTGTAGGCGCGCAGCTTGTTCAGCAGCCCGATCCCGCGGCCCTCCTGGGAGAGGTACAGCAGCACCCCCCGGCCCTCGGTCTCGATCATCGCCAGCGCCACCTCGAGCTGCTCGCCGCAGTCGCAGCGCAGCGAGTGGAAGACGTCGCCGGTGAGGCATTCGGAGTGCACGCGCACGAGCACGTCCTCCTCGCCGTCGATCTCGCCCTTGACGAGCGCGACGTGGTGCTTGCCGCCGACGAGCTCGCGGTAGCCGACCGCCTCGAAGTCGCCGAAGCCGGTCGGCAGCCTCGTCGACACGACGCACTCGACGAGCTTGTCGTGGCGGCGCCGGTAGGCGATGAGGTCGGCGACGGTGATCATCTTCAGGCCGTGGCGCCGGCAGTACTCGACGAGGTCGTCGACGCGGGCCATCGTGCCGTCGTCGTTCATGACCTCGCAGATGACGCCCGATGGGTTCAGGCCGGCGAGCCGGGCGAGGTCGACCGCGGCCTCGGTCTGTCCCGCGCGCTCAAGGACGCCGCCGGCGCGACTCTTCAGCGGGAAGACGTGCCCAGGCTGGACGAGATCGCGCGGCGAGCTCTCCGGGTCGATCGCGACCTGGATCGTGTGCGCACGATCGTGCGCCGATATGCCGGTCGTGACGCCGACGCGCGCCTCGATCGAGACCGTGAACGGCGTCTCGAACGGCGACTCGTTCTTGGCCGCCATGAGGTCGAGGCCGAGCTGGTCGCAGCGCTCGGGCGTCAGCGACAGGCAGATGAGCCCGCGCCCCTCCTTCGCCATGAAGTTCACGGCCTCGGGCGTCGCGAACTGGGCCGCCAGCGTGAGGTCGCCCTCGTTCTCGCGGTCCTCGTCGTCGCAGACGACGACCATCTTGCCCTGCCGGATGTCCTCCAGCGCCTCGTCGATCGTCGCGAAGGGGCTGTGCGTCGTCTGGCTCATGTGCTTCAGCTTCGCAAATCGCGGGCTTCGGCCGCAGGTCAGGGGCAAGCCGCGTCGCTCACGTCGCCGGCGCGAGTTCCTCGACGCCGACCGCGAGCTGCCAGGCAACCGCCGCGAGCCGGTCGTCGAACCTCAGGATCGCACCTCCGGAGGCCTGGCCCCGCAAGCACCACGCAGCAGTCGGGGAGCTTCAGCCTGGTCCCGGCTCGCAATGTCGCAAGCCGTCGAGCGGCATCGGCCGACAGCATCGCCGTCCAAGAGCGCATCTGCGCCCCGCTCGCGCTCCACCCAGCGCACCTTCCCAGCCCGGAGCCATGCTCGGCGCCGCGGCAGGCGATGATCCGCGGCCGGCGAAGGCTAGTTCATTGGTTCGTCGTGGGTGGTTGCGGGGCGGCGGGCGTTTCGGTGTTGATATGTCGGCAGAGGGCTGCGGCGTTTTTGCCGGTGACGGCGGTGTCAAGCAGGAGCCGGGTGTTGTGCCAGTAGCGATCAACGTGTTGAGGGTCGGCGATCTCGAGGTTGCCGGTGTCGGTCTCGATCGTGGCGATGTCGTCGGTGAGTGCCCAGCCGTGGAGCGTGATGATGGGAGCTTGTGCTGTAAACGGGACGATTGCGACGGTGGCGGTCGTGACTGTCTCGGCGAGCCGGGCGATGTGTTCGCGCTGGGCGCGCATGGTGGGCGGGGAGGCGACGCGCGTTCGCAGGGCGGCTTCGCCCATCAGCACCGTGATGTCCCGGCCGGCCTCGTAAAGGATCGCCTGGCGGCGAAGGCGGGAGGCGATCATGCGGCCGATGTCGTCCTCACCGGCGCCGAACTGCGCGGGACCGCCCGGCAGATGTAGCAGCTCGCGGGCGTAGTCCGCGAGCTGCAGGATGCCGGGCACGAGCAAGGGTTCGTAGTGTGCGATCCGCGTTGCATCGGCTTCGGCGGCGCCGATCGCGTCTTGGAGGCGGCTGGCGCCACCGCGCTCTGCGAAGTGCTGCTGAAAGGCGGAGTACTCGATCCGCGCGCGATCGAGCAGGTCGAGAAGCTCCTTCCGATCGGCATGCGTGACCGTCGCCCACGCCTCCACGTCTTCGGCCGTTGGGAGCTGCTTTCCGGTTTCGATCTTCGACACCTTCGGCTGCGCCCACCCCTCCCCCAAGCGCGCGGCGAATTGCGCGCCGGTCGCACCGGTCGCCCGACGCAGCTGGCGGAGTCGCTCGGTGAGCGCCTGACGGGCTCGTCGGGTGCGGGCAGCCAAGGAGTGCTCGTTGTCAAGCCTGCTGGTGCGCGGCCGCGTAGTCGGCGAGCGAGATCGATTGTGCAAGCGCTGCGTCTCGCCATTGGCGGTGCTGCCTGACTGCGGCTGAATCGTCGATGTGTCTGGCTGCCTGGAAGGCACCGTCCGCGTCGTACTCCATGAGCCAGAGGCGCTCGTCGTCAAAGAGCCAGTAGTCGTGTCGGGGCACGCCCGGCGGCCACGCGCCGCGATGCACGGGGATCACGCGAATGTCCTCGCCGGCGTTCATGCTGGGCACGTAGGCCGCGAGCTCCCAGCGGATGTAGTCGGTGAGCGGCTCCTCGATGACGTGCACGCGCGCCAGGCTGCGGTTCGAGGCGACGTGTTGACGGATCATGGCCTGCCACGGTCCCGGCGCGGTGGCGGCCGGCTTGCCGTGCAGAAATGCAGAGAAAGCGTCGCGTTCGTATGCCACGTCGTAGCGCTGGAGCGTCTCCAAGCGAAACCACGACGTTCGCACATCGCGGAACAGTCGGGCGAATTCCGGGCCCTCGTCGTCGCGGATGACGCGCCCCCCGGTCATCAGCCCCTCTGATGCTCGGCGAGGTACTTTTGGACCGCGTCTACCATGATCTGGGCCGGGATGCGGACGGCGGTCTCGTCCAAAAGCACGTCGTGGAGCTCGGCGGTGGTGTCGGGATCGAGGAGCTTGCCCTGGACGACCATCACGGCTGGGTCGTCCTGAGCGACATAGACGGCGGGGCAGGAGCCGCTGGCCGAGCTGGGGTCCTTCGCGAGCTTACGAAGCTTCATGAGCGCCTCCTGGCATTGAGTCGCGATGCTGGCGAGTACTTGCCAGCATCGCACGGTCGACCGGTTTTCTGCTTGACATGCGTCGGATATCGCGCATAGATTGAGCATATATGCTCGATATCTCGGTTGAGGCAGTCTACCCGGCCCTCAGAGCTGGTTCCGACCCCGCGAAGGCGGTGGACGTGCAACACACCACCCGTGGTTGTGGCTGGGGTCGGGCGTATCGCGAGGGGCGGCTGGTATGTGCCCGCGTGTACGTCACGGTCGGCCACGACGGTCGTCTTGGCCTCGCGCGACACGAGCGCCGGTGGATGCTCGCGCGCTTCCAGGACAGTCTTGCCGACCCGTTGCGCGCCGAGCTGATCCTGCTCGTGCGCCGTCGCGGCGCAGCCGCTCGTCGTGTCGCCGACGCGCTGGACACGATCGAGATCGTCCTCGACAATCCGCACGGAGAACGCCAACGCATCATCGGCTGCCTGCAACCACCGCAGGTTCGTCACGGCCGGCTGCGCGACATCGAATTCGGACTGCGCGAACTGGAGCCGACACGGTGAGCAACGAACCGGCCCGACGCCTCTCACGCGATCAGGTCATAGCACTGAGGTTCGCCGCGCATCGCCAGCTCGCGCGCTGGTCCAACAAGCCCCAGCTGAGCCCCCACCAGCACGCCCAGAGCACCGAGCTGCGGCGCGCCGCCCACATCCTCCGAGACGACGCCTTCGCCCACGGATGCGAACTGCACGCCCCCAACGGGGAGGAGAGCGTCGATGTCTGACGGCTGGCGCAAGATCGAACGCGGGCTGTTCGAGTCCGCCGACGGCCAATGGCGCATCGCCAACCCCTACAAGCTCACCACCGAGCTACGCCACCGCTGGCTCGTCGCCGAACGACGGTCCAGCGGATCGGGCTGGTGCATGCACGATGGCGACCACCCCACCCTGCACGACGCCCGCACCTACGTCGAGGCCCGCCATGCCTGACGCCGAACCTCGGGCTCGAGCAAGAGACCCGCGCGACGACGTCCTCGGGGCGGATGCGGCCCGATCGTTGGATGCTGTGTTCGTCAACTCGCCGCTGAAGGATTACGACGAGCGGCCGCGTCATAACGACTTCACGCTGCCGGTGCTCGGCCTCGGGTACATCGCCACCTACGCCGACCGGGCTGGGCACAACGTCGGAGTGCTCGACTGCGAGTCGCTCGGCCTCGGCCTCTCGGCGGCTGCCGCCGTCATCAACGCAGCGCGCCCGCGCTGGGTGGGGCTCAACCTGCTCGCTCCCACCTACCGGCACTCGGTGACGCTGCTATCCCGGCTCGACGCGGACATCCGGGTCTTGCTCGGCGGCCACCAGGCAAAAGCCATGCAAGCGACGGCGGTAGCAGCGCCAAGGCCTCGGTCGTAATCGGAAGCTCATGGAGCGTCGGAGGTGCGTGCGCTCCAGCCGCCTGCAGGTCTGGACTCGTCAGCAGCCATGGCCTGTCCGGGACCCCCGACGAGCCGGCACCACGAGCGTCAGCAGGGCCGCCCGTGCGCCACGAGCTTCTCGACGTACTTCGCGACGACGTCGACCTCGAGGTTCACGCGGGTGCCGGGGACCGCGCCGCCCAGCGTCGTGCGCTCGAGCGTCTCGGGGATCAGCGAGACGTCGAAGCCGTCGTCGTCGATCGCCGCGACGGTCAGCGAGACGCCCCCGACGGCGATCGATCCCTTGTGCACGACGTAGCGCAGCACCAGCGGGTCGTCGGCGTGGACGGTCACGACGCGGGCGAAGCCGTCCTCGTGCACCGCGGCGACCGTCCCGACGCCGTCGACGTGGCCCTGCATGATGTGCCCGCCGAGCCGGTCGGCGGCGCGCAGGGCGAGCTCGAGGTTCACGGTCGCGCCGGCCCGCAGGTCGCCGAGCGTGCTGCGGCGCAGCGTCTCGTGCATGACGTCGGCGGCGAAGGTCCCGCCGGCGACCGCGGTCGCCGTCAGGCAGACGCCGTCGACGGCGACTGAGTCGCCCTCGCCGAGCTCGCCCGCGAGCGCGGTCGCGAGCGTAAGGCGGACGCCGTCAGCCGTCGCGTCGAGCGCGGCGATCGTGCCGAGGTCCGCCACGAGACCGGTGAACACTCACCACTCCCGCAGCCGCGCCGAGATGAGCAGGTCGTCGGCGACGCGCTCGCAGTCGAGCGTCAGCGCGCGCAGCGCCTCGGAGATGCGCTCGACGCCCTCGCCCTCGAGCGGGTCGCGGGCGGCGCGGCCGCCGAGCAGCAACGGCGCGAGGAAGAGGCGCACCTCGTCGATCTCGCCGGCGTCCAGGAACGCGCCGGCGAGGTGCGGGCCGCCCTCCAGGAGGATCGAGGTCAGCTCCTGGGAGCCGAGCTGGTCGACCGCCGAGCGCACCCGGGCGGGCTCGTTCTCGCCGGTCGCGACGATGACGTCCGCGCCCGCCATCTTGAGCGCCTCGGTCGCCGAGCGGCCGGCGGCGCGCGACACGACGACGGTCAGCGGCAGCCGCGGCGCCGCCGACACGAGCTGGGAGTCCAGCGGCAGCCGCGCCGTCGAGTCGAAGACGACGTGGCGCGGCTGGTGGTGGACGCCCTCGACGCGCGCGGTGAGCTGTGGATCGTCGGCGAGCGCCGTGCCGATGCCGACGGCGACCGCGTCGACGCTCGCGCGCCAGCGGTGCGCGCGTGCACGGCTGGACGCGTCGGAGATCCACTGCGAGTCGCCGGTGCGCGTGGCGACCTTGCCGTCGAGCGTCATCGCCGACTTGAAGAGGACCCACGGGCGGCCGGTGCGAGCGTGCTTGCGGAAGGCCTGGTTGACGAGCCGCGCGCGCTTTGCGATCTCGTCCTCGGCGATGTCGACCTCGACGCCCTCGTCGCGCAGGATGCCCAGGCCACGCCCCGCGGCCTTCGCGCTGGGGTCGTCGGAGGCGACGACGACGCGGGCGATGCCGACCGCGATGATCGCGTCGGTGCAGGGCGGCGTCTTGCCGTGGTGGCAGCAGGGCTCCATCGAGACGTAGAGCGTCGAGCCCGTCAAACCTGCGTCAGAGGCCCCGGCCGCCGCGATCGCGTTGACCTCGGCGTGCGGGCCGCCGCACTCCTCGTGCCAGCCCTCGCCGAGGACGCGCTCGTCGCGCACGATGAGCGCGCCGACCATCGGGTTGGGATGCACCCGTCCGAGCCCGAACTCGGCGAGCTCGATCGCCCGCGCGAGGTGGGCGTTGTCGACTGCGGTCAGCACTGCCACGAACGCAGCATAAGGACCTTTCCCGGTTGGGAGCGTGCGAGACCAACCGGGAAAGGTCCCACTCGTTACCCGGCCGCCGTCAGCCCCCTCGCGCACCGCCCGCCCTGGAGGCGGTAGATGGTCATCTCGGGCCCCGGCCGGCTGTAGGCCAGCGGGTAGTAGTTGAACGTCCAGTCGAAGTTGAACCCGACCGGGCCCTTGCCCTTGGAGTACGGCGAGACGTCGTAGACCACCTTCGAGCGCTGCTCGAGCCTTCTGTAGTACCGCAGCGCGTTGGGCACGACCTCGGGCTCGACCTCGGCGCGCCCGCGCTGGGTCGATCCGACGACGACCCAGCAGTACTCCTGCCGCTCGAAGTAGTCGACGAGCTCGGGGCGCAGCACCCGCTCGAAGTCCTCGATGTTCACGACGACGCCCTCGCCGGGCAGTGTCTCGCCGGTCCTCGGATCGATCCGCGAGCGGCTGAGCGGGTACTTGTTCCAGCGGTTGCCGTTGGGCACGATCGGCAGCGGATTGCCGACGTCCTGTGCCCACTGGTCGGGCACGACCGGCTCGACGACGACCTTCGTGCCGGCGGGGACGTTGATCACCATCCACTCGCGCGCGAGGTTGCGCGTGTCCTCGCGGGAGAGCACGAGGCCGTTGTGCAGCGAGTAGACGAAGCCCTGGCCGCAGACGACGACGACCGCGAGGGCGGCGAACGTCGGCTTCAAGGCGGGCGACCGGCGCGCGCCCCACTCGACGAGCTCGATCGCCGCGTACGCGGCGAGGATGCAGACGAACGGGAAGACCGGCATGAGCCAGCGCCCGAAGTAGCGCTCCTGCGAGCCCATGAACAGCACGAAGACGATGACCGGCGGGACGAGCATCCAGACGAGGCGGCGCTCGTCGAACCACAGCCGCACGGCTCCGGCGACGGCGAGGACGAGCGGCAGCCAGCCCAGCCCCCAGCCGAACGACCACAGGTAGTAGAGGTAGCCGTTGTCCTGCGTGAGCCCGAGCTTTCCGGCGGCGTCGCCGGAGGCGTCGGACTGGTGCGACAGGCCTTCCACGAACGCGCCGAAGTCCAGCAGCGCGTAGGGGTTGGCGACGACGAACGTCACGAGCGAGGCGGCTGCTGCGATCCCCAGGCCGCGCAGCGCCACGCCCCGGCCGCCGCGGACGGCGTACTGCGCTCCGGCGGCCCCCAGCAGCGCCAGCAGCACGATCCCGCCGGTGTACTTCGTCGCACACGCCAGGCCGAGCCCGATCCCGGCGACGAGGTAGTCGCGCGGGCGCCCGAAGCGCAGCACGCCGGCGGCGCCCCACAGCGCCAGGCACAGGCCGGCGAGCGTCGGGACGTCGTTGAGCGCGAGCTTCGAGTAGAAGACCGGCAGGAACGCGACGGCGAAGATGCCGGCGGCCAGCAGCCCGACGCGGCGGTCGAGCAGGCGCGAGCCCGCGAGGTACAGCAGCCAGACGGCAAGCGTGCCCAGCACTCCGGCGAGCACGCGGGCTGTGACCCAGATGCTCGTCGGATCGGCGGCGAACGCGTTCGAGACGCCCGCGCGACCGCCGTACCAGAGGCCGAGCACGATGTGGACGAGGTACGTGTAGGCCGGCGGGTTGACGAAGTAGCTCGGGTTCCAGTCATGCCCGAACAGGCCGATGGCGCGGGTCACGAAGTGCGCGTTCTCGTCGGCGTTGTAGGCGTAGGGCAGGCCATGGCCGACGCCCCAGACGCGCAGGCTGAAGGCCAGCAGCAGCACGGCGCCGATCGCCAGGCCCCAGCCCAGCCGCCCGTCGTCGGCGCGCAGGCGAGGCAGTGGCAGGCTCACGAGCGGCCGCGCGCCGTCGGCGGACGGCCCGGCCTGTCGAGGCGGGCTCTCAACAGTGGACATAGGCGCCGTAGTAGCGGCTCGTGGCGGCGCGGGTGAAGCCGGCCGGCGGCAGGTTGTCGGCCGGGTCGTCGTTGTCGGTCACGAGCGCCTGCTTGAAGAGCGCCGGCCGGTCGTGCACGAGGAGCGCCACGCCGCGCCGGGGCTCCCCGATCTCGTCGCTGGAGCGCGCGACGACGCCCGACCGCGAGCGGTCGAGGATCCAGCGCACGTCGGGGATGAGCTTGTGGTTGGGCACGTAGACGGGGCCGCAGCGCAGGGCTGAGACGACGGCCGGATCGCGCAGGACGCTGACCAGCGCCTCATGCGCGTCGCCGCGGAAGCGAAGCTCCTTGTGCAACTGGATGAGGTTAACGCGGGTCGCGGTGAAGACGACGCCGAAGACGACGAGCGCCGCCGCCGCGCCCGCCCACAGCCGCCGCGACGCCGTGCCCTCCCGCAGCATCGTCCAGCCGGCGAGGAAGACCGCCGCGAAGACCATGACGCACAGCGACGGCACGAGCAGGTAGCGATCGATGACCGACAGCCCGGCAAGGCCGACGAGCGCGAACGTCCCAACCCCGGCGAGGAACAGCGCGAGCGGCATGAGCGCGCGGCGTGTGGTCAGCACGACCGCGAGCACGAGCCCGATCGCGCCGCCGACGACGACCGGGAACTTCGCGAGCTTGACGAGGAACCCGTAGAGCGCCTCGGGCACGGCGGCGCCGCCCTTGTTGCGGCCGAGCTCCTCGGCGAGGTCGCCGGTCGCGGTGAGCGAGTACATCGGGTCACCGGTGACGGCGAGGTCGACGGCGGCCCACACGAGCGGCGCGACCGCCACCAGCGCGGCGTAGCACGCGCGCTGCGACCACGTCGCGCGCGGGAAGAGCCACAGCCAGTAGAGCCCCGCCAGCAGCCAGGCCTCGGGGCGCATGAGCCCCGCCGCAGCGAGCAGGACGAGCACGAGCACGGGGCGCCGCCGCGGAGCCCGGGCCTCGACGACGGCGGCCCAGATGACGACGGCGAGGTACGGGATGTCGATGTAGGCGCGCGCTGCCAGGAACGGATAGTCGAAGCGCGTCACGAGCAGCGCCGCTGCCGCCGCGCCGACGAGCGGGGTGAAGGCGGTCTTGCCGAGGGCGTAGACGCCCGCGACGAGCACGAGGAACGCGAGCACCGCGAAGGCCACCATGACGCGGTCGGCCCCCTCGCCCAGCGGGGTCAGCAGAGCGCCGAACGCGATCGCCAGCGGATGCTCCGTCGGCGCCCGGTAGGCGGTGAACGAGAGGTGGTCCAGGCCGAGCAGCTCGCGCCCCCACAGCAGCGAGTAGTACGAGTCGTAGTTCGGATATGTCGGGTAGACGAGGAAGCCGGCGAGCGCCGCGAACGCGAGCGCCGCGAGCCCCGCGCGCTCGAGCGCGCGCGTCGAGACCCGGCTCGCCCGGCCTCGCGCCGGGGAAGCCTCGGCGGGTGACGGCGACGGCGGCGACGCGACGGCGGCCGGGCTCGGGGCGCTGGACACTGGTGACGGGGCGATGGCGGATAGAATCCCACGCCGACCCGCCGCATGAAGCTGATCATCCAGATCCCGTGCTTCAACGAGGAGCACACCCTTCCGCTCGTCCTTGCCGACCTCCCCCGGCACGTCGCGGGCTTCGACGCCGTCGAGTGGCTCATCATCGACGACGGCTCGACCGACGGCACGATCGAGGTGGCCCGCGCCGGCGGCGTCGACCACATCCTCCGTCTGACGAACAACAAGGGCCTGGCGGCCGGCTTCCAGGCCGGACTCGACGCCTGCCTGAAGCTCGGCGCCGACGTCATCGTCAACACCGACGGCGACAACCAGTACAACAGCGCCGACATCCCCAAGCTCGTCGCGCCGATCCTCGCCGGCACGGCGGACATGGTCGTCGGGGACCGGGAGGTCCACAAGATCGAGCACTTCTCGCCGCTGAAGGTCACGCTCCAGCGTCTCGGGTCGTGGGTCGTGCGCCAGGCCTCCTCGACCGAGGTCCCCGACACGACCTCGGGCTTTCGCGCCTACAACCGCGAGGCGGCGATCCAGATGGCGGTCGTGTCGAAGTTCACGTACACGCTCGAGACGATCATCCAGGCCGGCAAGCTCCTCGTCGCGGTCGACCACGTCGCGATCAGGACGAACCCGAAGACGCGCGAGTCGCGCCTGTTCCCGTCGATGTGGGCCTATGTACGCCGCAACGGCGTCTCGATCTTCCGCATCTACGCGCAGTACGAGCCGCTGAAGGTCTTCATGAGCGCGGCGGCGATCATCGGGCTCATCGCGATGATCGTCTGGGCGCGCTTCGCCTACTTCTACGTCGTCGCCGACGAGGGCAAGGGCCACGTCCAGTCGCTCATCCTCGGCGCGGTGCTCTTCAACGCCGCCATGGTGCTCGCCGCGCTCGGCGTCATGGGCGACCTGCTCGCCGCCCAGCGCACGATGACCCAGCGGACGTTCGAGCGCGTGCGGCGCATCGAGCTGCAGCTCGGCGTCGCGCCGTCGCACTACGAGCCGGGCGCGAGGACGGGCGGCCTCCCCCCCACGACCGGCGCCGACGCCGGCGCGGCGACCGGCAAGACGGAGGAGCACGACGTGGTGCGGCTGTGACAGCGCGTCGTCGCTGCACCGGAGCAATCGCGCAACTGCGACGTAGGGGCCTGCGATGACACCGCCCGCGGTCACGGTCGACGGCGAAGGTACGGTCACCGGCAACACCTACGACAAGTACGGCTCCACGAACCCCGTCGTGCGGCGCCTCATGGCCGGCTTCGAGCGCACGCTGGACGAGCTCTTCCGGCAGGCCGCCCCGGCGTCCCTGCTCGACGTCGGCTGCGGCGAGGGCGTGCTCACGCACCGGTGGGCGCAACGCCTCGGCGACCGGCGCATCGTCGGCATCGATCTCGACGACCCGCAGCTGCACGCGCTCTGGGAGCAGCGCCAGGCGCCGAACCTCACCTACCAGGTCATGAAGGCCGAGAACCTGCCGTTCGCCGACGGCGAGTTCGACGTCGCGAGCGCGATCGAGGTGCTCGAGCACGTGCCCGACCCCGAGCACACGCTCGCCGAGATGGCGCGGGTCGCCAGCGGCAACCTGCTCGTCTCGGTGCCGCGCGAGCCGCTGTGGCGCGGGCTGGACATGGCTCGCGGCGCGTACTTGAAGGACCTCGGCAACACTCCGGGGCACCTGAACCACTGGTCCAAGCGCAGCTTCGTCGAGCTGCTGTCCCGTCACGGCGAGGTCGTGCAGGCGCGCTCGCCGTTCCCGTGGACCATGCTGCTTGTCCGCCTCTGATCACGGCCGGGCATCCGGCAAAACCTCACCGAACTCACGGCCACGTCCACTAGCGTCGCAGCTCCCGTCCCGCGCTCCGGCTACGCCCGCGGCGCACGGATCCTGTCGATCGGCATCGCGACGACGGGCGTCGTCACCTTCGCGTACTTCGCCCTCGCCGCGCACGCGCTGACGCCGACGCAGTACACGCGGATCTCGCTGCTGTGGTCGATCATGTTCGTGACGGTCTCGGTGCTCTACCGGCCGATCGAGCAACTGCTGTCGCGCACGATCGCCGACCGCCGCGCGCGCGGCCACGACGACGCCGGGGACCTGCGGGTGCCGCTGCTGATCCAGCTCGCGTTCGCCACCGCGTTCTTCGTCGCCGCGCTCGCCGCTCGCGACCTCCTGCAGAACGAGCTGTTCGACGGCTCGGCGGCGCTGTACTGGATCCTCGTGGCCGGCGTGCTGGCGTACGCGGCGAGCTACTTCGCCCGCGGCTTCCTTGCCGGACACCAGCGCTTCGAGCTCTACGGAGCGCTCGTCTTCCTCGAGGCGGTGTCGCGGATCTGCTTCGCGCTGGCGGTCGTCGTCGGGTTCGCAGCGGGCCAGACGGCGGTCGCGTTGGGCATGGCCGCGGCCCCGTTCGTGTCGCTCGTGGTCGTGCCGCTGTACTTCGCGCGCCGCGAGCAGGATCCGCCGCCCGACACCGATGCGGTCAAGCAGACCGAGGGCGGGCTGACGCTGCGCCACGGCGCCGGGTTCGCCGTGGCCGTCTTCGCGGTGATGGTCGCCGAGCAGACCCTGCTGAACGCCGCTGTGCTGACCGTCAAGGCGACGTCCGACGATCCGGCGCTGCCGGGCATCGTCTTCAGCGTGCTGCTCATCGCGCGGGCGCCGCTGCAGCTCTTCCAGGCCGTGCAGGGGTCGCTGCTGCCGCACCTCGCCGGGCTGCAGGCGACCGCGGGCGTGACCGAGTTCCGGCGTGCGATCCGCGTCACCGTCCTCGCGATCGCGGGCTTCGCGCTCGCCGTCGCACTCGGGCTGCTCGTCGTCGGGCCGCCGGTCGTGCGAGCGCTGTTCGACATCGAGGCGGACCTCGACGGCGGCGGTCTCGCGCTCGTCGGCGTCGGCATGGGCGCTCATCTCATCGCCGGCACGCTGAACCAGGCGGCGCTCGCGCGCAGCCAGGCGGCGGGCGCCGCGATCGCCTGGCTCGTGAGCGCGGCGGCGTTCATCGGGTGGATGCTCAGTCCGGTGATCGACGACCAGTTGCTGCGAGCGGAGGTCGGCTACTGCGGCGCCGCGGCGCTGCTGTGCGCGCTGCTGCGGCTCGTGTACCTGCGGGGTTCACCGAAAGTCAGCCGCCCCCACCCGCGGTCATGATGTTCTGAGCGATCCGCTGAAGCTGGTCGCGTAGCTCGTCGAGCTCGGTCTTGGCCTTGTCGAGCGCCGCCTTTGTCTCCGGCCAGATCTGGTCGCGGAACTGCTGCGCGAGGGGCCCGTCCCAGACGTCGGGGTTCGACAGCGTCTTGCCCTGAGCATCGAGCTGCGCGATCTGATCCGACAGGCCGCCGTTGACGATCGACTGCACCTGCTGGATGGAGCTCTTGGCCTGTTCGGTCGAGAGGACGCGTCCTGACATATGTGTGTCTCCGTTTTTCGGGGTGAGAGGCCGTCAGTACGGTATCGGGGCCGGCAACCGGTCGTGAGCCGTTGCTAGGGTACGCCCTCACGCGGCTGCGGAGACGAGGGATTGGGCGACAACCTGGCAGGGATCGAGCAGGACGTGCCCTTCGATTGGGCCGCCGCAGAGCGCCTCGCGGCCGAGCTGCGATCGACCGCGAGCACGTTGAGCTCCCAGATCCCCAGCCGCAACTCCTTCGCCCACGGCGCGCTGGAGGAGTGGCGCGGCGTGTTCTCGAGGGAGTTCGCCGGGCGGATGCGAACCTGCTCTGGCGATGCCACCCGCCTGTCGAGCGCGATGGAGGTCGCCGCCAACCAGGTCGACGAGCTCGCGCGCCTGGCGCGCGAGGAACAGGACCGTCGCGAGGCGGCGCGCGAGTGGAAGCGCGAGCAGGACAACGAGGGCATCCTGGAGAAGGTCGGCGAGTTCTTCACCGGAGACGACGACAAGCCTCCGGTACCGCCTCCCGTGCAGCCCCCGGTGTGGACGGCTGAGTCCCACGTGCCGGGTGGCCGGAGTTAGCGGCGGTGGGCACGAGCTCGGCGCGGCCTGACGACCTCGATCGCTTCGCGGAGCGCAGCCGCGGCGCCGACGACGCCCTGCGCAGCCACGACGGCAGGCTCCGCGGGGCCTACGGCGCGTTCCTCGCCGGCACGCAGTGGGGCGTCTTCGACGCCGACTCGATGCTGCGCGGCTTCAGCGAGTACATCCACCTCAACGACGTCGACGCGCGCTGGGTCGAGCGCATCGCGTCGGCGTTCCGGCGGGCGGGCGGCGACGGCGCGATCAGCTCCCTGCCCGACTCGGCGATCGCCGCGAGCCTGCGCGCGGCCGGCCTCGACGGCGGCCGCAGCGCGATCACGTTCGACGGCCCGATCGCGTATGGCTTTCCAGCGACCACCGGCTACGCCAACGACCCCGTCAACACGGCGAGCGGCAACTTCGTGGAGCTCGAGAACGACCTGCCGTTCACGGGGCTTGCGCGGGGCCTGCGGGTCGCGCGCGTCTACAACAGCCGCTCCGACCGAGTCGGCGCGTTCGGCACGGGCTGGTCGTCGTGGGCCGGCGCGCGCCTGCGCCCCCGCCCCGACGGGGCGGAGTACGAGGGTCCGGACGGCCAGCGCGCGCTGTTTGCGCGCATGGGCGCCGGCTACGGCCGCGTCCTGGGCATCGACGCGCTCGTGGAGCCGCTGCAGGACGGGCTCGCCCTGCGCTGGTTCGACGGCGAGCGGTGGGAGTTCGACGACGCCGGGCTCCCGCTGCGGTGCGACGGCGGGCCCGGCACCGAGGTGCGCTTCCGCCACGACAGCGACCGGCTCGTCGAGCTCGCCCACGCCGGCGGCCGGCGCGTGCGACTGGACTGGGACGGCGACCGGATCGGGACCCTGGCGTGCTCGGACGGCCGCCACGTGTCCTATCGCTACGACGCCGCCGGCAACCTCGAGCAGGTCGACGGCGCCGCGGGCGTCCGCCGCTACGAGACCGACGAGCACGGCCGCGTCGTCAGCGTCGTGGACGCCGACGGGGTCGCCGAGGTCGTCAACCGCTACGACGCCGACGGACGCGTGCTCTCGCAGGTGTCGCCCTTCGGCCGGCACACCGTCTTCGGCTACCTGCCAGGCCAGATCACGGTCACTGCCGACGAGCAGGACGGGCCCTCGAACGTCTACATCCACGACGACGCCGGGCGCGTGCTCGCGATCGTCGACGGCGCCGGCCAACGGATGGCGGTGACCTACGACGACTGGGGCAACCCCGCCGCGATCACCGAGCGCAACGGCGCCGTGACCGTCCAGGAATGGGACGAGCGGGGAAACCTCCTTCGCAAGGTCCTGCCGACCGGCGCCCAGTTCACCTTCACTCACGACGAGGCGGACCGCGTCGTCGAGGTGGCGGCCTCGACGGGGGCGGTGGTGCGCCACGCGTACGAAGGCGACGAACGCAGCCCGGTCGAGGTGACCGACGCGGAGGGCGGCACGACCCGCCTGAGGGTGCAGGGCGGCCTCGTGCGCGCGATCGTCGACCCGGACGGCGTCGAGCTGCGCTTCGAGTTCGACGACGACGGGAACATCGTCGCCGCGATCGACGCCGACGGCAACGTCGCGCGCCTCGAGCGCGACGCAGCCGGGCTCGTGACGGCGGCGGTCACGCCGCTCGGTCGCCGGACGACGTTCGTGCACGACGCCCACGGGCGCGTACTCCAGCAGCGGGACCCGAGCGGCGCGCTGTGGCGCTACGAGTACTCCGCCGCCGGCCGGCTGACCGGTCTCACGGATCCCACCGGCGCTCGCGAGGAGATCCGTTACGCGGAGCACGGGCAGGCCGCGGCGATCGTCGATCCGCTCGGCCGCGTCACGACGCAAAGCCATGACGTCTTCGGCAACCGGGTCGGGGTCGTCGCGCCCGACGGCGCCGCGTGGCGGTTCGGCTACGACGCGCTCTGCCGCCTGACGAGCATCGCCGACCCGGCCGGCGCGACGTGGCTGCGCGAGTACGACGTCAATGGCAACCTCACCGGCTCGATCGACCCCGTCGGCACGCACTACACGGCGACGCTCGACCAGGCCGAGCGCGCGACGGCCCTGCACGACGGCCTCACGTCCGCGACGTTCGACTTCGACCCGCTCGGGCGCTGCCTCGAGCACCTGCGCCCCGACGGGACTTCGGCGCGCGCGGACTACGACCTCATGGGACGCCGGACCTCGATCGAGGATCCGGTCGGCGGCACGAGCACGATCGAGTACACGCCCGCCGGGCGCGTGCGACGGGTCGTTGCGCCGTCCGGCAGCGCCGACGTCTACGAGTACGACCGCTGCGGGCGCGCCACCGCACGGATCGACGGCGCCGGCCGGCGCTGGGAGTTTCGCTACGACCCCGACGGTGCGCTCGTCGAGACGGTCACGCCGACCGGCGAGTCCGAGCGCTTCGCATACGACGGCGCAGGGCGATTGACGGAGTGGTCGGCGCCAGGCCAGGGGCTGACGAGCTACTCCTACGACGCGGCGGGACGCGTGACCGCGATCACCGACCGCGCGTCGGGCACCCGCCGCTTCGAGTACGACGCGGCGGGACAGCTCGTCGCGGCAAGCGACGCCAACGGCGCCGTGACGCGCTACGCCTACGACGAGCGGGGCCGGCTGGCACGGACGACGGATCCGCTCGGCGGGACCGTCACTCACGGGTACGACGCGGCCGGGCGGCTGGCGAGCGAGACCGACCAGCTCGGTCGCACGACGACGCTCGCCTACGACGCGGCCGGGCGCCTCGTCGAGCGGGTCGACGGCGCGGGCCGGCGGCGGCGCTGGTCCTACGACGAGTCCGGCCGCGTGCGCACGTTCGGCGCCGCCGGCGAGGAGCCGGTCACGATCGCGCGCGACGCGCTCGGGCGCGAGATCGCCGTCGACGAGCCGGGCGGGTTCTCGCATGCGCTGGGATGGGACCGTGCGGGCCGGCTCGTCGAGCGCCGCCGCGGCGACATCGCGCTGCGCTGGGGCTACGACGACGACGGGCGGCGGGCATTGGTCGGCTATCCGGACGGGTCCGAGACGGCCTACACCTACGACGGCGGGGGCCTGCTCGCGACCCTGCGCCACCCGGCGACCGGTGCGATCGAGCTCGAGCGCGACGCGGGCGGCCGGCTCGTGGGCGCGCGCGGCGACGGGATGCGCGCGCGCTGGGAGTACGACGGGGGCGACCTTGTCGGCTACGCGTTCGACGCCGGCGACGTCCGCCGCTCGGCGCGGTTGACGCGCGATCCGATCGGGCGCGTCGTGGCTGCTGTCGTCGACGGCGCCGAGCAGCGCTTCGCCTATGACCCGGCCGGGCAGCTCGTCGCGGCCGGGGACGTCGCGTTCTTCTACGACGCCGGTGGCCGTCTCGCGCGCGAGCGCGCGCCGACGGGAACGGTGGAGTCCGAGCACGACGCGGCGGGCCAGCTCGTCCGGCGCCGGCGCGCCGGCGGTGGTCAGATCGCCTACGGGTACGACGGGTCGGGGCGGCGCGTGCGCGAGAGCGGCGACGGTCTGCAGCGCATGTACCGCTGGGACTCGCTCGGTCGCCTCGTCGCGATCGAGGACGGCGACCGTACGACGCGCACGGCGGTGGACGCGCTCGGCGAGCTCGCTGAGGTCGACGGGACGCCGCTGCTGTGGGACTCCGCCGACCCGCTCTCGCCCCTGGCCTGGATGGGCGACCGCGCGGTCATCGGCCACGGTGCGCCATGGGCGACCGCCGCCGGCGGCGAGGCCGAGTGGCTGGCGCCCGACTGGTAGGGCACGATCGGCGCACCGCGCGACCCCTTCGGCGCCCCGCTCGGCCCGCCCGACCCCGGCCTGCAGCTCGGCTATCGCGGCGAGCTGGAGTTCGACGGCGAGACCTGGCTGCGCGCCCGCGTCTACGACCCCGCCACGCGCGGCTTCCTGCAGCCCGACCCGCTGCCGCCCATTCCCGGCACCGCGCACGCCGCCAACCCCTACCACTACGCCGCCAACAACCCACTCGGCCACGCCGACCCACTCGGCCTGCGACCCGTCACCGACCAGGAGCTGCGCGACATCCGCGACCGCATGGGCCGCAACCTGTGGGAGCGCGGCACCGACTGGGTCGGAGACAACTGGGAGTACATCGCCGCGGGGGCGATGGTCGTCGGAGGCATCGCGGTCATGGCGACCGGCGTCGGCGGCCCGATCGGCGCCGCGATGATCGGCGGGGCGTTGCTCAGCGCGGGGGGAAGCACGGGCATCCAGCGCCTGACGACCGGCAAGGTCGACTGGGGCCAGGTCGCGATCTCCGGTGTGATCGGCGCAGGGGCCGGCGGACTTGGCGCCGGCGCGGGAATGTTCGTCGGCGGTGCGGGCCGTATCGCCACGGCGAGCCCGTGGCTTCGCGGAGCGGCCGCCGGGGCCACCGAAGGGGTTGCCGGCGGAGCAGCCAACCGCGGGTTGCACGGCGACAACCCGTTCGACCCACGCGCCATGGGGGTGGACCTGCTCACCGGCGGAGCGGCAGGCGGCGTCGGCGGGCATCTCGGCTCGCGCACGATCTTCCCGTCCACGGCCGACGACATGACGGCGAGGCTAGGCCACCAGCCCACCTACGGCGGTGTGACACAGGAGGGCACCCCACGCGTCAGATGGGAACCAACCCCGACGAGACGCATAACGATGGAGAGCCATCCCGAGGGGCTCAGCCCAGGTGATCCGGGATTCAACGCGAGGCATCACGGAACGCACTACCACGTCCAAGAACGACCGACGCCGACGACCGGCTGGAACAATCCTGCCGTGGACAAACTCAAGCCACCGGGCTACACGCCAGGATCGGGCACGGGATTCCGGCTCTCCGGGCATGATCGTAGGTGAGGTCACTCGAGCGCGTGTTCGTGTGGGAGGGTGAGTTTGACCGGCCCGCAGGTGAGGTGAACGAGTGCGAGCGCGGCGTTGGCGGAGTGGAAC
>Ga0136617_10001003_pt1 | contig 24753 bp, 25 predicted proteins | sample AntDrymUQ3222106_2_FD_129672 | JGI IMG/M metagenome (GOLD analysis project Ga0136617, IMG submission 129672) | Polar desert sand microbial communities from Dry Valleys, Antarctica - metaG UQ322 (21.06) | ecosystem: Environmental > Terrestrial > Soil > Desert | place: Antarctica: Dry Valley...
CGAAGGCGCCCGCGATGCCGACCGTGCCCCAGAACACGATCCCCCGCCGGTGGGCCTCCTCGGGTCTGAGCTCGGTCCCGGACGCCTCCGGATCCTTCTCGATGTCCCTCGTGTCAGCCACTTCTGGGTCTCCCTCCATGGACGTGGTGGGCCCTTCCAGCCGAGGTTGCTCCCTCGGCAACGACAGTTGCGGATCCTATGCCTTGACCGTTCGGGATGTCAACTCGGGGCCAGGCCCTGTGCAACGGAACAGTCGGCGATGTCGCGCAGACTCAGGTACTTCCGCCCGGAGCGCGGCTCGTGAACCCCTCGAGCCGGGCCGCGGCCTTGCGCCTGACCGCCGACCGCAGGATGGGCGTCCAACCCAGTAGCCGGCCCACCGGCCCAAGCGCCTGACGAGCCCAGCGGTGAAAGCTGAATTCGTCGCGGTGCTCGGCGATCAGCCCATCCTCGAAGTGAAAGCTTGCGTGGACGTCGTTGACCACCGGCCGCCCGGTCTCACTGAACGTGTAGTGGGCCCGCCAGTGGGCCGACCCCCGGGCGTCGCCGGCCTCGTGTTCGAGCAACTCGATGCGCAGCGGGCCGGGAGTGGCGGTGAGCATCCGCCACATCGCCCCCGCCCGGTCGCCGCGCAGATCGGGAAACACCGGATCCGAGAAGCGGGCTCGCGGTGAGTAGCAGGAGGCCATGATGTCACCATCGCCCTCGTCGAAGGCCCGGTAGAAGCGTTCGATCAGCTGGACGTTCGAGTCCGTCATTGGTCGTTCGAATCCGTCATCGGTCCTCCCGCTTTGCGATGCTGGGCACTGTATGGGAGCGAACTCGGAGCTACTGCTCGCAGGATACGAGGCTTGGAATCGCGACGACTGCGATGCCTGGATCGAGCTGCTGGACCCGGAAATCGAAATCCGCACCTCCGGCGTGTTCCCCGACCTCTCCCCCGTCTACCGCGGCCACCGCCGGGCGGCGAAGTTCTGGCGCCAGATGCACGAGCCGTGGGAGATCTTCCGCATCAACGTGGAGGACATGGACGAGCAGGGCGACTGGGTGGCGGCGGCCATCAGGTTCCGCGCCCGGGGCGTCGACAGCGGGATCGAGGTCGACATGCGCTTCGGCCACGCGATTCGGGTGCGCGACGGTGTGGCGATCGAGTTCGTGACCAGGCGGACTGCTGAAGAGGCCCGCGAGGCGCTGCCTCAAACTGCTCGGCGAGCGGCTAGTGCATCGCCAGGCGGCCGCCCACGTTGATGTCCGCGCCGACCACGTAGGCGCTCGCGGCCGAGGAGCTCGGCGACCCCCCGAAGCTCGTTCTGGTCCCCGGGAGCTCAGGCTCGAGCCGGCGCGCCGTCCAGGCTGGGTTCGAGCCCGTCGGAAACCGCGGTGTCCTCCGGCATCAGTTCGAGCCCGGATCCGCGGGCCTCGATCTCGAGGAGGGCGGCGAAGTCCTTGTCCTCGTAGCCCGCCCCCTTCATGGCCCGGACGATCTCGGCGGCGGCGGCCGCCACCGGCATCGGTACCCCGTGGCCACGAGCGGCCTCGAAGCCGAGGTCGAAGTCTTTGAGCAGCAGCTCGGGAGTAAAGGTGGGCGTGAAGTCGAGATTCACGAGTGCGGGGGTCTTGTAGCGCGTGAACATCGAACCCATCACGCTGTTGTTGAGGAAGTCGAGGAAGTCAGCTCTCGCGATGCCGCCCTTCTCGGCCAACACGGTGATCTCGGCCAGCGACTGGGCCACCACGCCCAGCATCACGTTGTGGCAGATCTTCACGAGCCGAGCCCGCTCGCCTTCGCCCACGTAGGTCACGCCCGCGCCCAGCAGCTCCAGCAGGGGCCGCACCATCTCGAAGGCGTCCTCGGGACCCGAGGCCACGATCGTGAGCTTTCCCACGTCCACGACCTTCGGGTTGCCGCTCACCGGCGCGGCCACCAGATGCGTTCCGCGCCGCTCGGTCTCGCGACGGACTTCGGCCGACGCGGCGGGCGAGACGGTCGTGCTGTCAACGATCACGTGCGGCGCATGATCCTCATCCGCGAGCAGGCCGTGCTCTCCGCAAACGACCTCTTTGAAGTCGGCGGGCCCCGAAACCATCGTGAACACGATCTCGCGATCGGCGAGGTCGCGCGGGGAATCCACCACCGTGGCTCCCAGGTCGGCCAGCGGTTCGGTTTTGGCCTTCGTGCGGTTGTACACGGCTACGTCGCAGCCGGCTTTGAGCAGGCGCGAGGCGAGTGACGATCCCATGCGACCGGTGCCCACCCAGCCAAGCCTCCTGTCGTTGAGCCCGCTATCGGCCATCGTCGTGATCCTCCGTCCCTCTCGCAGATCGTGCTATTGCAAACGATTGCACACTGTATCGAGCCCCGACCGGCCGGTCAATCGGCGGGCTGCGCTGTTCGTCTGCCTCCACCAGCCCGTGATAATCTGCAATCGATTGCACTTCTACTGCGCCGCGCAGCGGCGCGAACGGCTTGGGAGCTAAAGAGCGATGGCGTTGCACACCTATGGCTTGATGGGCGTCGACTGGGAGGAGCGCATCCGCTACGACCGGCTGCGCGAGGAACGCCTCGCCCGGGTCAGCAGTCTCTTGGCGAGCTCGGAGCTGGGAGCCCTCCTTTGCTTCGACATGACCAACATCCGCTACATCACGGCAACGCACATCGGCACCTGGGCGCAGGACAAGCTCAATCGCTTCTGCCTTCTCCCCCAGGGCGAGCCGCCGATTATGTGGGACTTCGGGTCGGCCGCCCGCCACCACGACCTCTACAACCCGTGGCTCGGCGACGGACGCTCGCGCGCGGGGATCTCGACCATGCGCGGCGCGATGTCGAAAGAGTCCGGCCGGGCCGAGAGTGTGGCTCGCAAGATCCGCCTCGAGCTCGAGGAGCGTGACCTGCTCTCAGAGCCGGTGGGAGTCGATGCGGCGGAGACCGCGGTGTTCTTCGCGCTCCAGGCCGAGGGCATCCAGGTGGTCGACGGCCAGCAGCTGATGCAGGAGGCGCGGCAGATCAAGACTCAGGATGAGATCACGCTGCTGAACACGGCCTGCATGATGGTCGACGCGGCCTACGAGGAGCTCTACCGGGAGATGCGGCCGGGCATGCGCGAGAACGAGTGCGTCGCCTTGGTCAACCGGGTGCTCTACGAGATGGGATCCGAGCACGTCGAGGGTGTCAACGCGATCTCGGGCGAACGCTGCAACCCACACCCCCACGTCTACACCGACCGCTCGCTGCGCCCTGGCGACCCGGCTTACTTCGACATCCTGCACAGCTTCAACGGCTACCGCACCTGTTACTACCGCACGTTTGCGGTCGGCAGCGCCTCGCGCGCTCTGGTCGACGCATACAAACGCTGCCGCTACTACCTCGACGCCGCGATCGACCTCATACGCCCTGGTGTGACCACCGCCGAGGTGGTCTCAATATGGCCCCGCGCCGAGGACTTCGGCTTCCCCAACGAGGAGGCGGCCTTCGCTCTGCAGTTCGGGCACGGCGTCGGGCTGGCCATCTGGGAGAAGCCGATCTTCAGCCGGCTCGTGTCACTCGATCATCCCGAGGAGATTCAGGAGGGAATGGTCTTCGCGCTCGAGACGTTCTGGCCCGCGGCCGACGGCTGGAGCGCAGCACGCATCGAGGAGCAGTTGGTCGTGACAAAGGAAGGCTGCGAGGTGATCACCCGCTTCCCGGCAGAGGATCTGCTCGTTGCCGGCAAGCCCTACTACACGGTCGGCGGCACCCTGTCCCTCGAGCGCGAGTCGCAGTCGAATCTCAATACGCGGCTCGATCCCGACACTCAGGAGGCGGCGCCGGCCAACGGCCGTCCCACCGCCGACGCGGGCGCCGCCGCAGCGCTGTCCTGAACCGGGCGCTTCTCGAATCGTCGCCCTACCCCCGCTTCAGCGATGCGGAGATGGGCCGGCGGCGCGACGCCCTGGCCGCGGCGCTCGAAGCGCACGACGTGGAGCACGTTGTCGTCTACGGGGCCAACCGCTCCGGGCCCGCGGTCGCCTGGCTGACGCGATGGCCGGTCACCCGCGAGGCGCTCGCGGTGATCACCCCCGGCGAGCGCGACCTCCTTTTGGTCAACTTCTACAACCACGTTCCCAACGCCCAACGGCTGGCCACGGACTGCGACGTGCGCTGGGCGGGAGGGAAGCCGATGGCCACGGCCGTGGACGAGCTCAGGCGCCGAGGAGCCTCCGGCGCAGCGGTGGGTGTGATCGGACCGCTCGGTTACCAGGCCCATGGCGTGCTGAGCGAGTTCGCCGGGCGCGTCGTGTCTCTGGACGCCGCCTACACCGAGATGCGCTTACGCAAGTCGGAGGAGGAGATCGACTGGCTCAGGGTGGGCGCCGGACTCACGGATGCCGCCCTGGCGGCGCTGCGAGAAGACGCGACTGTCGGGGTTGACGAACGCGAGCTCGGCAACATCGTCGAGCGGGCCTACGTGGGCCGGGGGGCGACCACGCACATCCACTACTTCGGCGTTACGCCGATGGGCGCTCCGGCGATGAGCGTGCCGGCCCAGTGGCCGGCGGGTCGAGCCCTGCAGCGCGGCGACGCTCTCACCTGCGAGCTGAGCGCCTCATTCTGGGACTACACCGGCCAGGTGCTCCGTACCTTTGCCGTGGGCGAGGAGCCGACTGCCTTCTTTCGGGAGCTGCATGCGGTGGCCGACGCCGTCTTCGATGCGCTCTTCGAACGCCTGAGGCCCGGCGCCACGGCACAGGAGCTCGTCGAAGCGTCGAGCGTCATCGAAGAAGCCGGCTTCACGATCCGCGACGACCTCGTTCACGGGTTCGTCGGCGGTTACCTGCCGCCTGTCCTGGGCAGCGCGAGCAGGGCGCTGGAGGACGTACCGGACTTCGTCTTCGAGGAGGGGATGGCGGTCGTGATCCAGCCGAACGTGATCACCCTCGACGAGGGTGCCGGCGTGCAGACGGGCGAGCTGGTGCGAGTCACACACGACGGTGCGGAGCGCCTGCACGACTGTGAACGCGGACTGGTACGGCTCTAGCGGTCCTGGCTCGTGGCCAGCACCATGATCTCGCTGAGCTCGACGTCCGGCGGCTGCGACAGTGCGTAGGTGGCCGCGCGAGCCACGTCCTCGGGCCTGATCATCGACTCGGGACGCAGCTCGGGCCGGTTGTCGAAGATTTCCGTTTCGGTCATGCCCGGCTCGAGGATGGTCACGCGGATCCGCTTGTTGTCGTGGAGTTGGCGCAACTCGGCACGCAGGCCGAGCCCGATCGCGGTGACGGCGTGCTTGGTGGCCGAGTAGAGCGAGCCGGCCATCACGCGCCGGCCCCCGACCGAGCTGGTGATCAGATAGTCGCCCGTGCCGCGCTCGAGCATGTGGGGAAGCGAGGCCCGAATCGTCAGCGCCACGCCGAGCACGTTGGTCAAGACCATGCCTCGCCACTGCTCGGGGTCGTCGGCCAAGAAGCTGCGGCGGCCGGCCACCCCGGCATTGGCCAGCACGGCATCCAGGCGGCCGAAGTGATCGAGCGCCGACGCCACGAAGCGCTGCTGGTCCTGCCACTCGGTCACGTCACCGGCTACGGCCAGGGCTCGCGCGGGGCCTCCGAGGTCATCCGCCAGCCGGCGCAGCTCGGGTTCGCGCCGGGCGGCGAGCACGACGCGATAGCCCGCCTCGGCGGCGGCCCGGGCGGTGGCGGCGCCGATGCCGCTCGACGCGCCGGTGATGAACAGGACCGGATCGGGGCTCATGGCTCGATCCGAAGCACGAGCTTGCGTCGCGGCGACGTGGCCTGCCGCTGCCAGGCCTCGGCCACCCGCTCGAGCGGCAGTACATCGTGGTCGACCCGAAGGCGGCCGTCGGCGACCAGATCGAGCACGTGTGCGCAGCGCGCCCGGCGCAGCTCGGGCGGATCCATCGCCGTCGAGATCCCGAGGACGGTGGCCCGGTTGTTGCGCAGCGGGACGGACGACATGGTGGTCTCGCCCGCAGCCGCCTGCCCGAAGTTGACCAGGCGCACCCCGAAGGCACCAGCGGCCAGGGCCGCCATGGCCGGCTCCCCCCAGAGCGGATCAACCACCCCGTCCACTCCGCGGCCGCCGGCGGCGTCACGGAAGGCGCCCGCCAGCTCATCGCGGTCGCGACCGTCCAGCTCCACTGTCGAGTCAGCCCCCAGCTCGCGGGCGCGGGCCAGAGCGTCGCGATCACGACCTGCCGCGATCACGCAGCCGGCGCCGGCCATGCGGGCCAGCTGCACGGCGAGCTGTCCGATCGCGCCGGTGGCGCCCAGCACCAGCACGCGGTCGCCCCGGCTCAGCTCGAGCAGGTCGAGCGCGCGCATCGCCGTGATCCCGGCCACGCCGGCCGCGGCGGCGCTGTCGTCGTCGATGCCCTCCGGGAGCGCCACGAGCGTCGAGTCGGGGGCCACGGCCCGCTCCACGAACGAGCCGTTCGTCCCGTATCCGGGATGACCGACCTCGAAGCGCACACGCGTACCGGCCGGGACGGCCTCCGACTGCAGCACCACCCCGGCGCCCTCCACTCCGGGGGCGTACGGCACCTGCGGCGGACCCTGAAAGAAGCGCCCGGCTCCCACGTGGAGGTCGAGCGGGTTCAGGGCCGCGCTTCGCACGTCGATCAGCGTCAACGAGGGCGAGTCCGGTGAATGGCCCGCTGCTTCGGCGGCGGGATTGGCGACCGGCCACTCCGGCGCCACGAGCGCCGCGGGGTCGGGATCGGGCAGCTCGCCGAGAGCGGGCGGGACTCCGACCTCCGAGATGACGGCAGCCCGCATCGTCCGCTCAGTCCTCGAAGCGAATGGTCAGGCTGCCCACCGGGCTCAGCTCGTACTCGACCCGGTCGCCGGGAGCCACGAAGAGCGGCGGCACGATCGAACCGGTGATGACGATCTCCCCGGCGCGCAGTACCTCGCCGAATGCGGCCAGCAGGTCAGCCACATGGCGCACGAGCCCGATGGTCTCACCGGTCAGAGCCTCGAGGTCGTCGACCACCTGGGCCTCCCCCGCGTTCACGATCACTCGCCCCGCCACCCCAGCAAGCGAGCTCTGCGTCGAGATCGGTCCGAGCACGCAGCCGCGCTGAAAGATGTTCCCTGTTAGAATCTCGCTGACGTCCTCGGGCGGCGGCTCTACGTCGGCCAGCTCGAAAGCCGGGCCGATTCCGGCTACGGACGCCTGGATCGTGTCGAGGTCGGCCTGGGCGGGCACGTCTCGCGCCAGGTGAACGGCGACCTCGGGCTCGAGCACAGGATTGGACCAGCCGCCCACCCGGACGCCCGCACCGGGTTCGCGCATTCCCGAGCTCAGCAGGAAGCCCACGAGGGGAGCGGGGATCCCGAGCTTCTCCCTCGCCGCCGGCGCCCCGAAGCCGAGCTTCCAGCCGAGCGAGCGGTCCCCGGCGGCCAGCGCCTCGCGGCGCCGCTCCAGCTGAGCCGCCATCCCGCGGGCCACCCGCGGATCGGCAGCGAGGTCAGCCATCGCCGGGGAGGCCATAGCCGGCCGCCTCCAGCGAGCCTGCCCCGCTCCAGCCCCAGAACAGCAGCACCTCGCTGTCGGATGTGTTGTTGAAGCCGTGCCAGTGGCCTCGGGGGGTGAACACGACGTCGCCCTCGCCCGCGGGCTCCTCGCCTTCGTCGGTATAGATCTCGCCGTGCCCGCGGAGCACGAAAAGGAACTCGTCGGCGTTCGGGTGCAGGTGGCGCTCGTGACGCGCGCCGGCCGGGAGAACCGTGCGCCCCACCACAAGACCGTCGGAGCCCGCGCTCTGAGCATCGATCAGGAACTGGACCTGCATGTTTATCCAGCCCTCGTCCTCACGCAGCCCCTGGGCCAACGGCACGTCGGCTATCCGCGTGCGGTAGGGCTTCATTGCGGCGCTCCGGCCAGCGCCCGGTACACGCGATGGACGACGACGAAGTCCTGGTCTCCGATTCCCATCCCGCGGCAGGCGTTGAGCATCTCGTTGGCCGTGGCGGTGAGTGGCAGCGGCGAGCCCATCTTGCGGCCCAGCTCGAGCGCCAGCAGCATGTCCTTCTGCTGGAGGGTCACGTCGGCCAGCGCCTCCTCGGGCATGCGGCCTTCGAGGATGAACGGCCCCCGGTAGTTCAAGACCGGTGAGGAGATCACGCTCTTCAGCATCGCCTCGACCACGGCCTCGCGTTCGACGCCTCCCTGCTCGGCCAGCGCAACGCCTTCGCAGAAGGCGATCACCTGGACCACCAGGGCGAGGTTGATGGCGATCTTCGTGTACAGCGCCATGCCGTTGGCCCCGATCCGCGTGACCTTCGGTCCGATCTCGAGCAGAACGGGCTGTATGCGTTCGAAGGCCGCCTCGTCGCCGCCGACCATGATCGCCAGCTGTCCCTGGGCGAGCGTCTCCGGGCTTCCCGAAACCGGGGCGTCGAGCATCGTGGCCCCGGCCCGGGCCACCCTTTCGGCCAGGGCCCGGCTGGCGTCCGGCGAGATGGTGCTCATGTCGGCGTAGACGGCTCCGGGGAGCAGGCCGGCGAGGAAGCCGTCCGGCCCTTGGGCCATCGCCTCGACGGCCGCCGCGTCGGTGACCATCGACAGCAGCACGTCGCTGCGCTGCGCCACATCGCGGGGGCTGTCGCCCCAGCGCATCCCCTTCGCAACCAGCGCGTCGCCCTTTTTCGCCGTCCGGTTCCAGCCGTTGACCTCGCGTCCGGCGGCGAGGAGGCGTTCGACCACGAGCGTCCCCATCGATCCGAGACCCAGCCACCCGACTCTCAGCGTGTCGTCGCCGTTCGCGCTCATGAGGCGACAAGCTATAGCCGCTCACGGCCTATTGCAACCGTTTGCAGTTGAGCGCTAAGCTGGCGTGCGATGGCACGCGTTCTGGCCCGTGAGCAGCTGCCGCAGTGGAGCTCCACCCGCGATGGACGCGACCGCCTGGACCTGCTCACCGACGACGTTCCCGTCGGCGCCCGCGCGCTGAGGGCCGACCGAATCGTCTACCACCCGGGCGATACCGCCGCGCGGCACTACCACGTGGGCTGCGACCATGCTTTCTTCGGCCTCGAGGGCAGCGGACTCCTGCACATAGGCGATGAGGTGCATCGCCTCGAGCCAGGTGGGGTCATCCACGTGCGGGCGGGCGAGGAGCACTGGGCCGAGAACGACGGCGACGCGAACTTCTCCTTTGTCGAGCTGTGGGCGCCCCCACCCGAGGACACGGTCTGGACCGAGGACGACATGTGCACCTGGAGACGGGATGCCTGAGCCGCGGGCCCCCGAGCGAGCCGGGCGGCTGGCCGACCTACACGAGCCGGGTCCAGTGCGGGCCGGTGCACTCGAGCTCGATCGCATGGAGGTGGCCCCGCGGCGAAGCCGCGAGTGGCAGGCCCACGACGGGAGCGAGCACCTTCTCTACGTCATCCGCGGGTCGGGTAGCGCAAAGGTGGAGGACGAAAGCCTCGGACTGGCACAAGAGAGCATCCTCTGGCTCGACCCGGGCGAGCAGGCCACCCTCGTCGCGGGCGCGGACGGCCTGGAGGTCCTGCTAGCCCGAGCGCCGGCGTAGTCGCGGGCTCAGGCCGGTTTGATCTCGCCGGCGGCCTGCTTGACCGCCTCGACGATCCCCAGGTATCCGGTGCAGCGGCACAGGTTGCCGGCGAGCGCCTCCCGGATCTCCTCCTCGCCAGGCTCGGCGTTGTCGCGAAGAAACGGCTCGAGCGACATCAAGAAGCCCGCGGTACAGAAGCCGCACTGCAGGGCGTGGTGCTCGTGGAAGGCTCGCAGGAGCGGATGTTCGGGGTCGTCGCCCAAGCCCTCGATCGTTCGCAGGGAAAGGTTGTTGGCCTGCACCGCGAGCATCAGGCAGGAGCGAACGGGCTCGCCGCCGAGCTGCACCGTGCAGGCTCCGCAGACACCGTGCTCGCATCCCACCTTCGTTCCGGTCAGCCCCAGCTCGTGGCGGATGAAGTCCGACAGAAGGGTTCGGGGCTCGACCTCTCGCTCGTGATGCTCACCGTTGATCTCGACCGCGACCCTCACGCCCCGGCCTCTTCGGCGGCCCGCCGCACCAGGTCGGCCATGAGCGCGCGCGGGTAGCCGCCGCCCGCCAGCTCAGCGGCGAGTGCCGCCACCTCGCGCGCGGGTGCTCCCTCCAGCAGCGCTGACTCCGCCTGCTCGGCCCGCAACGGCTTGGGGCCCGCGCCGAGCAGGGCGACAGCGGCATACCGGCCCGGCGCGAGGACCACCGCGGCGCCCGCCACAGCGAAGTCCCCGTGGGTGCGCGCGTGCTCGACGAAGCCGGCCCGGGCTCCCTGCGGCAGCGGCGGGACCTCGATCTCCACGAGCATCTCATCGGGAGCGAGCGCCGTCGTGTACGGCCAGCGAAACAGCTCTTCGCTCCCGAGCGTGCGGGCCCCGCTCGACGAGCGCAGATGGAAGCGGGCGTCCAGGGCGGTGAAGGCCACGGGCAGCTCGGCGGTCGGGTCGGCGTGAGCCACCGAGCCGCCCACCGTGCCCCGTGAGCGGATCTGAGCATGCCCGACGTTGCGCGTCGCCTCTCGGAGCAGCGGCCACTCAGCCGCCACGAGCGGCGAGCGCTCGAGCGCAACCTGACGGGTGAGCGCGCCGATGCGCAGCGCCGCGCCGTCTTTTCGCAGGTAGGCCAACTCCGGAATGCGGTTCACGTCCACCAGTCGCGCGGGACGGGCGAGGCGGAAGTTGAGCAGCGGCACGAGGCTCTGTCCGCCGGCCAGCGGCCGGGACTCTGCTCCTATCAGCTCGAGCGCCTCTTCGAGGGTGTCGGGAACCGAGTACTCGAACGCCGCCGGCTTCACCGCTGCACCGACTCCTCCATCGCCAGCCACAGCTTCTCCTCGGTGTAGGGCGGATCGAGGCGGCGGCCACCGAGAGCGTCGGCCACGGCATTGCCCACGGCGGCCGGCGTTCCGATAGCGCCCCCCTCTCCGATTCCCTTGGCTCCCAGCGGGTTGAGCGGCGTGGGCGACTCGACGAAGGCGGTGGCGATCGGCGGCATCTCGGCGGCGGTGAGAAGGCTGTAGTGCGCGAACGACGCGGTGGTGGGCTGGGCCTCTTCGTTGTAGATCACCTCTTCGACCAGACACTGGCCGAGCCCCTGCGCGGTGCCGCCGAGCACCTGTCCCTCGGCGAGCAGCGGGTTGACGATGGTTCCCGCGTCGTCGACCGCCACGACCCGCTTGATGCTCAGCTGCCCGGTGGCCCGCTCGATCTCGACGTCAGCGTGGTACGCGCCCGAGGAGAAGACAAGATCGGACTCGAAGCGCGCCTCCGCTTCGAGTCCCGGCGCCGCGGCGGCCAACTCGCCCAGCGACAGTGAGCGGCCGCTTGCGCTGAGCACGCCTCCCGCATCCCAGGAGAGCTCTTCCGGCGCCAGGCTCCAGAGCTCAGCGGCGGCGCGCCGGCAGCGGTCCACCAGCGCCTCGGCGGCGAGGGCCACCGCGGACCCTCCCATTGCTACGGAGCGGCTGGCAAAGGTTCCGATACCGGCCGGCGACACTGCCGAGTCCGAGAAGGAGAGCTTCACTCGGTCGGGTTCGACCTGCAGCCGCTCCGCCGCGATCTGCGCGAAGGTGGTGTCGTGACCCTGCCCGTGGGGCGAGGTGCTGCTGGCGATGGACACGCTCCCGCCGGACTCGAGCGAGGCGCGGGCGCTCTCGAACTGGCCGCCCGCCCGCTCGACGTACATGGCCACTCCCCGGCCCGCCAGCCACTCCCCGTTCGGCTGTGGCTGTGGGCCGGCCAGCTCGACGGCCAGGTCGAGGCAACGGCGGTAATCGCCCGAGTCGTAGGTCCATCCCAGCGGCGATGGATGCGGGAAGCGGGAGACCAGGTTGCGGCGGCGCAGCTCGACCGGCTCCATGCCCAGCCGGCGCGCGCCGTCATCCACCACGCTCTCCACGAAGTACGCCGCCTCGGGGCGCCCGGCGCCCCGGTACGGACCCGTTGGCACCTTGTTGGTGCGCATCCCGACCACCTCGACCCGGGCCGCGGGAATGTCGTAGCAGCCGGTCATGAGCATGCCCGTGGTGTGCGGCGGGATGGCCGTGGTGGGCAGCAGGTACGCGCCCAGATCGGCAACGATGTGCGCGCGGAGCGCGAGCATGCGACCGCCGGAGGTCAGCGCCAGCTCGACGTCGGCTTGCACTCCCCGGCCCTGGTAGGCCCCCACGAAGTTCTCGAAACGGTCCTCGGTCCACTTGACCGGGCGGCCGAGGTTCATGGCCGCCACCGCCGCCACCGCGGCCTCCGGCGCCAGAGAGCCTTTGCTTCCAAAGGCGCCGCCCACGTCGGGAATCACCACCCGGATCGACTCCGCAGCTCTTCCCAGCACCGCCGCCAGCTGCTTGTGCTGGCGGTGGGTGTCCTGCGCCGAGCACCAGATGGTCAGCAGGTCGTCATCGGCCGAGTACGACGCCACGGCGCCGCGCGTCTCCATGGGCACGGCGGCCAGCCGGGGCATGGCGTAGCGCCCGCTCACCACCTCGTCGGCCGCCGCGAAGGCGCCCTCCACATCACCTCCCTCGCCGCGCCAGCGGACCAGCCTGCACTGAGAGAGTGCGGGGTCGATCACCAGTTCGAGCGGCTCGTAGTCGACCTCGACAAGCTCGGCCGCATCCTCCGCCAGCGCCCGTGACTCGGCCACCACGGCGGCCACCGGCTCGCCCGCGTAGCGGACCACCTCGCCGGCCAGCACCGGGTGGGGCTCATCGGCCGCCTCGGCGCCGTCGGGCGCCTGAATGGGCAGCGCCCGGGCCAGGCCCTCGAGGTCCCGGCTGGTGAGCACGGCGATCAGCCCGGGGGCATCCTTCGGGACCTTCAGCGCGGTGACCCGCGCGTGAGCTTCAGGGCTGCGGACGAAGGCCAAGTGGGCCAGTCCGGGCAGCTCGATGTCATCCACGAACCGAGAATGCCCGCTCAGGATTCGCGCGTCCTCGCGCCGCGCCAGTGGACGGCCGATCAGCGGCCCGCCTGTGACCTCGGTGGTCAGGGCCCTGCCTCCACCGCATCTTCGGTGGTGCGGATGATGAGCTTGCGGCCGGGAGAGGCGCCCTGGCGCTCCCAGGCTTCGCCCACCTCGGTCAGCGGGACGACCTCGTGATCGACCTCGATGCTCTGCGCGACAGCGTGCTCCAGCACGCGCCGGTAGACCTTCTGCTTGCTCTCGAGCGGCATCCAGCCCGACGAGAGGGTCAGGATGGCGCCCTGCTTGTTGCGTATCTGGGCCAGCGGAAGGGTTACGTCGGTGCCGGCCGATTCGCCCACGTTCACCAGCCGGCCATCGGTGTCGAGCACGGCGAGAGCGGCCATGGCCGGCGGCCCCCAGAGGGGATCGATCACCACGTCCAGCGGTCCCCCGGCCGCCTCCGAGAACGCCGTTTGCAGATCGGCGTCCTCGCTCAGCGCGACGATTTCGTCGGCCCCGAGCGCCCGGCTTTGCTCGAGGCGCCCGGAGTCGCGCCCGGCGGCCACGACCCGTTCCGCGCCCATCAGCTTCGCGAGCTGAACCGCCATCTGGCCGACCGCCCCGGTGGCGCCCAGCACCAGCACCCGGTCACCGTCCGCGAGGCCGGCCCGCTCGAGCGCCGCCAGCGCGGTGATGCCCACCGTGCCGATCGCGGCAGCCAGCGCGTCATCCACTTCGTCCGGCAGCTCGATCATTGCGTCCTCGGGCACGCAGGCGAGCTCTGCCAGCACGCCGTCTTCGCCAAAGCCGGGCAGCGCAGCGGCCTCGAAGCGCACGCGCACTCCCTGCTCGAAGCCCTCGGCCTCCACCACCAGGCCCGTTCCCTCGAGCCCCGGCACGTAGGGCGGCTGGGCCTCGCGGGCAAAGCGCCCCGAGGCCACCCTGATCTCGATCGGGTTCAGCGAGGCCGCGGCCACCCGCACCAGCGCTCGCCCCGGGGCTCGTGCCGGCTCGGGCCGCTCATCGACTCGAGGCGGCGAGCCGAGCTCGGAGACCACCGCCGCGCGCATCAGCGCACCGCCTGGGCCTGCGCGTCGAGCGACTCCAGAACTGCGCCGAGGGCCCCGATTCCCTCGGCCGCGCCCGTCTCCGGCACCGCCTCGCCGCGGATGCAACGGCCGAACTCCTCGAGCTCCTCCGCGAGCATGTCGCGCTCCTCGAACTCGACCGGTTCGCCCGCGAGCGTGAGGGTGGTTACGCCGTCGAGCGCCTGGGCGTCGGGCCACACCGAGAAGTCGGTCCGGTAGTCGAGCACCGCTTCGCTGCCGAAGAGCCGCAGCGAAAGCGTCTTGGGCGAGACGTAGCTGCCGGTGACGGTTCCCAGCGCGCCCGACTCGAACTCGAGGATCACCGCGCCGGCGTCATCGATGTCGGCCGCGCTATGGACGTGAGCGAAACGCCCGCTGGCCTGGCGGACCGGGCCCAGCCAGTAGGCCAGGGTGTCGACGTGGTGGATCCCCAGCTGCATGATCGGTCCGCCGGGGTTGCGCTCACGCTGCGCGCGCCAGGCCTCGGGTTTGAAGGTGCCGGGCAGCGACATGTTGGCCTCGGCCAGCACCACCCGCCCCAGGGCGCCCTCGTCGATCAGCTGCTTGACCCGCCGGGCTGCGCCCAGGCGCCGGAAGGCGTGTCCGACCATCAACGTGACCCCGGCCTTCGCGCAGGCCTCGCGCATCCGCTCACCGGCCTCGACGGTGTCGGCGATCGGCTTCTCCACGAACACGTGCCGGCCTTGGGCAGCGCAGAGGATCGCCTGTTCGAGGTGCACGTCGTTGGGGGTGGCCAACACGACGCCCTCGACCTCCGGGTGGCCGACCGCGTCCTCGATCGTGGTTGCGGCCGCACAGCCGAAACGCTCCGCGAACTCTCCCCGGCGTCCCTCATCGCGGCTGAAACAGGTGACGAGCTCGAGGCCCGCGCGCCCTGCCGCCGCCGCCAGGCGCGGCGCCCACATCCCGGTGCCCACTATTGCGACGCCGGTCAACCGAGTTGCTCGCGCAGCCAGTCCGCGGCCGGCGGACGCGTCTTATAGGGAACGTTCGCGCAGCCGTGATTGCCGTCTTCGTGCAGAACGAACAGTCCGTTCGGCGCCTCCTCGGCCCCCCGCTCGGTCTGCTGCCAGGGAATCAGCCGGTCGAGCTTGCCGGTGATGGCCAGATAGGGCTGTTGGATGCGCTCGGCCACGCCGTCGAGATTCAGCTCGCCTGCCTTGGCCCGGCCCTCGTCGTCGTCGCTCGAGAAGGACTTGGCTACAAAGGTCTCCCGTGTGAGAACGGGGAGGTCGTCCCAGATCTCGCTGAAGTCGTAGGGACCGCTGAGCCCCACCGCCGCCTTCACACGCGGCTCGAATGCGGCCACCCGGGGCGCGTAGTAGCCACCCAGGCTCACGCCCAGAAGGCCGACCCGGTCGAGATCGAAGTCGTCGCGGCCGGTCAGCCGGTCGAGCACCGCCGCCACCGCGACCTCGTAGTCGGGCCTTATCGGCAGCTGGAAGCCACACTCGCCCTGCCCCGGTCCGTCCATCGAGAGTGTGGCCATCCCGCGATCGAGAAAGACGTTCTCGAGCCGGAAGAACTCCTCCTTGGTCGAGTCGAGGCCGGGAACCAGCAAGACCAGCGGAGGTCGCTCCTCACCCGCCGGGCGGCGAAGGTTTCCCACGACGGCGCCTCCCTCGAGCGGCACCTCGAGGCGCTCGGCGTCGGGATCGAGGTATTCGTAGGTCTTTCCCAGCGCGGCAATCGCCTTATCGGCGGCGGCCCTGCTTCGGCCGGCGTCGACCACCCACACGAACTTGGCGAAGTGGTACGCCGCCGCGGCCCGGGCCCAGGCCTCCCCGGCGCTGCGGCGGCGGCCCGCGGCCTCCGCCTCCGCGGCCAAGCCGGCGTGAAGGTCACCGTTCTCGCACCAGACGTCGAGCCACTCGTCCCAGGTGTCCGCCCGCGAGGTAGTGGCCAGGAAGTCGTTGTAGTCCACGCCCGCCTGCACGAAGCGCGGCGCCCAGTGATCAATGGCTGCCTGCACGCGCGCGTCCGGCACCGGCCATCACCTCCTCGGGGTCATGCCCCAGATCGCTCAGCATCACCATCGCTGCGTTTCTGCCCGGTACCCCGGTGATCGAGCCGCCGACGCTGGTCGTGCCGCCGGTCTGGTACAGGCCGGCGATCGGCATCCGGTGCGCAGCCCAACCCGGTACGGGACGGTTTCCACCGCTGAAGGCGTAGCTGCGGTCTCCGCCGTGGAAGGCCCCGTGGATCATGTGGGGGTTGCTCGCCTCGATGTCCTCCGGGCTCTTGGTGAAGGAGGCGACGATGTGGTCGTCGCTGAGGTTGGGGATGTAGCGCTGGACGTATTCGAGCTGGCGCTTGGTGAGCTGGTGCTTGCGCTCCTCCCAGCCCGAGATGCCCTCCGGCAGCTCCCAGGTCTGCGGGCTCAGCAGCTTGATGGTGTGGTGGCCCTCCGGAGCCCGTTCGGGATCGACCAGCGTCGGGCTGGCCACCAGGAGCCACGGAACTCCGTCGTCGTAGGGCCGGCGGTCTCTGACCGCGCGCCCGAACTCGAGCAGCTGCTCGGGCCAGCCGACCGTGCCGGCCGACACCGCGGCGCGCGGGCCTTCCGGCGTCTCGAACAGCGGCGGCGCGGTGGTGGCGAAGTAGGCCGCCATTCCCGACATGCCCACGTCGTAGGTGTCGACGCCGTAGAGGAACTCCTCGCCCCAGCTCTCGGCCGGGGCCATTTCCACCAGGCGCTTCACGTGAATGGTGGACAGGACGGCGGTGCGGGCCAGGTAGCGCTCGCCGTCCTCCGTCTCCACGCCGGTGCAGCGGTCGCCCTCGAGCACCAGCCGCGTGACGGTGCGGTCGCAAAGGACGGTGGCGCCGTGGTCCTCGAGAAAACGGGAGAGCGCCTCGGTGAGCGCCCCCGAGCCACCGCGCGGGATCGACCAGCTGCGCCGCTGGCGCCCGAAGATGATCGAGTAGGCAAGCGGTCCCGAGCCGGCGGCATCCAGGGGAACGAGGGTCTGGAAGGCCTGCCAGGCCATGAAGGCCTGCACGTGGCGGCTTTCGTACTCGCGCCGGATCACGTCCCAGGCGCTCATCGCGTTGCGGCGCAGCCAGATCCGCCCCCGGGGATGCTCGAGCAGCATCTCTTCCAGCCTGGGTCCGAAGCCGGGCGGCGTCATGCGCGAGCGTCCGTAGATCTCCTTGACCTCGTCGTACTCGGCGATCATGCGCCGGTAGGCCTCCGCGTCCCGCTCCGAGAAGCGGGCAATCTCCTCACAAGTGCGCTCCATGTCGAGCCACATCGTGAGCTGCTCGCCGTCGGGGAACACCACCAGGGCCACGGGGTCGGGCTCGAGGTACTTGAGTCCGTAGTCGGACACCAGTCCGAGCTCGTCGTTGAGCAGCAGCGGGTTGACGCGGATCAGGGTGTGGCCGGTGGAGCATGAGTCGATCCGATAGCCCGGTAGCAGGAGCTCCTCGGTGGCCGCCCCTCCCCCGGGTATGGGCCGGGCATCCAGCACGAGGCATTCGTACCCGGCCTTGGCCAGGTAGGCGGCGGTGATCAGGCTGTTGTGCCCGCCCCCCGCAACCACGACATCGGCGGTCTGGCTCACGTGATCTTCTCCTCTCTCTGAGCCCGCTCCCGGGAGAGCAGGCGGGCGGCGTTGCCGGCGGCGATTGCCGCCTCGGCTTGGGGCTCGAGCCCGGCCGAGCGCAGCGTCTCGAGCGGGTGCGAATCGGCCATGTCGAAGGGATAGTCGCTGCCCAGCACGACCTGCTCGGCGCCCGCGAAGGCCACAAGCTCGCGCAGCAGCTGGGCGTCGTGGGTCACGGTGTCGAAGAAGAAGCGCCGGATCGAGTCCTCGGGCGACTCGCCCAGCCGGGAGCTCGCCTGGGGCTGGAAGGAATGGGCGTGGGCCAGGCGCCCGCGCAGCGCGGGCAGCGCGCCGCCACCGTGGGCCAGCAACACGCGCAGGCTCGGATGGCGCTCCATGGTTCCTGCCAGAGTCATGTGGGCGGCCGTGAGCGTCGTCTCGAACGGGTTGCCCACCGCGTTCCAGAGGTAGTACTCGCTCAGCACGGGCGCATCGAAGCCGCGCGTGGTGGGATGTACGAACACCAGCGCGCCGGTTTCCTCGGCCACCGCCCAGAAGACGTCGAAGCGGTTGTCGCCGAGGTAGACGCCGCGAACGCTGGCCGCCAGCTCGACCCCGCACAGGACGCCCCGCCCCATCAGCTCCCGAAGCTCACCGGCGGCGAGCTCCGGATCCTGCAATGGGACCGCCCCGAGGGCGCTCACGCGGCCGGGCCGCGCCCGCGCGAGCGCCGCAAGCGCCTCGTTCTGCATCCGGCAGCGACGCAGGCCCTCGGCGGGCTCGACGTCGTAGAAGAGGAGCGGCACCCAGGGGGAAAGCAGCGTGTGCTCGACGCCGGCCTCCTCCTGGCGGGCGACGATCAGATCCACGTCCACGAACTCCTCCACGGCCGAGCGGATCGCGCGGCCGCCGAGTTCGACCACCTGCCGGCCTTCTTCGCGGTACACGCGCGGGCGCCAGTCCTCCGAAGGCTGCGCGTCCCGCGTCAGCTCCGGAACGATCACGTGGGCGTGCAGGTCGACGGTCACCGGGTCAGCCCAAGACGATCAGGAGCAGCGATCCGCCGACAACCAGGCCTGCACCGATCCACACCCTCGTGGCCACCCGTTCCGCCTTGCGTTCGGAGATCAGCGGCGCGAGGAGCAGAACGGAGGGCACCGACAACAGGTTGAGCGCCAGCACCACGCCGATGGCCACCAGATCGAGCGCCACCCAGCGGCCCCAGGTGGCGAGGGCGACGATCGCCCCGCAGAGCATCTTCAGTGCGAGTCCCGCTCGCGAGGCGTTGCGCAGCTGCTCGCGACCGTGCGGCCACAGCACGAGGAGGAGGCCGAAGCCGACCGCCGAGGCGACCACACCGATGGTCACCCCGAGTATCGGCGAGTTCACCTCCTCGAGCCCTTCGAGCGTGAACACGGGGCTCAAGGCCCACAGAAAGGCGGTGGCCAGCGCGAAGCTCGAGTCCTGCCAGCGCGTTTTCGCCACCGCCCCCGGAGAGGAGACCGTGAGGGCGCCGGCCACCATCAGCAGAATCGCGATGATCGCCTCGGGCGCCGGAAATTCGCCCCGTACCAGCGCAGCGATGGCCAGCCCCCAGAGCGGCACCGTAGCCAGCAGGGGCGCGCTGCGGGCCGCTCCGATGCGCTGCTGGCTCACGTTGAGGAAGGTCCAGCCCAAGAAGAAGTGCAGCGCGCCGGCCAGGACGAAGCTGGTGATGGCCCAAGCGTTCAGCTCCCCGAGCCGCGCCAGCTCGCCGGACGCCGCGCAGATGGCAACGAGCACGGCGGTGGCCACCATCAGCTGTACGAACGTGGAGAAGTAGGGATCGCCCAGACGGCGCACGGCTCGTGCGTTCACCGCCTGGAACAGCCCGAAGCCGATGCCCGCCGCCGCGGCCCACAGCACGCCCGTCATCGGTTTGAAGCACCCCGTCCACGCGTCACCCGCTACCAAGCTCCAGGCGCTCCACGTCGCATCGCAGCTGCGACTCCTCCTCGGACGTGAGCGGCAAGAGCGGTGGCCGGACCGGCCCCTGCGGAAGGCCGAGCAGGCCCAACCAAGACTTGAGCTGGGCGATCGGGACGATCCGCCGCTCGAGCCACGGCTCGCGCATCCAGCGATCGAACGTCTCCCGCGCAGGCTCGAGCCCGGCGTGGACCTCCCAGGCAGCGTCGACGTCGCCGGCCTGGGCCCGGCTGGTGTAGTCGGCCACCGGCGTGTGCCCGGCCCTTTGGAAGAGCGCGAGCGCGGGGGTGGACATCAGGGCCTGGAAGTCGTGTTCGAGATGCAGCTCGAGCCAGTCGCGCTCGGAGGCGCCGGCCACGACGATGCGGTCGCCCGCCAGCTCCTTGACCTTCAGGAGATGCTCGCGGTCCTGGGGATTCTTGATTCCGCAGATGTTGTCCAGGTCGGCGAGCTCGGCGATCAGCTCGGGCGAGAGCCGCGAACCGGAGTACGGCGTGTTGAACAGGAACATTGGGAGGCGCGACGCCTCGGCCAGCCGCTCATACCAGTTGCGAACGAGCTCGTCCGGGGGCGACGGCGGGTAGTAGGGATTCATCGCGATCCCGAAGTCGATTCCATGGCGCTCGGCGTGGTCGCAGAGCGTGACGGTGTCGGCGAAGACGTGGTGGCCCACCTGGGCCATGACCGGCACTCGCCCGTCGACCCGTTCGGCAACGAGCCGATGAACCCGCTGTCTCTCCTCGAGCGAAAGCGCCCAGAACTCACCCATGACGCCACCGCAGAAGATGCCGTCGACCTTCAGCGCGTCCACGTAGTAATCCACTGAACGGGCGAGCAGCTGCTCGTCGACCCGTGCGCCGTCGTCGGTGAAGGGCGTTGGGATCGCTATCCACACGCCGTGCACCTTCTCGCGAGCCAGCAACTTCGCCCCGCTCATCTGCTCGGTGCGCACGGCCGGCCTATTCGGGACGCCGGTAGAGATCGGAGCCGGCGGGTGCCTTGGCACCGTTCTTTGCGCTTTGCTCGACCGAGCCTCCGAAGTAGAGCGCCGACATCTCGGGGTTGTTGAGCACGTCGTCGGCCTTCCCGGTGAGCAGCACTCGGCCGCTCTCCATCACCACGCCGTCGTCTGCGATGCGCAGGCCGAAGCGGACGTTCTGCTCCACCAGGAGGATGGTCTTGCCGGCCTGCGACATCCGCCCGATCGACTTGAACACGTGCTGCAGGGCTTTGGGGTCGAGGCCGAGCGACGGCTCGTCGAGGAGCACCAGCTTCGGCTCGAGCATCAGCGAGCGCGCGAACTCCACCATCCGCCGCTGTCCACCGGAGAGGTTGCCCGCGCTGTCGTCGGCCCTCTCCTTGACCACGGGAAAAAGTTCGGAGACCTCGTCGTAGCGTCGTCGCACCAGGGCTCGATCGCGGCGAGCGATGTACGCCCCCATCAGCACGTTCTCGCGCACGGTGATGTTGGCGAACAGCGCGTTCGACTGCGGCACCTGAGAGATGCCCATCGCGAGGATCTCGGCCGGTGGGCGGCCCGTGATGTCCTCCCCCTCGAGCTCGATGTCGCCCAGCCGGGGGTAGAGCAGCCCGCTCACGGCGCGCAGCACCGTCGACTTTCCTGCTCCGTTGGGGCCGACTATGCAGGACACGGAGCCCTTGGGCACGTCGAGGTCGACGCCTTGGAGCACGTCGCCGCCGCCGTAGCCGGCCACCACGTTCTTCAGCTTCAGCACCGGGTCACGCCTTCACCGCCTGCTCGAGCACGAAGTCCTCGCCGAGGTAGGCGTCGAGCACCTGCGGGTCGCGCTGAATTTCGTCCGGCCCTCCCTGAGCGATCCGCTTTCCGCGCGCGAGAACCAGCACGGGCATGCACAGGCCGAGCACGAAGGGCATGTTGTGCTCAACGATCAGAAAGGTCTTTCCCTGCGCGTTGAGCTCGCGGATGGTCTCACCGAGGCGTGCGATGAGGGTCGGGTTGATGCCACCCGCGGGCTCGTCGAGCATGATGAGCTTCGGGTCGAGCATCAGCACCTGCGCCAGCTCGACGAGCTTCTGCTGTCCGTACGACAGGGCATGGGCCGGCTGGTCGATGTACGCGCCCATCCCGACGAAGTCGAGCAGCTCCGCGGCCCGCTTGGCCTCGGAGCCGCTCACCGCGCCGGCTGTGAGCTGGCGCAGGCTGAACGAGCGAAGCGGCGCAACCAGGTTCTCCAGCACGGTCATCTCGCGAAACAGGCGCGTAATCTGGAACGTGCGGCCGAGGCCGAGGTGGGCGCGCGCCCACGGGCGCTTTGCGTCGATGCGCTGGCCGTCGAACCAGACCTCCCCGGCCTGGGGGGTCATCGTCCCGTCGATGAGGTTGAACGCGGTGGTCTTGCCCGAGCCGTTGGGGCCGATCAGCGCGGTGATCGAACCCTCGGGAACGGCAAAGGAGCAGCCGTCGATGGCGTGCACGCCGCCGAAGTGCTTTTCGAGCCCCTTCACCTCCAGCAACGGCTTGTCCGACACCGACGCCGCCGGCGAGGGTGGCTGGCGCTCCTGAATCTCTATGCGGCCATCGAGTCTCTGACCGACCACGCCCGCCTTGCCTCGCGTGCGCCGCTCGCCCAACCAGCGCTGGACGCTCGGGATGATGCCGCGCGGGAGAAACAGCACGACCAGCGCCAGCAGCCCGCCGAAGATCAGCAAGCGTGTGTTGCCCCCGAACTCGTTGTTGGTGATCTCGTTGAGCGGCTCAATGATGAAGGCCCCCAGCACCGGTCCCCAGAGCGTGGCCCGGCCGCCCAGGAGCAGCGAGAGGATGATCTGGACGCTGAGCAGGATGTTGAACATCCCGGCCGGGTCGATGAAAGTCAGGTAGTAGCCGTACACCGCCCCGGCCATACCCACGAACACCGCGCTGGCCACGAAGCCCAGGAGCTTGTAGGCGCGGGTGTTCACACCCACCGTCGCCGCCTTGTCCTCGTCCTCGCGGATGGCGATCAGGCCCATGCCGAACTTCACCCGGCGGATCCACCACGACATCAAGAGCGAGCCGGCCAAGATGGCGAACAGCGCGTAGTAGAAGGGCCAGTTGGCGTACTCGGGACTCCAGGTGGGGATGGCCAGAGTGAGGCCGCCCGTGCCGTTGGTGAGCGACTTCAAGTTCGTGGCCACCAGCTGCACCAGGAACAAGAAGGCGATCGTCAGGATCACGAAGGAGTGTCCGCGCGCGCGCATGGCGACCACGCCCAGGAAGGCCGCCACCAACCCGGTCAGCAGTCCGGCGGCCGGCACCCACACGAAGGGGTCCGCTCCCACCTTGGTCGAGAGGATCGCCGTGGTGTAGGCGCCGAGGCCGAGGAAAGCGCCCTGCCCCAGAGACACGTAGCCGGCGTATCCGGTGATGATGTTCAGCCCCGACGCGCCGATCGCGAAGACCAGCGACAGGATGATCATGTTCTGGTAGTAGAGGTCGTCGGAGAGCACCGGATAGAGCGCGATGAACACCACGGCAAACGCGATCAACGCCGTCCAGGGAGAGCGAAGGCCCGACCCTCTACGGGTCTGGGGCTGGGCCTCCTGGGTCGGTGCGGCGGCCTGGCTCATGCCGTGGCCACGTCTTCACGCAGGCGCGAGCCGAGCAACCCCTGAGGCCTGAGCAACAGGACCACGAACACGAAGAGGTAGGGCACCCCGGTGGCCCAGGCCGGCGAGATGTACACGGCGGTGATCGTCTCTGCCACGCCGAGGGCGAGGGCCCCCAGCAGGGCGCCCGGAAGGCTGCCCATGCCGCCCAGCACGATGATGCCGAGCAGCCGGGCTATCCACTGGTAGTGCGAGCCCGGCAGAAACGGGTAGAGCACGCTGACGATCGACCCGCCCGCCCCCGCGGTGGCCACGCCGACCGCGAAGGTCAGGGCGGCGACGCTGGCCACGCTCACGCCCACGAGCTCCGCGCCCTGGGGGTTCACCGCACTGGCCCGGATGGCCCGCCCGGTCCACGTGCGCGTGAGCATGAGATAGAGCCCCGCGAGTACGATCAGCGCCACTATCCCGCCGAACACCTGGGCCTTGGGCAGGAAGAGGCTGCCGATCTCGAAGGATTCGTTGGCGTAGGAAGGGCGTACGGAGTGGGAGGTGTTGCCCCAGATCGAGCCCATCAGGCCCTCCAGCACCAGGGCGAGGCCGAAGGTAAGCAGGACCGAAGCGGCCACCGGGGCCTTGCGGATCTTGCGCACGGTGCCGTTGTAGAGCAGCCACCCGAAGGCGAACATTGCCGGCGTGGTGATGAAGATCGCCAGCAGCGGGTCGAGGCCGATGGCAGTCCAGAGCGAGTACGTCAGGAAGGCCGCCAAGATCAGAAACGCGCCGTGCGCGATGTTGATCACGTTCATCACGCCGAAGATCAGCGTGAGGCCGGAGGCAAGCAGAGCGTAAACGCCGCCCACCAGTAGGCCGAGGATCAGGGTCTGGGCGAGCTCGGTCAACGGGATACCCGGGATTCGAGCCTGCGGGGCCGCCACGAACGGCGGCCCCGCGAGCCCACAATCGCTCGGCGTCCTACTGCGGCTTCCATCCCGGGATGATCTGCTCCGCCGTCGCCGCGTCCTCGGGGAGAATGATCTCGGGCACGCCGTCCTGCCACTGGCCGACCAGGAACTCGCCCTGCGGCCGGCCGGCCTCGTCCCACTTGAGCGTTCCGAGAATCGTTGGGACCGCGTTCTCGCGCAGCCAGTCCGCGAGCTTCAGCTGGTCCTCGCGGGCGACGCTGCCCACTCCCTTGACGGCGGCCTCCATAACCTGAGCGGTGGCGTAGGCGTCGGCCGCGTCCTCAGGCACCTCGCTGCCGCCGAACATCTCCCGGTACTTCTGGACGAACTCGTCATTGCCCGGAGTATCCGCCTCCTTGCTGTGGCTCACGCCGTAGAAGATGCCCTCCGTGGTGCCGCGCCCGATGGACTTCGAGTACTGGTCGCCCAGCGACGGCGCCGTGGTCTGGTAGAGGATGTCCGGCGTGAAGTTGGCCTTGCGGAGGGCGCGCACCATGCTCACCCCGTCCTCGAAGGTCGCGCCGTGCACGACCACGTCCGCGTTCGACGACTTGACCGAGTTGGCGATCGCGTCGAGGTTGGGGTTGTCGATCGTGTAGGTCTTGCGGTACACGGTCTCCACGCCCGCGTCCTTGAGGATCTTCTCGATTCCCTCGGAGGTGGGCCCGGCGAAGGGATCGTCCAG
>Ga0136617_10001004_pt1 | contig 24738 bp, 26 predicted proteins | sample AntDrymUQ3222106_2_FD_129672 | JGI IMG/M metagenome (GOLD analysis project Ga0136617, IMG submission 129672) | Polar desert sand microbial communities from Dry Valleys, Antarctica - metaG UQ322 (21.06) | ecosystem: Environmental > Terrestrial > Soil > Desert | place: Antarctica: Dry Valley...
GGCGAGGCGGAAGGTCAGCTCTTCGCCGCCGGAGAAGGGCGTCTCGTCGAGCAGGAGCTCCTCACCGATGTCGCCGCAGCCACCTTCGTCACCCTCAAAGTAGCAGAAGCTGCCCAAAGTGCGCTCGATGGCCTGGCCGCCGTCCACCGACATGCTTGCGTCGGGTGGATAGAGGATGTCCGGCTCACGCGCCGCGCCGGTGGCTGCGGTCAGGCCGAGGCTGAGGACCGCCACTCCGGTGGCCAAGATGATGCGTCTCATCATTCGCCTTTCTCGCGCTCTCCGTTCCGGGAAAGCGGCGCCGTGCTGCGCCGGTCACCAGATGATGACGCTAGGTGCAGTTTGGTCTGGTGCCAGCATGGCTCGCTCGCGAGCCCGGTCACTCCGTACCACTACGTAGACGGATACGTGGCGGCGTCCAGTAGCTGACCGATCCAGCGGAGACGTCGACGGCGGGCATGCCCGTTCGGTCATACGTGGGACTCGGGTGGTCTCCCCCTTCGAACGGGCTGAAGGTCCGGCATATGGAGCGCTTTGAGCGGCGTTTCAAGGCCGCCGTCAGGCACCGCCATGCGACCCGCGGCGACGGCACTGCCCCACGGTCGCGGCTCCTCTTCCTGCACTCCCCGCGGCCAAGCCTCGTCCGGTGCGACCGGCTGACCGGACATCGGTCGGAACGCGTCGGCCAGGACCTCTCCACCGCGGTGCGTGAACCAGGCGGCCCCGAACGCTGGGATGGCAGACCCCAGGAGGACCAGGACGACCTGAGCGATCAATTCCAAGGTTCGAGGGAGCGGTGCACCGGACGAGGCATCGGGCTATGGCTCGTCGTGGCCGGCCGCGACGCCGATGCCCCGGCTGTCCTCGCGGAGCGCCATCTCGGCGTCACGCTCGTCGCCCATGGCACTCTCCGTGGCGGCGCTGAGGAGCTCAAGTTGCTGTTCAAGGACGTCGACACGTTCGGCGGGCGCGATCGACTTGAGATCCGTGAGCGCGGCCTTTAGCCGTCGGGAGACCTGGGGTGATCCTGCCCCGGCCATGCGGATCTCGTCGAAGGCGAGATGGACGTAGGCCTCCCAGCTCATCGACCGCACGGTCAGCCGGACCTCACCTGCCTTGTCGTGGTGGCGGCCATCCGGAAATGGCCTTCGTGCGAGCTGGCGCAGGATGTCGTGTAGCCGGTCGATGGCCTGGACGGCCGTGGTGGGATCCTGGAAGGGCGAGTCGGAGAGCGAGCGCTCCGCGATGTCGACGAGCAGCCGCACGCCGTAGGCGACGTCCTCGTCGAGCGTCGGCTCCAGCTTCAGGATCACCGCCTCGTGCAACCGATCCTCTTCCAGTCCGGCCGGGTCACCGTGCACCCGGAAAAGCGGCGCGTCGGCGGGCACGAACTCGCCCAGTGCGGGGACGAGCTCCAGCCGGCAGCCTGCTCGTCGCGCTTCCTCGACGAGATAGTCGTAGCCGATCACCGTGATGACGCCGGACTCCCTGGCCCGGATCACAGCGAGCGAGCCCGGCTCGGCCTCCAGCGCAGGCCCCTTGTCGGGATATAGGCGGTCGAGGAGCTTGCGCGTGTCCTTGCCCACCAGCTCGATGAGCGCGGAGACGCGCAGCGCCTGTCCGATGTGGTGAACGTAGATGACCAGCACGGCGATGCTTACCAGCACGAGCACGAAGGCCGTGACGACAGCGATGCCCGGCACCTGCCCGGTCCCGTCACCCTCGTTGGTCACCTCGCGGAGCGCCAGGATGGCATGCACGAAGGTCGCCACGAAGAGGCCGATAGCGAGCTGGCTGGGCTTGTCCTGGAGGATGCGCTGCACGATCCGCGGCGAGAACTGGCCCATGGCCAGCTGGACGACGACCATCGTGATGGTGAGCACGAGGGCCGTCAGGCTGACCATGGACGCGGCCACGGTCGACAGGATCTCGGCCGCAGCGTCCGGGCCGCCGACGAGGTCGCTGGGGATAGCCTCGTAGTCGAAGTGGCGGTCGAGAAGGATCGTCCCGAAGGAGAGGACCGCTCCGGCGAGCACGCACAGCACCGGCACGAACCAGAGGCTCGACTTGAGTTGGATGGAGAGGCGGGAGATCTTCATGGTGCTGTGTGGAAATCCATGCGACGGCTAAGGCGTGCCTCAGCGTACAGCCGCGGCCTTGACTCGTGGGCCCTGGGCGCGAGACTGGACTTCTCAGGCCGACGGGAGGATCCGTTCATGGAGTCAGCGCGCCGAGCGCTTTCGCTGGTGTCGAGCGTTCTCGCTCTACTTGGGCTCGTTCCCACGGCGGCACTCGTGCAGCCCTGCCTTCGAGCCGACGATCCGCGCCCTTGGTCCCGAACAGGTCGTTCTCCTGGGCACCATCGGCGAGCGGGTCCGGGGCGGGCGGGAGTTCCATGTTCGGCGATGGTTCAACGGCGACCCGCCAGCGGCCACGGTCGTGATCGCGTTCAAGGAGGGTGCTCCCGTGGGCGACTGCAGCTACTGGGTGACGCCCGGCGCAGACTTGGTCATCGCCCCGTACCGCGAAGCGGATGGAAGGCTCTCCGCTGACCTTGGGACGCTCCAGGCCGACCCATCCACCGAGGCGGGGCGAGCCTACCTAGCCGAGGCGACCGCCCTGTTCGGTCCGGGTAGGGCGTTGCAGTCGACCGCTGAACACGAGAGCTCCGTCGCGGGAGCGAGCCGCACGACAGCTGTTGCGTGGTTCGGCGTCGGCGTGATGATCCTCCTCGCGGTTCTGCCCGGCGAAGGGCCACGACGTAAGCAATCTGCAACGACTCAGGCACCGCCCCCGTGGTCAGCTGGCCGGCGCATGACCAAACTCGGTAAATGCCGTGGGTCCGGCCCATGTCCGGATCCTGGCGACAGTCGGGAGATGACAGATGAACGAAACGAAGCGGCCTGATAACCCTCCGGTGGGGGAGGACATCGAGCCTGAGGATCGGCATGCCACGCCCTTCGGACTGGAAAGCTCGATTCCCGGCGTGTCCGTCCACGGCGCAGAGGACGAGCAGGATCGACCCCCGCCCTCCGCGGAAGATCCGGACGAGGCACGCGCGGACGACTCGCCCGGGTAACGAGCCGACTGGAACACGTAGCTTGGGATAAGGCACCCGCTGACCGCTCTAGCTTGCCTTTGAGGTAGGGCAGAGTGCTCGTATGGGCCTCCAGCCAGATGGCCGCGGAGGGGTGCCCGGTCAAAGTCTGCTCAGGACCGATGGACGGTCGAGACGACGAAAGGGAACGAGCAGATGCACCCGGTCATCCAGTACGAGATCGCCAAGATGCGCGTGGCCGAGTTCCAGCAAGAGGCGGAGCGCGAGCGGCTCATCCGCCGCGCAGCCCACGATCGCCACCGGGGCGTGGAGTGGACCAGCGTCCGTGCCCGACTCCGCGAGCGCCTCTTCGGTGGCGCACCGCGGCCTGTCAGCCCCGCCGAAGCGAGCGCCTGAAACAGCTTTCGATCATCCCTGGTGGCCGGCGGATCATGGGGCGTCCGCCGGCCACCCCTTTTTGTTGGCCCATGGATCGACGCCACCATCGTCGATCAGGAGCCAACGGACGGTCGACCCCGTGGCACAGCCTGACGCGCGGTGGTGAGGCGGTCGCCTGGGGCCTCGACCCACGCTCGGCTTGCCCTGCGTACGGTTCGGATCGTACTGCCGGAGGTTCTGCCAGGCGCCGCAGACGACGCGATGGCTCCACAAGGTGCCAAACCGGCGATAGTGACGTCATCGGGCGACGGAAGGCCAGCCGTCACGTCACCGCCGATATCCCGGGCTTAGGATGTCTCGACCGCGGCACGATCGATCAGCGCCGCATGAGGAGGACGCCACGATGCACCAGCAGATCCGTGTCAGGCTTGCCAAGCCGACCTCCACCGATACGCCCGGAGCGATGCGCGCCGAGGGCGTCCAAAGCGACCCCAGGGACCTCCCGATCGATGCCCTCGCGACCCTGCTGGAGACCTTGGCAGGGGAGGGTTACAACCTGCGGTCGGCAGGTGGTCACGCCATCGAGGGCGCCGGCGAGTTCGTATTCGCTCTGGACGACAAGAGGCATGACGACAGCGCGGCCTGCGCCGACTTCCTGCGCGACCAGGGTTACTCCGAAGTGGTCGTGGTCGAACCCGAGGTGTGTTGGATCAAGGACGAGCAGGGAGCCTTGGCCAAGTGCTTGCGCGAGAACGCTCGGCCCGGGCGCTTGATCCAGGAGATCCACGTCGGCACGCCGCAAGACGGCCTGGTGCCCGTCGCATTCACCACGATCCAGCTGGCCGACGGGGACAGCAAGAGCCAGAGCGAGACGACCCGATCGAGCTAAGGGTCGTCAGGCGCCCTCGGGCCCCGCTAGCCCCAGGCGGGCAGCGACCATGGCCGCCTCGACGCGGTTGGTGACACCCAGCTTGTCTAGGATATGGGTCACATGCACGCCGGCCGTCTTGCGCGTGATGAATAGCCGCTCGGCGATCTCGCCGTTGCTGAGCCCCTGAGCCACGAGCCGCAGCACCTCCACCTCGCGGGCAGAAAGGCCTGACGGCCGCGCGGCTGCGGCGACCTCGAGCGGGCCCCCGCCCTCGGGACCCGCTCCACCCACGCCGACGTCGGCGATCCGGGACTCTCGGAGCCGGGGCGGATCATCAGCGCCCGTCCGGGTCAGGTCGATGCGTGCCCGGACCGCAAGCTCTTCGATGCGCCGGCGCAGCGGCTCGGCACCCAGTCGCCGTGCGCTCGCATGTGCCTGGGAGAGAGGTTCGCCGGCGTTGCCGCGGATGCCGCGAGCCCGCAGCTCCGCTTCGGCCGCTCTGAACCGGGCGTAAGTGGCGGGGTAGGGCTCGGGCAATGCGTCGAATCGTTCGGCCGCCGCCAGCCACAACAGTGGGTCGCCACGTCCCTCCAAGCGTGCGGCTTCGGCATGAGCGACCCTGAGCACGGCGCCCAGGACGGGCTCGCCCGCGCGGTCGGACATCGCCGAAGCTGCCTGGTGCCAGGGACGCCCGACGGCCACCGCACGTTGCATGGCGCCCTCGTCCCGGGCCGCCTTCCCAGCGTCGGCCAGCTCCGCGGCCGCCTGCAAGCCTAATGCCAGAAGCGGAAGTGAAGCGTAGGGATCGGGGTCGTCCAAGAGGCCCTGAAGCCCCGCCTCGATCACTTCCACCGCGACGAGGGGGTCGTCCTCGGAAAGCAGCAGCTCGGCCCGGCCGCGGGCGATGAACGCGGCCAGGTGCGGATCGACATCCCCGACCGCCAATCCCTCCGCGGTCTCGAAGCAGTCGCGAGCAGCGTCCCTCTCGCCGGTCAACGCGTGGAGCCGGCCGCGAACGGCCGACAGATAGACGGTCCCCCGGCCAGCCGGATCCAGATCCAGACCCTCCGATAGCGCCGCCCCTGCCTCATCCCAGCGACCGAGCCGCAGCAGCACGTCGCCGGTCAGTGCCGCCAGGTCGGGACCGTAGCGGCGTTCCAGGCCCAGCCGACGCGCGGCTTCACGCCCAGCCGTGGCCTCGGCCAGAGCTGTTCCCGACTGCCCCGCTTGGGCCAGGTTGAGGGCGTAGTTGTGGTGTGCCACGACCAGCATCTCCGGAGGGCCAGCGAGCTCGGACAGCTCACGCGACCGCTCCAGCTCCAAGAGGCCCGCGGCGACCTGCCCCAGGGCGACGAGGTCCGATCCCAGCATGTTGCGAGCGCGGGCCTCCTCGGGGCGAGAACCGCTGGCGATGGCGCAGTCGATCGCGGATCCGCAGATCCGGCGTGACTCCTCGTAGCGACCGAGTCCCATCAGGGCACCGCCCAGGGCGCCCAACACGCGTGCCCGCTCCGGAGTGGGCGGTTCGCTCGGCACGAGGCGCTCGGCCTCCAAGTGACGGAGGAGGCCGCCCGGCCCGTCTCCGCTGACCCACGTGAGGTAGCCCAGCCGGCTATGGAGAAGGCCGGCGGCGGTCGGTTCGGCGTCCTCGTCGATGAGGGCCAGGGCGGCTCGCACCAGCTCCATGGCCCGCGGGATCTCCGAGGCCAGATCGGCCGCGTCCGCAGCGCGGCGAAGGAGGTCGACCCTATCGACCGCGATGCCGGCGGAGACGGAGGGCAGGATCGTCAGGGCACGCTCGTAGTGCTGGAGCGCCTGAGCGTGGGCAGCCACGGTCTCCGCGGCCGCCGCCGCCTCGACGGACGCCAGGTACGCCTCGTCACGGCGATCGGCGGCATCCCAGTGGTGGGCCAGCTCGGCCGCAGCGCCGGCAGGGCTCGGATCGCCCAGCTCTGGACGTGCCCCGAGTATCTCGGCGAAGCGCTGATGGAGCGCACGCGACTCCGCGGGCAGCAGCTCATCCTCCGCGATCTCCCGCAGGAGGGCGTGCCTGAACCGATAGGTTCCCTGCACCCGGTCCCTCACCAGCACCCCTCTGTCGAGGCCCTCCCGAAGTGCACTGATGAGCTCGGCCTCAGGGCGCTCGACCGTGGACCCGAGGAGTGCCTCACCGGTGGGCCGCCCGGCCACGGCGAGCGCGGAGATGACCTGCCGAGCTGCTGGTGATGCACCGTGCAGCCGGGCCGCGAGGATGGCCATGAGCGTGCGCGCGGCCTGGTCCTCGTGACCCTGCCCGTAGGCCGCCAGGAGCTCCTCCACGAAGAACGGGTTGCCGTCCGAACGCGACCAGATCCGTTCCACGTCCACGGCTGCCGGCCGGCTGCCACCGATGGCCTCCATCTGGCGAGAGACCGCCGCCCGGTCCAGCGGCTTCAACGCGAGGCGCCGGACACGGGCTCCCCGCTCGAGCTCCAGGAGCCACGCCGGTACCGGATCGAGGGCGGAGCCATCGTCGGTGCGGATGGTGAGCGCCAGGAGCACGCGTTCGCGGGTGAGGTTTCGCGCAAGGAACGTGACCAGGTCTCGCGAGGCACGGTCGATCCACTGCACGTCCTCGAACAGCAGGAGCACCGGGGCCTCGTCCCCCAGCCGGTCCAGCAGGCCCAGCACGACCTCGAACAAGCGTGCCTGGAGGGCTCCTCCACCGGGCGGTGCCATCGTGACGCTGCCCGACGCAGTCGCCTCTCCGTTTGGCAGCAGCTCCGGGAGCAGCACGGCCAGGTCCGCCCGTGCCGGACCGAGCAGCTCGTCCGATCGTTCGGCTGAGAGAGAGCGGTTGAGGGCACGCAGCGCCTCCACGAGCGGCAGGAACGGGATGCCGCCGTCCGCCATGTCCAGGCAACCCCCGACCAGGGACCACCCGCTGCCTTCCGTCGCTCGCCTGGCGAGCTCCGCCAGCAGGCGCGACTTCCCGATCCCAGCCTCGCCGGCCACGATGACCACGCCGGGACGGCCGGCCGTCGCCTCGGCCAGCATCCGGGCGAGTTCGTCCAGGTCGTCGTCACGACCGATGAGGACGGGGCTGCGCGCACTGCCTGCCACGACATCGATGGTACGTCCTGGAGGAAGGGACGAAAGGGGCGGGAGCGACACTGCGACGAGGAGACCTAGACTGCATCGAATGGAGGTCCACCACCGACCAGGCGACCCGGCCGCCGCCGGCGACGCGAGCGCTTCCGGCGAGGGCTGGGCGACCGCAGTGTTGGGACCAGCCGGCGACCTCGCTCCGGAGCTGTTCCGGGAGGCGGCACGAGCCGTGGCAGACGTGATGGCCGACTACTTGCGCGATGTCGAGCGCTACCCGGTCCTTCCCCGCGTGAGTCCGGGCGAGCTGCGCGAGCAGCTCGATGGACCGCCGCCGGAGGATCCGGAGCCCTTGGGCCGGATCCTCGACGACTACCGCGCGTTGGTCGAACCCAACATCACGCATTGGCAGCACCCGGGCTTCCTGGCCTACTTCGCGTCGAGCGGCTCGGGGCCGGGCATCCTGGCGGAGATGCTGATGGCCACCGTGACCGCCAACGCCATGCTCTGGCGAACCTCGCCCGTGGCGACGGAGCTGGAGGGCCTGGTCGTCGATTGGCTGCGCGAGGGGCTGGGCCTGCCGGCCGAGCACGACGGGCTGCTCACTGATACGGCCTCGACCAGCAGCCTCATCGCGCTGGCTGCCGCACGCGAGACGGCTCGACCGGGCGCCGCCGCGGACGGGCTCGCCGGTGGTCCGCAGCTTCGCGTCTACGCCTCGGCGGAGGCGCACAGCTCCATCGACAAGGCGGCCATGACCCTGGGCCTGGGCAGGGCAGGGGTCCAGCGCATCGCCACCGACGACGAGTACCGGATGGACGCGGCCGCCTTGGAAGCGGCCATCAGCGCCGACCGCGCTGCCGGTGTCCAGCCCTGCGCCATCGTGTCCACCATAGGCACCACCGGCTCGACCTCGGTCGATCCCACGGCGCGCCTCGCGGAGATAGCCGAGCGCGAAGGGCTGTGGCTGCACGTGGACGCGGCTTACGCGGGCGCCGCGGCACTGATCCCCGAGCACCGTCCGCTCTTCGCCGGTTGGGAGCGCGCCGACTCCATCGTCGTGAACCCGCACAAGTGGCTGTTCACGCCGCTCGATTGCTCGCTGCTTCTCAGCCGCCGGATGGAGGAGCTCCGGGCCTCGTTCAGCGTCGTGCCGGAGTACCTGCGGACGGTGGGCCAAAGCACTTCCGGCCGCGACTACAACGAGTATCAACCTCAGCTGGGGCGGCGCTTTCGTGCCCTCAAGCTGTGGTTCCTGTTGCGAGCCTTCGGTTTGTCGGGTCTGCGGGAGCGCGTGCGCTGGCACAACCGGGCGGCGCTGGCACTCGCGGCGCGAGTGGATGCCGAGCCGGAGGCAGAACGCCTCGCGCCGGTCCCGTTCTCCACGGTCTGCCTGCGCTGGTGTCCCGAGCGGTACCGCGGCCGCGAGTCGGAGCCCGAGACGGCCCAGGCCCTGGACACCCTCAACGAACGCCTCATGGATGCCGTCAACGCGAGCGGTGAGGTGTTCCTCTCCCACACCCGTTTGGATGGGCGTTTCACCATCCGTGTGGCCATCAACCACCTGCGCACGGAGCAGCGGCACCTTGACACCTGCTGGGACCTCATCGTGGAGCACGGCCGGCGGCTGGGGGCGGCACCGGAGGCGGCCGCTCGAGCCACCTGAGCCCATCGACCGCCTCTATGGGACGATTCGCAGACTTCCAGCGACCACCGCAAGACAAGGGGAATCACATGGCCGTCGTCAGCTCCGCTACCGCCACCTGGCAGGGTGACCTCACGTCCGGCTCGGGCGAGGTCAGCTCCAACACCTCCGAGCACCTCCGCTCGCTGCCCGTGACGTGGGCCGCGCGCACGGAGGATCCGCTAGGGCGGACCACGCCCGAGGAGCTGCTGGCCGCGGCGCACGCAGCGTGCTTCTCGATGGCCTTCTCCAACGGGCTGGCCAAGGCCGGCACGACGGCGCAGCGGCTGGAGGTTACCGCCGAGGTCACTTTCGACAAGGCCGAGGCCGGCTGGGGCGTGAAGGGCAGCCACATCACCGTGCGCGGCACCGTGCCCGGCTCTGATGCCGAAGCGTTCCGCCAGGCCGCCGAGGCTGCCAAGGAGGGCTGCCCCATCTCCCGCGCACTGGCCGGGAACGTGGCGCTCAGCGTCGAGGCGTCGCTCGAGGGCTGAGGCGCTCGATGAGGCCGGTAGACTGACGAAGACCGTACTGACATCCACCAGGCGAGGGAAACGAACATGGCCGTCCAGACGAGGATCGAGTCCAGGATGCTCATCGGCGGGGAGTGGGTGGCGTCCTCCAGCGACGAGTGGATCGACGTCATCGACCCCGCCACGGGAAGGACCGTCGGCCGCGTCCCGGCCGGCACGGAGGCGGACGTCGATCGTGCCGTACGGGCCGCACGTGAGGCCTTCGCTGACGGTCGCTGGCGCAGCCTGTGGTTGCCCGAGCGCGCGGCCATCCTCAACAAGCTGGCCGACCTGATCGACCAGCACACGCCGGAGATCGCCGAGCTCGAGACGGCCCAGACGGGCACCGCCATCAAGCTGCGCAAGGAGTCCGACATCCCGTTCAGCGCGGACAACCTGCGCTTCTTCGCCGGTGCCCTCCGCCATCTGGAGGGCAAGTCGGCCGGTGAGTACTCCACCGACCACACCTCCATGGTGCGGCGAGAGCCGATCGGCGTGGTCGGCCAGATCGCGCCCTGGAACTATCCCTTCATGATGGCCATCTGGAAGATCGGCCCCGCCCTGGCAGCCGGAAACTCGGTGGTGCTGAAGCCGGCTACCGCGACGCCCCTGACGACCTTGCGCCTGGGCGAGCTGGCCACGGAAGCGGGCCTGCCGGACGGCGTGCTCAACATCGTGACGGGGCGCGGCGAGGTCGTTGGTGCGGCCATCGCGGCGCATCCGGACATCGACATGGTGTCCCTGACTGGCGATACGGAGACCGGCAAGAAGATCCAGCAGCTGGCCTCCGGCAACCTCAAGCGCGTCCACCTGGAGCTGGGCGGCAAGGCGCCGTTCATCGTGTACGACGACGCGGACCTGGACGCGGCGGCGCGCGGCGCGGTGGCCGGTGGGTACGTCAACGCCGGGCAGGACTGCACGGCCGCCACCCGCATCTACGTCCAGCAGCCCGTCTACGACGCTTTCCTGGACAAGCTCAAGCGCCATACGGAGAGCGTGCGGGTGGGCGATCCGCGCGATCCCATGACCGACATGGGCTCACTCATCAGCGAGGCCCAGCTCACTCGGGTGGAAGGCTTCGTGGAGCGTGCCCGGCAGGCCGGCGCACGCATCGTGACCGGTGGCGCGCGGGCGGACGTTCCCGGGATATCTGGTCCTTTCTACCAGCCGACCATCATCGACGGCCTGGATCAGGACTCGGAGATCGTCCAGAAGGAGGTCTTCGGGCCGGTGCTGACGGTGCTCTCCTTCGACTCGGAGGAGGAGGTCCTGGCAAAGGCCAACGATACCCGCTACGGCCTTTCCAGCTCGGTCTGGACGCGCGACGTCTTCAAGGCCATGCGGGCTTCGAAGGCGCTGGAGTTCGGTGCGGTATGGGTCAACGACCACCTGCCGATATCCAGCGAGATGCCACACGGTGGCTTCAAGCACTCCGGGTTCGGCAAGGACATGTCGTCCTACTCGTTCGAGGAGTACACCCAGGTCAAGCACGTCATGGTGGAGCTGACCGGTGTCGCCGACAAGTCCTGGCACTACACCATCTTCGGCGACGCGCCGGCGGAGTAGCCGCGCGACTATCATCTGGCCGTGCCGCCCATCGACCAGCTCCAGCGCGTGCCCCTCGTCCTCCTGGAGCGACTCCAGCGGCAGGGACTGTTCACGACGGGCCTACTGCTGGAAGTGTCGGAGACGCCCACGCGCCGCCAGTACCTGGCCGACCAGATCGAGGCGACCACCAACGACATCAATGAGTGGCGTGACGAGGCGCTCCTCCTGAACCTGGCCTCCTTCGGCACGGTGGAACAGGAGCTCTTCACGCAGGCCGGCATCCTGGGTCTGGCCGATCTCCTGGCCCTGGACGAAGACGCACTCCGATCCCGGCTGCTGAGGGCGTCAAGGGAGCTCGGTAACGAGCCGCCGACCGATGTGACCATCGCCGGCTGGTACGAGCAGGCCCATACGCTCGAGGAGGAGTGACGGAAGCGAAGCAGGGCGTCCGTCCGTCATCCGTGCCACGATGCCGGACGTGGCAACGCTGAGGGTCTCTTCGCCAACGTCCGCGCGTCGACGGGCTGGGACGCGCGTGGCATCGGTAGCGGGCGCCGCTGCCTCGGTGGGAACCGCCCTGGGCGTCCTCGCCCTATCCGTGATTCTCGTCCTGCCGCCCTTCGTGCTCCACCCGCTGCTGGACGTGGCCGGGTCAGCCACCTTCCTTGGTGTCAACCCGGCGGAGGCGCACAGGTTCTCCGATATGACCGTGACCGAGCTGCTGCTGGGGCCGGGCAGCTTCGCCTTCGCCGGGCCTGGCGGCGGTGCGCTCTTCGATGCCTCGGAGGCCTCGCACCTGCGTGACGCGCGCGCGCTGCTGTTCGGCTTCCTGGCCGTCGCGGCATCGGCCATCGTGCTCGTCGCGCTGCACCTGCGCCGGGCTCCTCGGGCCGAGGCATGGCGCCGGGTCGCTCGCGGTGGCGGAGGGCTGGCGGCGAGCATCGTGGTGCTGGGTGCCGTCGCCCTGCTGGCCTTCGAGCCGGCCTTCGAGCTGTTCCACCGGATCTTCTTTCCCGGCGGCAACTGGGCCTTCGACCCGGGATCGCAGCGCCTCGTGCAGCTCTATCCGTTGTCCTTCTGGCGCTACGTGAGCACGCTCGTCGGCACCATCGCCGCGTTGCTGGGCGTCGCCACGTGGTGGTTTGCCCGCCGCCGAGCCTCGCGAGCAGGGGTGGCCGCGGCGGCCTCGGTCGCCTCAGCGGCTGAGGCCCGCTGATGAAGAGCGGTGGCGTGAGGATCGTGACCCTTTTCGGCGTGCGGATCACCGTCCATCCCAGTTGGCTCCTGATCTTCGGCCTCCTCGTCGTGTGGCTCGCCACGGTGGGCGGGCCCAGTGCCGGCAGCGGACTCCCGGACGCCGCGCGCTGGGTCATGGCTCCCATCGTGGCGGCGCTCTTCTTCGCCTCCGTCCTGGCCCACGAGCTGGCACATGCCTACGTCGCGAGAGCGCGCGGCGTGAAGGTGGATGAGGTGATGCTCTTCATCTTCGGGGGAGCGGCGCGCCTGGATCGTGAGGCGCCCACGCCACGCAGCGAGATCATCATCACCATCGCGGGACCCCTCACCAGTGCCATCCTGGGGCTGACGTTGATGGCGGCCGGCATGCTGATGCGCGGCGGCGACGGAGTGCTGGCCCGCGTCATCTCGGACACGCTGGTCGGCCTGGGCACCATCAACGTGCTGCTGGCCGCATTCAACCTGATCCCGGGCTTCCCCATGGACGGCGGTCGGCTTCTGCGGGCCGTCCTCTGGGCCCGGACTCACGACTTCCTGCGGGCGACGCGCCTGGCGACCCTGGTCGGGCGAGGGTTCGCGTACGTGCTCATCGCGGTGGGCGTCATCGTCGCGCTGAGCGGCGGCGACAGCCTGGTCTTCGGCGTATGGACCGCGCTCATCGGCTGGTTCCTTCATCAGGCCTCGGAGCAGAGCTACCGGCGCGTGGAGCTGGCACACATCGTGGAGGGCGTCGCGGTAGGCGACGTGATGGATAGGCAGTACTCCGTGGTCAGCCCCAACCTGACCCTCGACACCTTCGTCGACCAGCATCTCCTGGGCAGCACCGGCACCACGATCTATCCCGTCATGGTCGATGGCCTGCTGGCGGGCACCGTCGAGCTCCGCCAGATACGCCGCGTGCCGCGCGGGGATTGGACCAAGACGCGTGTGTCGGACGTGATGAGCCGCCAGGAGGCGCTCTGGACCCTCACCGAGCCGCAGCCTGCCATGGATGCCGTGGGCCGCTTCCAGGAGAGCGACGCGCAGGGGATCGCCGTGGTCGATGCGGAGGATCGACAGCGCCTGACCGGCGTCGTCACCCGCGACGGCCTGGTGCGCGCCCTGCGACAGCGGCACGAGACGGCCCGGGTGCTGACGTGACTCGCGGCGCGGTCGCGGAGGCGCCCCTGCTCCGGCTGGAAGAGGCACGGGGACGCATGCTGGCGGGCGTCCGGCCCCTGTCCGCCGAGCGCGTGGATCTCGATGGTGCGCTGGGGCGCGTGCTCGCGGAGCCCGTCGTCACCCAGCTCTCCCTGCCGCCCTGGGACAACAGCGCCATGGACGGCTTCGCCGTGCGAGCCGCGGATGTGATGGGTGCGTCGCTGGCCGACCCCATCGTCCTGGCCGTCATCGGTGAGGTGGCCGCTGGTCATGCCCCGACCGTCAGCGTTCGTGCCGGGTCCGCGATCCGCGTCCTGACGGGCGCCCCCGTGCCACCCGGCGCGGATGCCGTCGTGCCGGTGGAGGACACCGACGCTCCCCGAGGCGTGGCCGAGCGACCGGAGCGCGTGGCCGTCCATCGGAGCGCTGCGCCGGGCGCCCATATCCGCCTGGCGGGCAGCGATGTCCGTGCCGGCGAGCGCCTTCTGGATCCCGGCATCAGCATCACCCCACCGCGCCTGGCGTTGGCCGCTGCCACCGGTCAGGCCAGCCTGCTCGTCCACCGCCGGCCGCGGGTCGCGGTGCTGGCCACCGGCGACGAGCTGGTGCCTGCCGGCCAGTCGCTGGGAGCCGCGCAGATCCACGACAGCAACTCCGTCTCGCTCGCCGCACAGGTGCGGGCCGCGGGCGCCGACCCGCTTCGGTTGGGCATCGCCCGCGACAGCTTCGACGAGGTGGTGGCGCGGCTCCGTGAAGGCATCGCGGCGGCGGACATGGTCATCGTCAGTGGCGGTGTCTCGGTCGGCGCCCACGACGTGGTCAAGGAAGTTTTCGACGCGGTCGGCACGCTCGACCTGTGGCGCGTCGCGGTCCAGCCGGGCAAGCCCGTGGCCTTCGGTCACGCGCTGCGCTCCGGAGACGGCGACCATGACGCCGGCGAAGGCCCGATCCTGCTCTTCGGCTTGCCTGGCAATCCGGTCTCCACCTTCGTGACGTTCGAACTCTTCGTTCGGCCGGTGTTGCGCCGCCTGGCCGGATACGCCGACGCGACCGGACGCATGCTGATCAGGGCCGAGCTGCTCGAACCGGTCACCAAGTCGCGTGGTCGCCGTGCGTTCCTGCGCGTCCGCCTGGAACCGGACCCTGAGAGAGCCAGCGGCTGGCGGGCCTCACTGGCGGGCAGCCAGGGATCGCACGTCATCTCCGCCCTTGCCGAGGCCAACGGTCTGGCCATCGTGCCCGAGGAGGTCGACTTCCTACCCGCCGGGGCCTTAGTGGATGTCATGGTCCTCGACGAGGGAGAGCGCTGATGCCCATCGAACCGCCCAAGCGAAAGGACCGCCGTCGGCTGACGCACGTGGATCGAGGCGGACGGCCGCGCATGGTGGACGTGAGTGCCAAGCCGTTGACGGCACGGCGGGCGGTGGCCGAGGCGGAGGTCGCACTCGAGCAGGAGACGCTGAGCTTGATCATCGATGGCGCCACGCCCAAGGGAGACGTCCTGACGGTGGCCGAGATCGCCGGCGTCATGGCCGCCAAGCGGACCTCCGAGCTGATCCCGCTCTGCCATCCCTTGCCGCTGACCGATCTCGCCGTGGAGATCACGCCCGACCGCACAGCAGGTGCCCTGCGAATCCGTGCCTCGGCCGCCACGACGGCCCAGACAGGGGTCGAGATGGAGGCGCTGATGGCCGCCTCGGTAGCTGCCCTGACCGTCTACGATATGGTCAAGGGCGTCGATCGAACGGCGGAGATACGTTCCATCCGGCTGCTGGAAAAGTCCGGCGGGGCCTCCGGCGAATGGCATCGGCCGGTCGCCTCAGTGGACCGGGCGCCCGGCCGGGTCCCCAAGGGCGTGCGGGGACCACGCCGGGCTCGCTGAGCACCCCGGTCGGACCAGAGAGGGAGGGCACGGAGGATCGACACGGCGTTCGTGCTCACCATCAGTGACGGCGTGGCCGCCGGCACCCGCCATGACGCGAGCGGGGACGCCCTGGCCGAACGCCTTTCCGAGCTCGGCTACGCCGTGGAGCGCGGCACGGTGCCGGACGACGTCCCGGCCATCGTGGCGGAGGTCACCGCGCAGGCGGGTCGCTGTCGCCTGGTGGTCGCCACTGGTGGCACTGGGCTGGGCCCTCGGGATGTCACGCCGCAGGCGCTTGGCCAGGTGCTGGACTACGAGGTCCCCGGCTTCGGCGAAGTGATGCGCGCGGCCGGCCGTACGTCGACGCCTATGGCGGATCTGTCGCGTTCGCTGGCCGGTGTCCGGGGCCGCTCGCTGGTGGTGGCGGTGCCAGGCAGCGTGAGTGGCGCGACCGAATCGCTCGATGCCCTGGTGCCCTTGCTGGCGCATGCCCTGGAAACGCTGGGCGGCCACACGGAGCACGCTCCGTGACGTTCCTTGAGCAGATCCCGCTCTACCCGCTCGCGCCCCTGCTCTTCGCCGCGGCCAGCGTCATGTTCCTCCTCCAGATGGCGCGGCACCTGCGGATCTTCGCCACGGCCCAGTCGGTCGTGGTGACCGACCAGCCGGAGTCGCGTCTGCGCTCCATGTTCGTCTACTCCATCGCCCAGGTGCGCATGTTCCGGGACCTGGGTCCGGGGCTCATGCACGCGGCCATCTTCTGGGGCTTCGTGGTGCTGACCATCGGCACGGCCGACCGCGTTACCTTCGGGCTGGTCCATGCCGTGCTGGCCTGGCCCTTCGATGGCTGGCTCTGGCGCCTCCTTCAACCGGTGCAGAATCTGCTGGGTGTGACGGTGCTGGCGGCAGTCGGCTATGCCCTCTTCCGTCGCGTGGTGGTGCGGCCGCGCCGGCTGACGCTCTCGCGCGACGGCCTGACCATCCTCCTGCTCATCGCCGGGGTGGTGGCCTTCGAGCTATCGGCCGAGGCCTTCCGGATAGGGCGCTTCGGGGACCCCGACGCAGCCTGGTCCGTGGTCGCCAACCCGCTCGGGATGGCCCTGGCGTCCGTGGTCCCGGCATGGGTCATGGAGGCCGGCTACGTCTTCTCCTTCTGGGGCAGCGTGGCCATCGTGTGCTTCTTCCTGGTCTACCTGCCGCGCTCCAAGCACCTGCACATCGTCACGGCCATCTTCAACGCGCTGTTCCGCAAGGTCCAGCCACGGGGCGAGCTGCCGGCCATGGACCTGGAGGCTGAGACCGCGCGCTTCGGGGTCAAGACCATCGATGACCTGCACTGGAAGGACCTGTTGGACGGCTTTACCTGCACCGAGTGCGGTCGATGTCAGGACGCCTGCCCGGCCTGGGCCACGGGCAAGCCCCTCAACCCCAAGACGATGATCATGGGCCTGCGCGAGATGACCGTCGATGCGGAGAAGGGCATGCCCCTCATCCCCTTCATCAAGCCCGCCGCGGCGCCTGGTCGCGCCGCCGGTGATGGCCTCGCGCAGCCCATCGTGGACGCGGCCATCCCCTACGACGCGGTCTGGGACTGCGTCACCTGCGGCGCCTGCGTGGAGGCCTGCCCGGTGCTCATCGAGCATGTCGACAAGATCGTCGGCCTGCGCCGCAACCTGGTGCTGGAGGAGAGCCGTTTCCCGTCGGAGCTGACAGGGGCGATGACGGCCATGGAGCGCTACGGGAACCCGTGGGGCCAGCCCGCCAGCGCACGGCTCGATTGGACCAAGGGCCTGCCCTTCGAGGTACCGACCGCGGCGCAGGTGGCCGAGGCCGGCCCCGAAGCGGTGAGCGATCTGGAGTGCCTCTACTGGGTCGGCTGCGCGGCCGCCTTCGACGATCGCAACAAGCGTGTGGCGCGTGCCTTCGTGACCTGCCTGGACGCGGCCGGAGTGTCGTACGCGGTGCTCGGCCAGGAGGAGAGCTGCACCGGCGATCCGGCGCGCCGCATGGGCAACGAGTACGTCTTCCAGATGCTCGCCACGGGCAACATCGAGACGCTTGGGCGTTACAAGCCCAAGACCATCGTGACGGCCTGTCCGCACTGCTTCAACACGCTGGGCAATGAGTACGGGCAGCTGGGTGGCCACTATGAGGTGGTCCATCACTCCACATATCTCGCGCGGCTGGTGGAGGAGGGGCGTTTGAAGGCTGAGCGGGGGGAGGGGAGCCGATCGCTGACCTACCACGATTCCTGCTATCTCTCGCGCTACAACTCCGTGGTGGCCGACCCGCGCGCGGTCCTTGGCGCGGTACCGGGGCTGGAGCTGCGCGAGATGCAGAAGAGCGGCAAGGGCACCTTCTGCTGCGGCGCCGGCGGTGGCCGCATGTGGATGGAGGAGGATCGCGGCACGCGCATCAACGCCGAGCGCACGCGCCAGGCGCTGGAGACCGGCGCTGATGGCGTGGCGACCGCCTGCCCCTTCTGCCTGGTCATGCTGCGCGACGGGCTGGCCGACGCTCCCGGCGGCCGCGGCGAGGGCGTCAGGGCACAGGACATCTCGGAGGTTCTGGCCGCCTCGCTGCCGCCGAGAGGGGCGAATGGGCGCGACCTCCCGGTGATCCAGCCAGGGGTCTGACCGGCCGAGCAGCTCGAGCGTCGGACGCCGTCCGAGCAGCGATCATCGGCGCCAGCATGGCCGGGCTGAGCATGGCCAAGGCGCTGAGCGGAGCCTTGGAGCGGGTCCCAGTGCTCGACCGCGACCAGCTCCCCAAGGATCTCGGCGATCGCAGGGCGGTGCCGCAGGGCCGTCAAGCGTGCCATCGGCTCGGACCTGGTTCCGGACCGCCGCGCCCATCATCGACATGCCCTGGGACCTCGCCGTCGGAGGCGACCTAGCCATCCGCTCCATCGAAGGGAACCGCAGCCTGGCGGTACGTCTGGTCAACGGCTACATGGTGCGCTTCTACCGGGTGGCCACGCACGACCGAGTCCTCTCGTTGATGTTCGGGCGGGTCTCGAGCCTGCTCGATCCGCCGGCGCGGCTGCTGCACCCGGCCACCGTCGCCCGTGTCATCCGCGCGAACCTGAGCCGAGGGAACCTGCGCCGGCCGGCTGGTCAACCGCCGCCGCGGGCCTCGGCGACTCCCTGAGGATCCATGGCGGCAGCCTCCAGGAGCGCGAGCGACCGGTGCGAGAGGCGCACCTGGAGGCGTCGGACGAGCGGGGAGCCGAGCCGTACCAGGAGCATGCCTGGGCGCGAGCGAGCATGGATCCCCAGGTGGATCGCTCCGTCCGACCCGAGCGCAGCGGAGAACGCCTCGACCCCGCGCTCAGGGTGGCCCTTCAGCGTGGCCCAGGTGACCGAGACGCGGCGGGGACCAGCCCCGGCTCCGTCTTCACAGGCGACGATGCGGACGCCGCTCTCCAGGGCGAGCGGCCCGAAGAAGAAGTGCTGGACGACCGTGACCCCCACGGCCGCCCTGCCGTCGGGCGTGTCCGCATGGAGCACGATGCTGTGTGGCGGGAAGAGTCGCAGCTCCAGGATCCGGTCGCGCACGCGCTCGAAGGCCGCCTCGGGATCGTAAGTGCCTCCGGGACTGACGGGCACCACCGTCGCGTACTCGTCCAGCGGCCACTCGACCACCTCATCGTCGCTCGCAGTGATAGGGCGACGCTGCCAAGTGTCGAAGACAGGCGGACGCGATCGCAGCCGCCTCGCGAGAGCGGGCATAAGCACGAGCCTCATTGTGAGGCCGTACCATCAGGGCCATGATCAAAGCCGTCCACGCGCTCATCTACTCCGACGACCCCGAGGCCACGCGCGCCTTCCTCCGCGACGTCCTCCGCTGGCCACACATCATGGATCCCGATTCCGAGCCGGACTGGCCCATCTTCAGGACCGGTCCCAGCGAGATGGGCGTGCATCCCACGGCCGGGACATGGGAGGGCCAGTCGTACTCCCATCCCCAGCATCACTCGATCTCTCTGATGTGCGATGACGTCGAGGCCACCAAGGCGGACCTGGAGCGAAGAGGGGCGGAGTTCGGCGGACCGGTCGAGGACTACGGCTTCGGGCTCGGTGCCATGCTCAAGCTTCCCGGTGCCGGGGACATCCTGCTCTACCAGCCTCGGCATCCAGAGGCACACAGCCTCTGACCCGGCTGCCAGCCGGCTACGGACGATCGGCCACACCCAAGGTGGGATCCGTCCGTGCCTCTTGAGCGCCCGCGACGGGGCGTGACGGTTTTCCCCAGGCCCGTCGCGATTGTTCGCGGTGCGAACACGGACGGTCGCGAAGGACGGGCCAAGTCTATGTGGTCACAGCTCGATGCTACGATGACCACATGGAAGTAGGCATCCGCGAGCTGAAGCGAAGGTTGTCCGATTATGTGGACCAAGCGTCCCGCGGCGAGGTCATCCAGGTGACCGACCGCGGCCGGCCCAAGGCTATCCTCGCACCGCTGCCCGGTCGTGGCCGCCTGGAGCAGGGCATCGCCGAGGGTTGGATCCGGCCAGGGAACGGCAAGGCGCCCACCTTCCCGCGACGGCGTTACCGTGTGGACCGCACCGTGGCCGAACTGATGGCCGAGGATCGGGGCGAGTGAGCCTCTACGTCGACTCGAGCGCGTTCCTCAAGCTCTACTTCGACGAGCCGGATAGCCCTATGTGCGAGGAGATCCTCCGTGGCGATTCGGCTTGGGTGACAGGCCGCCACACGCGTGTCGAGGTACGCCGCAACCTTGTCCGAGTCCTCTCGGGACCCAGGCTTCGAGAGATACGTGGCGAGTTCGACGAGGACTGGTCGTATTGCCAGGTGGTCGACCTCGATGAGGTCACATGCGAGCTGGCATCCGAGATCGCCCAAGGAACGGGAGTTCGGAGCCTCGATGCGCTCCATCTGGCAGCAGCGCGCCGCGTCGGCCCTGGCACACTGCCGTTGCTGACCTACGACCTGCGATTGGCGCAGTCAGCGCGCAGCCTCGGCTTCCACGTTCTGGGCGCCTGATCTTGAGCGTCCGCCTCAGCGAGGACCAGCGTGCACTGCGGGACGTCGTGCGTGAGCTGGCCGAGGAGCGTATAGCGCCACGCGCCGCGGAGATCGACTCGTCCGCTGAGTTCCCCTGGGACGTGGTCGAGCTGCTGGCCGCGCACGACGTGCTGGCGCTGCCGTTCCCCGACGAGTACGGCGGCCTGGGCGGCGATCTGCTGACCCTCTGCGTCGCCGTGGAGGAGCTGAGCCGCGCCTGCGCCACGAGCGGGCTGATCCTGGCGGTCCAGGAGCTTGGCGGCCTGCCCCTGCTGCTGGCAGGCACGGACGAGCAGAAGCGGCGCTGGGTGCCGGAGATGGCCAAGGGCTCGACTCTGGCCGCCTTCGCCCTGACCGAGTCCGGCGCGGGATCAGACGCGTCCAAGGTCAAGACGCGCGCCGTCCGCGACGGCGAAGGGGCTGGCGCTGACTGGCGGCTGGACGGCTCCAAGCGCTTCATCAGCCACGGCAACGTGGCGGGCCTCGTGGCGGTCTTCGCCATGACGGACCCGGACCCGGCGGCCATCAAGGCCTATCGCCACCTGACCTGCTTCTACGTCGAGAAGGACATGCCCGGCTTCTCGACCTCCCGGCTGGAGCACAAGATGGGCATCCGTGGCTCACCCACGGCGGAGCTCGCCTTCGACGGGGGCCGAGTGCCCGACGCGAACCGGGTCGGCGAACCAGGGGAGGGCTGGTCGATCGCGATGCGAACGTTCGAGCGCAGCCGTCCGGGCATCGCCGCTCAGGCGGTCGGCATCGCGCAGGGTGCGCTGGACGTGGCGGCGAAGTACGCGGCTGAGCGGGAGCAGTTCGGCCGGCCCATCGGGGAGCTCCAGATGGTCGGTGCCATGCTGGCCGATATGGCCACCCAGACCGAGGCCGCCCGGCAACTCCTCTACACCGCCTGCCAGGAGATCGACGCGGGCTCCCCGGGCGCGGCCCGCTGGGCGGCCATGTGCAAGCTCTTCGCCGGCGACACCGCGATGGCCGTGACCACGGACGCGGTGCAGGTGATGGGCGGCTACGGCTACATAACGGAGTATCCAGTGGAGCGCATGATGCGCGACGCCAAGATCACCCAGCTCTACGAGGGCACCCAGCAGATCCAGCGCCTCATCATCGCGCGCGATCTGCTGTCCGCGCAGCGCTGACGGCTGCATGGCAGATGACGGGTGGCTAAGCCGGATGGCTTGGCTGTGCCGCCCCGCAGTAGCGCCCCAAGGCATCGGGAATGCACCCAGTTGACACTCGACGCTAGCCGGGCGAGACCGAACCGGCGACAAAGGGGAGGAGTTGCAATCCTGAAGCGCCCAGACGAGCTCCCACATCTGAGCGATGGAACGGTCCTGCTGCGATCTTGGAGAGAAGGCGATGCCGAGGCGGTCTTCGAGACGTGCCAGGACCCTGAGACCGTGCGCTGGACCGACATTCCCCAGCCGTACACGATGGACACGGCGCGCTCCTTCGTGCACCGGGCGCGTGCCAAAGGGCATGAAGGCAAGGGTGCTGCCTTCGCGATCAGCGACCCAGTCACCGATCAAGCAATCGGCTCCATGACGCTTCACGGGCCCGACGGCCATCGTGCCATGTTCGGCTATTGGCTTCACCCTGCCGCTCGTGGTCGAGGGCTCGCGTCCCGGGCTCTGCGCTTGATCTCCGACTGGACGCTCGACGCGCACCCCGAGGTCGTGCGCTTGGAGACCTACGCGATGGTCGGCAACGATGCCTCCATGCGGGTCATGGAGACAGCTGGCTTCCAGCGCGAGGGCGTCCTCCGTCAGTGGGACACCCATAGAGGTCAGCCCAGTGACGTAGTGTTCTACTCTCGACTTCGGAGCGAGTAAATGGCGCGCTACAGGAGCGCTGCTCGCGCGTAGCAAAGGTGCTACGCTGGCGGAGTGAGCGAGCCGACCAGGACGATCCCTCAACGGCAGCTGCGCAACGACATCTCGGCGATCCTCCGAGAGGTGGAGGGCGGCGCCACCCTCCGAGTGACCGTGGGCGGACGGCCCGTAGCGGATCTGGTCCCGATCTCCTCGCGACGGCGCTTCGTGACGCGCGAGATCGTCGAGCGGATCCTTCGTGAATCGCCGCTCGATGCGCGCTTTGAACGCGATGTGGCGGATGCACTGGACGATCGAACGCCCGACTCGCCCTACCATCGGTGAAGGGACTGCTCGACACGTCGGTCTTCGTGGCGCGTGAGCAAGAACGTGCCTTGGGCGCGCTGCCAGAGGACAATGCCGTATCCGTCATCACCCTCGGCGAGTTGCGATTGGGCGTGCTCATGTCGGACGACCCCGACGACAGAGCGCGCCGATTGGCAACGGTAACTGACGTGGAGCGAGAGTTCGAGGTCATACCCATCGACGAGCGGGTGGTGCGAGAGTTCGCCCGGCTTGTGGCAGCGGCTCGGCGCGCCGGCCGGCGACCGGCTACCACCGATGCCCTGATCGCGGCGACCGCCGCCGCTCATGGGCTGACCATCTACACGCAGGACGCCGGCTTCCGGCTCTTTGCGTCCATCGACGTCGTGATCGTCTGAAGCCAGGGAGATCCATGTGCATATCGTCGTCCTGCTGAAAGCGGTGCCCATCGTGGGCAACGAACGCCTCGATGACGGGTACCGGACCCAGCGCTCGCAGCTCGAGGCCAACGGCAACGACGAGTACGTGCTGGAGAAGGCTCTCAAGCTGACCGAGGCGGCTGGCGGAGAGGTCTCCCTGCTGACGATGGGTCCGACCGGAGCCGCCGACGCGTTGCGCAAGGCACTGGCGATGGGCGCCACCCGTGCGTACCACATCGTGGACGACGCTCTCGCGGGTGCATGCCTGCGCCAGACCATCGACGTCCTGACAGCAGCCGCAAAGAAGCTGGAGTTCGACCTCCTGTTCTGTGGCGCCGACACGTCGGACGGACAGGGTGGGGTGGTGGCTGCTGCGCTCGCCGCGCGCCTGGGGCTGCCCTACCTCAGCTACGCCTCGGAGATCGAGCCGACCGAGGGCGGGGTCCGGGTCCACCGGCTCAGCCCCACGGGCTACGACGTGCTGGAGGCATCCACACCGGCCCTCGTGATGGGCACCCAGGTGCTCGGCGAGCCGCGCTACCCATCGTTGCGAGGGATCATGCAGGCAAGATCCAAGGAAGTGACCACCTGGTCGCTCGGCGACCTGGGCATCGACCCGGCGACCGTCGGCGCAGCTGCGGCGACCACCCGCGTGCTGGGTTCGGAGGCGCCGCCCCAGCGCAGCGGCGCGATGGTGCTGAAGGGCGCCCCGGAAGAGGTCGTCGCACAGACGGTCGACTTCCTGGCCCAGCGGAGGCTCATCTGATGGCCGGTATCTGGGCCATCGGTGAGATCGTGGATGGAGCACCGACGCGCCTGACCCTGGAGCTGGCCACGCTGACCCGCCAGCTCGGCGAGGCGGCGGGCACTGAGACGCGATCCGTCCTCATCGGCGGGGATGCGGCCGCGGCGGCCGGCGAGGTCGCCACTTACGGGCCGGACGTGCTGGCGGTGGAAGCGGCGGAGGAGGGACGACCGGCGGCCGCGACTCTCGCCGGGCATCTGGCCACGCTCGTGACGCAACGGGCGCCCGACATCGTGCTGCTGGGCGCCACGCCCGACGGCAAGGACGTGGCCGGTGCGCTGCTGGCGCTGTCCGATCTGCCCATCCTGGTCAACACGGCGGGGGTCAGCTGGTCGGATGGGCGGCACGACGTGGAGATGAGCACCTTCGGCGGGCGGCTGGTGACGCGCAGCACGTTCAGCGGGACGCGTGGCATCGTCCTGGTGCGCCCCGCCACGGTCACGGCGGAGGTCGCGGCCACACCCGGCTCGGTCGAGACGGTCACGGTCCAGGCGCAGCAGTTGCCCGAGGTTCGCGTCACGGAACGGGTCGAAGAGGCCGGCGCGGGCGTCTCCATCGAAGAGGCAAGGACCATCGTGGGCGGCGGTCGGGGTGTCGCCTCCCCGGACGGCTTCCGGCTCATCGAGGAGCTGGCCGAGGCCCTGGGCGGCGCGGTCGGTGCGACGCGAGCTGTCGTGGATGCTGGCTGGATCGGCTACGGGCAGCAGATCGGCCAGACCGGCAAGATCGTCAAGCCCTCCCTGTACATCGCCTGCGGCATCAGCGGCGCCATCCAGCACAAGGTCGGCGTGCAGACGGCCGGCACCATCGTGGCCATCAACAAGGATCCCGACGCGCCCATCGCCGAGTTCGCCGACCTGGTCGTCATCGGCGATCTGTTCGAGATCGTGCCCAAGCTCACGGAGGCCGTCCGAGCGCGGCCGACCGGCACCGCCTGACGGTGTCGCCGGCGACCACCGACC
>Ga0136617_10001005_pt1 | contig 24736 bp, 31 predicted proteins | sample AntDrymUQ3222106_2_FD_129672 | JGI IMG/M metagenome (GOLD analysis project Ga0136617, IMG submission 129672) | Polar desert sand microbial communities from Dry Valleys, Antarctica - metaG UQ322 (21.06) | ecosystem: Environmental > Terrestrial > Soil > Desert | place: Antarctica: Dry Valley...
CGCTTCTACGAGGCGCTCGGCTTCGAGCGCCGCGGGCGGTTGCAGTTCGACGGCGCGTACAACATCTATCTCGGGCTGCCGGGCGACGGCGACACGCTTGAGCTGACGGTCAACGAGCGCCGGCAGGAGCCCTACGACCTCGGCACCGGCTACGGCCACGTCGCGCTGAGCGCCGACGATCTCGACCGGCTGCTCGAGCGACTCGCCGCGCAGGGCATCGAGCCCGAGAAGCCGCCCTACGCGCCGGGCGGCCGCGAGGAGTTTCGGATCTGCTTCCTGGCTGATCCCGACGGCTACCTGATCGAGCTCATCGACGGAGCGTTCGAGACGCCGCAGGATCCCGACCGGTGATGCTGCCCTCGCCCGCGCGGGCGACCTGACTCGGCGTGGGGGTGTGTCGAACTGACCTCGCATCGCGACGGTCATTCGACACACCCCGCACCCGAGCGGCGCGACCCGTCACGGACCCGCTCGGAACGCCACGTCCCGGGGTGCGATGCCTAGCTGCTGCGGCGGCTCTCCATCCATGTGAGGAGGATCGCCACGGGCAACGCGCCGATGATGAGCACCGCGACGCCGAAGCCGTCCGGGCGCTCGTCGGCGATCACGAGTTGCAGCATCACGAACAGTACGGCGAACCCGATCCAGTAGGCGCCGAAGCGCATGCCGGGACTCATCAGATGTCGCCGTCCTCGCCGCCGGCTGCCGTGCAGTGCGCGACGGTGACCGTCGCGGCCGTCGCCAAGAGCAACTGCGCTGCCGACGCAGGCGTCGACTGGGCGGCGAGCTCGGCGGCGCTCATCACGATCGTTCCGCCGCCGGCGGCCGTCATGGCGATGCCGAGCGCGCGGCGCTGCCGGGCCGGCAGAAGTGGCATATGCGACCGCGCCTGTGCCACCTGCGCCGCCCTCGGGCGGCGCAGGCTGTGGCGCAGCCACGGAACGCGGATCGTCGTTGCGTTTGCGTGGGTCATGCTGCGCTTACCTCCGATGGCTAGCTGCACTGTGTCGATACGTCATCTACGCCGGGCGGAAAGTACCCGATCTTGACTTTGAGCTCACAGTTCTCACGAACGGCGTACTCCTTGATGGCTTCGAACACCATCGTGCCGATGACCGCTCCGCCGGCCGCGCACAGCACGGCACCGGCGCCTGACGCACTGCAGAGGAGCCCGCCTATCAGCGCGCCGGCTCCGGCGCCGCCACCGGACAGGAGGATGCGCTGGTCCTTGGCGTTCAGCGTGAGCGTCGCGCTCGTCAGGCCGAAGTCGATGCTCGGATCGGCAACGACTGGATACACGGCCCCGCGGTGTGCGACGTTCTGTACGAGCGTGTGGCCACGAACCTCGAAGCTCGTGGTCACCCTGGTGCCGCGAGCGTCGATCGCCCAGGGCGCGCGAATCGCGCCCAGCGCCCGTCCGGCCGCGTCATCGATGATGATCACGCCGCTCGCCTGACGGTGGAGCGTCGCCCCGCGCGGCAGTTGCAGCGGATAGCGGTACGAGGTCGGCGCGTTCGCCGAACGGATCACCGAGATCATCCGCACGCCGGCGTTCGTGCGCTGCACCGCAGCATCGACCGACATGCCGAGGCCGTTGGTGAACATCGTGGTCCGGCCGATCGTGCGCGCGTTGGCGCCCTTGCGCAGGCCGGCTATGGAGACGCCGAGTTTGTTGCCGCGGCGGTCGGTGAGCGTTGCGCTTCCACGCCCGATCCGTGTCTTCACGGCGGACTGCTCTGAGACCTTGCCGCCGGCCCACGCCGCGTCGATCTTGCTCGTCGTCTCCAGGACGGCGCTTGCGCTGCCTGTCGATGCGACAGCCTGCGTCGTGCCGCTCACCAAGGCGACGGCTGTGACTCCGGCGATCAGCGCGGGCATAGCCCGCCGTCGCGGAGACGTACTGGTCTTCGTCATGTCGTCCTGCCTTCTACATGCGTGCCGTGCGCCACCGCGATCGCGATCGCGCGCTGAGTACGCGATCCACGGGCTGCGCCGGAGCGCTTTCACCCCGTCGGTGACCGCTGGGACCTCCGCGCGCTCGCGTCATGCGAAGGCTTCGAGGATCCGCTCGACCGACGCCTTCTGTACACGCGAGGTGCCGGTGAGAGGATCTCGATCAGAGGATCTTTCACGGTCGGGCCAGCGGGTACCCGCTCGGCTGAGCCCCAACACCGAGATCGCCAAAGATCACTCAAAGGGGGGAGAGCGTCGTATGGTGGACTCACACCTCATATGGACGTCGATGTGTCAGGTGTGCAGCACCAGGTCTCCAGCCGCCGGCCTGGGCCGCGAACTTGCCGGCGCGACGCTCGAGCGACAGCGCCGGCCATCAGCCGACTACTCGTCGCCCGCCGGGCGGCGGCGCTCGCGCTTGCGCTCCGACGAGCGCCGCTTGGCGTCCAGGCGCCGGGCGCGCGACGCGCGCGTCGGCTTCGTCGGCCGGCGCGTGCGCGGGATCTCGAGCGCCCGCGCGATCCGCGCCGCCAGCCGCTCGAGCGCGAGCGCGCGGTTGCGCGCCTGCGAGCGCGCGTCCTGCGCCACCGCGCGGACGACCGGGCCGCAGCGGGCGGTCACGCGCGCCTTCTGCGCGTCGTCGAGCGTGTTCGATGCCGCGACGTCGAAACTCGCCTCGATGCGGGATGCCGTGACGTTCGCGTGCTGGCCGCCGGGGCCGGAGGAGCGGCTCGCGCGCACGGTCACCTCGTCGAGCGGGATCGCCAGAACGTGATTGATCTGCAACAGGTCGGCCATCGGTGCGAATAGAGTCGCACCTATGTCTGCCAATCTCGCATCGAACCTCACGCGCACGGCTGCCGAGCACGCCGACGAGATCGCCGTAAAGCTCGACGATGCCGCCTTCAACTACGGCCTGCTCGACAACGCCAGCCAGCGGGTCTCCGCGATGCTCGAGAGCAAGGGCGTCGGCCCGGGCGACCGCGTCGGGGTCATGCTTCCCAACGTGCCGTACTTCCCGGCGGTGTACTACGGCGTGCTGCGCGCGGGCGCCGTCGTCGTGCCGATGAACGTGCTGCTGAAGGGACGTGAGGTCGGCTTCTACCTCTCCGATCCGCAGGTCAAGGTGCTCTTCGCCTGGCACGGCTTCATGGAGGCCGCCGAGGCGGGGGCGCAGGAGGCCGGCGGCGTCGAGATCGTGCCCGTCAAGCCGGGGGAGATCGAGGGCCTGATCTTCGCCCACGAGCCCGACGACGACGTCGCCGACTGCGCCGGCGACGACACCGCGGTGATCCTCTACACCTCCGGCACGACCGGCAGGCCGAAGGGTGCGGAGCTCACCCACGACAACCTGCGCAACAACATCGACATCGCCGTCGGCCTGTTCGACATGGGCGTCGGCGACGTCATTTTCGGCGGCCTGCCGCTGTTTCACTCCTTCGGCCAGACCTGCACGATGAACGCCGCGATCAAGTGCGGCGCGGCGGTCACGCTGCTGCCGCGCTTTGAGCCGGGCAAGGCGCTGGAGATCCTCGAGCGCGACGGCTGCACGGTCTTCGAGGGCGTGCCGACGATGTACGGGGCGCTGCTGAACCATCCCGACCGCAAGAACTTCGACGTCTCCAAGCTGCGCGTCTGCGCGTCGGGCGGCTCGGCGCTGCCCGTCGAGGTCCTGCGCGGCTTCGAGGAGTGCTTCGGATGCAAGGTGCTCGAGGGCTACGGCCTCAGCGAGACGTCGCCCGTCGCGTCGTTCAACCACCCCGACCGCGAGCGCAAGGCGGGCTCGATCGGCACGCCGATCGCGGGCGTCGAGATGAAGCTCGTCGACGACGACGGCAACGAGGTCGCGCAGGGCGAGATCGGCGAGATCCTCATCAAGGGGCACAACGTCATGAAGGGCTACCTCAATCAGCCCGAGGCGACGGCGGAGTCGATCAAGGACGGCTGGTTTGCCTCCGGCGACATGGCGACGGTCGACGAGGACGGATACTTCTTCATCGTCGATCGCAAGAAGGAGATGATCATCCGCGGTGGCTACAACGTCTACCCGCGCGAGGTCGAGGAGGTGCTCTACGAGCATCCCGCCGTGCGCGAGGCGGCGGTCGTCGGCGTCCCGCACGACGAGTTCGGCGAGGAGATCGGCGCGGCCGTCGCGCTGAAGGACGGCGCGGACTGCGATGCCGACGAGCTGCGCGCGTTCGTCAAGGAGCAGGTCGCGGCGTACAAGTACCCGCGGACGATCTGGTTCGTCGACGAGCTGCCGAAGGGCCCGACGGGCAAGATCCTCAAGCGCGAGATCTCTCCGCCGTCGTGACGTCGCGGCGCCCGCTGTTCGCCGCGCCTGCTTACAGGCCCGGCGGGTGACGCGCGACGAAGCCGCCGCTGCCGCGCATCGCGCGCGTCCAGCGCGTGCCGCCACCGAGCGCCGAGGTGTCAAAGCGCCAGCCGGCGACGACCATGAACGCGTGCCCGGCGTTCGCGTAGACGGTGATCCACTTGCCCGGCCCCGGCTCGCCCCAGCTCATGAATGGGCCCGACGCCATCGGTGACGTGACGAGCCCGGCGGCGGCGAGCGCGTAGCTCAACGAGCCCGAGCAGTCGTACGCGCTGTCCTTGAAGCCGCCGTGACCGCCGCCGTACAGGTAGGGCAGGCCGGCGATCGCGTTGCCCGCCGCCATCACGAGCCCGACGGCCGGCGGCGCGCCGGGCGGCGGCTGCACCGGCCCGCCGGCGTTCGTCGCGATGCCCGCGCGGGCGGTCCGCGCGAGGCGCTCGCGTAGCGCTGCCAGCCGGCTCTGGACCGAGCGCAGCTCGGCGCGCTTGAAGCTCGAACGCGCGAGGCGCTTCTCGCGCTCGCGCAGGAGCGCCGTCTCGACGGCGTGCGCCGCGTCGAGCTTGCGCTCGAGCTTCGTCGCAAGCGCCTGCTCGTGCCGTTGCATGACCGCCAGGCGCTGGGTCTGCTTCGTCACCGCGGCCCGCGACGTGCGGGCGATGTCCATGATCTGCGCGTTGCGGTGCGCGATGCGCTTGAGGAAGTCCGCCTTCTCGAGCAGGTCCGTGAAGCCGTGTGCGCTGATGACGACGGAGACGATGTCGGGCGCCGGGTTGCGATAGGCCGTCTGCAGGTTCGCCGTCAGCGCGTCCGTGGCGCTGCGCTGGAGGTTGACGAGCCGCGTCAGGCGGTCGCGCGCGCGGACGAACTCGTCCTTGACGCGCTTGAGGTCGGCCCGCTGCGCGGTCGTGTCGGCCTGCAGCTCGCGCAGCCGCCGCTTGGCCCGCACGAGGCCGCGCGACGACGCCCGGATGCGGGCCGACTCGGCGGCGACCGCGGCGCGCAGCGCCTCGGCGCGGTTGGCGTTCAGGTCGATGCGGCGCGACAGGCCCGCGCCCGCGGGGCCGGCCGTCGCGAGGATGGTGGCCGCGACCGCGGCGCAGGCGGCGAAGGCGCAGATGAATGCAAGGCGGCGGAGGGACATCGCGGCCGTGCGACGCTAGCAACGACCTCGCATCGGGGTCCACGAGCCCTGCAGCTGCACGGGAAGTTGCAGCTGCGTGCGCTAGGAGCGCGCCCGGATCAGCGAGACCAGCAGCACGCCGAGCCCGAAGACGGTCGCAAGGAATCCGATCAGGCCGCCGGCGATCGGGATCAGTATGAGCAGCTGGAGGATCACGAGCCCGGCGACGAAGGCGAGCACGGTCGCCTTCTTGAGGACCAGCCGGCCGAGGACGAACGCGCCGGTGAGGTAGGCGATCGTGTAGAGCGGCACGATCGAGAACAGCAGCACGACGCCGAGAGGGAGGCCGATGACCGTGACGCACGCCGCGATCGCGATCACGGGGATCAGGAAGAACGCGAGCAGGCCGACGAGGCCGGCGAGCAGCGGCTTGGCCTTGGCGGTGCGGGCGACGGCGACCGCGGCCTTTGGCGCGAGCAGCAGCAGGACGAGGCCGAGTAGGAGCAGCGAGACCGTGAAGACGATCCAGAAGCCGATCGCGCCGACGATGCTCGCGTCGCCGAGCTCGAACTTCTTGACGTCGCCGGCGACGCGGGAGCCCCGCGTCTCGATCGGCTTCTCGTCGCCGTAGACGAGGTCGCCCGAGATCCTGCCTCGCCGGCCGAGCGTCGCCTGCCCGAAGACGGCGACGACATCGCCGTTCACGGTGCCGCGGATGGTGATGTCGCCGTCGAGGACGACGACATCGCCGTTCACGGTGCCGCGGATCTTGACGTCGCCATCGGCGACGACGATGTCCCCGGTCGTCTCGTCGTCACGGACGAGCACCGCGCCGGAGAGCACGATGAGCTCGTTGCCGTCGTCACCGCTGGAGGCCGAGGCGCTCGCCGCCGGGATGAGCCAGCAGAGCAGGAGGATCGCGACGAGGAGGCAGCGGCGCATGAGCGTGGGTGAGCCTATAGGGCCGGTACGACAAACGGGGGAAAATCTCTGGTGTATTGGCGCAGGCGCCGATACACCAGATTTCTGTAGTCGCCGGGGCGGGCCTCGACGCTTCGCGGAAGCCGAACCGGAACTCCTTCATGCTTGGTGGTCGTGTTCGCCCAGGCGCATGACGAGCTCGACGCGAGAGGTCACGCCGAGTCTGGCGTAGATGTTGCGGGTGTGGCTCTCGACGGTCTTGAGGCTGAGAAAGAGCTCGCCTGCGATGTCGGTGTTGCGTTTGCCGGCCCGCACGAGCGCGGCGACCTCGCGCTCTCGGGGCGAGAGCGCGTGGATGCCTTCGGCGTCACGCGGGACGGTGCGGCCGCGGCGCCAGGTGCGGACGCCGAGGCGGCGCAGCTCGCGGGTCGTCTGGTCGCGGAGGCGCTGTGCTCCGAAGCGCTCGAACTCGTCGGCGGCCTGCTTGAGTGCGGCCACGCCGCGCTGGCGGTCGCCGGTCTGGGCGAGTGCGACGCCTTCGATTGCGCGGGCACGCGCGGCCTCGAGCGGCGCCCGCCATGTCCGCGAGGTGCAGGTGCGCCTCGGTCAGGGCGGCCCAGACGAGCGGGCGCTCGGCGGTAACGACGTCTGGAAGCTCCCAGCCGCCGGCGGCTTGCAGGATGGTGGCGATTCCCGCCTCGGGTTGGCTGTCGGCCTGGATCAGGCCGAGCGTCCAGCCTGCTCTTGCTCGCCACAGGCGCGCTTCGGAGGCCAGGCGCACGGCTTCGTGCGCGTCGTGCTGCGCGCCGTCGGTGTCGCCGGACAGGTGACGCGCGAGCGCCAGGTCGCCGTGGGCGCCGAGCCGCCGTCCGGGATTGCTCGATGTCCAGGTGGCTTCGACGGCTTCCTCGCCGAGGGCGACGGCTTCGGTGAGCCGGCCGAGTTGGATGAGCGGATTCAGCTGGGTGGCCAGCAGCACGGGGATGAGGTAGCCGTGTCCGCTGCGACGGTCGATCGTGACCGCGCGCCGCAGCTGGCTGAGGGCCTCCTCGTAGCGCCCGACGAAGCCCAGCGCCCAGCCGAGATCCCAGAAGCCCAGGGACTGTTGGCCGAGTTCGATGTCGGCGATGTCGTGCTCCAAGCGGCGGTCTCCCAGGTCGCGGGCGTGAGCCAACGCTTCGGTCGCGATCTCCGCGGCGCGGTCGAGTCGCAGGTCCAAGAACTCCAGCGAGGCCAGCGGCATTCGCAGCGCGAAGCCGGTCAGCGACGGGCCCCCCGGCTCTTCGGAAAGCGCCGCGCGCAGGCGGCGTATCGGCTCTGCGACCGGGCGTCCGGACCACGCCTCGATCGAGGTCTGAGAGCAGATCAGCAGCCCGCGTCGCTCCCACGCGTCCGGGGGAACGAGCTGCAGCGTGTCGGTCAGCACCCCATGGGCCGCGTCGAGCTGCCCCGCGCCGAGCAGCGCGTAGGCCCGCGTCTGTAGCAGCTCGATGCGGTAGGCCGTCAGGTCAGCGTCGTCCGGGAGCAGCCGCAGCGCGCTTTCGAGGTAGCGCGCCGCGGTCGCCGGCGCTTGCTCGAACACGCGCTGGCTGGCGTCGGCCAGCAGGTCGATGGCGGCGCGATCGCCGCGCTGGGCGGCGTGCTCGACGTGATGGGCGCGCTCCACCGGTCCCGCGCTGCGGCGCTCGAGCGCGGCCGCCGCGCGGGCGTGCGCTCGCAGCCGCCAGGCGCCAGGGACGGCCGCGTAGACGGCGTGGCGGACGACGGGATGGCGAAAGGAAAACCGCCGGGGCACGGAGGTGGGGCGGATCAGCGCGGGCTCGAGCAGCGCGTCGAGCGCCGCCAGCGTGACGTCCTCGCCCAGGTCGGCGACGGCGGCGACGAGGTCGGGCTCGAACGGCTCGCCAACGACCGCCGCGGCTTCCAGTACGCGCCGAGCGTCGCCCGGCAGCGCGTCGAGCTCTCCGGCCAGCGCAGCCGCGACGGCGGCGGGAATCCCGGCGCCACCCGCCCCGAGATCGGCGGTGGCCCCCTCGCCCGGCCGCGCTCGGGCGAGCTGCTCCAGGTAGAAGGGGTTGCCGCCGCTGAGCGCATAGCGCCCGCCGCCACCGCGCCCGCAGGACCGTCGGCTTCCGGCTTGCCGACGGGCAGACCGTCCTGGACCCGTCGGTGCCGTTCGCCGTCCACAGCACCGACGGCCAGCCGCTCAGCCTCCGCGCCGCCGGCCAGACCCGCCACGGCGTCGCGTTTGCGCCCGCCGACCCCGACCTTCACGGGCTCGTGCTGCTCGACCTGGCCGGCTTTGACGCCTGGTATGAGGAAGACGAGCCGGTCGTCGGCCACGTCCGCGACCTCTTTCATCGGCTCGAGATCCTGGCCAGCTCGCTCACGGTGCGCATCGAGCTCGACGGCATCGTGCTGGCCCAAAGCACGCGGGCGCAGCTGCTCTTCGAGCACGCCATCCTGCCCGTCCGCTCCTACGTGCCGCCCGAGGACATCCGCGTCGCGCTGCAGCCCAGCCCACCCGAACGCGCTGCCCGTACAAGGGCGAAGCCACCTACTGGTCGGTCGACGTCAACGGCCACACCATCCACGACCTCGCCTGGAGCTACGAGACCCCGCTGCCAGAAGCCGCCCCCGTCGCAGGCCTCATCTGCTTCTTCAACGAACGCGTCGACGTGAGCCTCGACGGCGAGCTACCGCCGCGACCACGCACCGGCTGGTCCTAACGCGGCGCACAGCGCCGTATCTAGGATCCGTGCATGACGTCGCTCATCGGGCGCAGCACGGAGGTGCAACGGCTCGTCGCAGCGGTCGATCGTGCACGCGCGGGCAGCGGCGGCCTGATCCTGCTCAGCGGCGAGGCCGGCGTGGGGAAGACGCGGCTGGCGAGCGAGATCGCCCGCCGATCGCCCGACGTGCTGCTGCTGACGGGCTCGGCAAGCCACAGCGGCAGCGCCCCCTACGGCCCGATCGTCGCCGCGCTGCGCACCCGCTTAAGAACTGACCCCGGTGCGCTCGCCGACTGCGGGCCGCTCACCTCGCACCTCGCGATGATCTTGCCCGAGCTCGGCGAAGCCGCGTTCGCCACCGACCGTGCGACCCTGTTCGAAGCGATCCGCTGCGCGCTCGCCCAGCTCGCCGAGGACCAACCCGTCCTCATGGTGCTCGACGACCTGCACTGGTCTGACGCGGCCACGCTCGAGCTGCTGTCCGCGCTCGCCGACCCGCTTGGCGAGCTCTGCGTCCTCGCGTTGGCTGCGTACCGCTCCGACGGCATCGCGCGCGACCACGGGCTGCGGCGCCTGCGCCACGAGCTTCGACGCGCGGGCCGGCTCGACGAGCTCGCCCTGGGGCCGCTCGCGCTCGATGACCTGGCAGCGCTGCTCGCCTCGACGCTGGATGGCCGTCCGTCGCCGTCGCTCATCCGCTCTGTCTACGATGCGACGCAAGGGACGCCGTTCTTCGTCGAGGAGCTCGCCACGGCGCTACGGGTGAGCGGGTTGCTCACGACCGGACGCCACGGGCTCGAACTCGGCCGCCACGGCGAGGTCCCGCTGCCCGACACGGTGCGCGACGCGGTTCTCATCAGCGCGTCCGAGCTCTCGCAGGAGGGGCGTGCGGCCGCCGAGGCCGCCGCCGTCGCCGGTGAGACCTTCGACCTCGACCTGGTCGGATCGCTCTCGAGCCCCGACGGGGTGGCGGAGTTGCTGGAGCGGGGGCTCGCGCGCGAGCAGGACGTCGGCACCGGGGCCTTCCGCCACGGACTGACGCGCGACGCCCTCTACGCGGACGTCCCATGGATACGCCGGCGGACCTTGCACCGGGCGCTGGCGGAGGCATTCGAGGCAGCCGGCGCGCCCAGCTGGGTGACCGCCGCGCACTGGCTCGGCGCCCGCGACAGTGTGCGCGCGCGCGACGCTCTCCTGCGCGCAGCGGCTGAGTTCGAGGCGGTGCATGCCTTCCGCGACGCGGCTGACGCCGGTCGCCAAGCTCTCGACCTGTGGCCCGAGGGCGAGGACGACGCGCTGCGGTCGGAGGCGCTCGAGCGCTACGCCCGCTGCGCCGAGCTGTCGAGCCAGCTCGCGGAGGCGGCGCGCGCGTGGCGCGAGCTCGGATCGGTGCTCGACGGGATCGGGCAGGCGTCGGCGCAGCGCCGCCTCGCGGCGGTGCTCGAGCTGCGGGGCGATCGCGAGGCCGCCTTCGCGGCCCGCGGCCTCGCGGCCGCGGCGTTCGCCGCTCACGGCGCGCCGGCCGACGCCGCGAGCGAACACCTCGCGATGGCCAACCAGCGGCGCATCTCGGCACAACACGGGGAGGCGATCGACCTGGCCGGCATCGCGCTGCAGCAGGCCGACCGTGCTGGGCGCCTGGATCTGCGGCTGCGCGCGCTCGGGCTCGAGGGCCTGGCGCGGGCGAAGCACGGCGAGTACGACGCCGGCCTGGAGACCGTGCGCGCCGCGCTCGCGGTCGCGCTCGAGCACGATCTCACCGCCGTCGCTGCCGACCTCTACCAGCGCCTGAGCGTCGCGCTCTACGATTCGGCGGACTTTCCCCGCGCGCAGGAGGCGCTGCACACGGCCCTTGACCTTTGCCAGGCGACCGGCGACAGCGGCGTGGAGGTCGCATGCGTCACCTGCATGGCGTACGTCCTGCGAGAGCGCGGCGACTGGCGGGGCGCGGCGCAGATCAGCCGAGACCTGATCGCGAACGACACCGCAGCTTGGGTGGCGGAGGGCCTGCTGGGCGCGATCCACTGCTGGGAGGGCCGTGTCAGCTCGGCGCGGCGGCTGCTCACCTCGTCGCTCGCGGTCTCCTCGCGCGTGCGGCACTACAACATGGCGGTTGACTCGACCGCGGCGCTGGCGCGCATCGCCGCAGCCGAGGGCGCGCACGACGAGGCAGCCGGGTACTGCCGGTCGATCCTCGCGCGCTGGCAGGACAGCGACGATCGTCACTACGCGCTGGCCGGGCTGCGCTGGGCGGCGACGTTCTTCGCGAGCCGCGGCGACGCGTCCGGCGCGCACGCATGCGCGGAAGCCCTCAGCCGGATCGCGTCGCAGACGGGGCACGCGGACGCGCTGGCGGCGCTCGGCTGCGCGCTCGCGGAGACGGCACTGCTCGAGGGGGACGCAGAGACGGCGACCGAGCAGACCGTGCGGGCGGTGGAGCTGCATCGCGGTCTCGACATGCCCTTCGAGCGCGCGCAGATCGAGCTGCGGGCAGGCGTGGCGCTGGCGGGAACCGGGGAACGCGAGGCGGCGCTCGAGCGCCTCTCGAGCGCGTACCGGACCGCGCGCAAGCTCGGCGCGCGTCCGCTGGCGGCCGAGGCCGCGCGCGAGGTCGCGGCGCTCGGCGAGTCCGTCTCGCGCCGGCTCGGGGTGCGCGCGGCTGCCGACGCCGACGGCGCCGGCCTTTCGCGCCGCGAGCTCGAGGTCGTGCGCCTCGTCGCCGTCGGGCGCACCAACGTCGAGATCGCCCAAGAGCTGTTCGTCAGCCGCCGGACGGTCGACACGCACGTCCGCAACACCTTGAGCAAGCTCGGATGCCGCTCGCGCGTCGAGGCGGCCCACCGCGCCGGCGAACTGGGGCTGCTGACGGGCTGATCCGATTCCTGGCCTGGCCGCCGACCGCCTGGCCGTCGAGGGCGGGCGCCGCTGCGCTCTCGCGGCAGCGGCGCCCTGTGCGTGCTATTCGCCGGTGCCCAGGTCGACGATCGGCCGGATGAGGTCGGCCACGTCCGGGGCGATCGTGACGTCGTCGTTGCCCGCGAGCGTGTTCACCCGCAGCGTGTCGTTGGCCGCCTCGCTGCCGGTCACCCGCACCTGTGCGGAGAGGCCGGAGACCACGACCGCGTCCGCCCTGGAGCTGACGTCGACGTGGTCGTCGCGCCGGTGGCGTTGGTGATGACGGTGTCGGGTTGGGTGTCGCTGCCGCCGGCGCTGGCCGATAGGTCGACGTCGGCGGTGTTGAGGTCGGTGGCGGTGAGGTCGTTGACGGTGATCGTGTCGGCGCCGCCGAGCGTGTTGAGCTCGAGTCGCTCGACGGCGTCGAGGTCCATGGTGATGGCGGCGACGTCGCGGAACAGTCGCACGCGCGGGCCGTTGGCCGAGACGTCCATCTGTTCGTTGGCGTTGGAGCCGTTGAAGCCCAGGACGTCGTTGCCGGCTTGGCCCTCGACGGTGTCGTTGCCGTCGCCCGGGTTCCAGGTGAGGCGATCGTCGCCGGAGCCCAGCAGCCCCAGGTCGTTGCCGCGGTTGCCGTTAACCGTGTCGCCTCAGCTGCCGCCGATGAGCACGTCAGCGCCGTCGCCACCGAGCAGCGTGTCGTTCCCGCGGCCGCCGTCGATCGTCAGCTGGCCGAGCGGCGCGAGGCCGTTCGAGCCGGTGATCGTGTCGGCGCCAGAGCCGGCCTGCGCGCTGATCGCCGTGAAGGTGCTGGTGTCGAAGCTGAAGTCGGCCGTGCCGTCCCCACCCACGTCCACCTGGAGCGTCGTAGGGGCGCCCGGCTGCAGCCGCAGCGCGATGTCGTCGGCCGCCGCGGTTCCGGTGATCTCCAGCGTTCCCGCATGCACTTGCGCCTGCACTCGCGCGGAGGCCGCCATGGCCTCGTCGGCCGCGAGGCCGAGCATCGCGGCGAGGGAGGCGCCGGCAACCGCCGCCGTCGCGAGCACTCGTCGCCCGGCTGGTCTGGCGTCTATGACAGGTTCCGCACGGTGAATGTCCTTGCTGGTCGGTCGGCAAACACACGCGACTCCTCACGTCGTGACGAGTTCGGGGTCCGGTCGAAAACTCGTCTTCGACCGTACGTGGCAGCGCCCGCCGAGGAATCGGCGCGATTGCCTATCTTCGGCGACGGCGTTACCGATCTTTGAGCAGGCCGAGCTTGGCCCCTGCGGCCGCGGCCTCGCCGCGCGTCCTCACGAGGCGGCGGCCGCCAGCAACCCGGGTTGACAACCACAAGAGCGTCAACTACAGTTGACACATGGCATTCGTACCCACCGAGGAAGAGGCGGTCCCCCGTGACCCGGCCGAGGGCTTCGCCGCCATCCTCGCGCTGCGCACGCTCGCCGACCGGCTCGAGGCCGGGCAGGTCGAGCGCGCCGTCGCCGAGGGCTGGTCGTGGACCGAGATCGCGGCGGCGCTCGGCGTCAGCCGCCAGGCCGTTCACAAGAAGCACGCCAAGCGCCTGCGCGCGCTCGGCCTGCGATCGGGGCGCGGCCGTGTTTGAGCGCTTCACACGCGACGCGCGCCGCGCCGTCGTCCGCGCGCAGGAGGCGGCCGGACGCATGGGCGCCGAGCAGGTCGAGCCCGAGCACCTGCTGCTCGCGCTTGCCGAGGGCTGCACTCCGGCCTCGCGGGCGATCGCCGAGGCGGGCCTGGATCCCGACACGATCGCCGCGACGATCGAGGCCGATCTGGTCGCGATGCTCGAGGTCGTCGGCGTGCCGCCGTCGGTCGTCGAGTCCGCGCCGGCCCGGCCGCGTGCCGACATGCCGCAGTTCAGCCTGCACGCCAAGTCAGTGCTCGAATACGCGCTGCGCGAAGCCGTCCGCCGCGGCGACCGCCGGCTTGGCGCCGAGCACGTACTGCTCGGCGCGCTGCGCCCGCCCCGCCCGACGCTCGCGCGCGTGCTCGCGCACCACGACGTCCAGCCCGAGCGGCTCGCCGCGCTCGTTCAGGTGGAGGTCGCAGCCGCTCGTCGCTGACGGCTTGGCGCCCGCGCCGCCGCTGCGCGGCGGGTAGGCTCAGTTCGTGCCCCACGAGTCCCCGCGTACGCTGTGGGAGCTGGTGGCAGGACAGGCGCACGAGCAGCTGCGCCCGCACGTTCTCTCCTACACCGGCTACGCCGAGCGCGCGGCGACGCCGATGCGGCGCATGGAGGTGCCGACATCCGCGATCCCGCTGATCGTCAGCCTCGGCCCGTCGCTGCTCGTCAACGGGGTACGCCGGCAGTCGTTCGTCGGGGGCATCGACGACGCGGTCGCGATCACGGAGTTCGTGGGCGACCAGCTCGGCATCCAGGTCAACGTCACGCCGCTCGGCGCCCGCCGGCTGCTCGGCCTGCCGATGATCGAGCTCGCGCGCCAGATCGTGCCGCTCGAGGCGCTGCTCGGCCCGGACGTGCACCGGCTTGTCGAGCGCCTGAACGAGGCACCGGACTGGGCGGCGCGCTTCGCACTGCTCGACGCGATGCTGCTCGCACGGCTGGCCGTCGCCGCCGTTCCGGCCCCCGAGATCGAGCATGCGTGGGCGCGGCTGCAGGCGACAGGCGGCGCGGTCTCGGTCGGGGCGCTGGCGGCCGAGGTCGGCTGGAGCCGGCGCCATCTCGCGGGCCGCTTCCGTGCCGAGATCGGACTGGCGCCGAAGGCCGTCGCGCGCATCCTGCGCTTCGAGCGCGTGACGACGACGCTGCGCGCGCAGCAGGGGACGGGCCTGGCGGAGATCGCGTACGCCTGCGGCTATGCGGACCAGGCGCACCTCAACCGCGACTTCCGCGCGTTCGCCGGGACGACCCCGACGGACTTCGTCGCGCGCCTGCTGCCGGACGGCGCCGGGGTCGCCGCCCGCGACTTCCCAAACGTCCAAGACGGGCTCGCGCGTGCGGCCTAGATTCGTGGCATGACCATCTACCCGTCACTGCGCTACCGCGACGCCCGCGCCGCGATCGACTGGCTCGGGGAGGCCTTCGGCTTCACCGAGAAGGAAGCCCACGTCGACGATGACGGCGTGATCCGCCACGCCGAGCTCTACGGCGGGGGAGGGATCGTCATGCTCGGCACCGAGCCGCCCGGCGGCGATCCGACGTGGGGCGAGCACGCGGGCACGTGCTGGCTCTACATCTCGACCGACGATCCGGACGCGCTGCATGACCGCGCGGCGGCGGCCGGCGCGACGGTCGCGCGCCCGCTCGAGGACACCGACTACGGCTCAAGGGGCTTCACCGTGCGCGACCTCGAGGGCAACATCTGGAGCTTCGGGAGCTACGCGCCGTCGTGAGCGATAAGAGCGCTACGGCTGCAGCAGGCCTGCGGCACGGGTGAAGTCGGCGATCTCGCAGCCGTTCGTGCGCCGGAACCGGCGGTCGACGCGCTTGTCGTCGATCGTGCCCGTCACGTGCGCGCTCTCGGGCCCACCGTAGATCTGCGTGCACGTGCGCCCCTTCGCCGGCTTCGTCGTCAGCAGATCGGCGACCCCGCGCGCCTGCGCGCACAGCTCCGTGGCTGGTGCGCGGCCGTCGAGTGCGCCCTCGGCGCGGCGGTCGGCGCCGCGGCAGGTCAGCGCGCCGCTCGTCTTGTCGCCCGCGCCGTCGTCGTAGACGACCGTCAGCTCGACCGCGCCGGACTGCGTCGTGGCGGTCGACTGCGCGGCCGGCTCGTCGGCGTCGCCGCAGCCGCCGAGGGCGGCGGTGAGCACGAGCGCGGCGACGGTGACGGCGGCGGATCGCCGCATGTCAGGCGCTCTCCTCGGAGGGCAGCAGGTGACCGTCGTTCTCCACGAAGCCGTCCTTGGCGCCGACCGCGACGTAGATCAGGTCCTCGTCACCGACGTTGCGAATCCGGCGCACGGTCTCGGCGTCGATGCGGGCGATCCCGCCGGGCCCGAGCCGGTGCACCGAGCCGTCGCCGAACTCGAGCTCGGCGTGGCCCTGGTGGATGAAGTACGTCTCCTCCTGCGAGTAGTGGTAGTGCCGGCGGCCGGCGAACTCGGCCGGCATGACGATCGCGTTGATGCCGAGCGCCTGGACCGCTAGCGCCGGGCGGATCTTGCGGAAACCGCCGCCGTCGCCGAGTGCGTCGATGTTGCCGACGGCGTAGCCCTCGCCGGTCACGACCTCGTGTGCTTCGTCATCGGCCATCGTGCTCTCCTCTCGCTCGCAGGGGTGCTCCGCGGATCGTAGGAGAAGCCGCCCTGCCTGCCTGGTGTTTGCGTGGTAGGTTGCCCGCCGAAAAGGGCCGGGTGAGACCCGGCGAAGCAGTGCGGGCGTCGCAGATTCGGGCCTCGGCTCTCCTCCGCTACGCAGCACGCAAGATGATTCGGGGAGGACGGCTCAAATGCCCAACGGCACCGTCAAGTGGTTCAGCGACGACAAGGGGTTCGGTTTCATCACGCCCGACGAGGGCAACCGCGATCTTTTCGTCCATCACACGGGGATCGTTGCCGACGGATTCCGCTCGCTCAGCGAAGGCACGCGGGTGGAGTACGAGGAGGAGCAGGGCGACAAGGGACCCAAGGCGGTCAACGTCACGAAGATCTAGACGCGCTGTTCGGATTCGCGCGGATCGAGATAACCGGAAGGCCCGCGCTGCTGAGCGGGCCTTTCGCGTTCGTCTCGCGCGACGCCGGCCGGCGTCTCAGTGGTCGGCGACGACGCCTCCGTCCGGGATGAGCGGCCGCTCCTCCTCGGCCCAGCGCTGCAGCCCGCCCGCCATCGAGTAGGCGTCGACGCCCACGCCGCGGAACGCCTGCGCGGCCATCGCCGAGCGCGAGCCGAGGCGGCAGTGGAAGATCACCGGGCGGTCGGTGTCGATCTTGGCGGCGTTGGATGCCAGATGCTCGAGCTCGATGTGCAGGGCGCCGTCGATCCGGCCCGCGTCCCACTCGTAGGGCTCGCGCACGTCGATGAGCTGCGCGCTGTCGTCGGCGAGGGCGGCCTGCGTCTGCTCGGGCGTGACCTCGATGCTGTTGGAATCGAAGATGGATGGCATGCGTTCGAGCGTACCGCCCAGGGCAGCTGCGGGCGCGCCCCTAGACTCGCGGCGTGGCCGGTCCCGCATACCGCCGCCTGCACAACGACGAGCGCCGCGCGCTGCTGCTCGAGCGCGCGACGCAGCTCTTCGGCGAGCACGGCTACGACGCGCTGTCGATGGCGCAGATCGCGCGCGAGGCGAAGATCTCAAAGGCGCTGCTGTACCACTACTTCCCGAGCAAGCGCAGCCTGTTCGAGGCAGCGCTCGCGGCGGGGGCGACCGAGCTGCGTGAGCGCACGTGGCCCGACCCGACGCTGGCGCCGGCCGAGCAGCTCGCGGCGACGCTCGACGCGTTCCTGGGCTGGGTCGAGGAGCGCCCGGGCGCGTACGCGAAGATGCTCGAGAGCGCGGGCGCGAGCGAGGTTCGCGAGACGATGGCGCAGGTGCAGGTGCGCGCCGAGACGGCGCAGCGGATCCTCGCGGGGCTCGGGCCCGGCGGTGAGCGGCCGGCGACGGGCGCGGCGGTCTCGGCTGGCTCGCGTTCCTCGACGCGGCGATCCTGGACTGGATCGAGCACGGCGACATGACCCGCCAGAAGCTGCACGGGATGCTGCTCGGGACGTTCGCCGGTGCGCTCATGGCGGCCGGCGCCGGCGGCGCGATGTCAGCTCCCGCACACGGGTGAGCGCGGCTGAGCCCCGAGCCGCGGCCGTTGTCTAGAGGTGCGGGTCGCGCTCGACGACGCGGTCGCGTGTGACGACCGTGCCGCGCCCGGCGCGCGCGAGGAACATCATGGAGAAGAGGAGCCCGATGATCCCGACGATCATCAGGATCACGCCGACCGTGGCGAGCTCGATGCCCGAGATCGTGTCCGTGACTGCGAACTTCAGGATCGCACCGGCGGCGATGAGGAATATCGATGTGCCGACGCCCATGAGGCAATGTATCCCCGTTGTGCAGCCTTCGTAAGCCTGTCTGGACGCTTGTACCATCACAACTGTGACGACCGCGACGACAGACGCCTACGCGATCCCTGCGGAGCTCGCCGACCTGCGCGACATGATCCGCCGGCTCGCGCAGGAGAAGATCGCCCCGCGCGCCGCGGATATCGACCGCAGCGCGCAGTATCCGCACGACATTCGCGAGCTGCTCGCCGAGCACGATGTCCTCGGGCTCCCGTTCGACGAGCAGTACGGCGGCACCGGGACCGGGACGCTGATGCTGCAGATGGCGGTCGAGGAGATCGCCAAGGCGTGTGCCTCCTCGGCGCTCATCCTCATGGTGCAGGAGCTCGGCACGCTGCCGATCCAGCTCTTCGGCACCGACGAGCAGAAGGAGCGCTTCCTGCCGCGCTGCGCGACCGGCGAGTGGTCGCCGGCCTTCGCGCTGTCCGAGCCCGAGGCCGGCTCCGACCCGGCGTCGATGCGCACGAGCGCCGTGCGCGACGGCGAGGACTGGGTCATCAACGGCCAGAAGAACTGGATCACGAACGCCGGCGTCGCCGACTTCTACATCGTCTTCGCGAAGACCGACCGCGAGAACAACCGCAGCTCGGCCTTCGTCGTCGAGGCCGACCGCGAGGGCTTCGATCCCGGCAAGCTCGAGCACAAGCTCGGCATCAAGGGCTCGCCGACCGGCAACCCGTCGTTCACCGACGTGCGCGTGCCGGCCGCCAACCTGCTCGGTGCCGAGGGCAAGGGCCTGTCGGTGGCGCTTGCGACGCTCGAGCGCACGCGCCTCGGCGCGGCCGCCCAGGCCGTCGGGATCTCGCAGGGAGCGACGGACTTCGCCGCCGCCTACGCGCGCGAGCGGATCGCCTTCGGCAAGCCGATCAACGCGATGCAGGGCATCCAGTTCAAGCTCGCCGACATGGAGACCCGCACCGCCGCCGCGCGCGAGCTGCTCTACAAGGCCTGCGCGAAGGCCGATCGCAACGAGCCCGACCTCGGCAAGTACTCCTCGATGGCCAAGCTCTTCGCCTCCGACACGGCGATGGCCGTGACGGTCGAGGCGATCCAGGTGCTGGGCGGCTACGGGTACGTCAACGAGTACCCGGTCGAGCGGATGCTGCGTGACGCGAAGATCACGCAGATCTACGAGGGCACGAACGAGATCCAGCGGGTCGTCATCGCCCGCTCGATGCGGTAGCGCGAGCATGCGCACGCCGACGCCGCGACGGGTCCTGCTAGCCGCGGTGATGGCGCTGGCGATCGGGCTGGGCGCCGTCGGCGTGATCGGCGGCTTCAGCGTCTCGACGCCCGTGCGGCTCATGCAGGGCGGCGTCCTCGTCGTGCTCGCGATCCTTGTGATCGGCGCGCTGATGATGTCGCTCGGGCTGCGGTTGGCGGGTTGGAGCGAGCCCGAGTCCGAGGCCGAGTTCGAGCGCATCGTGCAGGAGAGCGAGCGGCTCGCGCGCGACGGCGTCGCGCCCGACCCCGAGGAGATCGACTTCCTCGACCTCGATCCCTACGACGACGAGGATTTCGCCGAGCTCGTGCGCGAGGCGATGGACGAGCTGCCCGACCTGCTCCAGCGCGCCCTGGAACGCAACGTCGCCGTCGTCATCTCCGACGGCGGTCGCAAGGCGCGCGCGTACGGCCTCTACCACGGCGACGGCGTCGCACGCGACGAGGTCCCCGACCGGATCGTCATCTACCGCGACACGCTGCGGCGCGACTTCGGCCACGACCCGCACCTGCTGCGCGAAGAGGTGACGCGAACCGTGCGCCACGAGCTCGCCCACCACCTCGGCGCCGACGAGCTCGGCGTCCGCGACCTCGGGCTGTAGACCGGCGCCCGCCGGGGCTGTGGCCGGGGTGCGTCGACGCTGGTGCTCGGCGCGCCTGCGCGGTACATTCGCGCCGAGCGGACTCGGGGCCGCTCGCATAACCACCGTTCTACGGGAGGAGTCGTTCTACATGGTCACGCCTTTGAAGTTCTTCTTGGCGGTCCTGGCGTTTCTCGCCATGCTCGCGGTCATCGCCCTGATGGTGATCCTGCCGGACACAGGCCACTTCGCGAACATCGCGCACTGACGCGGGGTAGGGAGGAGCGGGCGGGACTCGGTCCCGGCCCGCTCGTGCCTGCCGTACGATCCCGGCGCACATGATGATCGTCATGCAGCCCGGGGCCGAGCAGTCCGAGATCGAGGCCGTCCGCGTGCGGCTCGCCGAGACCGGGGTGCACGTCATCGTCATGCCCGGCACGCTGACGACGGCGATCGGCGCGATCGGCGACCCCGAGGGCGTCGCCGAGCTGGGCCTGGAGGGGATGGCCGGCGTCGACCGCGTCGTGCCGATCTCGCGGCCGTACAAGCTCGCGTCGTCGGAGCTCAGCCACCACGAGCCGTCGCGCTTCGAGATCGCCGGGCGCACGGTCGGCGGCGGCGAGACGTTCTGCCTGATCGCTGGGCCGTGCACCGTCGAGTCGCGCGAGCAGACGCTCGCGGTCGCCCGCGCGGTCCAGGCGGGCGGTGCGTCGATGCTGCGGGGCGGCGCGTTCAAGCCGCGCACCTCGCCGTTCGCCTTCAAGGGCCTGGGAGAGGCGGCGCTCGAGATCCTCGTCGAGGCGCGCGCGCAGACGGGCCTGCCGATCGTCACGGAGCTGCTCGACTCCGAGCACGCCGCGGCGATCGAGCCGGTTGCCGACGTCGTGCAGATCGGCGCGCGCAACATGCAGAACTACGCGCTGCTGGAGGTCGCCGGCCGGCTCGGCAAGCCGGTGCTGCTCAAGCGCGGCCTGTCCTCGTCGCTCGACGAGCTGCTGATGGCCGCCGACTACGTGCTCAAGGAGGGCACCGAGGAGGTGATGCTCTGCGAGCGCGGCATTCGCACGTTCGAGACGGCGACACGCTTCACGCTCGATCTCGGCGCGGTGCCGTGGCTGAAGATGCACACGCACCTGCCGGTCGTCGTCGACCCGAGCCACGCCGCCGGTGACCGCCGCCTCGTGCAGCCGATGTCGCGCGCGGCGGCCGCGATCGGCGCCGACGGGATCCTCGTGGAGGTCCATCAGGACCCCGAGCACGCGCGCTGCGACGGCCCGCAATCGCTGCATGCGGCCGACTTCCAGGGGTTCGCGAGCGACGTGGCGGCGCATGCGCAGCTCGCGGGCATGCGGCTGGCGTAGGCTCGCCGTCCGGGCGCTGTCTGCGCTCAGCCCAGCGTGCCGCGGCGCTTCGTCTTGTACTGGTTGATCACGTTCTCACACCCGCGCAGGGACGGGCGCTTGTGCCCGGTGAAGACGGTGTCCCAGCCGGGGCCGCAGTTGACCTCGCCGCGGCCGTTCGTGAGGGCGTGGACGATGTCGTTGCCGCGGCCGCCGTAGACCTGCGTGCTGCCCTTGCCGCGCATGCGGATCTCGTCGTCGCCGTCGCCGCCGCGGATGAGGTTGCGGTAGGCGCCGCCCTGCAGGTAGTCGTCGCCCGGCCCGCCGTAGATCTTGTTCGTGCCGCGTCCGCCGTAGATCGTGTCGCGGCCGGGGCCGCCGGCGAGCACGTCGGTTGCGCGGTGGCCGCCCTCGGGCAGGTGGCGGTCGCCCCAGATGACGTCGTCGCCGCCGGCGCCGTCGAGCCGGTCCGAGCCGCGCCCGCCGAGCAGGTTGTCGTTGCGCCCGCCGCCGGTGCGCCGGCCGCCGTGGTCGGCGATGATCGCCTTGACGCCGCGGCTGGGGTCGAGCACCGGCTCGGCGTGGACGACGCGCTCGCAGTTGCGGATCCTGCCCGCGCGCAGGGCCTGCGCGTTGGAGACGCCGCCCGGCATGTCGTAGGGGTTGATGACGATCGCGTCATTTCCGGGGCCGCACTCGACGCTGCCGACCGCCGTCCCGTTGTTGACGTAGATGGTGTCGTTGCCGTCGCCCGCGTCGATCCTGTCGCGGCCGGAATCGGCATAGACGACGTCGTCGCCCGGCCCGCTGTCGATCGTGTCGGCGCCGCCGCCGCCGTGCATGAGGTCGTCGCCCTCTCGGCCGTAGAGCTCGTCGGGCGCGGCCTCGCCGGCAACGATGTCGTTGCCGTGCCCGCCGTCGAGGACGTCGGCGCCGTAGCCCGCCAGGAGCTGGTCGCCGCCGTTGCCGCCGAAGAGGTGGTCGCCGCCGGAGCCGCCCTTGAGCAGGTCGTCGCCATCCTTGCCCATGATCGTGTCCGGGCCGGTTCCGCCGTCGAGGCGGTCGGGTCCGGGACCGCCGACGAGGCGGTCGGGTCCTTCGAGGCCGAGCAGCGCGCCGCCCGAGACGTTGAGGACGATCAGGCGGTCGCCGCCGGGCAGCCCGAGCAGCGAGGGCAGCGATCCGGTTGGCAGCCGGACGATCAGGGGCGCAGCGGGGAGGCCGGGCACCGAGATGATGTTCGAGATCGCGGGCAGACCCGGCACGAGCGACAGGCTCGGCAGCTCGAGCGCCTGGGCGGGCGCGGCTGCGGCGAGGCCGAGCGCCGATGCCAGACCGGCGCGGCGAAGCAGGCGTGGGAGGACGGAACGCATCCAGCACCGGTCGGCGCATCGGCCCGGCGAGTGCAGCGCCCGCGCGGAGCGGCGGACGCATGGCTTACCGGCCGCTCGCGTTCATCTGTCAGAATGGATCGCTCGGAAGGCTCCGGCGAGTGCGACGCCGGTGTGAAAGACACCCCCGTGGAGTGCGACCGCCGGGGGCACAACCGACCAACAAGGAGCACGAAATGCCCGAAGCAGTGATCGTGGACGCCGTCCGCACCCCCATCGGCCGCGCGTTCAAGGGCTCGCTCGTGGGCGTTCGCGCCGACGAGCTCGCCGCCACCCCCCTGCGCGCGCTCATCGAGCGCAACCCCGGGGTCGACTTCGCCCAGACAAACGACGTGATGATGGGCGCCGCGTCGGCCGTCGGCGAGCAGGCCTACAACATCGGCCGCACCGCCTCGCTCATCGCCGGTCTGGACCATCACGTTCCGGCCTGCACCGTCAACCGCTTCTGCGCGTCGTCGCTACAGACGCTGCGGATGGCCTTCCACGCGATCAGGGCCGGCGAGGGCGACCAGTACATCGCCGCAGGCGTCGAGGCCGTCTCGCGCGCGGGGCTCGGGGCGGGCATTCCCGACGAGGCCAAGCACCCGCAGCTCGACGGCTCGGAGGGCTCGGCGTACGACGTCTACATCCCGATGGGCCTGACCGCCGAGAAGGTCGCGGTGCGCTGCAACGTCTCGCGCGAGGCGCAGGACGAGTGGGCGCTGATCTCCCAGACGCGCGCCGTCGACTCACAGGAGTCCGGCCACTTCGACAGGGAGATCGTGGCGGTCGCGCTGCCCGACGGCGGCGAGCTGCGCAAGGACGACGGCCCGCGGCCCAACACGACGCTCGAGAAGCTCGCCGCGCTCAAGCCGGTCTTCGATCCCGAGCACGGGACCGTCACGGCAGGCAACGCGTGCCCGCTGAACGACGGCGCCGCCGCGGTGCTCGTCATGTCCGAGGAGAAGGCGGCGTCGCTCGGCCTCAAGCCGCGTGCGCGGATCATCGCCTCGGCGGTCGCCGCGATCCGCCCGGAGGTCATGGGCCTCGGCCCGATCCCGGCGATCCAGGCGCTGCTCGCGCAGACGGGCATGTCGATGCAGGACATCGACATCGTCGAGATCAACGAGGCGTTCGCGGCGCAGATCGTCCCCTGCCGCGACGAGCTCGGCATCGACGAGGACAAGCTCAACCAGTTCGGCGGCGCGATCGCCCTCGGCCACCCGTTCGGCAGCACCGGCGCGCGGATCATGACGACGCTGCTCAACGGCCTCGACGCGGTCGACGGCCGCTACGGGATCGAGTCGATGTGCGTCGCCGGCGGGATGGGCCAGGCGATGCTCGTCGAACGCCTGAGCTAAGCCTGGTACCGGCCGCGCAGCGTCCTCAGGCGTCTGATGAGCGCCGCTGCGCCCATGCCCCCGTCGACCTGCACGCGCGCGAGCGTGAAGCGGTCGCCGGGCGTTGCGAAGCCCCGCCTCACCGTCGTCGCGGCCAGATAGCCCGCCTTCCTGACCGCGGCGACGACGCGGGCATCGTAGCGCCCCGAGGGATAGCAGAAGAAGTTCGCCGGCACGCCGAAGCGGCGCGTGATCTCGGCACGGGCGCCGGCGGTCTCGTCGGCCAGCTGTGCCGCGGAGACCGCGGTGAGGTCGGGGTGCGTGCGCGAGTGCGAGTCGATCTGCCAGCCGGCGTCGATCAGGCGCCGGACGGCCGCCTCGCCGCCGATGTCGTCGATCCAGTCCAGCGCGAGGTTCAGGACGCCGGGCCATCCCGCCCGGCGCAGGACCGGGAGCGCGATCTTCACCTGGCTCGCGTAGCCGTCGTCGAAGGAGAAGACGATCGGCTTGCGCGGCAGCGGTGCGCCGCGCTCCCACGCGTCCCAGACCTGCTGCAGCGTGACGGCGCGGTAGCCGGCGCGGCGCAGGCCCCGAACCTGGGCGGCGAACTCCTGCGGGCGGACGAACAGCGACGGCAGCCGCGCGCCCGCCGGCGCCGTCCGGATCGGGTGGTACATGAGGATCGGCACGGCCTCGCGGCTCACCGGGCTCGTGGCGCCCGCGCGGCCGGCGCCCGTCCTGTCGGTGGGGACGATCGCGACCACGAGCAGCGCGAGCAGCACCACGGCCACGAGGCCGGCGGCCAGGGACAGGCGCAGCGCGACCTTGTGAGCCATCGCCGTCCACGGTAACGAGGGGCGCCCCGGCGAGGCGCCGTCGACGCGCAGTCCAGATCGCTAG
>Ga0136617_10001006_pt1 | contig 24727 bp, 22 predicted proteins | sample AntDrymUQ3222106_2_FD_129672 | JGI IMG/M metagenome (GOLD analysis project Ga0136617, IMG submission 129672) | Polar desert sand microbial communities from Dry Valleys, Antarctica - metaG UQ322 (21.06) | ecosystem: Environmental > Terrestrial > Soil > Desert | place: Antarctica: Dry Valley...
GCCTGGAAGAACACGACATCGTCGCCGGGCGCCGCGCCGGTCTCCCAGCCGAGCGCCTCGTAGAAGGCGCGCGCCCGTGGCAGGTCGCGCACGCCGAGGGTGATCACGCTGACTCGCTGTCGCATGGTGGGAGTCCGGCGCGTGGGCGATTCTCGCGCCCTAGCGTGCGAAGGTGCGGCCCGCAACGGCCAACTCAGCCGAGACGCGAGCCCCCTCCCGGCGCTTGGCCGCCTCCTGCTTAAGGCGGCGCTGGTCCGCCGCGCACCGCTCGGCACGTTCGGCCGGGCTCTTCGACTGCTGCGCTCGCCGCGTCACGGCCGAGTAGTAATCCGTCGCCATCGTCACGTGCCTCGCTCGTCTCCCTCGGGTGGGAGTCGCTCGCTCGGGAGGAAGGCGGGAAGTCGGACGGCGACGTTGGTGCTCTACTGAGCCTACCAGCGTGCCCGGACTCGAGCCGCGTCTAGGTGGGTGATTCCACGAGGTCCGTGCCGTGGGGGCGGTGCCGGGCGGATGCCGGGCGCCGCACGCATCCGAAGGGAATGCTCCAGCATTTTCGAGGGTGCGGGTGGCGATCCGGCGCCGATCCGGTGCCGTCACCATGGTGCGGAGTCGTGGAATCACTCATCTAGGCCTGCGGACCCCACAGGCGCTGCCTCAAGCCGGAGGCCCGCGCGATCGGACGGGAGACCGCGGCGCGGATCGTCGCCTCGGTCCCGACGAGGATCACGCGCTCGCGGGCGCGGGTGATCGCGGTGTAGAGCAGCTCGCGGGTCAGCAGGCGGGAGGTCGGGTCGGGCAGGAGCACGGCGGCGGTGTCGAACTGCGAGCCCTGGCTCTTGTGGATCGTCATCGCGTACACGGTGTCGACCGCGTCGAGCCGGCCGGGGCTGAGCTCGAGGATCTCGCCGCGGCGGGCGAACGCCGCGCCGATCCGCCCGTCCTCGCGGGCGACGACGACGCCGGTGTCGCCGTTGTAGAGCCGCAGACCGTAGTCGTTCTCCGTCACGAGCAGCGGCCGCCCGACGTACCAGCGGTGCTCCGCGGCGAAGCCGGCGACCTCGCCGGCGAGCCAGCCCTCGATCCGCGGCGTCCACGTGGCGACGCCGTACTCCCCGCGCCGGTGCGCGCAGAGCAGCCGGAACCCGCCGAGCGCGTCCAGCGCCTCCTGCGCCCGTCCGGCCTGCGCCGCCTCGAGCACCGCGCGCGCAGTGGCGACAGCGTGCTCGCGCACGAGACCGAGCGCGTCGGCGTCCCTCGGGTCGGCGACGTCGACGGGCAGCCAGGTGACCTCGCCGGGCGCCGCGTCGAGCACCTCGATCGCCGCGTCGGCATCCCCCTCGCGCACCGCGGCGGCCAGGGAGGCGATCCGCTCGCCGAAGCGGTGGACGCGATCCAGGACGACGATGCCGTCGCCGATCGCGTCGCCCGCGGACGGCTCGGTGGCCGCGACCTCCCTGCCGGTCACCCCGGCCAGCCGGCCGCGCGCGACCGCGGACATGCGCAGCCCGCCCGTCACGGGCCCGACGATGTCGCCGAGCACCGCACCCGCCTCGATCGAGGTCAGCTGGCCCGGGTCGCCGACCAGCACGAGCCGGGCGTCCGGTCGGACGGCCTCCACGAGCCGGGCCATCAGCGACAGCGGGACCATCGAGGTCTCGTCGACGACGACCACGTCGTGCGGGAGCCGGTTGCCGCGGTGGTGACGGAAGCGGCTGTGGCTGCCGCGGCGCCAGCCGAGCAGCCGGTGCAGCGTGGACGCCTGCAGGTCGAGCAGCGCGGAGCGGATCGCCCCGGCGACGTCCAGCGCCGCCGCCTCGTCGTGCACCGCCTCCTCGAGCCGCGCAGCCGCCTTGCCCGTCGGCGCGGCCAGCGCGACGAGCGGGGCGGCGGCGCCGGCGGCCGCGGCCTGCTCGCACAGCAGCGCCACGATCCGGGCGACGGTGGTCGTCTTGCCCGTGCCCGGCCCGCCCGCGACGACGGTCAGCCGGCGCAGGACGGCGGACGCCGCCGCGAGCCGCTGGAGGCCGTCGCCCGCGTCATCGTCGAACATCCGGGCGAGCCCGCCGGCGAGCACGTCGAGCCCGACGTCGCCCGCGCCCGCCTCGCCGAAGGCGCGCAGGTCCGTCGCGATCTGGCGCTCCTCGCGCCAGTAGCGGTCGAGGTAGAGCCGCGTGCCGAGCAGACGCAGCGGGCGGCTCGGCGAGCCGTCCCCGCCGTTCGCCGTCGGCCCGCCGCCGGGCGAGTCCCCGTCCTCCCCCGTCGAGACGAGCGCGCTGGCGGACAACCGCGCCGTCCACTCCTCGACGGCGGGCCAGGGCAGCAGCGCGAGGTCGACCGGCTCGTCGACGTCGACCACCGTCGTGTCGCGCACGGTCGCGAGGTCGACGTACACATGACCGAGCCGGGGGCCGCGCACCGCGAGCGCCGCGGCGAGCGCCACCCACCGGTCCTCCTCGCCCGCAAGCGCCGCGAGCCTGACGGCCACGTGCACGTCGGCCGCGGTCAGCACGCCGGCGTCGTTGAAGGCGCGCAACCCGTCCGGAGCGCGCAACGCCCGGCGGACGTCGAACGGGTCGGCCTCGCTCGTCAGGACGCTCATCCCGACCGCCCCCGGTCGAGCGCATCGCTCAGCGCCTCCACGAGCGCGCCCGGCGGACGCCACGCGAACACGCCGCACGGCGCCCCGCCGACGCGCGCGACCGACGCGCCGGTCATCCCACGCACGAACAGGTACAGCACGCCGGCGAGATCGTGGGCCGGGTCGTGGTCCGGCAGGCGCCAGCGCAGGTAGCGGTGCAGCGCGACGGTGTAGAGCAGCGCCTGCAGCGCGTAGTGCGCCCGCACCATCTCGGCGGCGAGGGCGGCCGGACGGTGGTGCCACGCGGTCAGCGCCTCGCCCGGGCCGGCGAGCCGGTTCGTCTTGTAGTCGACGATCGCGTAGCGCCCACCGACCCGGACGACGAGGTCCAGGCTCCCGGCGAGGTAGCCGCGGACGGCGCGGCGCAGGTTCGGGTCCGTGAGCCGCTCGGCGTAGCCGGCCAGCGGGTCGCCGGGCGGCAGGTGCTCGGCGAGCACCGCGGCGATCGCGTCGAGGGCGACCCGCCCGGTCGGCTCGTCGCCGCCGACGAGCGGCAGCTCGAACGCCAGCTCGTCCAGCCGGTCGGCCCGCCCGACGTCGCGCAGGCGGACCTCGTCCACGAGCGGCCCGAGCGGCGTCTCGATCGCGGCGGCGAGCCCGGCCACCACGTCGGCGGGATCGCCGATCTCGACCCGGAGCCGTGCCTGCGCCTCGCCCACCCGCGCGTGCAGCTCGGCCCCGATGTCCTCCGCCGCGAAGTCGGCCGCCTCGAGCACCTCGTGCACGAGCGTGCCGACCCGGAGCCCGACGGGCATCGCGTCCAGCGCCGCCGGGGCCGCCCGCAGCGCCGCCTCCTCCCCCTGGCCCGGCGCGGCCGCGGCCGGCACCGTGGCGGGCTCGTCGGAGAGCAGCACCTCCTCCGGCTCGCTGGCGACGCGCGCCTCGTACGCGCCGGCCGTGATGTCGCTGAACGAGGTGCGCCGCCAGCCCCAGTCGAGGTCGCGGTCGAACGCCGCCGCCGCCAGCCCCGCCGGCTCGGCCGGCGCTCCCGACCAGGCCATCGGCAGCTCGAGCGTGGCGCGCTCCACGCTGATGCGGCCGGGGGCGAGCGCCGCCATCGCCCTCAGCCGCGTGACCGCCGCGAGGTCGCTGGGCGTCGCCGGTCCCCTCGGCGCCACGGACCCGTCCTCGCCACGGGCGAACAGCAGCCGCGAGAGCGCCGAGTCACGGCTGTTGGCCGAGCCCGCCCACCACACGACCGCCTGGTGCCTCGCGCGCGTCAGCGCGACGTACGCGAGCCGCAGGTCCTCGCCGCGTGCCTCGATCGTGTGCTGCTGGACGTGCCGCGGGAAGTCGGGCCCGTCGAGCCCGACGTCGATCGTCCGCGCCTCGTCCGCCGCCGGGTCGTGGAAGAAGACGGGCTCGCGGTCGCGGCCGATCCAGGTCGGCTCCCACAGGTAGGGGCAGTAGACGATCGGGAACTCGAGGCCCTTGCTGCGGTGGATGGTGAGCACCTGCACCGCCTCCGCGTCGGACTCCAGGCGGCGGCTGCGCTCCTCGTCGCCGGTCTCCTGCTCGGCGGCGGCGATCCGCTGGCGCAGCCACGAGGTCAGCGCCGTCGGCCCCAGCCGCTCGGCCGCCGCCGCGGCGTGCAGGAGCTGACCGACGTGCCGCAGGTCCGTCAGGCGGCGCTCGCCGTCGAGCGTCGCCAGGAGCCGCCCGGGCAGGCCCTCGACGAGCGTGATCGTCTCGGCCAGCGCCGCGACGCCCTTGACGCGCAGCACCCTGGCCCACTCGTGAAGGCGGCGGTGGACGTCCTCCCACTCCTGCGGTCCGGCCGCGGCCACCCGCGCGGCGTCCCAGCCGAGGAACGGCGTGAGCGCGGCCGAGCGGGCGCGGATCTGCGCGGTCGGGCGCTCGATCGCCTCCAGCAACCGCAGCCACTCACGCGCCGGGTCGGAGCCGAACACGCTGCCGGCGCCGTTGATGACCGCCGGGACGTCGACGGCGTCCAGGGCCTCGCGGACGAGCGCGGCCGTGCGGTGGGTGCGCACCAGCACCGCGACGTCGCCGGGCCGGATCGGCACACGGCGCAGCGCGCCGCCGTCGTCGGCACGAACCTCGATCCCGGCGGCCGAGGAGAGCAGCGCGACGAGGTCGGCGGCGAGGTCGGTCGCGATGTGGCGCCGGGCGGAGTCGTTGCTCGCGTAGCCGTGACGGGTCTCGGTGATCGACGGGTCCTCGCGGTGCACGACGCGCAGCCGCAGGGGCGCACCGGCCGGGGCGCCCGTCAGCCGCGGCGCCTGGTTGGCCGCCGCCGCGCGCACGGTGCGGTAGGCGATCCCCGCGTGGCCGAGCCGGGCGTCGGCGAAGAGCGCGTCGTAGGCCTCCAGCAGACCCTGGTCGCTGCGCCAGTTGACCTCGAGCGTGGCGCGCTCGTCCGCCGCCCGCGCGGCCTCGAGGTAGGCGTAGACGTCGGCGCCGCGGAAGGCGTAGATCGCCTGCTTCGGGTCGCCGATCAGCACGAGCGTGACGCCGCCGCCCCCGAACGCGCGCCGCACGACGTCCCACTGGACCGGGTCGATGTCCTGGAACTCGTCGACCAGCACGACGCGGAAGCGCGCGCGCAGCCGCCCGACCGCGACGTCCCCGCCGGGGCCCTCGAGGATGTCCCTCAAGCGCGTGAGCAGGTCGTCGTAGGTCATCACCGCCATCCGCCGCTTGCGGCGGGCGAGCTCCTCACGGACGGCGAGCGCGAGCCGGCGCCGCATCGCGGCGACGCTCTCCTCGGGCGCGCCGGCGGGCTCGATCGGCGCGGCGGGGTTCTCGACGGCGAGCACACCGATCCGCAGCGCCTGCGCGCGGTCGAAGTCCGGCGCCCCGAGCCGGTGGAAGCGCCGCACGTAGAGGTCGTCGACGACCTCTTCGACGAGGTCGTCGACGACTTCCAGGAACGTCACGTCGGGCTCGACGTCGCCGGCCACGCCGAGCCCGCCGAGCACCTCCTGGCAGAAGCCGTGGGTGGTGGCGATCGTGGCGCTGTCGAAGTCCGCGAGCGCGCGGGCGAGCCGCCGGCGGCGCTCATCGACCGTCTCGCGCGGCCCCTCCGCGAGCAGCCGCACCACCTCGTCGCCGTCGCCGAGCGGCGCGCCGGCCAGCACCCGCGCCAGCCCGAGCTCGGTGCTCACCAGGCGCTCGCGCACGCGGTCGCGCAGCTCACCCGTCGCCATCCGGGTGAACGTGACCAGCAGCAGCTGGTCCAGCGGCGTGCCCTCGGCGACGTAGCGGGCCGCCAGCGCCGCGATCGTGTATGTCTTGCCGGTCCCCGCGCTGGCCTCCAGCACCGTCACGCCGGTCGGCAGCGGCCCGCACACGTCGAACGGATGGACGTCGACGCCCCCGTTCACCGGTCGACGACCTCCTCGCAGGCGAGCATCCCGCTCCACAGCCGCCGCGCGAGACGGCCGAAGCGCGTCGGCTCGCCCGCGTCCCAGCCCTCGCCCTGCTCGTCGTCACGCGGCGAGGACCGCAGCAACTCGGCGAACGTCAGCACGCCGCCGAAGGCGAGCTGGTGCTCGGGCTCCTCGTCCTCCTTGGGCCAGTTCCACTCCGACTCCCACGCCTTGCGTGCGGCGGTCTCGCCGGCCTGCGCGTAGGCACCCGAGCTGAGGCAGCCGAGCGGGAGCGGCTCGCGCAGGCCGCGGCGCTGGAGGTCGAGCAGGGTCGAGAGATGCGCGAGCGCGCGCTCGCGCGCAAGCGGGGCGAAGCGCGCGATCGTCACGCTCCCGTCCGCGCCCGCACGGGCGCGCCCGACCAGCGCCGCTTCGACCGCGCGCCCGGGGCAGGCGGCCGTCAGCGCGAGCCAGCGCACCCACAGCGCCATGCGGGGACGCGGGCTCACGCGAGAATAGGTCACGGCGCGCAGCAGGTCGCCGTGGACCCCGGGGACCGTGCCGCTGAGGATCTGCCCGCCGTCGAGGGCGACCTTCACGTCGACGGAGTGCGGCTCGCCGCCGCCGCCCCCGCGCGGCAGCGCCAGCGCCTCGCCGGCGATCCGCTCGACGGTCGGTCGCAGCCGCTCGAGCACCGGAGCTCCGAGCCTCCCCGGCGGGAGCAGGCCGCGAGCGACCTCGGCGGCGGCGCACTCCTCCATGCCGGCGCCCGCCAGCCGGCCGTCGAGCAGCCGGCTCCCGACGCCCCACTGCTCCAGGTTGTCGAGCTCGACGGTCAGCGCGTCGGCGACCTCGTCGGAGGCATCGCCGAGGGCGATCCCGAGCCGCTGGCGCAGGAACGCCTTGACGGGGTGCTCCACGAAGCGCACGAGGTCGTCGAGCTCGACGAGTGGCGCGGGCGCGTCCGGCAGCGGCGCGGCGAGGAACGGCCCCGGCTCGGCACGGCGGGCGCCGAGCGCGCGCGCCCCCGCGAGCGTGACCCGGTCGAAGCCCCATCGCTGCCCTCCCACCAGCGCGCCGAGAGTGAAGTTGCGCGGGTCGAACGGCTGCAGCGGATGGTGCACCAGGACGCCCTCTCGGGCGGGCGCGCCGCCGCCGGTGCACGCGGTGGCGTCGATGACGTCGAGCAGCTCGCCGACGGGGACCGCGGGCGGGCGCGGCGTATTGGTGCGCTCGTCCTTGCCGGTGTAGGTGACGATCAGCCGGTCGGTCGCCGCCATCAGCGCGTCGAGCAGCATCTGGCGGTCCTCGGTGCGCGAGTCGCGGTCGCCGACGTGCGGGTCGCGGAGCACGAGGTCGTCGCCGTCGCGCACCGCCTTGCGCGGGAACTCGCCGTCGTCGAGGCCGAGCAGGCAGACGACGCGGTGCGGCACCGAGCGCATCGGCACCAGCGTGCAGATCGTCAGGTGGCCCGTGCGGAAGTTCGTCCGCGTCGGGCGGCCCTGGAGGCGGTCGGCGAGCAGAGCGCGGACCTCCGGCAGGACGAGCCTCGTCGTGGCGGCCGAGCCGGTCACCGCCGCCTCGGTGACGACGTCGTCGAGCAGGCGCTGCAGCTCCGCGCGCTGCCAGGCGTCGCGGGCGCCCGTCGCGGTCAGCGCGTCGGCGGCCGTGGCGAGCGTGGCGGCCCAGCCGCCGACGGTCATCGGCGCGCGCATGGCGTCCACGGTCGCCTGCAGGCGGTCGACCAGCTCGGCGAGGCGGCCGGCGAGGTCGATCGCGCCGCTCTCGACGTCGTCGAGCGGCAGCACGTCGGCGAACAGCCGCTGCTCCTCGTCGGTCATCGCCACGCCGAGCAGCACGCGGTCGAGCCCGGCGCGCCAGGTGCCGGCGGGCAGCCTGTCGAGCTTGAACGGCGCGCGGTGGCCGGCGTCCAGCCCCCAGCGGATGCCGCTCTGGGAGACCCATGCCTCCAGCCGCGCGACGTCGGCGTCGTCGAGGCGGAAGCGACGGCGGACGGGCTCGCGATCGGCGAGGTCGAGCACCTGCGAGGCGGTAAGGCGCTGCTCGGCCAGCTCGAGCAGCCGCCCGACGAAGCCGAGCACCGCGTTGGTCTGGCGCAGCGAGCGGTCGGCGAGCCGGACCCGCACGTCGGGCGGCCGCAGCTCCGCCGGCAGGGCCTCCACCTCGTCGTCGTCCTCGGACACCTCGCCGGCGCCGAACGTCGCCTGGATCAGCGGCGCGAACGTCTCGATGTCCGGGCACATGACGATCACGTCGCGCGGCTCGAGCGCCGGGTCCTCGGCGAGCACGTGCAGGATCGCGTCGCGCAGCACCTCGACCTGGCGCGCGCGGCCGTGGCAGGCGTGCACCTGGACGCTGCGGTCGCCGGCGGTGATCGGCAGGCGCTCGTCCTCGCGGCCCGGAAGCGGCGGGCCGGGCGGCGGGCGGTCGGCCCGCACGCCGGCCTGGATGCGCGCGAGCAGCGTATCGCCGCGCAGGCCGGCGGCGTGATGGTGCTCGGCCGGCTCGGTGGCTGCACCGACTACGAGCTGCAGCTCGCGCACGTCCTGCCCCCAGGAGGCCAGCAGGCGGTTGGCGGGCAGGTCGCGCGTGGCGTCGTCCGCGCGGCGCGGGCTCTGCGTGGCCGCGCGCGCGACGCGCTCCCACAGCGCCGGAGAAGGATGCAGCAGGAACAGGTGGACCTCGCGGCCGGCGGCGAGCGCGTCGAGCACCTGCAGCCGGCCGGTCGGCAGCCGCGTCAGGCCGAACAGCGAGAGGCGATCTGGCAAGTCGACCAGCCCGGGCGCCGCGCGCAAGCGGTCGGTCGCGGCCTCGATCCGCTCCGCCGGGTCAGGCTGTGCGACGCGCGCTCGCAGCCGCCGCCACAGCTCCGCCTGCCAGATGGCGTCGGCGGGCAGGCGATGCCCCGTCGCGTCGACGTCACGCCCGTCCGCCCACGCGCGGACCATCGCCGGCCGGTGCAGCGCGTAGCGGTCGAACAGCTCCGCGATGTGACGGACGCTCGCGAACCGGCGCGCCTGGCGCGACGGATCAGCCGTCTCGAGGGTGGCCCCGAGGTGCGTGGCCAGGTTCTGCAGCCACGGCTCGCCGAGCGACCCGTCGACCACCTCCAGCAACGGCCACACCATCCGCTCCGGCCGCCAGGCGTCGGCGTCGGGATCGATCCCGGCCGCCGTCGCCACGGCGTCCTCCAGCAGCCGCCGCGGCGAGGGGAACTCGACGTTCGCGCACACGCCGTCCGAGCGGTCCGGCGACGCGCCGAGGCCGGCCGACAGCCGCTGCGTCAGCCAGCGCTCCATCCCGCGCGTGGGGACGGAGACGAGCTCGGGCGCGAACGGATCGGGCAGCGGATCGGCGAGCAGCGCGCAGAGCGCGTCGATCAACTCGTCGGCGCGCTCGGCTCGATGGATGTGGAGCACGGGTTAGGAGTCGCGCCGCCTCAGGCGAGCCTGACGCACGTTCGTTCGCCCATGGGCCGATGCTACGTCTTGGGGCCCCTGGCGACGAGCTGCAGGTCGCCCGCGGCCGGACCTACGACGCTCCGCGCAGGCGCCTCAGGAGCTGCCGGAGCTGCTCCATCGGCCCGCGCACGACGGCGCGCAGTACGACGCTACCGTCAGATGTGCGCTCCGGGATGAGCTCGACTCGAGTCACGCGGACCACTCTGGCGCGCCATCCTGAGGCGCAGATCAAGAACGCTTACGAGTCGTATGCGTATGACGCGTCGCGCCGCTGTTCGTCGCCGAGCATCTGTGACGCGGTCAGGCGGCCTGGCGCTGGCCCGCGGCAGGCGCCAGGGAGCCGACGCGCTTCGCCTCGATCTGCTCGCTTCGCGGGCGCTTGACGTTCCAGACCAGGCCCAGGCGCTCGAGCGTGCGGATGACCGCGTAGGACGGGTCGAACTGGAAGCGGTTGAGGCCGTGGCGCGCGGAGGTCGGGAAGGCGTGGTGGCTGTGGTGCCAGCCCTCGCCGAGCGACACGAGGGCCACGAGCCAGTTGTCGCGGCTCTCGTCCTCGATGGCGAAGGGCCGGTTGCCGTACATATGGCAGATCGAGTTCACGCTCCACGTCGCGTGGTGCAGCAGGAACACACGCACCAGGCCCGCCCACACGAACGCCGTGAAGCCGGCGAACAGGGAGCCTCCCGAGAGCGCGAAGCCGGCCACGAAGGGGATCGCGAGCCCGAGCAGCGCCCACACGGGGAACAGCGAGTCGACCCAGCGGATGACCGGGTCCTTCTTGAGGTCGGGCGCGTAGCGCCGCGCAGAGGTGCGCTCGCCGTCGAACAGCCAGCCCATGTGCGAGTGCCAGAGCCCGGTGACGACCGCGCGCCAGCCCTCGCCGGCGTGGGTGTGCGGGCTGTGCGGGTCGCCCTCCTCGTCGGTGAACGCGTGATGGCGACGGTGGTCGGCGACCCAGTGGATGACGGCGCCCTGCACCGACATCGAGCCGAGGATGGCGAGGGTCGCGCGCAGCCACGGCTTGGCCTCGAAGGCGCGATGGGTGAGCATGCGGTGGAATCCGACGGTCACGCCGAGGCCGACGAGGACGTACATCACCGCGAGGATCGCGAGGTCGCGGCCGGTTACGGCTCCACCCCACAACAGCCACAGCGCGGCGAGGAAGCCGGCGAAGGGCAGGACGACGGCGAAGATGGTGATGCGGCGTTCAAGCGCGGAGGCTCCTGGGCGTGATTCAGGCATGTCTTGGAGGTTAGAGCGCAACTGTTGCCCGTCCACATCATGAGCCTCACAGCTCGGAGGTCCGGATTTAGCATGAAGCTACAATTTACCCCTCGATCCTGCAGTCGTCGCGACGCTCGACGCGATCCATCTCGGGACCGCGCTGCGGCTCGCCGCCGCCGGCATCCTCGACACGGTCATGACCTATGACCTCCGGCTCGCAGACGGAGCCGAGCAGAACGGTCTCCGTGTCCTAACGCCGGCCTGAGCGCACCCCGGTGCTCGCCGCCCAGTATTCCGGGTAGGGCGGGGCCATGTTCAGATTGCTCTCCAGGGTGTTCCTGGCCAAGCAGGCCTACGACTGGTTCCGCTCCCGCCGTGCCCGCGGACGCACGCGGCGCTGAAACGGGGCGGCGAGCTCAGACGCCCGGCGCGAGCCGGCGGGCCGCTCATGACCCGTGACCACGCCGTCAAAGCCGGCCGGTGACCGTCCACGATCACATGGCGATGCTGCAGGTCGCGCTCGCCGAGGCGAGAACCGGCCTGCAGGAAGGCGGCATCCCGGTCGGAAGCGGGCTGTTCGACGCCTCGGGGAACCTGCTGGGACGCGGCCACAACCGACGCGTGCAGCGGGGCGACCCCACCGCCCACGCCGAGGTCGACGCCTTCCGCAACGCGGGACGCCGGCGGTCCTACCGCGACACCGTTATCTCCACGACACTCGCGCCGTGCTGGTACTGCAGCGGGCTGATCCGCCAGTTCGGGATCCCGACGGTGGTGGTCGGGGAGTCGCGAACCTTCACGGGAGGGATCGACTGGCTCCGTGAGAGCGGGATCCGGGTGATCGACTGCGACTCGCAGGAGTGCATCGACCTGCTCGCCCAGTTCATCGAGAGAAGCCCCGAGGTCTGGAATGAGGACATCGGCGCCTGATCGGCCTGCGAGCTGAGGCTCAGCCGGCCGCCGCGAAGCGTCGGTCGGCCTTGCGGGCGGTGATCACCGTCACCGGCAGGCCCAGGCGCTGCACGCGCGCGGGGAGGTCGAGGTGCAGCCAGTGAGACACGCGCGCCGGCAGCGTGGAGATGATGACCTCGTCGTACTCATCGTTGGCCAGCGCGCCGGAGACCGCCGCGAAGGGATCGGTGTCGCCGATCAGACCATCCACGTGGCTCCCGGCCGCCTCGTCCAGCAGCGGAATCGCCAGCTCGAGCGTGATCGCGGCCTCCTCGGTGTCGGGATCCCAGAACGGTCGCGGGACGAGCAGCGTGAAGCGGCACGCGCCCTCCGCCGAGCGCCTGCGGACCTCGTCGATCAACGGCGGCGTCGCGGCCGTGCGATGCGCGACGATCAAGATGCGGCGGGGCGTGGAGGCCTCCATCGTGCTGCTCCCTTCTCGGTGGCATTCTCCCACACTGCGCCGGTACGATCCGGAGGGCACTACAGGAAGGAGGAGCCATGGTGTTCCAGGTCGGAGACCGTGTCGTCGCCGAGTCGGAGTCCACGGACCGACCCGGCCGCGCCGGCACCGTCCGCGAGATCGTTCGCGACGACCCGGCGCGATACCGGATCGAGTGGGACGACGGACACGAATCGATCTACACGCCGGCGGCAGGCGCGCTGCACGCCGAGCCCAAGCACGCCGGCGCAGCAAACTGAAGGGCGCGGGCACCGGTCGTGCGCACGACCGGCCCGCCCGTGCTCGAGCGGCTGGCCGCGATCACGCGCGGCGGAGCTAGGACGCGGACTTCGCGAGCTCCGCCGTCGCGCGCGTCCGATCAATCCGTCCCGTGAAGAAGACCTCGTACCGGCATCCTGGTCGCGCCTACCGCGGGCTCGAGGACCAGCTCTGGACCGGGACTTCCGCGAAGGAGGCCAACGCTCAACCGAGCGGCCGGGGCGGCGCCTCCTGCGCCGCGTCCGGTGACGCCTCCCAGAAGTCGTCGAGCTTGACGGCGTCCTGGCGGGCGAGCCGTCGCGACACCGCCCACATCTCGACCGGCTCGTCGCCCTCGTTGCGGTGCGACCGCGGCGTTCGCGGGGCGACGCGCGCGAGCGACCCGGCGCTCACCTTGCGGATCTCCTCGCCGAAGCGCATGGTCAGCGTCCCGCGCGAGACCAGGTAGTCCGAGCGCGACCGGCGCTGATGCTGGTCGTGGACGCGAGCGCGGTCGCCGAGCTGCTCCTGGGCCGGCTGGCTGCGGAGCGCGTCGGACAGCACTTCGGCGATCACGGCTTCGACCTCCACGCTCCGCATCTCATCGACGTCGAGGTGCTGAGCGCCCTCCGCCGGGTCGTCGCATCGGGAGAGGCATCCCCGACCCGCGCCGACGAAGCCGTCACCGACCTCCTCGACCTCCCGATCGAGCGCTACCCGCACGAGGTGCTGGTGCCGCGGGTGTGGCAGCTGCGCGAGAACTTCTCCACCTACGACGCGACCTACCTCGCGCTCGCCGAGGCCGTGGCGGAGGAGCCCGTGCCGCTGCTGACGGCCGACGCACGCCTCGCTCGCGCCGCCGGTGACCACGCCGCCGCACCGGTGCTCCTGGTCCGCTGACGTTGCCGTTCGACCGGGGCGACCGGGGCGACCGAGCCGCTACCAGCTCGGCGCGACGGAGATCATCAACGCCGCGCTCGTGGACGACGCCTACCGGCCCGTCAATCCGATCGTGCTGGTCGTGATGTGACGAATCCGCCCGTGCGCCGCCCGCATACGACCAGATCACCGACTCTCAACGCATGCCGTCGAGATCGTCCATCGGCAGCACCGCCATAAGCCGCGACCTGAGTCACGGCTTGGGTTCGTTTCCGCTTATTCCTTCCTCCCGTTGGCAGCGGAATCGCTGGATAGACGGAACCCGGAGACGGATACGGCCCAATTGCATGGGGGTTTCCGCCGCACCGCGCGCGATCAAACGGTATCAGACTGATACCGTCCCGCCCATGGCCATGACGCTCCGACTCACCGAGGCGCAAGCTGCCGCACTGCGCGCCCGCGCCGAGCGCGAGGGACGGAGCATGCAGCAGGTCGCGGTCTCGGCGCTCGACGACTACCTCCTGAGCGCCGAGGACGACGAGCGGACCGACCGTCTCGCAGCACAGGGCGCGGAGCGATTCGCCGATCTGCTGCGCCGGCTCGGCGAGTGACCCGGTACCTGACGGTCGAGCAAGCGCTCCGGATCGCGCGGACCGCGGTCGGCGGCCCGATCGAGGTCCGCGACGTCGGGCTGCTGGAGTCCGCCGTTCACCGGCCCCGCGCAAGCGTGCTCGGGCAGGACGCCTACCCCGACCTGTTCACGAAGGCCGCCGCGCTGCTGCACTCGCTCGCGGGCAACCACCCGCTCATCGACGGCAACAAGCGCCTTGCCTGGCTCGCGACCTACGTCTTCCTGGCCAAGAACGGCGTGGAACTCGACCCGGACGACGACGCCGCCTATTCGTTCGTCATCGCGGTCGCGGCGGGAGAGATCGACGATGTCGACGAGATCGCGGCTGTGCTCGTCCCGTGGCAGGGGAGTCAATGATCGTCGGCGGTGTCGCACCAGCGCGTGTGGTGCTACACTTTGGCAGGCCATGCCGACCACTCGCCCCAGGCTCACCATCACGGAGACCGACGACGTGGCGGCGGCACTCGACGCCGCGGCCGCGCGCTGGCCGGAGGTTCGTTCCCGACGGGAGCTGCTGCTCCGGCTCGTCGAGCAAGGACGGGAGGTCGTCGACCGCGACCGGAACGAGGGAGCCGCACGCCGGCGGGAGGCGATCCGCCGCACCAGCGGCGCGCTGACTGGCGCCTACGAGCCCGGGTATCTCGAGCGACTGCGCGACGACTGGCCCGCGTGATCGTCGTCGACGCCAGCGTGCTCATCGCGCACCTCGACGAAGACGACGCACTGCACGCACGAGCCGAGGAGGCACTGCTTCGCGCCGCGGACCGGCCGCTCGCGTGTAGCCCGATCACGCTCGCCGAGGTGCTGGTCGGCCCCGCGCGCCGCGACCAGCTCGACGCCGCCCGCGCCGCCGTGACCGAGCTCGAGGTCGAGGAGATCTCGTTCGGCGACGATGCGCCGGTCCGGCTGGCGAGGCTGCGCGCCGACACCGGCCTGAAGATGCCCGACTGCTGCGTGCTTCTTGCCGCCCAGGACGCCAAGGCCGAGACGGTCCTCACGTTCGACGATGCCCTGGCCCGGGAGTCCGAACGGCTCGGCCTGCGGGCCGTATGACGGGCTTTCTGGCCGGCTTGGGCCTTCGCTGACCGCGGCTCGCCAGCGCCGCGGGTGACTACGCCGCCGTTCCGGTGCTCCTGGTTCAGCTGACGATCCGAACGCTCACACGAGGCGGAGGCGGGCCGCAGCCGGGCCCGCCACGATCGATTCAGGCCGACTGCCCGCGCGGTTACAGTCCACGACGCGGTGTCGCAGCTTCTCGATCCGTCGCTCGTCCGTCACGGCCGCGTCAACGGCCGTTACTTCCGGGAGAACTTCGCCCAGGGCGGCATCGACCTGGTCCAGATCGTCCCGGAGCTGGTGACCAACGCGGACTCGGCGATCGCGGTGGGCGGGCGTGCGTCAGGGCGGATCGTGCTGCGTTTCGGACCGCCGGATCCCGGCTTCGCGGGCGAGTGGAAGCGGGCGATGCGGCGGTTGCGCGCGCCGGGGCTGCTGGAGTGGCGTCACGAGCTGCGCTGCTCGGACGACGGCGTGGGGATGGACGCGGTGGCGGTCGACCAGCGCCTCGGGGCGCTCGGCGTGACGCCGGACGCCAGCGGCCAGCGCGGGCTGTTCGGGCGCGGGCTGCGTGACGTGTGGCTCGCGCAGGGCGGCGGGCGGATCGAGGGCGTGCGCGACGGAAGGCTGGTCGAGTCGTGGTTCTTCCCGTCTGGCGGAGACGACCCATACGCATACGTGCACGTCCGCGACGAGGAGGCGAGCGCTGCGGCGCGAACGGAGCTCTGGCTCGAGGGCTCTGGGACTCGCATCACGGTGCCGCTGAGCGCGGCGCGCCCGCCCGCGAACGCGCGGCTGCGGCGGCTGGTCGGCCAGCTCGTGCAGCTGCGACCGGTGCTCGAGGATCCCGCGCGCGAGCTGTGGCTCGAGCTGCCGGGCGAGCCGGCCCAGCTGGTCACGCTACCGGCGCCCGAGCCCGACCCTGAGCGCCCGCTGCTGTTCGACGACGAGATCGACGTCATCGCGGGCGTGCGCGCACAGGTGATCGTGCGGCGCGCGGCGGAGCCGATCCCGCTCAGCCCGTCGCGCGCGACCCGGCTCGGCGGGCTGGTGATCCGCTCCGGGCGCGCCGCGCACGAGACGACGCTCGCCGGCCACGAGGGCGAGCCGGGCACGCGCACCTCTACGGCGAGGTGATCTGCGACGGGCTCGAGGAGCTCCAGCGCGCGGCGCTGGACTCGCCGCGGCCGCAGGTGGTCGTCAAGGTCGACCGCTCAGGGCTCAACGAGCACCATCCGGTCGTGCAGAAGCTCTACGCGGGGATCGAGCGCGTGCTGCGCCCGATCGTCGCCGCCGAAGAGCGGCGCGCGGGCGCGCATCTCGTGCGCACCGGGCGGGCCGTACAGGCGCGCGACCAGGTCGGCCTGCGCGCGCTCAACGACGCGCTGCGGGGTGCGTTCGACGCGCCCGGGGCGGCCGGCTTCGAGCGCGGCGGCGCACCTGTCGAGGCACCGGCGCGCGTCGAGCCCGAGCCCGAGCCCGAACCAGAGCCCGCCGAGGGCGAGCGGACCGCGCCGCCGGCCCCGCCCGCGCCCCCGACTGACGCGGCCTTGGTGGGCGCGATGCGCTTCAAGCAGTCGCCGCTGCGACTGCACCCCGGCGAGGACCGCAGCGTCTCGCTCGTGATCGATCCTGCGCAGGTGCCGCCCGGCACGCGGGTGACCGTGACCGCCGACGCCGGGCTGCGGCTGAAGTTCTGGGGCGAGAACGCGGTCCCCGAGCCCAATCGTGGCGGCTGGTCGCGGCTGACCGGCACGCTGCGCGCGCGGGTGTCCGTCGATCCCGGCGCGCGCCTGACCGTGACCGCCGAGGCCTCAGGTCACTCCGCCGAGCTGGAGGTCGTGATCGTCCGGCACCGCGCGAGCGGGTGGGTGTCCGAGATCGCCCGCAAGGACGAGGATGCGCTGATCGAGGCCCACTTCGATCCCGAGGGCGGCATCGTCACGGTCTACGAAGGTCGCCCCGAGTTCAAGGCGCTCGAGCGCGCCGCCCGCCGCGCCGGCTTCAAGCCGGGGCGCGTGCGCGAGTACCTCCCCTACCGCATGCTCGAGGTCGAGGCCGCCGCCAACGCCGTCTACCACTGGGCCGCCGAGCAGATCGTCGCCCGCCGCCTCGCCGGCGAGCTGCGCAACGATCCCGTCGAGTACGCCCACGCGCTGCGCCACGAGGCCCAGTCGCTGCGCCGCGGCGCGCACGAGAAGCTCATGCGTGCGTTCCTCGACCCGGAGGTCTTCAGCGGCGGGGTCCGTGTGCTCGAGGACGCGCCAGACGAGCCGCAGACCCGCCTCACTCTTTGAGCCCCGAGGACTTGCTATCGCTCCGGTCGCGGTGCGAGCGCAAGCTTGATTGGCGGGCGGCCCTATTCAAGGTTCGACACGCTTCCTTGAATAACGAGTGGAGGCTAGGCGGCCGGCGCCAGCTCGAGCCTGGTCGCGGCTCGCCGATCCGCACTGTCATCGCACGGAAGCTCGCCGCCCGTGGCCGGTGCTGTCCGCGAGTGTGCGCGCGGGCTGAGTCGACGACGTGCAGAGCGGTGTAGGGCACCGCGATCAGGCCATCAAGGAGCCCTCGAGTCGGACTGCCGGACTCGAACCGGCGATCCCTCGCTGCCGTCGAGCCGCGATCTGGAACGACGCCCGCGTTCCGGCTGGGTCACGGGCACGGGATCTCGGCGCTGATGCGGGTACCGCGCGCCGCTGGGCTCTCCACGTCGAGGCGCCCCTGGAGCGCCTCGATACGGTCCGCCAGCCCGCGCAAGCCCGTCCCGATAGCAGGGTCCGCGCCGCCGACGCCGTCATCGGAGACCGTGACCGTGGCGCGCCCGTTCGAGCGGCGGACGCTGACGGTCGCGTGCGAGGCGCGCGCGTACTTGGCGACGTTCGTAATCGCCTCGGCGACGACATAGTAGGCGGCCACCTCGACCGGCCCTGCGAGGCGCTCGGGCGGCAGTTCCGTAATCTCGACCGGCACATGCGCACGCATCGCCAACGACTCGAGCGCCGGCCCCAGACCGCGGTCGGTGAGGACCGCCGGATGGATGCCTCGCGCCAGCTCGCGGAGCTCGTCGAGTCCCTGGGCGAGCTGTTCCTGGGCTGCGGAGAGGAGCTCGCGGGCGGCCGGCGTGTCCTTCTCCAGCGTCGCGCCGACCGCGCGCAGATCGAGCGCGACCGCCACGAGCCGCTGCTGCGCGCCGTCGTGGAGGTTGCGCTCGAGCCGCCGGCGCTCGGCGTCGCCGGCCTCGACGATGCGCGCGCGCGACGCAGCCAGCTGCTCGTGAGCGTCGGCGTTCGCGAGCGCCTGCGCGACGAGCTCGGCGAAGTCGCACAGGCGCTGCTCGTCGCCCTCCGGGAAGTGGTCGGCCGAGCGTGTCCCCACGGCGAGCGCGCCCCAGAGCCCCCCGCCGACGCTGACCGGGGCCGCCACCGCGGCGCGATAGCCGAGGCTCTGCAGCTTCTCGGCGAGGCCTCCGCCCGCGTCCTCGTACTCCGCGCGCTGCGGGCCGCCGCTGCGAAGCACCTTCGCGACGACGGTGTCACCGTCCAGATCGATCGTGCTCGAGACCGGGAGTGCCAACCTGCCGTCGTCGCTCCAGCCGCCCACGACAGTCGCCGCACCGGGGCCCTCATAGCGCACGACGCTCGCCCCGGACACGCCCAGGAGCAGGGCGACCTCCTTGGTCACGTGCTCGAACACGCGGCTCGGCGGTGCCCCGCCGGCGACGAGCGTGGCCACTCTGCGCAGCGCCGCCTGCTCGTCCGCGAGTACGCGCTGGGACGCCTCGCTCGCCGTGAGCGCCGCCGCCGCTTGCGTGCGCTCGGCGGTCACCGCCGCGAGGACGAGCGACGTGAGAGCCGAGATGGCGATGAAGAACTGCGTCGCGAGCAGGCTGTCTGAGATCGAGTCGCGCACGAACGGCCCGTCGTTGTCGGCCGTGCTCCAGACCGTGATCGAGCACACGACCAGGATCGCCGTGGCGGCACCGCGCGGACCGAAACGGACCGCCGCCCACAGCAGCACCGGGAACACGACGTAGGGCACGTCGCGCTGTGGCGGCAGCGTGGCCAGCGCCACCAGGAAGACCAGCACGCCCGTGCCCTCGATGAGATCGCGCCGACCGAAGCCACGGAGGCCCGTGCTCGCCCACGTGAGGATCACCGGCGCCACCACGAGCACACCAGAGGCGTCACTGAGCGTCCAGGTGCGGACGACACGCCCGAGCTCGTCAGGAGGGATCACGTCGCCCAAGCGCAACGCGAGCGGCCCGAATGCGGCGCTGACCAACGCCGCGACCAGGGCGCAGGCGACGAACGACAGCACGTCCGCGACACGCTCCAGCGAGCCGCGTCCGCCGGTCAGGCGTCGCAGCAGGAGCGCCCCCACTACGACCGCAAGCGTGTTCCCGACGGTCTGTGCGACCACCGTCCCGAGCGGCGTCGAGAAGTCGCCGAGGAGGAGGTCCCCGATCACGATTCCGGGCCAGAGGCGGATCCCGTAGAGGAACAGGACCGCGAGACCCAGGCCGGCGGGCGGCCACAGCGCAGCCACCGCCCCGTCGAGATACGCCAGTTCGAGGCCGATGCGACCGGTCAGGTAGTACGCGACCGCCACAAGCGCGAGCGAGCCGGCGAAGATCACCGCCCCGCCGTGCCGCCCGAGGCGGACGGCGTCAAGACGCCGACCGACCGCGTGGCGGCCGGGACCGATTCCGCTGACGCGGGGCGCGCTCATGGCCTGATTGCCGAGTCTAATGCGATCCGCGGGTCCCGCCCCCATCGTCGGCGTAGGCTGCGCGGCAACCAGTCGTCCTGAGAGGTGAAGACCATGGGCGTGTACGGCGAGCAGGTCCTTCCGCGGATCATCGACGTCGTGTGCAACATGAAGGAGGCGGTGCCGCAGCGGCGCCGCGTCTGCGAGGGACTTGCAGGCGACGTCGTCGAGATCGGATTCGGGTCCGGCCTCAACGTCCCGTTCTATCCGGCCGCCGTCACGCACGTCGCCGCGGTGGAGCCCGCGGACGTCGGCTGGAAGCTTGCCGCCAAACGGCTCGACGCAACCACGGTTCCAGTGCAGCGGTCCGGCCTCGACGGGCAAGCACTTCCGTTCCCCGACGACCGCTTCGACAGCGCCCTGTCGACCTGGACGATGTGCACGATCCCGGACATCTCGGCCGCCCTGCGCGAACTCCGGCGCGTGCTGAAACCCGGCGGTACGCTGCACTTCGTCGAGCACGGCCTTGCCCCGGACGAGCCTGTACGCCGCTGGCAGCACCGCCTCGAGCCGCTCCAGAAGCGGCTCTTCGGCGGGTGCCACCTGACCCGGCCCGTCGTCGAGCTGCTGACCGACGCCGGCTTCACCATCAGGGAAGTCGACGTCTACTACGAGAAGGGCACACCGAAGACACTCGGCGCCAATTCGCTCGGCACCGCGCAGTCCCCCTGAAGCCGGCCCGCTTACGGGGCCTTCTGAAGCGCCCTTTGATGTGACCCAATGTGGCCCACGGCCCGTTCGAGCGCCCGTCAGGTGGAGCGTGGCTTCATGCGCAGCGTTGACCGAGCGGTTCAAGGTTCACGAATTCGCGACGCGGCCACCATCGGCGTCGGGCCGTATCGATCGAATCGGCTCCGACCATGACGACCACGACCGTTGGCTGATCTCGGTACTGATGCTCTGCGGCATATATAGGCGTCCGCCGCCGCGTGTTGCAACTCCCGCAGCGGTTCATGCCCGAGGCCTTCGTCCGAGGCCTTCGTCCGCGTCCTCCGTTATCGCGGTACTGAGCGTGGTGCTGGCGCCGCTCAACAGATTGCAAGCGACGTCCGCGTTGAGGGCCCCATCCCCCGACAGATTCCTGAGGCTCAGCGAGTCATCGCGGAGCTGCAGCCGACGCGCCGAGCGCTGATCGCATCAGAAGGGCGTTTCGGGCCTGTGCCCCTTGTTCCCGAAGACGTCTGGCTCGAGGGGCTTGTCAACGCCCTCGTGCATCGCTCATACAGCCTCTCGGGTGATCATGTACGCGTGGAGATCTTCGACGATCGCATAGAGATCAGTAGTCCAGGGCGCTTCCCTGGGATCGTGAGCCTCTCGCATCCGCTCGATGCGCCGCGCTTCGCTCGAAATCCCCACATCGCCCGGGTCTGCGCCGACCTCGCATTTGGACAGGAGCTCGGTGAGGGCCTGCGCCGGATGTTCAACGAGATGAGGGTCGCCGGTTTGCAGGACCCGGAATACCGGCAAACGCAAGCGAGCGTTCAGGTGATCCTCTCAACGGAGCCTGTCAACCGGGCGCTCGACGCTCAGCTCGGGGGATCCGCGCGGGCGATCATTCAGGCGCTGCGGGACTCCGGGGGGCTGAGCACCGGAGAGGTCGCAGAGGTGCTCGACGTGAGTCCCCCGACAGCGCTCAAGCGCCTGCGGCTCATGGAGGGCGCAGGGATGGTTACCTGGCACGGGAAGTCGCCGAAGGACCCACGGGCCTCTTGGGTGCTGCCACCCATGTGACGGTCCCTACTTCCAAGGGCACTCCAAAGACACTCAGAAGCGGCTTTGGAGTCGGCAACAACGACGCGGCGAAAAGGCGAGCGGCGATCGAAACGGCAAAGCGCGGCGTGGTGCCCAGCGGCGCGATGTCACGTGGCACGGAGCCGAGAGACGGGCTCGCGGCATGTTCGATGGCGTCGAACTGGACGTCGCGCTCGGGTATCGACCGGATCGCTCTTGTGGCTCACGCGGCGTCCGCTGCGAGTCGCATGCGGCCCAAAGACGGCCCACGAACCGTTTCGGCGCCCACCGACCTCCCTCTCAGACAAAGGAAAAGCTGAAAAGCCGCCAAATGCGGCGGCTTTTCAAGAGCCCTCTGCCGGACTCGAACCGGCGACCCCCTCCTTACCATGGAGGTGCTCTACCAACTGAGCTAAGAGGGCGTGCTCGGGGTGGAGGGTAGCGGTGGTGGGGAGGCCGTGCGAGCCTGGCCCACGGCGCCCGGCTAGGGCAGACGGTCGAGGAACGCCGCCTGGGCCGGGTTGAGCTTCTCGCGCGCGGCGGCGACGTCGAACCACTCGGCGCGGTCGACCTCCGGGAACTCCTGCGTCCGCCCCGAGCGGGGTGGCCACTCCATCGTGAACGTGTTGCTCGTGATCTGCGCGGCGTCGAGGTCGCCGGACCCCAGGAACGCGCGCACCTCCTTGCCGTTCTTCTGGCGCACCGTCCCGAGGTCGACCAACTCCGAAGGCGCGGCAGCCCCGAGCTCCTCCTGGAACTCGCGCACCGCGCACTCGCGCGCGTCGTCGCCCTCGTCGTACTCGCCCTTCGGGATCGACCAGGCGCCCGCGTCCTTGCGCGCCCAGAACGGCCCGCCCGGGTGGACGAGCAGGACGTCTCCGTCCGCCCGCCGGAGCAGCACCCCCGCGCTCCGCCGCTTCACAGCGCGACGACGACCTTGCCGAGGTGCTTCCCGCGCAGCATGTCGATGAACGCCTGCGGCGCGGCCTCGAGGCCGTCCTCGACCACCGTCTCCGGACGCTTCAACCGCCCGGAAGCCAGCAGCTCGCCCACCTCGGCGCGGAACTCGTCCTCGCGCGCCGCGTGGTCGCCGACGATGAAGCCCCGCATGACCCCTCGCTTGCCCACCAGCAGCCCGAGGTTCCGGGGTCCCGGCGCGGGCGAGACGGCGTTGTACTGCGACACGGCGCCGCACAGCGCAATCCGCCCGCCCCGCCGCAGCGCGCCCACCGCCGCCTCCAGCTGCGGCCCGCCGACGTTGTCGAAGTAGACGTCGATGCCCTCGGCCAGAGCCGACCGCGGGTCGTCCGCCCGGTGGTCGAAGCACGCGTCGAAGCCGAGCTCCTCCAGGACGAACGCGACCTTCTCCGGCCCGCCGGCGCTGCCGATGACCCGGCACCCGCGGGCGCGCGCCAGCTGGCCCGCGACGCTGCCCACCGCGCCCGCGGCAGCGGAGACGAACACGGTCTCACCCGCCGCCACCCGCGCTACCTCCGTCAGCCCCACCCACGCCGTCATGCCCGGCATCCCCAGCGCGCCCAGCAGGACGCTGGCCGGCATGCCCGAGGGCAGCGCCGGACGCGAGACCTGCTCCTCGCGCACCACGGCGTGCTCGCGCCAGCCCTTGGGGTGGACGACCAGCTCACCGGTGCCGACCACCTCCCCCACCGCGGCCCCCGCCAGCGGCCGCCCGATCTCGAACGGCGCCACGTAGGACTTGCGATCGTCCATTCGCCCGCGCATGTACGGGTCGACGCTCATCACGACGTTGCGGACCAGCAGCCGACCCTCGCCGGGGTCGTCGAGCTCTCGCGCGGCCAGCTCGAAGTCGTCCAGGACGGGCTCGCCGTGCGGCCGGCGGGCGAGGCGGACCTCGCGGGTGTGAGTGCTCACGCGAGCCAATGTACGCTCCCGCGGCATGGACATGGCCGGCCGGCATGTCGTCGTCACCGGAGGCGCGAGCGGCATCGGGCGCGCCTGCGCGCTGCGCTTCGCGGAAGAGGACGCGAAGGTGACCGTGGTCGACCTCGACAACGCCGGCGCGCAGCAGACGGCGGGCGAGATCGACGCCCTCGGCATCCAGGCCGACGTCGGCCGCGAGAGCGACATCACCGCGGCGATCGACACGGCCCAGGCCCACCACGGCCCGATCGACGTCTTCTTCTCCAACGCCGGCATCACCGGCCCGGTGGGCGGCCCGCCCGAGCTCGGCGACGAGGACTGGGACCGACTCTGGCGCGTCAACGTGATGTCGCACGTCTGGGCCGCCCGCGCCCTCCTCCCGCCGATGCTCGAGCGCGTTGACGGCTATCTGGTCTCCACCGCCTCCGCCGCGGGCCTGCTCTCCCAGATCGGCGCGATCGGCTACGCCGCGACCAAGCACGCGGCCGTCGCGGTGGCCGAGTGGATCGACATCACCTACCGCGACCAGGGCGTCCGCGCCTCCTGCCTATGCCCGCAGTTCGTCAACACGCCGATGGTCACCGACGGCGAGCTGGACGTCGACAAGCTCCAGCGGATCGCCGACGTGCTCGAGCCGGAGCAGGTCGCCGACGACGTCGTCGAGGCGATCCGCGAGGAGCGCTTCCTGATCCTGCCCCATCCGGAGGTCGCTTCCTACATGCGCAACCGCGCCTCCGACCACGCGCGCTGGCTCGCCGGGATGCGCCGCCTGCAGGCGCAGCTGGGCGGCCTCGGGCGCGCCCCGCAGTAGCCTCCGCCCATGGACGAGCAGACGCTGCGCGACCGCCTGTGGCATGGCTTCGCGCAGCTGCAGATCCTGCTCGGGGGCCAGGCCGCGGGCGGGGCGATCGTCGAGGCGGACGGTGTCGTCGCCTCGTTCGTCCCCGCGGCGCCGGACTCGCCGACGCTCAACGCGGCGATCGCGCTGGGCGCCACGCTCGAGCCCGCCCTGCTGGACCAGCTCGCCGGCCGCTACGGGGCCGTCGGCATCCAGCGCTGGGGCGTGTGGACCGACGGCTCGAAGCGCCGCGTCGTCGCCGTGCTCGAGACCGCCGGCCTGCGCATGACGTCCTGCTCCTCCGGCATGGGCGCGGCGATCGAGGCGCTGGCGCTGAACGGCCGCGCGCCCGCCGCGCCGGCCGACCTGGCGACCGTCGGCCACGTCAACGACCTCGCCTACGGGAACCCGGACGGCCGGCTGGAGCGCACGCTGGCTCCCCTCCCGGCCGGCGTGCTGCGCGCGTACCGGGCCGACCACGGCGGCCGGCCCGCGTCGGTGGCGCTCGCGCTGCACCACGAGCAGGACTGCGGGATCTCGTTCGTCGCCACGGCGCCGCACGCGCGCCGGCAGGGCCTCGCCACCGACGTCATGCA
>Ga0136617_10001007_pt1 | contig 24720 bp, 27 predicted proteins | sample AntDrymUQ3222106_2_FD_129672 | JGI IMG/M metagenome (GOLD analysis project Ga0136617, IMG submission 129672) | Polar desert sand microbial communities from Dry Valleys, Antarctica - metaG UQ322 (21.06) | ecosystem: Environmental > Terrestrial > Soil > Desert | place: Antarctica: Dry Valley...
GCCCAGGAAACCGTCCGCGAGCTGGCCGCGCTGTCCGTCCGGCTCCATGCCACGCTCGTCCGTGCTGGGCTGCGCACGGAACTCGGTGGCTGAACGACTCCCAACCGCGCGCGGGCGTGACGGCGCCGTGTAGGTTTCAATAGGCAAGTCACCGCATCGGTGGGGAGGCCGTCGTGCAGGAGTTGAGCGTGGTCGGAGTGCGCGTTGAGCTGCCCTCCAACCAGCCCATCGTGCTGCTCCGTGAGGTCGCGGGTGAGCGCTATCTGCCGATCTGGATCGGGGCCGTTGAGGCGACGGCCATTGCTTTCGAACAGCAGGGTGTGCGACCGGCCCGGCCGATGACCCACGATCTGCTCAGAGACATCCTGACCGCGCTGGACCGCCCCCTTCAGGCCGTCAACATCACCGAGCTGCGCGAGAGCGTCTTTTACGCCGAGTTGGTATTTCCCAACGGGGTCCGGGTCAGCGCACGTCCGTCGGATGCCATTGCGCTGGCGATGCGGACCGGCGTCACGATCTACGGCGCCGAGCAGGTTCTTGACGAGGCCGGCATCGCCGTCCCCGACGAGCAGGAGGACGAAGTGGAGAAGTTCCGCGAGTTCCTCGATCAGATCTCGCCCGAAGACTTTGGTGCGACCGGAGGAGGCCCTTCCTAGACCCTCACCCTCAAGGTTAGCTTGAGGGTTCCGCCACGCCGTGCCGGGTCGTTGACCTTGGTCCGTGGCCGACCTACCGTCCAGGGTGAGGATCTTATCGTGAGGTTGCGACCAGCACGTCATCTGACTACGGCGAATCAGCGCCAACGGCAGGGAGGCTTCCGTGGAGATTTCTTCCTCCACAACCTCTCCTGACCAGCAGGTGCTCTTCACCGAGGGCCTCCCGGTGCCGCCCGACGAGATGGTCGGCTATCGCGGGCCGGTGGCCTGCGCCGCGGCCGGCATCACCTACCGCCAGCTCGACTACTGGGCGCGCACCGACCTGGTGCTGCCGACCATCCGCGGTGCAGCGGGCTCGGGCACTCAGCGGCTGTACTCCTTCCGCGACATCCTGGTTCTCAAGATCGTCAAGCGCCTACTCGACACCGGTGTCTCCCTGCAGAACATCCGCACCGCGGTCGACCAACTCCGGGCCCGGGGCACCGACGACCTGGCACATATCACGCTGCTGTCCGACGGGACCACCGTCTACGAGTGCAGCTCTCCGGAGGAAGTCGTCGACTTACTCCAGGGTGGGCAGGGCGTGTTCGGCATCGCCGTCGGTGGAGCATTCCGCGAGCTCGAGGGCTCGCTGGCCACTCTTCCGCACGAGCGGGCCGACGGCGCGCCCGCCGAAGAGCGGTTGAGTTCTGATGAGTTGGCGGCTCGGCGCGAGCGCCGCACCTCTGCCTGATTCTCTACCCTCGGCGGATGGCATCGCGCCGGCTCAGTCTCCACCGCCTGCCGGTCCGTTTTCGCCTGACCCGCCGCAGGTCGCTCCTACTGGCTGTTGTGGTGGCTCTCGCGGCCGGCGTCGGACCCGTCATCTGGGTGCACGTCTACAGCCGAGCACGGCTGACCACGGTTCAGCAGGTCCCCGATGCTCCCGTGGCGCTGGTGCTCGGGGCGCGCGTGTACCCCGACGGCACGCCGTCGCCCTTCCTCGCTCGGCGGCTCGACATCGCCGCCGATCTCTATGCCGCCGGCACCGTGCGCGTGGTTCTCGTCACCGGCGACAACAGCTCAGTGACGTACGACGAGGTCGGTGCCATGACGCGCTATCTGGTGGACCGTGGGGTCCCGCGCGGCAAGATCGCGGCAGACCACGCCGGGTTCGACACCTACGACTCCTGCGTGCGAGCTCGGCGCATCTTCGATGTGCAACGGGCGATCGTGGTGTCCCAGCGCTACCACTTGCCTCGGGCGGTAGCGATTTGCCGCGCCGTCGGCATCGAGGCGTACGGCGTCGGTGACGACAGCGCGAGGTACGACCCCGACCGGACTACGCGCGGCACTCTGCGCGAGAGTGTCGCCGACATCAAAGCGGTGGGACAGCTGATTCTGCGGCCGGACCCGCACTTTCTCGGACCGAAGGAGACCGGCGTTACAGAGGCGTTGCGGTCATGAGCCGCGACCGCGATGTGTACTTCTCCGTCGATGTCGAAGCAGACGGACCGCTGCCCGGCCCGCACTCCTTGTCCTCGGTAGGGGCCTGCGTCGCCGGGCGGTCGGACGAGGACGGCGGCTTCGTCCGGTTGGATCCGGCGGCTGACACCTTCTATGCCGAGCTGCGACCGATCTCCACTGACTGGGTGCCCGAGGCGCTCGCTGTGTCCCGGCTCGATCGCGATGCGCTCGTGCTGGCGGGGCGGGATCCGGCTGAGGCGATGACGGAGTTCGCCACCTGGGTGAGGACGAAAGCGCGCCACCACGGCGGTCGGGCCGTGTTCTGCGCCTACCCGCTCGGCTTCGACTGGCTCTTTGCGTACTGGTATCTGGTCCAGTTCGCTGAGGGCGGAAGCCCGTTCGGACACTCCTCCCACCTTGACATGAAGACCGCCTATGCCGTGCGAGGACGCCAGCCGATCGCTCGGTCGGTCAAACGGCTGATGCCGCGCGCCTTGCTGTCGTCACGAAGGCACACCCATAACGCGCTCGACGACGCCATGGAGCAGGCCGACCTCCTGGCGAACCTCATGACCTGGGACGGCCAGCTGCGCCGCGGGTGATCGTTCCGCGCCAAAGGCCCTGAGGCGTCAACCGTCGTGATCCAGGGAAGATCAATCCGGCTGTGACCGACCTAACTCTCCCTGGATCATGAAAGACGTTTGGCGGGCGGGTCGACGTCGTGACGAGCGGGAAGGCTGGTAGCCTCGCTAGCGCCAGAGCCGCGTGGGAGAGTCTCCGCGCCGCCAGTGCGGAGCGCCGAAGGGGCAACACTCCCCGGAACCTCTCAGGCATCCGAGACCGCGCGGATCGGCAACTCTGAAGTGAGTGTCAGCTCGCGACAGAGGGGGAGGCAATCATCGGCGTCCCATCAGCCGCTCGACTCAGGAGTGCCTCCATGCCCGACCGTCCTTCGCTGCGTGACCTCGAGGCCGCCGTGCCCTTTGCGCGGCGCCATATCGGGCCGTCGGACACCGATCAGGCGAAGATGCTGGCCGTTGTCGGATACGGTTCGCTGCAGGAGTTGACGGCTGCGGCAGTGCCGCAGGGCATTCGCAGCACAGAGCCGCTGGATTTACTTGCCGCTGCCGATGAGCAGGCTACGCTCGCCGAGTTGCGCGACCTGGCCGCGCGCAACGAACGCCTGGTGCAGATGATCGGGCTGGGCTACTCCGACACGCTCACCCCTCTCGTGGTGCTGCGCCGGGTCCTGGAGAGCCCGTCCTGGTACACCGCCTACACGCCGTACCAGCCCGAGATCAGCCAGGGCCGGCTGGAGGCGCTGCTGAACTTCCAGACCGTCGTGACCGATCTCACGGCTCTGCCGATCGCCGGCGCCTCGTTGCTCGACGAGGGCACGGCGGCTGCCGAGGCCATGGCCCTGTCCAAGCGCTCGGCAAAGGCGCCCGACGCGACGACCTTCCTCGTCGACGTCGATGTCCATCCCCAGACAATCGCGGTGCTGCGCACCCGGGCTGAGCCGCTCGGGATCGACGTTGTGGTGACCGACCTCGTGGGCAGGTCAGTCGGCGCGGCGCCGGAGGCACTACCTGACACACCGGCCTTCGGACTGCTGCTGCAGTATCCAGGGTCTTCCGGCGCCGTCCGCGACCTCACCGGGGTCATCGATGCTGCCCACGAGCGTGGCATGACCGTCTCCGTCGCCGCTGACCTGTTGGCCCTGACCCTGCTGCGTGCGCCCGGCGACATGGGCGCGGACATCGCCGTCGGCTCCGCTCAGCGCTTCGGGGTGCCGCTGGGATTCGGCGGTCCGCATGCCGGCTACCTGGCGGTCCGCGAAGGGCTGCAACGCCTGTTGCCCGGCCGCCTGGTCGGGGTATCGATCGACGTGGACGGTACGCCGGCGTACCGGCTGGCCCTGCAGACGCGGGAGCAGCACATCCGGCGCGAGAAGGCGACCAGCAATATCTGTACGGCGCAGGTGCTGCTGGCCGTCGTCGCGTCGATGTACGCCGTCTATCACGGGCCGACCGGGCTGGCCCAGATCGCCCATCGGGCACACCGCTATGCCGTGGCACTGGCCGCCGGGTTGCGGGCCGCCGGCATCGGGCTGGTGTCTGATGAGTTCTTCGACACCGTCCAGGCAAGGGTGCCGGGCCGGGCGCACGCGATCGTCCTGGCTGCCCGCCACGCCGGGGTCAACCTGCGACTGGTCGACGACGACACGGTCGGCATCTCCTGCGACGAGATGACCAGGCGGCCGCACCTCGAGGTGGTGTGGGAAGCCTTCGGTGTCGAGGGACAGGACATCGACGCACTCGACGCAGCAGCTCCCGATGCGCTGCCGGGCGAGCTGCTGCGCGAGTCCTCCTATCTCACGTACCCGGTCTTCTCCGAGCACCACAGTGAGACGGCCATGCTGCGCTACCTGCACCGCCTGGCCGACAAGGACTACGCGCTCGACCGCGGCATGATCCCGCTCGGCTCATGCACGATGAAGCTCAACGCGACTGCCGAGATGGAGCCGATCACCTGGCCGGAGTTCGCCGGGATCCATCCGTTCGCGCCGGTGGACCAGGCCAAGGGATACCTGCAGATCATTGCCGACCTCGTGCGCTGGCTGGCCGAGATCACCGGCTACGACGCGGTCTCGCTGCAGCCCAACGCCGGCAGCCAGGGAGAGTTCGCCGGGCTGTTGGCGATCCGGGCCTACCACCGGGCAGCGGGGGAGGGGCACCGTGACATCTGTCTGATCCCCTCGTCGGCACACGGGACCAACGCGGCCAGCGCCGTGATGGCCGGCATGCGCGTCGTCGTGGTCGCCTGCCGGGCCAACGGTGACGTCGACGTTGACGACCTGCACAGCAAGATCGACGCGCACCGCGACATCCTCGCCGCGCTGATGGTCACCTACCCGTCGACGCACGGCGTATTCGAGGTGGCCATCGAGGAGATCTGCGCAGCCGTGCACGACGCCGGCGGCCAGGTCTATGTCGACGGTGCCAACCTCAACGCGCTCATCGGGCTGGCCCGGCCCGGCCGGTTCGGGGCGGACGTGAGTCACCTCAACCTGCACAAGACCTTCTGCATCCCGCACGGCGGCGGTGGCCCGGGCATCGGGCCGGTCGCAGTCCGCGCGCACCTGGCGCCGTACCTGCCCAACCACCCGATGCGCGCCGAGGCTGGCCCGGAGACCGGGGTCGGGCCGGTGTCGTCGGCACCCTGGGGCTCGGCCGGTGTCCTGCCGATCTCCTGGGCCTACGTGCGCCTGATGGGTGCCGAGGGGCTCACCCGGGCGACCGAGGTCGCCATCCTCAACGCCAACTACGTGGCTCGCCGGCTCGCGCCGCACTTTCCTGTGCTCTACACCGGGGAGGCGGGGCTAGTGGCGCACGAGTGCATCGTCGACCTGCGCCCGATCACCAAGGACACCGACGTGACCGTCGAGGATGTCGCCAAGCGGCTGATCGACTACGGCTTCCACGCACCGACCATGTCGTTCCCGGTCGCCGGCACGTTGATGATCGAGCCGACCGAGTCAGAGCCTCTTGAGGAGCTGGACAGGTTCTGTGACGCGATGATCGCGATCAGGGCGGAGACGGTGAAGGTCGCGTCGGGAGAGTACGACAAGACGGACAATCCGCTCGCGGGCGCGCCACACACCGCCGCCATGCTGGCCGGAAAATGGGATCATCCGTACACCCGCGAAGAGGCCGCCTACCCGCTCCAGTCGGTATGGGCGAACAAGTACTGGCCGCCGGTACGCCGGGTGAACGGCGCCTACGGCGATCGCAACTTGGTCTGCTCGTGCCCGCCGCCGGAGACATACATCACATAGCGGAACCCGGAACCGATCAGGAGCGACTTGTCAGGCTGCTGAACAGGTGACGAAGTCAGCGCCGAGCCACTCGATGTCCATCGGCCGGTGCGGCGCTACGACGGTGCCGTCCGGCAGCAACTCTCCGGTGTCGTCAAACAGCACTACCCCGTTGCAGAGCAGGCTCCAGCCCTGTTCGGGGTGGCTTCGAACGGCGAGTGCGGCGCAGTGGTCGATCGCGTCGGCGCTAGGGCAGGGGGGCTGGTGCTTGCACATCGGATGGTCCTTCTCTGTTCTTGGTCATACGGCTCTCTCGTACCGAGAGAAGTGTCCCGCTGTAAATACTCGGCCCTGCCGGAGCAGTCTTAATAGCCATTTCTCATCCTGTGAGCATTGGTCAGGTCCGGCCTTCGCGTTCCTGTCCTTCGCGGAGCGCCTCGCGGTACGGAACCCAGTCGGCCATCCGCGTGGTGACGCCGGCCGCTTCGAGCGCCGTGATCACCGCCGGGTCGTCATCCACGACCACCGCAACAGTGCGCTCGGCCGCCAGCGCCCGCACCACCGCCAGTTTGGTCCGCCGGGCCGGCCGGAAGTCGCCGTTGCGGCGCATGTGGAGTGGCTCGACCGGCAGTTCGTGCTGGCGCAGCCACCGCGTCGTCACTCGACGCAGGCGTTCCGGGCGGCCAGTGAGCCAGACGATGTCATGACTCGTCGCCAGTTCCTGGGCAAGGTTGACGCCTTCGGGTAGCGGCGGATCGGCGGCTGCGCCGGCAAAGAAGGCGGCCCAGTTCTTCGGTGTCGACTCGAGGTGGTGGAGCCGGTGCCGGACGTCGGCGACCACGCCATCGATATCGAGCACGGCCAATGGCCGACTCAGGAGAGGTACCCCTCCACTGTCGATGCATCACGCTCGACGGCGAGGCCGGGATCCAGTCCTGCGCTGCGCAACGCCTCGCGCTGTCGGAGCAGGTCCCAGGCACGGTCAAGCTCGACCTCGAGTTGCTGCATATGCATCAACTCCAGCCCGGACAACCCGTCGCCCTGTGCATGGGCCGCGCGCAGGAGGTGCTCCTCATGGGCGAGCGCGCTGATCCGAGCGTGCAGGTCCTCGTCCACGGTCCCTCCTCGCCTGTGCGGCGCCCCGTCTCACCAAACGTACGCCGCACGCGCCGCCGGGGACACCCCTGGGCGAGTGAGCATCGAGCGCAGCGAGGGGTCTCCCGTAAACGGTCTTTTGCGATGAAGGCTGGCCGGCCCCTGGCTGAGCTAGGTTTTGTGGCGCTGGTAGTAGCGGGCGACCCGGACCCGGTTTCCACACAACGTTGGCGAGCACCAGCGGCGACGCGGGTGGGTTGGCAGGAACAGCAGACGGCATTCCGGCCCCTCACATCGGCGGACCTTTCGGATCGATGGGTCGCTGAGGAGGTCAGCCGCGGCCTCTGCAAGTTCGGCGAGTAGGTCGCGGGTGGGGTCTCCGCTGCGTCGCGGGTGGGCGGTTACGCAGGTGCCGTCCCAACTGAGTTCCCGATGTGCAGGCGCGGCCTTTAGCGCCTCGGTGAGGGCCTGTAGCGCCGAGGCGGGCGGGGGGACCCCGTCTCGAGCGTGCTCGAGGGCGTGGGCGATGTGCCCGCGTAGGGCGTGCAGTGCATCAAGGTCAACCTCGCCGGAGGGTGGGGTCAGGCGATCTTTCTCCTGAATCGACCAGCCGTGGAGGGCAACCTGGGTCTCCAGCAGATCGACCGCGCTGCCGTCAGGTCCCCCTACCTGGGTGTTGACCAGGTCTAGCGCGAGCGGCTCTCCGATCAACGGGAACGCATTCACAAGTCTAATGCTACCTGACCTCCCTTGACATGTTAAGCAGGCGGTGTTTGGCTAATGCCCCTAACTAGATGGAGGCATGTGAATGACTAGCCTGGACGTCCCCCCGGTGCATCACCGGTACGTCGACATCGACGGGGTCCGGGTCTTCTACCGGGAGGCCGGCCCGGCGGCTGCACCCGCGTTGCTGCTCCTGCACGGTTTTCCGTCGGCCTCCCACCAGTTCAGGCGGCTGATCGACACGCTCGGCACCCGCTATCACCTGATCGCCCCGGACTACCCAGGATTCGGCTACAGCGAAGCTCCTGACCAATTCAGCTACTCCTTCCATGCCCTGGCCAGGGTCATGGAGGGGCTCGTGCGAACGCTAAATCTCAAGCGGTTCGTGATGTATGTCTTCGACTTCGGCGGCCCGGTCGGGTTCCGCCTCGCCACATGGCATCCCGAGTGGGTTGCCGGCCTGGTGATCCAGAACGCCAACGTCTACGACGAGGGCCTGTCGGACCTGGCCCGCAGCATGATCGCTAACCGGCCCGGCGTCGACGGAGCCGAGAATCGAGTACGCGAGATCCTTACCCTGTCGGTCACCCGAGCCCAGTACGAGGGCGGCACCACCGACCCCGGGCTGGTCGCCCCTGACGGCTGGACCCTCGACCAGCACTTCCTGGATCGGCCCGGCCGCAAGGAGGCCCAGGTTGACCTGGCCCTCGACTACCACGGCAACGTCGCGCTCTATCCGGCCTGGCAGCAATGGTTACGAACCCACCAACCGCCAGCGTTGATCGTATGGGGCCGCGGCGACGCGTTCTTCCTCGAGTCCGGTGCCCGCGCCTACCTACGCGACCTGCCGGCTGCACAACTACACCTCTTTGACACCGGCCACTTCGCCCTCGAGGAGAACCTCCCCGAGATCGCCTCTCTAATCGCCTCCTTCCTCGGCCAGACCTCCGCCTCAAACAAGGCGCACACGACCTTCAAGGAGCCCCAATGAAGCTGGCCATTATCGGTGCGAGCGGAAACCTCGGCGGTGCCGTCGTCAACGAGGCCGTCGCACGCGGACACCAGGTCATCACCCCGGGCCGGGCCACCGTGGACGTGACCGATCCCACCCAAGTCAAGGCCGCCATCGCCGGCTGCGACGCCGTCGTCGTCGCGATCAAGGGCCCGGACCGGTTGGTACAGCGCGGCGCCAGCACTCTGCTAGAGGTGCTCCCGCTGACCGACGTGAGACGGCTGGTCTTTCTCGGTGGCGGTGGCAGCCTGGAGTGCGCGCCCGGCCGACGGTTCGTCGACTCGCCGGACTTCCCAGCGCAGTACCTGGAGACCGCCCGCGACCAGTCCGAGGCGCTGAGAATCTTCCGCAACGCCGACACCCCGGTCCAGTGGTCCTACATCAGCCCGCCCCCCGTTCACCTGATCCCCGGCGAGAAGACCGGGGCCTACCGCGCCGAAGCCCGCGACACCCCCATCACCGACGACAACGGGGAGAGCCGCATCAGCGTCGGCGACTACGCCTCTGCCATCGTCGACGCCGTGGAACACGGCTCCTTCTTCCGCGAACGATTCACGGTTGCCTACTGAGCCAACCGCCGCAGCCCCCAGCTGCGAGCTCTGGACCTGTGCCAGCCTCAGGAGTTCCCGGGCCCTCTGGGTGGGCTCAGGGTGTGCTGGTGTCCATTTGCTGGCTGCGGTTGGAGTAGAGCTCGTGCCGGTCGGCGTAAATGCCGTGCTCGGGGTTGGGCAGCATGGCCCGCGTTGCCCGGATGATGTCCGCGGTGGCCATCGACGGGGGGCGACTGACGCGGTCGCGGGCAGCGACCAGGCCCTCGCGGTCCTCGGACACCAGCTCACGGATGAATTTGGAGAGGCGCGAAGACGCGAAATACCAGACGCGCCGACGGGCCGGACCAAGCTACCTCCGGTCGCCGTACGGGTTGTTGCCCGGGCGTTGAGTTGAACGACTCTGGTCAGAGGTCAGTATGCGGCGGTGAACCTGGTCCGGTGGTGCTTGGGCTGCTCGGCCTCATCCAGCAGCGCCACCGCGAGGTCCTCCATGGAGATCGTCGAGTTGCCTTCACCGTCGACTAGCAGCTCGTCGGTGCCGAGCCGGTAGTTGCCGGTGCGCTTTCCTGCCTCCAGCAGCGCGGCCGGGCTCAGATAGGCCCAGTCTGTCCCGGCCTCAGCGCGGCAGGCCTCGAGCTGGTCGCCGCATGCCAACGCGAGGTCTCGGTAGATACTGGGCAGGAACGTCGGGGCGTCGATCACGGTGGTACCGCCGGCGCCGGGCACGGTGAGGGTGGCGGCGCCGCCGACGACCAGCAGCCGAATGCCGGTCCGGTCGAGTCCGGCCAGCAGCGCCTTGACGGCCGTGACGAGCTTGCCCTCACTGCCGGGCGCCGGGCGGGTGGCACTGATCACGACGTCCTGGCCGGCACTCAACTCGGCCACGTCCTTGACACTTCTGGCGTCGCCACTGCGAGCGTTGGCAGCGGCGGGCAACTCGCGGATACGGGCCGGATCGCGCACCACGGCGGTGACTTCGTGGCCACGGGATAGTCCCTCGGCCACCACTCGGCTTCCTACCTTTCCGGCTGCTCCGAACACTGCAATGCGCATGTTTCTCAGCTCCCGGTTGGATCAGTTGGTTGATGAGGCCGGCCGTGACGTGCCGGTACGAGAGTGCGCCGCTTGAGCTGCGGGTGCGCCCAGCCGCAGAGGCAGCGATTGAACGCGGCGACCTGGCCGACGCCCTCGCGTGCTGTGGGTGTTCTGAGTCTGAACTGCGACGAGGGCGGCGAGCACGACGAGCCCGCCCACGAGCTGTGCCGTGGTGAGTTCCTGGCCGAGGGCGAGCCAGCCGAGTGTGGTGGCGACCAGAGGGCTGAGCAGGCCGAGGAAGGTGACCTCGGTGGGCGCCAGGGCGCGGATACCCCGGAACCAGAGGGGATAGGCGAGGACGGAGCCGATGATCGTGAGGTAGCCGTAGCCGGCCAGGTTCGCGGTGCTCAGCGTCGCAGGTGGTGATCCCTCGACCAGGAGTGTGACCGGGAGTAGTAGCAGGCCGCCAGCGACCAACTGCCAGCCGGTGGTCGCGAGCAGGGGGGCGGGTGACGACCACCGTTTGCTGAGGACGACCCCGGTGGCCATGACGATCGCGCCGCCGACCGCGGCCACGACACCAGGGCCATCCAGTCGCGCGTCGGCTCGAAGAACGAGCAGGCCGACGCCGGCCACACCTGCGGCGGCGGCGAGCGTGGTGCGCAGGGTCAGTCGCTCACCGAGCAGGCGGGAGGCGAGCCCGGCTACTAGCAGGGGTTGCACTGCGAGGATGGTGGCGGCAACCCCGCCGGGCAGCCGATAGGCGGCGATGAACAGCAGCGCGAAGAACGCCCCGATGTTGAGGGCACCGAGCACCAGGGCGCGCCACCACCACATCCCGTGCGGTAGGCGATGGGCGAGAGCGACGAGCAGGAGGCCGGCTGGGAGGGCGCGTAGCACCGCAGCCAGTAGCGGGCGGCCCGACGGCAGCAAGTCGGTGGTGACGAGGTAGGTGGTCCCCCAGATGATGGGCGCCATCGCGGTCACCAGCACCATCCCGAGCCGATTGTTTAGCACTAAGACAATGTATCACAGCGCTAAGATACCTTGCGATTGAGCTGGCTGAGGTGATCTATCACCGCTAAGGCACTAAGTAGACTCGGGTGGTGGCAGATCACGTCGACCGCGTACTGGAGCAGTGGAGCATCCAGCGTCCTGATCTGGACGTGTCACCGATGGCGGTGATCGGGCGCTTGAAGAGGGCCTCGCAGCTGATCGGTGCCGAGCTGGGCCGCACGTTCAGCGCGCACGAGCTCGATGCCGCGTCGTTCGATGTGCTCGCCACCCTTCGCCGCAGCGGGCCGCCACACCGCCTGACCCCGGCCGGGCTGATGCGCGCGGCGATGGTCACCTCGGGGGCCATCACCCAGCGCCTCGACCGCCTCGAGGCTCGCGGCCTGGTGACGCGCACCCCCAGCGAATCAGACGGCCGCGTCGTCCACGTCGCGCTTTCCGACAGCGGTCGCGCGCTCATCGACCGGGCCCTGCCCGACCACGTCGACACCGAGAACCGATTGCTCGCTGCGCTCACCAGAACCCAGCGCGACGCCCTCGCCGATGCACTCCGGAATCTCTTGGAGTCGCTCGGCGACACCACAGACTGATCCGCGGTACATGCCGGTAGGTGGGGTGGGCGGCGAGGGGAGCTGTGGAGCATTTTGTGCGCTATAGCCTGGAAAATGCTCCACAAGTTCGGGGCGGGTTATGGTGCCGCGTTGACGCCGACCACGGCTGCGAGGAGAACGGAGGTCAGGTCCGCGGGGTTCTTCGACACATACGTCCGCCCGCCAACTGCTTTGGTGATGGCCCGCAGGCTGGTGACGTCGGCCGATGGGCCGTAGGCGATGGCGATGAACTGAATCGGCTTCTTGGGGTCGCGGATGCGGGTCAGCTCATTGACGAGCTGCTGTCTGCTGAGCCCGAGGTCTTCCTCGTCGCCCCCGTCGGTGAGCAGGATCACGATGTTGAGCCGGTTGGGCTGCCAGTTCGACAGCGCTCGCTCGTAGGCCGCCAGCGTCGTGTCGTACAGTGCGCTGCCGCCAGCGGGTTCCAACTCCCGCAACTGCTTCTCGACCTCGGCGCGACGCTTGCCCGCCGGACCCAGGGGGACCAGCTCACGGCGTTCGGTGGCGAAGGACCACAGGGTCAGGGTCGAGTCAGGTTTGAGTAAGTCCAGGACGCCAGCCGTGGCCTTCTCGGCGATCTCCAGCCTGGTCTGGTCCGTGCCCGGAACCTGGTTGGCCATCGACTCCGACGTGTCGATCACGTTCAGCGCGTTGCCCGGTCGGCGCAATGCGGTCCAGGTTCCGACCACTCCGAGCAGGATGCTGGCATCCTGCGATGCCTTCTCGGCTCCGCCGGCCACGAGCAAACCTCGGCTCTCAGTGATCCTGTCGGTGGCCTCGCCGTCCGGTGGTCGGAACCCCTCCTTGATGTATTCCGGGACGCCCTTCGGCCCGTTGAGGAATTCGAGGAGCTGAGCGGCGGCTTTCTTGCGGACCGGATCAACCCAGGGCGCACGTAAGACGACGAAGGGGTGGTCGGCGCCCGGTGCACCCTCCGGCGGGTACACGGCGGCCAGCGGCACACGCGGGTTCGTCGCGTTGTACTGGCTCACGTCCCGCTCTGTAGCGGGGAACGCGGACAGGTAGTTCAGCGAGGTGCCGGCCGCGTCTGCCTTGCCCAGGCCTTGGAGCAGGTGAGCCGTCGTCGGCGTGAAGACCGTGACCGCGCGCTCGAACTTCAGTGCGCCGACCAACTCGGTGTCCGACAATTCGCTGTCGCCGTCGTAGTTCACCAGTGCTGATAGTGCGGACAGCGCTGCGGTGTCGCGGGCCGGGTCGGCGATGCCCAGGCGTACCTGGCCCCATTCCGGGTATCCCGACGCGGCCCAGCCGCGTGGGTCGTCCTTCAACCGTTTGAACAGATCGATCCAGCCCAGTTGCTGGTTGGGCCAGCCGACCGCCGCTGCCATCGGTTTGGGCATGGCGACAACGATGGGTGTGCGGGCCAACGGTGGGCTGACGGGCGGGAGCAGATTGCGGGTGTCGGGCCGGCCACGAGCCAAGGTCACCCACGTCGAGGATTCCGGCGCCCAGATGTCTGGACGCGGGCCGTCACGGCGGGCGTCCCAGGCAGGGGACATGGCTGCCACGACTTGCGCGGAGTCCTTGCTCGTCACTTCGAGCCGGATGCAGTTGCCGTTGACGCTGGGATCGGTTTCCTGCCACCGCTCGGCGAGTGTGGACAGGATCGTCGCCTGCTCGGGAGCCGCGAGCATGGTGAGGGCCGTCATGCCATCGCACCGGCTCTTGACGACATAGGTATAGCCGGTCCCGACCAGGCCAATGCCCAGGAGCGCGACGGCAGTGATGACGATCGACGGAGCCACCCGCCGCTGGCGCCGCTTCGCCACCCTGCCTCTGTCGCGGTGATGCCCCGATCTCATCCGCTGCACCGACCTCCGGGCCGCCGAGTGCCCATGGATGTGCGACCGGGCAAGTTTACTCACGGGAGTCCGAAGCGCAGGTAAGTGGCCCGGACCTGCCACGCGTGGCGAGCATCGCTGAAGGTAAACCTACGGTCACTTAGCCTGATCTCGATGCCTGAGATGCTGGTGCCGTGAAGAAGGGGCTTGCCCACCGTGTGATTGGGGCGGTGCCACGCGTCGTCGTCCCGGTTGACCGGAGCCGCCCGAGGCGGGCACCGATCGACGTCAGCGCAGTGGTCGTCGGCGCGGGGATCGCGGGTTGTGCGGCGGCCGTCGTGCTTGCCGAACGAGGCGTTCGCGTGACGCTGATCGAGGCCGCGCCGCAGCTAGGGGGTCGGGCGGGCGCGTGGTCGCACGAACTACCCGATGGCACCCGGCAGATGGTCGAGCACGGCTTCCACGCGTTCTTCCGCCAGTACTACAACCTGCGCGCTCTCCTGCGGCGCGTCGACCCCGACTTGAGCTTCCTGCGCGCCGTACCGGACTACCCGATCGTGGCGCGCCGGTGGCCCGACGAGAGCTTCTCCCGCCTGCTGACCCTTCCGCCCTTCGGGCTGCTGCCGCTCTTGCTGCGCTCGTCGAGCATCCGGCTGCGCGATCTGCGGGCGATGGACGGCGCGGCTGCGCTGCCCCTGCTGGCCTATGACCGCGAGCAGACCTACGCGGAGTACGACGCGATGAGCGCCGGCGACCTGCTCGACGGCATCCGATTGCCGGAGCGGGCCCGGGCGATGCTGTTCGACGTCTTCGCGCACTCCTTCTTCAATCCTGAGGAGGACATGTCTGCAGCCGAGCTCATCATGATGTTCCACTTCTATTTCCTGGGAAATCCCGAGGGGTTGCTGTTCGAGGTGCCCGACCGCGACTACGAGAGCTGCATCTGGGGACCACTCGCCGCGTATCTCGAGGAGCACCATGTCGATGTCCGCACGAGCACGTCAGTCGAGCGGGTCGAGCCGACCTCGCACGGCGACTGGCGAGTCCACATCGGACGCCGAGACAGTGTAGGAGCACCACACGTGGTGCTGGCCACTGACCCAGGTGCGCTGCAGGCGCTGGCGGCCCGATCACCGGGTCTGCTGGCCGCTGGCCGCGGCCTTCGCCGGCAGATCGCCTCACTGCGCACGACCGCGCCGTACGCCGTGGCCCGATTCTGGTTCGACGGTGACGTGGCCGAGCACCGGTTGCCGTTCAGCGGTGTGACTCGAGAGTCCACATTGGACTCCATCGCCGTGTATTCCCGCTTCGAGCGCGAAGCTGCCGAGTGGGCCAGGCAGACCGGTGGCTCCGTGGTCGAGTTGCACGCCTACGCCGCGCCAGCAGGGCTGGAGGCCACAGAGCTTGCTGCCCGAATGCGGTCGGAGCTCGCCGGCGTGTGGCCGGAAACCGCCGAGCTTACGGTGGTTCATCTCGATGCGCGGGTTGCCTGCGACGCTCCCGCCTTCGGGATCGCCAGCGATGCCGCGCGGCCGGGAGTGACCACGGACGCGCCGGGCGTCCGGCTGGCCGGTGACTGGGTGCGGCTGGGCTTCCCCAGCGCACTGATGGAACGCGCGGCGGCGTCAGGGATGCTGGCCGCGGGAGACGTTCTCACGGCGGTGGGGGCCGCTCCCGAGCCGGTCGTGTCCGTTCCGTGGCGCGGCCTGCTGGCCCGCCGGCACAGGTCAGCCGATCAGGCGTAGCGCAGGTCCTCGGCGGCAGGTTCGTCGACGTTCTCACCACAGGTCGGGCAATGCCAGCGCGGTTCCAGCGGCGTTCCGCAGATCCCGTGCCGAGGCGTGTCGGCTTCGGCGGAGGAGCCGGCCCCCCACGCGGCGAGCAGCCGCAACGGGCCGGCCAGCTCCCGACCGCTCGCCGAGAGGTCATAGCTGAGTCGCCGCGGCCGCCGCGAGTAGGGGCGGCTCACTACGATGCCGTGCCGCTCCAGCGACTTCAGGCGCTGTGACAGCACGTTGGGCGCGAGGCCCGGGACCGAAGCGAGGAGCTCACCGAAGCGCTGCGGCCTGGCCAGCAGAGCAGCTACCAGGAGCAGCGTCCACCGGTCGCCGACGCGGGTCAAGGCCGAGGCCAGCGCGGTCGAGCCTGATTCGATCGGGCCCGATTGGGGCGAACTTGGTAGGGGTGAGCTTGGTGCGGTGGAGGTCGAGGGCTCGGACACGCGTTTCATGCTATCCGCGAACAGGGTTGGCATAGCCGTCACTCCGTACTAACTTGCAAGTCACTAGTCACTATGAGAGGACGGCCCCCATGCTGGATGAACTGCAGCGCAGCGCCACGCAGATCCGAACCGGAGTCGGGCCGGCTGTGGTGTCGATCGGCCGAGACGGCCGCGGGTGCGGCGTCGTGGTCGGCCCCGGCCAGGTGGTCACCAACGCGCACAACCTGCGTGACCAGACGACGTCGGTGACGTTTGCGGACGGCCGCACGGAACAGGCGACCGTGCAGGGCGCTGACGCTGACACCGACCTCGCCGTGCTATCGGTGGACACTGGTGAGGTGGGGGCGCCGGCGTGGGCGCAGGGGGAGCCGGCCGCCGATCAGCCGGTGTTCGCGGTCAGCGCGAGTGGCAACGGGACCGTACGAGTCACATTCGGCACCGTCTCAGCCGTCGGACGGGCCTTCCGCGGCCCGCGCGGGCGCCGGATCAGGGGTAGCGTCGAGCACACCGCACCGCTGCCGCGCGGCTCGTCCGGCAGCGCCGTCGTGACTCCTGCCGGTGAACTCGTCGGGATCTCCACGCATCGGCTGGGGGAGGGGTTCTACCTCGCTCTCCCCGCCGACTCTGCCCTCCGCAGCCGGATCGACGCACTGGGACGGGGCGAAGCGCCCGCGCGACCGCGGCTAGGCGTCGGTCTGGCACCGTCGGGCGCGGCTGGTCAACTCCGCAAGGCCGTCGGCCTGCCGGAGCGCGACGGGTTGCTCGTCCGGATCGTCGAGGAGGGCAGCGCCGCCGAGCGAGCCGGCATCCGCGTCGGCGACCTATTGGTCACCGTTGGCGGCCGGCCCGTGCGGACCCATGACGACCTCTACGACGCGCTCGACGCCCACGCAGCGGGCACTCCGCTTCCGGTGCAACTCGTGAGAGGTGCAGACGAGGTCGAGGTGTCGGTTACGTTCGAGGAGCCAGCGGCGTCCTGAGGATCCCAGGCGAGGACTCGCCTAGGGTGCTGGCATGGTGACGATCGAGTTGTGGAGCGACATCGCCTGCCCGTGGGCGAGTCTTACCGTATTCCGGCTGCGCGCCGCCCGAGAGCGGCTGGGCCTGCTCGAGGACCTGCAGGTGGATCTCCGGGCGTGGCCGCTGGAGCTGGTCAACAGCCGCTCGACCCCCAAGCGAACCCTTGACGCGGAGACCGCGGTGATCGGTGCGCACGAGCCCGCGCTGGAGTGGAGTCCCTGGCGCGGCCCCAGCAGCGGGTACCCGGTATCCATGCTGCTTCCGCTCGAAGCAGTCCAGGCTTGCAAGGCTGACGTGGTGGGTGGCGTGTCGGCCAGCGAGCAGTTAGACCTTGCGCTGCGGCAGGCCTTCTACGCCGAGAGCCGCTGCATCAGCCTGTACGACGTCGTCATCGATGTCGCCAAAGGGTGTGATCGGGTCGACGTCGACGCCCTCGCGGCGGCACTCGAGCAGGGCAGCGCTCGCTCGCAGGTGTTCGGACAATGGCGAGCAAGTGACGAGCGAGGCGTCGAGGGTAGCCCGCATCTGTTCCTGCCCGATGGCACGGGCAGCGCCAACCCCGGCATCACCTACCACTGGAGCGGGGCCTCGCACGGCGGGTATCCGGTGATCGACAGTGACGATCCCGGCGTGTACGACCAGCTCCTGAAACAAGCCGTGAAGTGAGTGAGGGCCCTTTCCCTACTCGACGTGGTTGCCGTGCCTGTTTCGCGGGTAGCCGACGATGATGCGACGAGGTGGTCCGGCCGCGCTGTGGCTGGTACGGCATGGCGAGAGCACCGGCAATCTCGCCCGCGAGCGGGCCGAGGCCGGTGGCGCCGAGATCATCGACATCGCCGAACGTGACGCCGACGTCCCCCTCTCCGAGCAAGGCGTTGAACAGGCCAGAGCGATCAGCAGGTGGCTGGCCAGTCTCCCGGCCGACGAACGACCGACCCAGGTGATCGCCTCGCCGTACCTTCGCGCTTTCGAGACGGCTCGCACCGGCGGTGACGGAGATCGGGTCCATCCCGTTGTACCGCGACGAGCGGTTGCGCGATCGTGAGCTGGGGTGCTCGATCTCCACACAACCGCCGGCGTCGTGGCCCGCCATCCTGACGAAGCCCTCCCGACGGCTGCGGCTCGGCAAGTTCTATCACCGGCCGCCGGGCGGTGAGTCCTGGGCCGACGTGGCCCTGCGGCTGCGCGGAGTGCTTGGTGATATGAACGTCGAACACGATGGCGAGAAAGTCATCCTGTTCACACACGAGGCGCTGATCTTTCCAGCTCGGTACGTGTTCGAGGGCCTGACAGAGCCCGAGTTGATGACGCTCGCCCACTCGACTGAGCTGGCGAACTGCTCGGTGACCAGCTATGTGCGTTCCGAGCACGGCGACCTGCACCTCGTCGATTTCAACGCCGTCGACATCCTGCACGAACACGGTGCCCGACCCGCGGTGGAGCCAGGTGTCCATGCCGAACCAACCTGATCCTCAGGTGCTCAGCCCGGCGGCGCTGCGCGACTGGCCGCTGCCGCTTCCGGCGGGCGGCGGCAAGCAGGCTCGCGGCACCGTCGTCGTGATCGGCGGCAGCCGCCGGACCCCTGGGGCCGTGCTCCTCGCCGGCACCGCCGCGTTGCGGGCCGGCGCCGGCCGGTTGCAGATGGCGGGGCCGGAGTCCGTAGCCACCGCGCTGGCGATCCACGTACCGGAGTCTCTTGTCGTGGCGTTGCCCGAGACGGCCACTGGAGACGTATCGCGCGAGGCCGTTGACGTGCTCGGCGAGTGGCTGGACGGAGCTGACAGCGTCCTGATCGGTCCGGGGCTCCGGGATGCGGGGGAAAGCCGGGCGCTCGTGGCCGGCGTGCTGAGCCGGGTCGGGGCGCACACCAGCGTGGTCCTTGATGCGTACGGCTTGCGCGACCTCACACCTGACATGGCGGCTCCTGTGGCCGGCCGCCTGGTCCTGACCCCCAACGTGGGGGAGGGGGCGCAGCTTCTCGGTGAGGGATCCGATGCGCTGGAGGATCTGGCGGATGCGGCAGCCACCGTCGCTGGGCAGTTTGGGGCGGTCGTTGCCCTGCACGGCAATATCGCCGAGGCAGGCGGCAGCCGATGGGTCGACGAGAGTGGACACGTCGGCCTGGGCATGTCGGGCAGCGGGGACGTGCTGGCCGGGCTCGTCGCCGGCCTGCTGGCTCGTGGCGCCGCACCGGCACAAGCCGCTTGCTGGGCGACGTACCTGCATTCCACCGCCGACGAGCGGCTGGCCGCCCGGATCGGACGCTTGGGTTTCCTCGCCCGGGAATTGCTCGACGAAGCGCCCTTGGTCCTCGCGGAACTGCAGGCCTAGGCATCGCCGACGTTGCGTAGCAACCGCCGGCCGGACACCGGTCTCCAATGGTCCGTGCTGGGTGCGATCTCTGTGGGAGGGGTGGCCGGTTCCCTCACGCGCTACGCCCTGGGTGAGAGTTATCCGCATCGGATCGGCGACTTCCCGTGGGCCACGTTCGGCATCACGTGTCGGGCTGCCTGCTCATCGGCGCGGTCATGGTGCTCGCCACCGGCCTGTGGCCGAGCCGGACGTTGCTCCGTGCTGCTGATCGCGGTCGGCGCCGCGGTGGGCGCGCCGTCGCGCTATCTGGTCGACCGCGCCGTACAGGCCCGCTACGACTCGCCGTTTCCCTGGGGAACCTTCGTGGTCAACGCCGCCGGGTCCTTCGTGCTTGGCGGCATTGTCGTCACCACCTTGCATGCTCCGGCGCCGGTGATTGCCGCGGTGGGTCACGGGTTGTGCGGGGCGCTGACCGACGTACTCGACCTTCGGCTACGAGACCGTACGGCTGCTGCAAGGCCGAGCCAGGCTGCTCGCGGTCCTCAATGTCGCAGCCAGCATCTGCGCAGGCCTGGGCGCTGCCGCTCTCGGGGCGACCCTCGCCCAGCTCCTGAACTCCTGAGCCGACCGCACTCACATCGGTCTATCGCGCCATTGCGTCGAGGATCTGGGCCGCCACGGTCTCCCAGCTCCAGTGGGTGACCGCCGCCAGCCGCGCCGCGGCCGAGAGCTTGCTCCGCTCAGGCTCGGCCAGGGCGAGCAGCGCTCCGAGCTTGCCGGTGAGATCGTCGACGTCACCGGTCTGGAAGCTGGCCAGGTGGCGGAATTGCGCAGGGTACCCCGCCTCAAGACCCTCGGCGATCTCGGCGAGGCCGGAGTGCCGGGCCACCAGGGGCAGGCAGCCACACGCGGCCGCCTCAGCGGCAACCATGCCGAATGCCTCCGGGAACACCGAGGGGACGACGCTGACGTCGGTAAACCGCCACAGGTGCGGCAGGTGCCGGTGCTCCAGCGGACCGGTGAACAGCACGCGCTCTGGCGCGCTGGCCTCCAGCTCATGGCGAGCGGGTCCGAAGCCCACGATCACAGCCCGGGCATCGAGCCGTCGAACCGCTTCGAGCAGCAGGGACACGCCCTTTTCCGCGCTGATCTTGCCGACGTAGACGACCGTGGGCCGATCGCCTTCGAGGAAGCTCGCCAGGCGCTCGGCGTTGCCGGCATCTGGTCGGCGTTCGTCCTGGCCGCGGCCTGGATCCGGCGGTTCGTCGCGCTGGCTCTCGGCGATCAGCCCGGCTCGCGCTTGGCTGCGGTCGCCCGGCGTCATCGCCGCGACATTGACGCCAGGCGGGATCACTCGTATCCGGCTCGAGTAGTCACCCGGGCCGGGCACCTCGTCGAGAACCCGGCGGATGTGGTCGGAACCGGCGATGACGAGCCGAGCCGTCGACATCGTGTCGCGCGCCCAGCCGCAGAGATCGTCGTTGCCACGCATAGCGAACTCCAGCTCGGAGCCATGTGCCTTCACCGCGAAGGGCAGGCCGGACCCAGCACCCACGGGCGCTCCAAGCAGTACGTGGTTCACGAACAGGAAGTCAGCCGCGCCTTGCTCACGTACGGCCGAGACGTTGGCGGCGACCCATTCTTGGCGCTCGGCCACCGTGAGGTCGGTCAGCAAGCGCGGCTCGAGTCCTGCGTATTTGTCGAGTACGAACACCGGAAGCAGGGTGCCGATATCGGGCCGCACCGTCTGCGCAGCGCCGAGGTCGAAGCGCTCGGGATGTGGCTCTTGAGACAGGACCACGACGTCGTGCCCCGCGTCACTCCACGCGCGCGCCAGGTAGCGGGTGTAGATGTTGGAGCCCGTGCCGTCGAGCAGGTAGCCGTGCCAGATGAGGATCCTCACCGGCGCAACGCTATAGAGGCAGCCGCTGACCCGTACCTAGGCTGGCTGGATGAGGCCGATGATGTTGCCGTCAGCGTCTTTCACGGAGGCGATCAGCTTGCCCCCACCGACATCCTTGACCGCTTGCTGCGCCTCTGCGCCGGCGTCGAGGAGGGCTGTCAGAGGCTGTTCGGCAGGGCCGCGGTCTGGTTGCGGGAGCGCCGGGTGCTGCTGCCCGGAGTGTCTACCTTTGCCCGGCTGCCCGGCTGCCCGGAGTCGACCTGGGGCGGTCCCGCGGTGGCGGGTGGTGGAGTTGGCCCGCTACGGGATGACGGCGAAGGCCCCGGCGGTGCGCCCATTCCACCAACGGCCACCCGGCTAGATTCCGGGGGATGAAGCGGATCTTGATCACTGGGATGTCGGCTACTGGGAAGTCGACGGTCGTGGCTGCGATGGCCGACCTTGGTTATCGGGCGATCGACACCGACAGCGATGACTGGTGCGAATGGGTCCAGATTGAATCCGGCGACCCTGACTGGGTGTGGCGCGAGGACCGTATCGCGAGATTGCTCGACCAAGACGACCCCCGCAGCTTGTTCGTCAGCGGATGCAAGACGAACCAGGGAAAGTTCCACCACCGCTTCGACCACATCGTTCTCCTGACCGCCCCAACCGCGGTGATCCTGGACCGGCTGGCAACTCGGACAACAAACGACTATGGGAAGTCGGCCGAAGAACGGGCACGCATCGTCCGTCATATCGAGTTGGTAGAGCCTCTGCTCCGATCAGCCGCCGATGTTGAGATCGACTCCGCGATTATGTCTCCTGGGGCCGTCGCCGATCGGCTAGTCAGCCTTGTTTCTGAGGTGTCCCGATAGGGCACCGTCGTCATTCGGGGTCGACGCCGTGACGTCGGCTGGTTCGCCGTGCGGATGCGGTGGCCAGTACGCGGGTGGCGATTGCGGCGACGGCGATGTAGGGCGCGCTGCAGACGTTCAAAATAGTCATCCCCGCCACCAGAAGCACCCCGGAGTTCTGCACCCACGAGGGTTACGAATGGCTCTACGTCCCTCGCCGGCCGCCTACGCCTGATCCTGCCCGACCACAATCTGGTCCTGGGCCCGGGCGAGGCCGCCGAGTTCGACACCCGGCTACCGCACTGGTTCGGCAGTACCGGCGACGGCACCGTGGAGATCCTCAGCCTCTTCGGTCGCCAGGCGAGCGCATGCACGTACGCGCCAGACCCCGCCCCCGCGGCGAGCACGACGCTGGGCTTGCTTCATTCTGATATTGCTGGTGGCAGGGGTGTTATCGGCACCTCGTGTCCGAAGCCCGTGACCAGCACGGGTGACGTTCGAGACGGCTGTCTCAACGGACACGGCCTTCGTACAGCCAGCATTGGCTATCACTACTGCTTGCGGCTTGTCGGTTTCCCGATAGAGGTGAGCAGCCGTGACCCGCGTCGACCGGTCGTTGTTCACATGTTGTGGGACGAATGCCATCGACTCGCCCCGTCGTACCTGATCAAATTTCGCAACGGAATGCCGGCCACGCCTCGTGACGCGACCGCTTCGCTAGCGGCGCGTTCGTTGCGAGCAGCCGGCCCAATCCAACGTTGATCGACTGGCGACCGGCACTTCGTGGATGCTGTCCGCGCGGATCGCAGCATGGGGGGGTCGTTATGAGAACTTCGGCGTCGGTCTGGCCGTTGATGCGGGCACGACGGACTGAGGTGTCGATGTCAATGTCCGCGATCAGCGCGTCGGCGCCGTGGGGCCGGAGTTCGCCGAGCCAAGGGTCGGTGATGGCGGGTTGGACCTGCCTATGCAGCTCCTCGGCTGCCGAAGGTTGCCCGCCTGACCTGCGTCTGACCTCATGTCGAAGGAGTCTGAACATCAGAAGTCCGTCCGTCTGCCTAGTAGCCGTTCATCCACGGTTGCCGCTCGACCACCGCGAGATCACCAGTCGCGATGGACCGAAAGAGTATGAGCAACTGGTCGGAGTTGACCCCTAACATGTGCTGGGGTAGCACGTCGTCTGCCTCGACGTTCTCCCAGATCACGTGCCCGCCGCGAAACGCGCTCAACGTCCAACCGCACTCGATCGTGACTGCGATATCGGGATGCTCGTTGTCCGCGTTCTCAAGCTCGGCCACGAGCGTGCCTAGGGCTGAGAGCGGTGGATCGTGATCCATCTCCCCGTTTCGATGCGTGATAGTGAAGGAAGCTGCGTCATTCGCGCCACCGAGCCGCATTCAACGCGAGGTCTGACAGCTTCAGAGTCAGCCTGAGCTGGCTGCTCCCGCTGTAGCCGAGTACGAGCGCGCTGACTGTCCTTCCGATCGGCGGGTAGTCGGCCGGGCCAGAGACGACACCGTCACGAATGGAAGGCACGTCGGCGTGGCCGTATTGGTTCCATGCGTCGACGCGAACTCCGAGGCCGAACGGGTGATGACAGACAACGACGCCGGTGACGCGCATACCGGCAGGCAGCTGCGCGGTGGTCGGTACGGCAGCTGCTGGATCGCCATGCATGTCCCAGTCAGTCATGGAGCAGATTCTCTCGCGCTCGGCGGTGTGGAGACGTCGCGGCAGCCCAAATGCGTGGTGCTAGCCGTCATCTCGCTGCGCTTTCGATCCGGGTTCGAACGCGGGATCGAACCGATCGCGCCGTCGTCGACGTCGGCGCGAGTACCTCGCTGGTCCAGAAGCGGCGGTGCACTCGCTAGCCTGGTGGTGCGTGGCGTGCTCGTCGATGTTCCAGTAGGCGATGGCGTCGCGGACGCCGCATCGTGCGTTCTCGTTCCAGTCGAAGTCCGGGGTGACGGTGCGGCGCAGTTCGTGAACGAACTCGCTCCGCCGGGCTGGTTGGTGTGCGATCTCCCGCCAGTAGGTCGAGACGAGCAGTCGCGTGAGAGCGACGACCTGCGGGTAGGCAGCGGCGTCGAGTCGTTGTGCGGGACGCGCCAGTCGGGGCCGTGGAAGGTCGTGAGGCGACGGTGGAGGCCCTGTCGTGCTCGCGGCCGGTGTGCCAGCGGTGGTAAATCTCGTCTGCTTCGCGGAAGGCGATGATCACATTGTCGCGGCCATGCCGTCGTGCCGATAGCCAGCCAGCCACCGAACGTTCGCGGCCGGCACCGCCTCGACAGCGCCGACCCGCCGGTACTGCCAGCCGACCGACGAGCACGCTTCGGCCGTGGTCGCGAATGTCTCCGCGTCGTCGTCGCTGATCCGGTCGTCAGGGCGCACGTCAACGACGACAGGCTGGGTCTCAGGATCTCGATGCAACTCGACCGATGCTTCAACACAGCGAGACTGCCTCAGGTGTGGTGAGACAGGACAACGAGCGCAGCAGCCGGCCACGGCCATGATCACCTCAATGGCACCCCAAGCTACGTGTGTTGACATAATGCACATTATCGGCGCAAGCCAGTTGAGCGTGCGTCTCGGGGTTTCACGCAACCGGGCGGTCAAGTATCGATCCCATCGTCAGGCTCGCCGAGATAGCGACTTGAGGGACCCA
>Ga0136617_10001008_pt1 | contig 24714 bp, 23 predicted proteins | sample AntDrymUQ3222106_2_FD_129672 | JGI IMG/M metagenome (GOLD analysis project Ga0136617, IMG submission 129672) | Polar desert sand microbial communities from Dry Valleys, Antarctica - metaG UQ322 (21.06) | ecosystem: Environmental > Terrestrial > Soil > Desert | place: Antarctica: Dry Valley...
AGGGTCGTCGGGACCGATGGGGTCGGCAGGCGCGTCGGGAGGGTCGTGGGCGGGGCTGTCGGCAGGGTCGTCGGGACCGAAGGGGTCGGCAGGCGCGTCGGGACCGAAGGGGTCGGGAGATTCGGCGTCGAGGGGGTCGCCGTCGGCAGGGGCACGCTCGGGACCGGGGCGGTGGGGACCGACGTGGCGGGGACCGGGGTCGTCGGGGGAGCGGTGGGCGCTGGACCGCCGGCGGTCAGCGTGGGCACCGGCGAGGCGCCGGTGGGGAGGCTCGGCAGTGGGCCGGGCGAGTTCGCCTGCTCATCACCGTCTCCACCGCCGGCACTGGGGACGGGCAGTCCCGGAAGGGCGCCCGGGTCGGCCGGCGTGGGGGCCGAAGCCAGCAGATTCGGCGGCAGGGTGTCGATCCCGGCACCTCCGCAGGCCTGGCAGGCCGAGGTGGCCTCGTCGTCGATGGTGATCATCGCTTCGGCCGCGGCATAGAGCTCGTCACGCGCCTCGGGCGGCAGGGACGGCTCCAGCGCCGCGAGGTCCTCCATGCTGTCGCCGGTGAAGTCTCGCAGCCGCACGATGGTCGCAGGCTCACGCTCGGCCGCGTAGGCCGAGGTCAGCAGCACCGCGCCGCCCGTGGCCTGCGCGGTGAAGTCGCGCAGGCCGGTTTCGGTCGCCGGCACGTCGAGCTCGGCGCGGCGGGTCAAGGCGGCCGTCTCGCCGAGCCGCTCGGACGCGTGGGCGAGCATCAGGGTGCCGGTGTCGTCCTCGCCGACCGCGATCTCCGTCCGGACGTCCTCGATCGCTCGCTTGACCGGATAGAGCGTGTCGCCGGGGAGCGCCACCTGCGCACCGACGGTGATCGCGGCGGCCGCACCCACGAAGGCCAAGGACCCCAGGGCGCCGGCGACGCGACCGTCCCGCGAGGTGCGTCGGGCGGGAAGGCTGAGGCGTCGGTCGGTCTCGGCCCGCTCGCGGGCGGTGACGGGAACCAAGGCGGTGTCGGCCTCGGCCATCAGCCGGGCACGGAGATCGGCGACGAACTCGTGACTCGGCGTCCGGGCAGGGACCGCCTGCAGCTGGCCGACGAGCTCGAGCAGGTGGGCATAGCGCTCCCCCGCCTCGCTCGAGTTGCCCTCGACCAGCGCGGCGAACTCGACCGCGCGCCTCCGCGAGGCGAACACCGGTGCCATCAGCTGTTCCCTGTCGTCGTGTCGTGCCCGGGCCCCGAGGATCGGGAGAGGTCCGACGCACGCTTCAACGAAACTTCGGGCGCGGAGGTTACGCGTTCGGGACTGTCGTCGCGGTCACACCTGCGTAAGGTCGTCATCGGTCCCGCAGTCCCTCGGGGACCAGCTTGGCCAGATTGCGGACACCGCGCAGCTGGAGCTGCTTGATCGCACCGTCCGTACGCCCGAGCACGGCGGCGGTCTCGGCGATGCTCATGCCTTGGAGGAACCGCATGATGAGGCAGTCGCGCTGCTCGTCGGGCAGGGCATCGAGCGAATCCCGGAGCGCCTCGTTGGTGAGGCCGGTGAGCACCTCGGTCTCCGGCCCATCCGTGGTGTCGTCGTGGAGACCCATGTCGTCGGTGGTGAGCTCGAGGCGGGTCCGGCCGGCCTTGAAGTGGTCGGTGGCCAGGTTGCGGGCGATGGTCATCAGCCAGGCCCCGAAGTCCTTGCCCTGCCAGCGGAAGCCGTTCATGCTGCGCAGCGCGCGGAAGAAGGTCTCCGATGCCAGGTCCTCGGCGAGCACCTGGGAGCGGGTGCGGTAGAAGAGGAACCGGAAGACCGGGCCGTGGTAATGGTCGAAGAGGAGCCCGAAGGCCTCCTTGTCGCCCCCGCGGGCAAGCTCGACCAGACCGATCAGGCGGGACTGCTCGGCCTCGGAGTCCTCCGACGAGGCGGCCAGGGCGGAGTCGTCGTGCCCGCCGGAGCCACCCGTGGGGCCGCTTCCGGGGCCGGCCGCTGGGGCTGCCGTCTCGGCCAGCAGCATGCCTGCCGGCAACGGTCCGTCAGCCAGGGGGCTGGGGGCGAGCAAGACCTGCGCGACCGCGGCCCGCAGTGCGGCAAGACCGCGCGCGAAATCGTCGTTCGCGCCCGAAAGCATCGCCTCGTCCCTCCCTGACCCCCGCGTGGGGGCTACGCCCAGGGTAGGCGAAGCACCCGTCGAATGTGAACCGATCGGCAGCAACGGCCACACTCAGCCAATCGGGGGACCGGCCGTCGAGTCAGGCGTGGGGCGCGCGACGTGCGCGCAGCGAGACGCCCGCCGCGACCGCCCCGCTGGCGGCGCCGGCCACCGCGGCCGCCACGAGTCCGGCGCGGGCCGCCTTGCGGCCGCTGCGGTAGTCACGGACCCGCCAGCCGTGGGCCCTCGCGTGGGCGCGCAGCCGGGCATCGGGGTTGATCGCGCACGCGTCGCCGACGAGGGAGAGCATCGGCAGGTCGTTGAAGGAGTCGGAGTACGCCGAGCAGCGGCTCAGGTCGAGGCCCTCCAGCTCGGCCAGGGCCCGGACCGCCTCCGCCTTCGCCGGCCCGTGGAGCAGATCGCCGACCAGCCGACCGGTGTAGACGCCGTCGATGTGCTCGGCCACCGTCCCCATCGCGCCGGTCAGCCCCAGCCGGCTGGCGATGATGCGGGCAATCTCGACGGGTGCCGCGGTGACCAGCCAGACCCGCTGTCCCTGGTCGAGGTGCAGCTGCGCGAGCGCGCGCGTGCCCGGCCAGATCCGGTGGGCCATCGCCTCGTCGAAGATCTCCTGGACGAGGTCCTCGAGCTCGGTGACGGTGTGGCCGGCGATGAAGCCGAGCGCAGACCTGCGGGCGTCGGCCACGTGCTCAGGGTCCTCGACGCCCACCACCCGGAAGTAGGACTGCTTCCAGGCCGCACCGAAGATCTCCCGGGTGGTGAAGAACTCCCGGCGTTGCAGTCCCCGCGCCAGGTAGAAGATGCTGGCGCCCTGCATGACGGTGTTGTCGACGTCGAAGAAGGCTGCGGAGACGGGATCTCCGGGCGTGTTCAGCGCCGCCTCCACCTGGGCGTTGGCGGCCGCGGCCTCACCGGCCATCACCGAGCGCTGCTGGAGGTTCGTCCGGGGACGCGGCTTGCCGGCTGGCGGGGTCACATCCAGCAGGATAATCCCGGCCTGGTCCGGCGGCGTCGGCTCGCGCGAGCGGCCGTGCCACCTCCGCGGTTGCGTAGGATCGTGGGATGGACGACCTCGCGGAGCTGGTGAGTCGGGCGGCCGTCGAGGCTGCCGATCGAACCGCTCTCATAGAGGCCCACGGCCGCAGCGTGACCTGGGCCGAGGTAGACGACGAGGTCGGCCGGGTCGCCACCGGACTGGGGAAGGCGGGGGTGGTCGCCGGGCACCGGGCGCTCGTCGCCCTCGGCAACCGGATCGAGTTCGTCACGGCGTACTTCGGCATCCTCCGCGCGCAGGCCGTCGCCGTGCCGGTGAATCCCGACGCGACGGTCGACGAGCTGGCCCGGATGCTGGCCGATTCGGGAGCCCGGGTGGCGTTCGCGGACGCGAACACGATCGGGACCGTCCGCGCGGCGGTCGCCGTGGTTGCCGCAGGCCTCGCCGGAGAGGAGACCGACCTCGACGACGAGGTGCTGTCCCGGGCGGCCCCTACGTCGGTGGTCACGGTCGGGGTGCCGCCCGCAGCGGGCGAGCGGGCCTACGACGATCTACTCGCGGACCGGGCGCGTCCGGTGCCGCCGCTCCAGGACCCGGAGAAGCTCGCGGTGCTGCTCTACACGGGCGGGGCGTCCGGCTGGCCGCGGGCCGCGATGCTCACGCACCGGGCCCTGCTCGCCAACATCGAGCAGGTCGCGCGCATCGAGCCGCCGATGATACGGGGGGACGACGTCGTCCTCGGCGTACTCCCGCTCTTCCACGTCTACGGGCTCAACGCCGTGCTCGGCGGCGCGGTCCGCCACCTGGCCACGCTGGTGCTGCAGGAGCGTTTCGACCCGGAGGACACCCTGGACCTCGTCGCCCGCCACGGGTGCACGGTCGTGCCCGTGGCGCCCGCGGTCTTCAGCCGCTGGCTGCCGATCGAGGATCTCCGGTCGCGGCTGGCGTCCGTGCGGCTGGTGCTGTCCGGGTCGGCCCCGCTCTCCCGCGAAGTCATCGATCGGTTCGCCGAGCAGACCGGCATCGCGGTGCACCAGGGGTACGGGCTGACGGAGGCCGCGCCGGTGGTGACCAGCACCAGGCGTCGCCAGGACCACCAGCCGGGCTCCGTGGGCGCCGCGGTCGAGGGCGTCGAGATCCGGCTGGTCGACGAGCACGGCCACGTCGTGGAGGGCGATGACCCCCGTGAGATCTGGATCCGGGGCGACAACCTGTTCAGCGGCTACTGGCCGGACGGCGAAGGCCGGCCCGACAAGGAAGGCTGGTGGGCCACCGGTGATGTCGGGATCCTCGACCACACCGGCGACCTCTTCCTGGTGGATCGGCTCGAGGAGGTGGTCATCGTGTCGGGCTTCAACGTCTACCCGCACGAGGTCGAGAACGTGATCCGCGAGACGGAGGGCGTTGAGGACGCTGCGGTCATCGGGGTGGCCGACGACGCGACCGGTGAGGCCGTGGTGGCCTATGTCGTCGCGTTCGGGATCGACGCGCCCGAGGCGGAGGCTGCCGTACGCCGCCACTGCGCGACCCGGTTGGCCCGCTTCAAGCAGCCGTCCCGGGTCGAGATCGTCGACACCCTGCCCCTCTCGGTGGCCGGCAAGGTCCAGAAGGGTCGGCTGCGCGGCCTCGACCGTCGCCGGGCCCTGGAGCTGCTGGAGTGAGAACGCACGGAGACGAGCCCGGGCCCCGGGTCCGGCTCGTCGGCCGACCAGGCTGCCACCTGTGCGACGACGCCCGAGTCGTGATTGCACGCGTGTGCTCAGACCTCGGCGAGACCTGGGACGAGGTCTCCGTCGACGACGACGAGAGCCTTCGGGACCGTTGGGCCGACGAGATCCCGGTGACCCTGGTCGACGGCCGGCAGCACGACTTCTGGCGGGTCGACGAGGCCCGCCTCCGCTCGGCCCTCGAGGGACCGGCCCAGCGCTGAGGGGCCCCGTCGCCGATGGGAAATGTCACATGTGGTAGCCGGTTCTCCGCGGTGTGCTCGCGCTCGTTTTGTTCTCTCGTTCACAAACTCCTACAGTGATTTTCGCGCCAGGTCCGGCAGTCAGGGGGCGAGACCCTCAGCCGGGGCGGCTGGAAAGCGATTCTGTGACGACACGGACCACCACCGACAGCGCCCGGGACATCCCCGAGGCGACCGTCGCGAGGCTGCCTGTCTACCTGCGGGCGCTGACCACCCTCTCCGAGCTGGGCACGGCCACGTGCTCGAGCGAGGAGCTCGCCACCGCGGCCGGCGTGAACTCCGCCAAGCTCCGCAAGGACCTCTCCTACCTGGGCAGCTACGGCACCCGTGGGGTGGGCTACGACGTCGAGTACCTCCGCTACCAGATCGCCCGCCAGATCGGCGTCACCCAGGACTGGCCAGTGGTCATCGTCGGCATCGGCAACCTCGGCCACGCCCTCGCGAACTACTCCGGCTTCCGCAGCCGCGGGTTCCGCGTTGTGGCGTTGCTCGACGCCGACCCCGACCGGCACCAGGAGACGGTGGCCGGCGTCGACGTACGCCCGTTCGCGGACCTGGGGCAGATCGTCCGGGAGCACGGCGTCGCCATCGGTGTGATCGCCACGCCCGCGCTCGCCGCCCAGGACGTGGCCGACCAGATGGTGGCAGCCGGAGTCCGCAGCATCCTCAACTTCGCGCCGACCGTGCTGTCGGTGCCGGCCGATGTCGACGTGCGCAAGGTCGATCTCTCCATCGAGCTGCAGATCCTGGCCTACCACGAGCAGCGCAAGGCCAACGGAACGAACGGCCGGGCCGACCACGCCGACAAACGTGGGGGCGCGGCGTGAACACCCCACGACGCTGTTCGCTGCGCTCACACCGCCGCGGGGACCCCGAATGAGCGTCCTGGTGGTGGGGGTCTCCCACAAGTCCGCGCCGGTGTCGGTGCTCGAACGGCTCGCGCTCGACCACGACGGGCTGGTCAAGCTGGTCACCGACGTGGCCGCCTCCGAGCACGTCGGTGAGGCCACCGCGATCGCGACCTGCAACCGGCTGGAGATCTACGCAGACGTGGACCGCTTCCACGGCTCCGTCGAGGAGGTCTCGCGGTTGCTCGTGGAGCGGTCCGGCGGGCCGACCGAGGCGATGGTGCCGAACCTCTACGTCCACTACGACGAGAGCGCCGTGTCGCACCTCTTCCACGTAGCGTCCGGTCTCGACTCGATGGCCGTCGGCGAGGGCCAGATCCTGGGTCAGACCCGCGACGCCCTGCGGGTCGGGCAGGAGCTCGGCACCGTCGGTCCGGCCCTCAACTCGCTGTTCCAGCAGGCCCTCCGGGTCGGCAAGCGCGCCCGCGCCGAGACCGACATCGACCACGCCGCCCCGTCCCTGGTCGACGCGGCGCTCGCACTGCCCGGCGACCCCGACGGGCGCGTCCGCGGCAAGCGCGTGGTCGTCCTCGGCGCCGGCACGATGGCCTCCCTCGCGGTCGCGACGACGTCGCGGCTCGGAGCCGCCGACATCGCCGTGGTCAACCGGACCGCCACCAGGGCCGACCGCCTCGCGGCCGACTACGCCGCCCGCCCGGTGTCGCTGACCGACCTCGAGCCCGAGCTCGCGGCCGCCGACGTGGTCATCTGCTGCACCGGCGCGACCGGACTGCTCGTGACCCGGGCAATGGCCGAGACCGCCCTGTCGAGGGGAGTGGCCGGTCGTGCCCTGCTCGTGGTCGACCTGGCGATGCCCCATGACGTGGAGCCCTCGGTCGGCGAGCTGCCGGGAGTCACCCTGGTCGGTCTCGCCCAGCTGGGCGAGGAGCCGAAGGACTCCGGGGCCGCTCGCGAGGTCGACGGCGTACGCCGGATCGTCGGCGAGGAGCTCACGGCCTTCGCCTCGGCCCGCCGACAGGCCAGCGTGACCCCGACCGTGGTCGCGCTGCGGTCGATGGCGACCGCCGTGGTCGACGCCGAGATGGCCCGCCTAGACACGCGGTTGCCCGACCTCGACCCCGCCCTACGGGCCGAGCTCCTGCACGCCTGCCGCCGGGTCGCCGACAAACTGCTCCACCAGCCGACCGTGCGTGTCAAGGAGCTGGCCGACCAGCAGGGCGCTGTCTCCTACGCGGCTGCCCTGGCCGAGCTGTTCGCCCTCGACCCCGAGGCCGTCGACGCCGTGACCCGGGTGGAGGGCCTGTCATGAACAAGCCCCGTGTCATCCGTCTCGGCACCCGCGCCTCGCTGCTGGCTCGCACGCAGAGCGAGCTGGTGGCCGCGGCCGTGCGCCAGCGACTGGGCTGCGAGGTCGAGCTCGTCGAGGTCAGCACCGAGGGCGACGTCGACCGCTCCGCTCTGGCGACCATCGGTGGCACCGGGGTCTTCGTCGGCGCGCTGCGCGACGCCCTGCTCCGCGGCGAGGTCGACGTGGCGGTCCATTCTCTCAAGGACCTGCCGACCGTCCCGTGCGAAGGCATCACGCTGGCCGCCGTCCCCGGCCGCGAGGACCCCCGCGACGTCGTGGTGGCCCGTGACGGGCTCACCCTCGGCGAGCTGCCGGTCGGCAGCGTCGTCGGCACCGGGTCGCCACGCCGCGCCGCGCAGCTGCACGCCCTCGGATTCGGTCTGGAGGTCGTCGAGATCCGCGGCAACGTGGACACCCGCGTCGGCAAGGTGTTGGCCGGCGAGGTCGACGCGGTACTGCTCGCCCGCGCCGGGCTGGCCCGGATCGGCCGGCTCGACGACGTCACCGAGGTGATGGATCCGCTGCAGATGCTCCCCGCCCCGGGCCAGGGCGCGCTCGCGGTCGAGTGCCGCAGCGACGACATCGCCCTGGTCGACGACCTCATGGTCCTAGACGACCCGCACGCCCGCGCCGCGGTCACGGCCGAGCGCGCCGTACTCACCGCCCTCGAGGCCGGCTGCAGCTCCCCCGTGGGGGCGCTCGCCGAGATCGTCGAGGGCGACGACGGCGACGAGCTCTGGATCCGGGCGGTCGCCCTCTCCGCCGACGGTGGCCTCACCGTCCGGATGTCAGCTTCTGGTCCCACCGGCGACGCGTTCGGCGTCGGGACCCGGCTCGCCGAGCAGATGCTCGACGACGGCGCCGCCGACCTGATGGACGCACCCGCGAGAAAGCAGCACGCATGACTCGACGCACCGCACCCCTGTCCGCCGACACCCAGCCGTCGAAGGCCACCACCCCGCGCGGGTGGGTCTCCTTCGTCGGCAGTGGGCCAGGTGATCCCGGTCTGCTGACGCTCCGTGCCCTCGAGGCGTTGCGTGAGGCCGACGTGGTCATCACCGAGGCCACCGACCACGAGCAGCTGGTCCGCCACGTGCTCGGTCTGCCTGCCCCTGACAGCCCCGACAGCCCCGACAGCCCCGCCGGAGCTCGCAGCCCGGGCGCCCCGGCGTTCGTCGACGGCGGCTTCGGCGAAGACGGCCAGCCACTCACACATGCCGCCCGTGCCAAGGTCGTGGTCCGCGAGGCCAAGAAGGGCCGTCGGGTGGTCCGGCTGATGGCGGGTGACCCGTTCGTCTACGCATCCGGCCCCGAGGAGGCGCAGGCCTGCGTCAAGGCAGGGCTCGGCTTCGAGATCGTGCCCGGTGTCTCGTCGGTGACCGCGGTCCCGGCGTACGCCGGCATCCCGCTGACCTCCAAGGGCAATCGCGAGATCGCCGTCGTCAGCTGCAGCGACAAGGTCGACTGGGACCGGCACGCCAAGGCCAGCACTTTGGTGCTGCTGTCGGCGCTGTCGACGATCGCCGACACCGCGAAGGCCTTGATGGCGGCCGGCCGGTCACCGGAGACGCCGGTCGCGGTCACCCGGGTCGGCACGACCACCGAGCAGACCACGCTCGTCACCACCCTCGACCGGGTCGCCGCCGAGGTGGTCTCCGCGCGCATCGCCCCGCCGGCCGTCGTGGTCGTCGGCGAGGTGGTCGGGCTGCGCGACGCGCTGTCGTGGTTCGAGACCAAGCCGCTCTTCGGCTGGCGGGTCCTGGTGCCCCGCACCAAGGAGCAGGCGGGTTCCCTGTCCGCGCGGCTGCGTGGCTTCGGCGCCGTACCCGAGGAGGTGCCGACCATCTCGGTGGAGCCGCCGCGCAACCCGCTGCAGATGGACAAGGCCGTGCGCGGCCTGGTCGAGGGCCGTTACGAGTGGATCGCGTTCACCTCGGTCAATGCCGTGCGCGCGGTCCGAGAGAAGTTCGAGGAGTACGGCCTCGACGCACGCGCCTTCTCCGGTCTCAAGATCGCCGCCGTGGGCGACAAGACCGCTGCTGCCGTCGCAGCCTGGGGTCTGCGCGCCGACCTGGTGCCGTCGGGGGAGCAGTCTGCCGCTGGTCTGCTGGCCGACTGGCCGGAGTACGACGACCTGCTCGACCCGATCGACCGGGTCTTCCTGCCGCGCGCCGACATCGCCACCGAGACACTGGTGGCCGGCCTGATCGACCTGGGCTGGGAGTGTGATGACGTCACGGCCTACCGCACCGTGCGGGCCGCCCCGCCGCCGGCGCCGACCCGCGACGCGATCAAGAGTGGCAAGTTCGACGCGGTCGTCTTCACGTCCTCCTCGACGGTGCGCAACCTGGTCGGCATCGCCGGGAAGCCGCACCCGTCGACGATCATCGCCGTGATCGGTCCCGCGACGGCCAAGACCGTCGAGGAGCACGGGCTGCGGGTCGACGTGCTCGCGGCCTCACCGGACGTCGACGTGCTCGTCGACGCGCTCGCCGACTTCGGTGCCACGCGCCGGCTCTCGATGCTCGAGGCCGGCCAGCCGGTCACCAAGCCGTCGGACCGCAAGCCGTCGGGTCGCCGGAGAGTCAGCTCGAAGTAGTGACGCGGGCAGCGCGATGACCGAGGGAGGCGCATCCCGCTCGGCGAAGAGGGTGACCGGACCGGTCGTTCGGCCACGCCGGCTGCGCCGCACTCCCGGCTTGCGCCGACTGGTCTCCGAGACCACCGTCGAGGCCCGGCAGTTGGTGCTGCCGGTCTTCGTGCGCGAGGGGTTGTCGGAGCCGCGGCCGATCTCGTCGATGCCGGGCGTGGTCCAGCACACCCGCTCGTCGCTGGTGCGGGCCGCCGTCGAGGCGGCCGAGCTCGGTCTGGGTGGGGTGATGCTCTTCGGCATCCCCGAGCACAAGGACGCCACCGGGTCCGAGGCGATCGACCCGGCCGGCGTCCTCAACCTCGCGATCACCGACGTGGTCGCGGAGGTCGGCGACTCGTTGACCGTGATGAGCGACCTCTGCCTGGACGAGTTCACCGACCACGGGCACTGCGGCGTACTCACTCCCGACGGCCGCGTCGACAACGACCGGACGCTCGCGGCTTACGCCGAGATGGCGCTGGCCCACGCCGACGCCGGGGTGGACCTGGTCGGGCCGAGCGGCATGATGGACGGCCAGGTCGAGGTGATCCGTGCGGCCATGGACGCCGCCGACCACACCGAGGTCGGCATCCTCGCCTACTCCGCGAAGTACGCCTCGGCCTTTTACGGCCCCTTCCGCGAGGCCGTCGACTCCTCGCTCCAGGGCGACCGCCGCACCTACCAGCAGGACCCCGCGAACGCCCGCGAGGGCGTGCGGGAGGCGATCCTCGATGTCGAGCAGGGCGCCGACCTGGTGTTGGTGAAACCGGCGCTCGGCTACCTCGACGTCGTCCGTCGGGTCCGCGACGCCGTCGATGTCCCCGTCGCGGCCTACAACGTTTCCGGTGAGTACGCCATGCTCGAGGCGGCCGCCGCGCAGGGCTGGATCGACCGTGAGCCGGCGATCCTGGAAACCCTCACCTCGATCCGGCGCGCAGGTGCCGACGTGATCCTCACCTACTGGGCCGCCGAGGCGGCCCGCCTCCTGCGTCCCTGAGCGGTCGGTTCGAGGCAAGTACCTCGAAATGGTCCGGGTACCACGTCGCCGAACGGGTCGTGTCGTCGTCGATCCCGTCGATCGTCGTCGAAGGTACGACGGTGCGCACGTCGGTCAGTATCGGCATCGCGCATCTGTGGAGTTCCGATGCCCTCCGACGACCGCCGCGGCGCCGACGACAGGCTGCCGCCGCCCGCCTCGTCTGGGCCGGCGCCTCTACGCGTGCGGCCACCGCCCAGCTTCTGCTCCACACGGCCGACACCGCGATGTACGCCGCCGAGAAGACCGGCAAGGGTAGGGCGGTGCTCGCCGAGGCGGTCACGGACGTGCCCCGGTGCTCACCGCGCTGACGGTCTGACCGCGTCGCCCTGGCGAGGAAACCAGTCGCGCACCTGATCGTGGAGTTGTCGGCTCAGGGAGCCGATTCGACGATGCGCAAGTCACGCACGGCTCCGTCTCCGAGTGCCTCCAGGGCGCGCTGGTACGCCGGGCTCTCATAGGCGGCCACGGCCTGGTCGACGCTCTCGAACTCGATCAGCGTCGTGCGCTCCGACACTCCGGACTCGAACACACGCGCTGGGTTCCCCCGCGCCAGGAATCGCCCGCCTGCCTCGCGCATCGCCGGCCCGGCCAGGGCAACGTAGGCCTCCAGCTTCTCCTGGTCGGCGATCGATCGAAACGTGTTGATCCAGTAGGCAGTCATGGTGCTGATCCTTCCATCGGTGCGGGCCGAGTGCACGGGTGCTCGTCTGGACCTGCCCGACCACGATGCGCGCGGCTCAGTCACAATGGAGGGGTGACTGCTCTCCGGCCCACCGACACCTCGGTCGCCCTCATGGAGCGCGCCCGGCTGGTGACACCGGGTGGGGTGAACTCGCCGGTCCGCGCCTTCACCGCGGTTGGCGGGACGCCGCGGTTCATCGGTTCGGCAGCGGGCGCCCGACTGACCGACGTAGACGGCAACGAGTACGTCGACCTGGTGTGCTCGTGGGGCCCGATGCTGCTCGGGCACGCCCACCCCGAAGTGCTTGCGGCTGTGCACGAGGCGGTCTCGCGCGGCACGTCGTACGGCACCCCGACGCGGCCCGAGGTCGAGCTCGCCGAGGAGATCGTGGCGCGCACACCGGTCGAGCGCTTGCGGTTCGTGTCGTCGGGCACGGAGGCGACGATGTCGGCGATCCGGCTCGCCCGCGGTTTCACCGGCCGCGACGTGATCGTGAAGTTCGCGGGCTGCTATCACGGCCACGTCGACTCACTGCTGGCCTCGGCCGGCTCCGGCCTGGCCACCTTGGCCGTCCCCGGCACGCAGGGGGTGCCCGAGTCGTCGACGGCGCTGACCGTCGTGCTGCCCTACAACGACCGAGCCGCGGTGACCGCTGCGTTCGCGGAGCACGGCGACCGGATCGCCTGCCTGATCACCGAGGCGGCCGCCGGCAACATGGGGGTGGTACCGCCCGAATATGTGGAAGTCGGGGGGGATACGGGGGGCGGAGCCCCCCGTATGTCGGGGTTCAACCAGTTCCTCTCCGAGACGTGTCGGCGCAACGGCGCGCTGCTGGTCTCCGACGAGGTGATGACCGGCTTCCGGGCCTCCCGGCAGGGCTACTGGGGCATCGACGGCGCGCACGAGGGTTGGGTCCCCGACCTGATGACCTTCGGCAAGGTGATGGGCGGCGGCTTCCCGGCCGCGGCGTTCGGCGGTCGCGCCGACGTGATGGGCATGCTCTCGCCGGAGGGGCCGGTCTACCAGGCGGGCACCCTGTCGGGGAACCCCGTCGCCACCACCGCCGGACTCGCGACCCTCCGCCTCGCCGACGAGTCGGTCTACGACCACCTGAACGCGGTGGCCGACACGATCACCAAGGCAGCAGGAGCCGCGCTCGACGAGGCCGGCGTACCGCACGTCGTGCAGCGCGCGGGCACGATGTTCTCGGTGTTCTTGGGCCTCACGCAGGCGGTCGTGGACTTCGAGCATGCCTCGGCGCAGGACACCGCGGCCTACGCGGCGTTCTTCCACGCGATGCTGGAGGCCGGGGTCTACCTGCCGCCGTCGGCGTACGAGGCGTGGTTCTTGTCGTCGGCCCACGACGACGCCGCCGTCGAGACGATCCTGGTTGCGCTGCCGGGCGCCGCGCGTGCTGCCGCTCGCTCCGCGAAAGGACCGGCATGAAGGACGAGACCATCGTGCACCTGATGCGGCACGGCGAGGTGCACAACCCGGGCGGGGTGCTCTACGGCCGGCTGCCCGGCTTCCACCTGTCCGACCTCGGTCGCGCGATGGCGCAGCGGGTGGCGGACACCGTCGGCGACCGCGACATCACCCACCTCCGGGTCTCGCCGATGGAGCGGGTCCGGGAGACCGCCGCCCCGTTGGCGGCCGCCCGCGGCCTCGAGCCGGTGGTGGATCACCGAGTGATCGAGTCCGGCAACGTCTTCGAGGGAAAGCTCTTCGGGCCGGGCAACGCCACGCTCTCGAACCCGAAGGCGTGGGTGCACCTGTGGAACCCGATGCGGCCCTCCTGGGGCGAACCCTACAAGCAGGTCGCGGCCAGGATGCGCGCCGCCATCCTGGACGCGCGCGACACCGCCCGCGGTCACGAGGCCGTGGTCGTCTCCCACCAACTGCCGATCTGGGTCGCCCGGCTGTCGGCTGAGAAGCGACAGTTCCTGCACGACCCGCGCAGGCGCCAGTGCACGCTGTGCTCGCTCACCTCGCTGCACTTCGAGGCGGACCGGCTCGTCCGGGTCTCCTACTCCGAGCCGGCCGGCGACATGATCCCGACGGCCGACAAGGCTGCGCCGTTCTCGGCGGGTGGAGCTCCGGAGGACACACCCTGAGACCCCTGATCCGTCGGTCGCCCTGGTACGTCGTCCTCGGGGTCTGTCTGCTCGCGCTGACGGGCTGCTCGGGTCTGGAGGGCACCGGCGACAAGGGTTACGTCACCGGCACCGGGGCCGTCAGCCAGATCCCCCCCGGCGACCGCGGCGAGCCGATCCGGCTCACCGGCGAGGACCTCGCCGGCGCGGGGCTCAGCCTCGACGACCTGCGTGGCAAGCCGACGGTCGTCGTGGTCTGGGGGTCGTGGTGCCCACCCTGCCGGGCGGAGACGCCCGACGTGATCGCGGCCGCCGATGAGCTGGCGGGGACGGCGGAGTTCGTCGGCATCAACATCCGCAATCCGTCGGTGGCGGAGTCGCAGGCGTTCGTGCGCACCTTCGACGTGCCCTACCCGTCTTTCTTCTCCCCCGGTGGCGAAGCGCTCCTGCCGTTCGCCGGCACGCTCACCCTGTACACGATCCCGGGCTTCGTGGTGCTCGACGCCGAGGGCCGGGTCGCGGCCAGCATCATCGGCCGGCTGCCGTCCACGACCACGCTCGTCGACCTGGTGGGCGACGTCACCACCGAGGCCCGCCGTGGCTGACTGGTTCACCTCGCAGGCCGGTTCCGGCTCGCTCGTGCTCGCGATCCCGGTCGCCCTGGTGGCTGGGCTGGTGTCGTTCTTCTCACCGTGCGTCATCCCGCTGCTGCCGGGCTACCTCTCCTACGCCACCGGGCTCAGCGGTGCCGACCTCGCGGGTGGCGCCTCGCGGCAGCACCGCGGCCGGATGCTCCTCGGCTCGCTGCTCTTCGTGCTCGGATTCTCGGTGGTCTTCGTGCTGATCGGCACCGCCTCGGGCGCGGCCGGTGCGTGGCTGATCACCTACCGACGCGAGCTGTCGGTGGGACTCGGGATCCTCAGCGTGGTGCTGGGCCTGGTCTTCATGGGGGTGATCCCGCTCCTCCAGCGGGACTGGCGCGTCCACCGCGTGCCCGCGGTGGGTCTGGCGGCCGCGCCCCTGCTCGGCTTCCTCTTCGGGCTCGGCTGGACGCCCTGCATCTCCCCGACGCTCGGGGTGATCACCACGCTGTCGCTCAACGAGGCGACCGCGGGCCGCGGCGCCCTGCTGTCGGCCTGCTATGCCCTCGGGCTCGGCCTGCCGTTCCTGGTCGCAGGGGTGGCCTACGAGCGGACGCTCGGGGCGGTGGGCTGGGTGCGGCGGCACCAGGTCTGGGTGATGCGACTCGGCGGCGTGATGATGATCGCCGTCGGCGTGCTGCTGATCACCGGGGCGTGGGACCAGGCCGTGAGCTGGATCCAGATCCGGCTCATCTCCTCCTACGAGGTGGCGGTATGACTTCCACGCTCGAGCCCGAGACCCGTCGGCCCGGAGAGCTCGCACCCCGTGAGCTGACCCGCTTCGTCTGGCGCCGGCTCACCTCGATGCGCACCGCCCTGATCTTGCTGCTTCTCCTCGCCCTGGCGGCCATCCCCGGTTCGGTCGTCCCGCAGCGAGACGTGGACTCGCTCGAGACCTCGCGCTGGCAGGAGCAGCACCCGACCCTCACCCCGATCTACGAGAAGCTCGGCCTCTTCTCGGTCTACGACTCCCCGTGGTTCTCCGCGATCTACCTGCTGCTGATGGTCTCCCTGGTGGGCTGCATCATCCCGCGCTCGCTGGTCTACTGGCGCGCGATGCGCGCGGCGCCCCCCGACGCACCTCGCCGGCTCTCCCGCCTGCCGGACCACGCGTCGTACGTGGTGGCGGAGCCGCCCGCCGACGTGCTCGCCCGCGCCGAGACGCTGCTGCGCAAGCGGCGCTACCGGATCTCGACGAGTAGGGACGCAGGGTGGGTGGCCGCTGAGCGCGGCTACCTGCGCGAGGCCGGCAACCTGCTCTTCCACCTGTCGGTCCTGGTGGTGCTGGTCGGGTTCGGGCTCGGCAGCCTGTTCGGCTACCGAGGCGGCGTGATCGTGCTGGTCGGTGGCGGCTTCTCCAACAACCTCACGCAGTACGACGACTTCGTGCCGGGCAGCCTCTTCGACCAGTCGGTGATGGAGCCGTTCGAGTTCGACGTCGATGATTTCGACATCGAGTGGCTGACCGAGGGCCGCGCCCGGGGGCAGGCCCGGGCCTTCGTGTCCCACCTGACCTACCGGTCCAGCCCCGGGGCAAAGGAGAGGGACTACGACCTGCGGGTCAACCACCCGCTCGGCATCGGCGACACCGAGATCTTCCTGATCGGCCACGGCTACGCGCCGGTGATCACCATCCGGGACGGCAACGGCGACGTGGCGTACAGCGGACCGACCGTGTTCCTGCCGCTGGACCCGACCTTCCGGTCCTACGGGGTGGTGAAGGCTCCGGACGCCCGGCCGACCCAGATCGGCCTGCAGGGGGAGTTCTACCCGACGTACGCCTTCACCATGGACAGCGGGCCGTTCTCGGTGATGGGCGACTCGCTCAACCCGGCCCTGTCCATGACGGTGCACACCGGTGACCTCGGCATGGACGACGGGACGCCGCAGTCGGTCTACGTGCTGGACACCGACGAGGCGCCGCTCGTGGAGGGGGAGGACGGGCAGGCCGTTCGCGTCGACCTGCCGATGGGCAGCTCCGTCGACCTTCCGGACGGCGCCGGATCGGTGAGCTTCGACGGGCTCGAGCGCTGGAACAAGATCCAGATCAGCCGCACGCCGGGCAAGTTCGTCGCCCTCGGCGGCGTCGTGCTGGCGTTGGTCGGCCTGCTCGCATCGCTTTTCATCCGGCCCCGTCGGGTCTGGGTGCGCGCGCGTGCGGGCGAGGGGGGCACACTGGTGGAGGTCGCCGGCCTGGACCGGTCCGGCAACGGCGACGTGCCCGCGGAGCTCGCGGCCGTCGCGGCGGCGCTGGGCCTGCCGCCGACCGAGGCAGAAGAGACATCGAGCCAGAGAACGGGAGAGCCGACGTGACCGACGCCGGGTGGGAGACGCTCAGCAACCAGGTGATCGCCGCGGCCGGGATGGTCTACTTCCTCGCCCTGCTCGCGCACCTGGTCGAGTGGAGCGCGCTGCGCAAGGTCAGCACCCGAGGAGTGGCCCGGGTGCCGGTCGCCGCAGGCGGCGTACCAGTGCCGACGCATGCCGCCCCCGCGCAGCCCGGCGTCCGGGGTCGGGTCGCGCTGTTCGGCCGCCTCGGCCTGCTGCTCACCGTGCTCGCTGTCGTCCTGCATCTGGTCGCGCTCGTCGCGCGAGGGCTGGCCGCCGACCCCAACCGGGTGCCGTGGGGCAACATGTACGAATTCACGATCAGCGGCACCTTCATGATCGCCGCGGGGTACGTCGTGCTGGTGCGGCGCTTCGCGTGGCAGTGGCTCGCGCCGATCGTGCTGAGCGTGGTTCTGACGCTGATGATGGTCTCGGTGATCTGGCTCTACTCGCCGGTGGCGCCTCTGACCGAGGCGCTCTACTCGCCGTGGCTGGTGATCCACGTCGTCTCCGCCGTGCTGGCCACCGCCGCGTTCACCCTCGGCGGCATCCTGTCGGTGCTCTACCTGCTCAAGGAGCGCCGCCCCGGCACCACCACGGGCTACTTGGCCCGCGTGCCCGCGCTAGGCGCACTCGACCAGATGTCCTACCGGCTGCACGCGTTCGCGTTCCCGGTGTGGACCTTCGCGGTGCTCATCACCGGGCCGATCTGGGCTCACCAGGCGTGGTCGTCGTACTGGAACTGGGATCCCAAGGAGGTGTGGGCCTTCATCACCTGGGTCGTGTACGCGGCCTACCTGCACGCGCGCACGACCGCGGGCTGGAAGGGTCGGCGTGCTGCCTACCTGGCGCTGCTGGGCACGGCCACGCTGTGGTTCAACTTCATCGGCATCAACTACTTCTCGACTACCAGCCAGCACTCCTACGCGAGCGCACCTGCCTCGGTCGTCGTCGACGAAAGGCCGGGTCAGGTGTCCGCGTCGTCCTGACGTCGTCGCTTCTTCTTGCGGTCCAGGTCGCGCAGGAAGTCGCTGTCGTCGTCCGGGGAGATCGGTCGACGTACCTGGCCGGGACCGGTGGAGCCCGGGGGTCGTCTCGGCGCGACGCCACGGCGCTGGATCACCCGGACCAGCAGATAGATCGCGACTCCGAGCACGATCGCCACAAGGAGGAACTTCACGCTGACAGCGTAGTCGGCACCCGGTAGCGGCGCGGACCGTTGGCCGTTCCGGCCTACGCTGGTCCCGTGAAGGAGTTCGTGGTCTACACCGGTCTGCGTCTACTGGTCTTCCTCGCCTCCCTCCTGGTGGTGGGCGGAGGCTGGGCGTTGGTCACCGGTGACACCCAGGTCCCGGCGGTCTGGACGGTGCTGGTCGCGTTCCTGGTCTCCGGGGTGGCGTCGGTGTTCTTGCTCAACCGGCAGCGCGACGCGTTCGCCCGCCGGGTGGCCGCGCGCGCCGAAGCGGCGAGTGCGCGGCTCGAGGAGTCCCGCGCCAAGGAGGACTAGACCGCCGCCTCGCGGACGTCATGCGGAGCTCGACGGACTGTGGCGCTCCGTCGCCGTCCTGGGACTGCTGGTGGCGGCCGACCGACGACTTCGGGCAGATGCCGACGCGCTGGAGAGTTTCGGCTGCCCCGATGTCACCTGGCCCGCGCCACGGAAGGCTCCGGGCGTCTGACGTCGGCGCGTGGACCATGCCGCCGGGGCCGATGACCTACTTCGGGCCGTTGAGCCGACGCTTCACACGGTGCTCGGGCTGACCGAGGACCCTGGCGAGCAGCGGCACGCGGTGCTTGTAGGCGAAGTAGCCGCCGACCACGAGCGCAACGAGGATGAGGAACCACATGCCGCCAGCGTACGTCGTGTCCGGTCATCTCGTCAGCGGGCGAGGACCAGCGGTACGGCGACGAGCACCGCCCAGGCCAGCTCGGCCAGCCCGGTCTGCTGGAGGACCGGGACCAGTGCCGGCCCGGTGGCGCCGCCGAGCACGGTGCGCAACGGGGCGACCAGGCGCAGCAGGAAGCCGAGTCCGACCAGAACCCACCACGAGGTGGCGGCGGCGACGGCGACCACGGCGGCAGCGGCGGCGAGGACCAGGAGTGCGTAGAGGCCACGGGTCCGCTCCGGGCCGAGCGCGACAGCCAGGGTCCGCTTGCCGACCGCGCGATCCGACTCGAGGTCGCGCAGGTTGTTGACCACCAGGATCGCGCAGGCCAAGGCCCCGATCCCGACGCCGGCGTACAGAGCCGGCCACTGACTGGTCTCGGTCTGGACGTACGTCGTGCCGACGACCGCCACCAGGCCGAAGAAGACGAAGACCATCACCTCGCCCAGCCCGCGGTAGCCGTAGGGAGACCGGCCGCCGGTGTAGAACCAGGCGGCCAGGATCGACACCAGGCCGACGCCGACCAGCCACCACTCGGTCGTCACGGCGAGCACCAGGCCCGTGAGGGCGGCGACACCGAAGGCGGCGAAGGCGCCGAGCTTCACGGCCCGGGGCGACACCAGCCCGGAGCCGACCAGGCGCAGAGGGCCGACCCGGTCGTCATCGGTGCCGCGGATCCCGTCGGAGTAGTCGTTGGCGTAGTTGACGCCGACCTGGAGGGCCAGGGAGACCACCAGCGCCAGCAGCGCCTTCCACCAGATCGCCCCGTCCACGTGGGCCGCGACCGCCGTACCCGCCAGGACCGGGGCCACCGCGGCGGGCAGGGTCCGGGGGCGTGCGCCGGCCAGCCACAGAGCGACGCCGGACGGAGGATCGGCGGAGGGCGTCACCGGAGGATTCAAGCAGGCGTGATGACGGTGTCTCGCTGCAGGTAGCGCCCGGACGCGCGGGCCGCCGGACCCATGCCCAGCACGGCCACCACGACGATCACGGCGATGGTGATCCAGCCGGGCGTGCCCCATTCCATCGCCAGGAACGTGAAGGCGGCCGGAGCCCAGACAGAGCCGGCGGTGTGGCCGATGTGGGCGGCGCCCTGGTACTCCCCGAGGCGCTCGGGGTCGGACAGCTCCGACATGAAGCCCCAGCTGGCCGCGGACTGGAAGAGCTCGGCCCCGGTCACGGTCACGTGGCCCAGCCAGACCAGTGCGATCGTCACCCAGCCGAGGGTGTCGTGGGTGACCAGTACGATCGCGCAGGACAGCACGAAGAAGCCCGCGCTGATCCGCGCCGCGCGCAGTGAGCTCGCCACCGAGTCGACTCCGCGCGCCGCGGCCACCTGGAGCAGCACTGCCATCACGGTGTTGGTGCCGAAGAGCCAGGCCAGCAGCACTCGTGGCGCGTCGGTCTCCTGCACCAGCCACAGCGGGATGACCACGTTGAGGAGCACCTGGTTGGTGCCGAGCACGCCGTCGCACGTGGTCAGCGCCAGGAAGGCCTTGTTGCGCAGGGCACCGGGCTTGATGACCTGGTCGGCCCCCGAGCCCGCGGCCGGCGCCGGCGTCCGGTCGTGCGGGGCGTCGGGCAGCCGAGCGATCAGCAGCGCGTTGGCGCCGAGGATCACGGCGGTGAGGACGGGGACGGCGCGGACGATGTCGTCGTTGTTGAAGGCCAGCGCAAGCCCACCGACCAGGGCGCCGAGCGTGAAGCCGATGTTCAGTGCGGCGCGCATGAAGGCCTGCGAGCGCACTCGCTCGGCGCGCGGGAAGACGTCGATCGTGTAGGCGCCGCGGCCCGACCAGCCGGCGGTGCCGACGATCTCGAGCACGACCATCATCGCCAGGAAGGCGAAGAAGCCGCCGATCCACGGCCACACCAGGTAGAGCGCGGCCTGGGCGACCGCGCCGAGCGCCCACATTCGCTTCGGCCCGATCCGGTCGGCCTGCTTGCCCAGCGGCACGGCGAAGAAGAACGACACCACGCCGGCCATCGTGAGGCCGAGGCCCACCTGGGCGGCGGACAGGCCGACGATCTGGGTGAAGAAGACCGCGCTGCCGGTCAGGAAGATGCCCTCGCCGAATGCGAAGAGCACCGACTGCACACTCAGCCTCCGTGCGAGCTCGGTCGGCGGCAGCAGCCTTTCCAGCCAGGTCGGCATCCGGTTGGTCATCGCGGCCATTAGATCAACGACCGTTAGCGTTCGTCACGTGCATTACCTCCGGCCGACCGACGACGCGTCGGCCACCGTCTCGGCGTTGCGGGAGTGGCTGGCGAGCGATCGGCCCGTGCCGCTGCTGATCGAGACCTCCGGGTCGTCGGGCACGCCGAAGCGCGTGGTGCTCTCCCGGGCTGCGGTGCTCGCCTCGGCCAGAGCCTCGATCCGCCGGCTCGGCGAGCCCGGGCCGTGGGCGCTGGTGCTGCCGTCGTCGTACGTCGCCGGCGTGCAGGTGCTCGTCCGCTCCTTGCTCGGCGGGCACCAGCCCATCCTGGCCGGGTGGGGCGACGCGGCGTACACCTCGCTGGTCCCCACGCAGCTGCACCGGATGCTGGCGTCGGCAGCCGACGTGGCCGCGCTGAGTTCCCTGCGCGCGGTGCTCCTCGGCGGCGGCCCCATCGACCCGGTGCTGCGCGATCGCGCCGCGGACGCAGGCGTGCGGGTGGTCGCGACGTACGGCGCCTCGGAGACCGCGGGGGGTTGCGTGTACGACGGGCACCCTCTCGACGGTGTGGCGGTCGCCCTCAGTGAAGGTGGCCGGATCCGGATCACCGGGCCCGTGCTCTTCGACCAGTACGACGGTGACCCCGAGCTGACGGCAGCGACCCTGGTCGACGGCTGGTTCCTCACTTCGGACGCCGGAAGGTTCGACGAGGACGGCCGGCTGCGGGTGTACGGGCGCCTCGACGACGTCGTCATCAGCGGCGGCGTCAACGTGCCGCTGCCGGCGGTCGCCGCGCGGCTGTCGGCCCACCCCTCGGTCGTGGCCGTCGAGGTGCTCGGCGTGCCCGACCCCGAGTGGGGGCAGCGGGTGGTGGCGTTCGTGGTGGCGAGCCCGCCGCCCTCGATGGCCGAGCTCCGCGACCACGTCGGCGAGGTGCATCCACGGTCGTGGGCCCCGCGTCAGGTGATGGTGCTCGACGCCATGCCGCTGCTGGCCAACGGCAAGCTCGACCGGGTCGCTCTCCAGACGCTGGCGGCCAACCCGTGACGGGCTCGGCGGCCTGGTCGATCCCCATGCGGACGCGCTTCCGCGGGATCACCGTGCGCGAGGGACTGCTGATCCGCGGCGGGGCCGGGTGGGGGGAGTGGAGCCCGTTCCTGGAGTACCCCCCGGAGCTGGCCGAGCCCTGGCTGCGCTGTGCCGAGGAGGCGGCCGCTGGTGACTGGCCGACGGCCGTCCGCGACGTCGTACCCGTCAACGTCACCGTGCCCGCCGTCGACTCCGCGCAAGCGCACGCGATGGTGGTCGCCGGCGGCTGCGCGACCGCCAAGGTCAAGGTCGCCGAGCCCGGCCAGACTCTCGCCGACGACGAGGCGCGGCTCGAGGCCGTCCGCGACGCGCTCGGCCCTACCGGCCGGATCCGGGTCGACGCCAACGGCGGCTGGTCCGTCGAGCAGGCGGTCGGGGCGATCCGTGCGCTGGACCGGGCGGCCGGCGGCCTGGAGTACGTCGAGCAGCCGTGCGCCACGGTCGAGGAGCTGGCCGCCTGCCGCCGCGCGGTCGACGTACCGATCGCCGCGGACGAGTCGATCCGGCGCGTCGAGGACCCCTACCGGGTCCGCGACCTGGAGGCCGCCGACATCGCCGTGCTCAAGGTGCAGCCGCTGGGGGGTGTGCGGGCCTGCCTGCGGATCGCGGACGAGATCGGTCTGCCCGTCGTGGTGTCCTCGGCGCTGGAGACGTCGGTCGGGATCGCCGCCGGCGTCGCCCTGGCCGCGGCGCTGCCGGACCTCCCGTACGCCTGCGGGCTCGCGACCGTGCAGCTGCTGACCGACGACCCGGCTGTCGAGCCACTGCTGCCCGTCGGCGGCCTGCTCCCGGTGCGGACGCCCGTCGTGGACGAGGGCGCGCTTGGTCGGCTCGCCGCCGCGCCGGACCGGGTAGCGCACTGGGAGCACCGGCTGGCCGAGGTGCGGGCACTGCGGCAGGATCGGCCCTCATGACCACGTCGACCGATCTCGCCCGCGCAGTCGTCGGCGCCCTCGTCGACCACGGGGTCACCGAGATCGTGATCGCGCCCGGCTCCCGCAACGCGCCGCTCTCGTTCGCGGCCTACGACGCCGCCGCGGCCGGGCTGGTGCGCCTGCACACCCGGCCCGACGAGCGCAGCGCGGCGTTCCTGGCGCTCGGCATGGCCAGGACCACTGGACTGGCGGCGGTGATGTGCACGTCTGGCACGGCGGTCGTCAACCTCCACCCGGCGGTGCTCGAGGCGGCGCACTCGGGCGTGCCGTTGGTGGTCGTCACCGCCGACCGGCCGGCCCGGCTGCGAGGCACCGGCGCCAACCAGACCACCGACCAGGTCGGCCTGCTCGCTCCGGCCGAATGCCTCGACCTCGAGGCGTCCCAGGCGTCGCGAGTGCGAGAGCTCGTCGGGCTGCGCCTCGGCGGTCCGTACGTCCTCGGGCCGGCGCCGCTCCACCTCAACGTGCAGCTCGAAGAACCCCTGGTACCCGCCGACCGGTGGGCTCCCCAGCGCGGTGAGCCGTGGTCATTCGAGGACGATCGGGCTCTCAACGACGTCCGGGAGATCCCGCTCGGCCCGCGGACCTTGGTGGTGGCCGGTGACGGGGCGGGGCCCCCGGCTCGGGTGCTCGCCGAGCGCGCCGGCTGGCCGCTGCTCGCGGAGCCGACGAGTGGCTCGCGGACGGGCGCCAACGCGCTGCGGTGCTACCGCCTCCTACTCGACGGCGAGCTCGGGCAGCGGGTCGAACGCGTCGTCGTGCTCGGTCACCCCACCCTGTCCCGGCCGGTCACCCGCCTGCTGGGTCGCGAAGACATCGAGGTCTGGAGTGGCTCGGCGCTCGGAATCTGGACCGAACGACCGTTCGCGGTCGACGAGCGCTTCGACCGAGCTGCTGCTGCGGAGGCGGACGACCCGGCTTGGCTGGACGAGTGGCGCGGGGCCGACGGCGCCGTGGCCCGCCGGCTCGACGCCCTGCTGGCGGCCGAGGGCGCGCTCACCCCGCACGAGGTGGCCGGCGCGGTGAGCCGCGCCCTGCCGCCGCAGGGTTTGCTCGTGGTCGGTGCCTCGAGTCCGATCCGCGACCTGGACCTGATGGTGGCGACGTACGACGTCGGCGGCCGACGCAAGGTGATCGCCAACCGCGGGCTCTCGGGCATCGACGGCACCGTCTCGACTGCCATCGGCGCCGCACTCGGCCGGCCGACGAGCAGCCGGGCTTTCGCGTTGATGGGTGACGTGACGTTCCTGCACGACGCCAACGGCCTCGTGCTCGGGTCCGCCCAGCCCCGCCCCGACCTGACGATCGTGGTGGTCAACGACGACGGCGGCTCGATCTTCACGATGCTGGAGCAGGGCGACCCGGCGTACGCCGACCGCTACGACGCGCTCTTCGGCACCCCGCACGGCGTCGACCTGGCCGCCCTGTGTGCCGCGACCCGCACCCCGCACTGGCGCGTCGAGTCCCTGGCCGAGCTGGAGCAGGCGCTGGCCAACCCCAACGGAGGGGTCGAGGTGATCGAGGCGCGAGTACGCCGCGACAACCGCCGCGACCTCGATGCCCGGATCCGCGCGCTCACGCCCTGAGCGGCGCCTCCAATTGCCGGACTTGTCAGCCTTTCCTGGCGCTTGTCACCCGAAGTTCTGGCTGACATGCGCTGGTTTACCCGGCCGACCGGGTAAACCGACGCCCCCCCGCGCAAGCCGGATCAAGACGCGACGCCCCGACACAGGACACCATCAGCCCTATGACCGTCGCAGCCGACACGTTCGCGGACTTCGTCGACCACCTCGCCGAAGCGCTCGACGACGCGCCGACCGCGCCGAGGTCGGGGGAGGAGTGGGCGGCCCGCCTGCACTTCTCGCGGTTCCACTTCGACCGGATGATCAGCGCCGTCGCGGGCGAGCCCCC
>Ga0136617_10001010_pt1 | contig 24700 bp, 17 predicted proteins | sample AntDrymUQ3222106_2_FD_129672 | JGI IMG/M metagenome (GOLD analysis project Ga0136617, IMG submission 129672) | Polar desert sand microbial communities from Dry Valleys, Antarctica - metaG UQ322 (21.06) | ecosystem: Environmental > Terrestrial > Soil > Desert | place: Antarctica: Dry Valley...
AACTGAAGGTGACGTGTGACGAACAAGCGTTAAGCGAAATCATCATGCTGGTCGGCACAGACGCGCAGACGCTCTTTTCGGAGTTGGATAAATTGGCATCCGCAGCGTTGCCGACGAGACGCATTACCGTCGCGATGGTAGATGACTTGATTGGCCGGTCGCGAGATCTTTCGAATTGGGAGCTGGGTGATCACTTAATTGCCCGCAATCGCAAGCAAGCTCTCGAAACACTGTACCGGCTGCTGGAAGGTGGCGCGCAACCGGTAATGCTGATTGGTGCGATTGCCGGAAACTATCACCGGCTGGCGCTTGCGAAAGACGCGCTGACACGCGGGTCGCGCGACGACGTCTTTCGCACCGTGCCGTTGCCACCCTTCAAGCGCGAAGCTTTTATCGCCAACCTAAAACGCAGTGACGCTGCGAAGATCACACACGGAATTAAGCTGATAGCGGCCGCTGATCTGGCCATAAAGACCTCGGTGGGAGGAGGCGGAGCCAAAGGTGCACGACTCCAGCTCGAGATGTTGGTGTGTGAGCTGTCAGGTTAACGGGCAGTTTCTTTACAGATCTTCAGATCAGGAGCGACCCAACCGTTCCTTGTTTCATCCGTCCGTAAGAGTTCTTCGCTGTAATACTCAAAAACCAAACGCGAGTCTCCTAGCGATTCAATCACTTCGTTGGTCATCTCAAGCAGAGAAAGGTCCTGAGTCAAACGCTCGACAAAAGCCCAAACAGTTCTAATCCAAAAAATCGTTAAAGTTTCGTGGAATTTTGCCCGGCCGACGCCATGATGATCGAGAAAGCGAAGCAAGCCCGCTCGCATTCTCTGGGTGGCGTTCGGCTGGTTGGAGCCGTGTAGGTAATAAGCGGCGACAGTGAGATGACTGCGATGAGTGAAGTCGTCTTTGGCCGTAGTACACGACTCGAAGCCCTTTATTACCGCTTCGATCTCGCGAACTTCTTTGTAATACCCAGCCACTCTTCGATTCTCCTCTTGAGAAAACGAACCGGAGTTTGCCTAACGGTCGGCGCGAGCCGACCGGGGTCGCAAGCAGGCAGCCTGCTTGAGTGGGGGTAGCGAGCGTGAACATGCCTGAAGGGCACGTCATGCTCGCCATCGCTCGCGCGGACAGGAACTCGAGTCTTACGCTGGACAGTAAAAAGCGAGGCGAACCAACTCTCGGTACGCCTCGCCACTTATAATATTTGTTAAATTTTACTTGGCCGCCGCCTGATTTGCGTTAGCCGTCAACCGCGATTTGTAGCGCGCCGCAGTGTTCTTGTGGAGCACACCCTTTTGCACGGCCTTGTCGATAGTCGAAACGGTCGCCGGTAAGAGTGTCTTTAATTCTTGCGCGTCCCCCGATTCGAGTACCGCCCGCAGCTTCTTGATAGAGCCTCTGACTCGGGTGCGATTGCTGCGATTAATCTGCTTGCGCTTTTCGTTCTGGCGCATCCGCTTCTCTGCTGACTTATGATTTGGCATCAAACTCTCCTGATAATTGCCTTCCCCACACTGCTGCTTCGAGCTAATGTTTATGACATCGGACGCGTCTCAGGGTGTCATGCGCAAGTGACGCAGTATAGGGGTCACCCGCGCGGGTGTCAAGGACGAAGCCGTCGGATCGACCCCTTAAATCAGGCAATGTTTGACACCTAAGTGAGCCCTGTAGTAGCGTGCCAGCCGTAGCATATGTCAACAATCTTTCCCGCACTTACACCCGGTAGCCCTCCTCATAGTTCACCAAGAAATGAAAGTGAGCGTTCTTGAACAAGATTGAGCTTCCGCCAAGGGGACTGGAAACGCTGTTCGGTGTTCACGACCAGAACATTAAGTACTTGGAGTCGCTTCTGGACGTGCGTATCAACGCCCGCGGCCAAGACGTTTCCATAGACGGGAATCCCAAAGACGTCGAGACTGCGGAACGGATTCTCGAGGACTTCTCCGAACTTTTCAAAGAAGGCCGGCAGTTTACCGACAAAGAACTGCGTGAAGCGTTTGCGCAAATCGCCGAGGACCGCGCCTTCAGTCTGCGGGATTACTTCACTAAAACGCGCTTCAATCCAGCCGGGAAAAAGCAAGTAGCTCCAAAATCCGCCAATCAGCGCAAATACATTCAGGCCATACAGGAAAGCGACGTAGTCTTCGGTATCGGTGTAGCCGGCACCGGCAAGACATATTTGGCAGTAGCGATGGCTGTGCAGGCTTTGATGCAGAAGCAAGTTAACCGGATCGTGTTGGCGCGACCCGCAGTGGAGGCGGGGGAGAAACTTGGTTTCCTACCCGGCGATCTGCAGGACAAGGTGGATCCCTATCTGCGGCCGCTCTACGATGCGCTCTTCGATTTAATCGACTACGAACGGGTTACCAGATTGCTGGAAAAACGGGTGATCGAAGTGGCGCCCCTGGCGTTCATGCGAGGTCGCACTCTGGCGGATGCCTTCGTGATCTTGGATGAAGCTCAGAACACCACCAGCGAACAAATGAAGATGTTCCTTACGCGTATTGGTTTTGGGTCCAAGGCCGTGATTACCGGCGACGTTACGCAGGTAGATCTGCCGGCCGGCAAACGCAGCGGTCTAATTGAAGCTGAGCGCGTACTCTCAAACCTGGAGGGCATCGAGTTCGTTTACTTTACGGAGAAGGACGTAGTGCGCCACAAGCTCGTCCAAATGATTATCAGGGCTTACGAAAATCATTCCCAGAAGGCCAATATCTGAAATGCCTGATGCCAGGGTGTGGATGAATAATCGGTTTCGAATCCTGAAGGGATTTAAGTCAATAGCCGTAGGCGAGCTTTGCGCTGCCCACGGGAGCATCGGAGAAAAGATTACTGACCCTGAAAGGGTCAAACCAAGCCCCGAGTCGATCCGTGAGCGCCGCGCGACGCTCGCCCACGGCTATTAACTTACATCCCTCCGGATGATGGGCCGAGTTCTCTTGTCTATTTAACAGAGTCCTAAGGTTCGGCAAGCAAGTATGATTGAGGTGGTGAGCAGGCAGCGACGACGACAGATCGATTGCGAGCTCTGGCAGGTGTTCGGCGAAAAGGCATTAAAGGCAATCGGAAAGGCGGGACACGCCGCCACGATTGCTTTCATCTCGGACCGGCAGATTAAGATTTTAAACAAACGGTTCCGAGGACTGGGCAAGCCGACTGATGTCTTATCATTCCCGGCCGGTGACGAGGAGTTTGGAGAAACATCACAGCAAAGCCTGGGCGACATAGCAATCTCAGTTGAGCGTGCGGAGACCCAGGCAGTGGAGAACGGTCTCGCCTTTGAAAAGGAAATTGCCCAACTCATCCTTCACGGGCTGCTGCACCTCTGCGGCTATGACCATGAAACTGATAAGGGGGAGATGAATCGGCTGGAACTGCACCTGCGAAGTCAGTTGGGAATATAAGATGGTCAGGGTCAGTTTTTGGTCTTTGGTCTTTGGGCTTTGATCTTGGGCTCACTCTAAGTTTCAGGTTCGGCGGTTGCAACAAAGGACAAAGCTCAAAAACCAAAGACCGAAGACCAACTGACAACTGATAACGAACCACTGACTTCTTCCATTTACCATTTGCGATTTGCGATTTACGATTCACCATCCTGTAGCGCATGCAAATTGAATTCGTACTCACCTTTCTGCTGCTCGTTGTCCTGTCCGTACTCGCCACTGTCGACATGGCCTTTGGTCAGTTAAGCGATGTTGGGCTGAGACGCTTAATTAGTGAGGCGGAAGAAGGATCGAAAAGACGTTCGGCGGTCTTTTTAAAGCAGGTCCTGGAAAATCGCCCTCGATTTAGTTTTGCCATCTCCGCAACAATTCAGATTCTACTGGTGGTCGTCGCGGTCTTAGTCACCTCCATCTCGCTCAAACTGTTCTCGGAGCGACGTTTTGTTTTGGTGGGCTTGCTTGCCGGGCTGTTGCTGGCGGGAATGTTCCGTCAACTCATTCCGCTCTTTATCTCGACCCGCGACCCCGAAGCTACTCTGCTAATCCTGTTACCGGTGATGCGACCCTTTTTGCCTCTGATGGCCTTTGCCGCAGATCCCTTCCACAGACTCTTCGATCGCACACGGAGCAAAGAACAAGCGCCTGAGAACGGCGAAGAAGACGACGAGGAAGACACCGGTGACGACATTCAGGCGTTGATCGATGTCGGCGAAGCTGAAGGCATTCTGGAGGAAGAAGAAGGCGAGCTGATTCATTCGATCATTGAGTTCGGCGACACTAGCGTAAGCGAAGTAATGACCCCTCGACCGGACATAGTGGCGATACCGGAAAGCGCCACCGTGCGCGAAGCCCGGGACATCATGCTTGAGTCCAAGTATTCCCGGCTGCCGGTCTATCGCGATCAGATCGACAATGTTGAGGGTCTGATCTATGTTCGCGATCTTCTGCAACAGTGGGCCGAAGGCAAAGAAAATGAACCGATTGCACGGCTGGTGCGCCCGGTCTATTTCGTACCCGAGACTAAACCGGTCGCGGAGTTGCTCGAAGAGATGCAAAAGGCCCACGTCCAACTTTCAATCGTGATCGATGAATACGGCGGCGTCGCGGGGCTGGTCACGGTTGAGGATATTCTCGAAGAGATTGTGGGCGAGATTGAAGATGAGGATATCGGGCGGGATGAAGAAGAGATTGTTGAAAGTCGTGATGGCGCCTATGAGGTGCTCGGATCAACTGAGATCGGGAAAATCGAGAGACTGTTTGGAGTGGATATAGAAGACGACGACTTCACCACCATTGCCGGGCTGGTCATTAACGAATCGGGGAAGGTGCCGCGTTCGGGTGACCATTTAACTTTTCGGGGCCTCGATGTCGAAGTCCTGGAAGCCGACGAGCGCCGCATTGGGCGCCTGAGACTGAAACGCGCGGCGCCAAAGAATGGGAGCGAAGGTCAAACCCGCTGATGACCACCGGACTCAAGAGATTTGCAGCGGTTATTTCCCCTCGCTGGAGCGAGCCCTCCACTTGCGAAGCGTGTGGGAGCCAGTTTACCTGCGGCGCCACCCTTGCGGGTTGCTGGTGCTTGGAAATAAAACTGAGCGGTGCACAACGCGATGAGTTGAAAAATCGTTATCGCAGGTGCCTATGTAGTGAATGTCTGCGGGCAGTAGCTTCGAGTTCTGAAGCGATCAAATCTTGAGCCTGCTGGGTTCCGATTAAGACGTGAACATGGCGACTAGAAGCAAATTTCTCCGGGGACGAAAAATCGATCCCGCCCCAATCACCTCTAATACGACTCTGACCAGTCTTGTTGATGAAGCATTTCTGGCCTACAACGCGGCGCGTTTGCGGGAAGCCTGCCAGCTCTTCACGCGGAAGATGCTTGAGCCAGAAGTCACAATAGGTCTCTCGCTAACGGGCGCCCTAACCCCTGCGGGCCTGGGTATCTCAGCCCTGATTCCTTTGATCAAGGCCGGCTTCATTGATTGGATTATTTCCACAGGCGCTAATCTCTATCACGATACCCACTTCGGCATCGGGCTCTCAATGCACCAGGGTGATGCGCAGACTTCTGACATTTTGCTTCGCGAGGAAGAGGTGGTGCGCATCTATGACATCTTCTTCGACTATTCCGTTCTGCTGGATACCGATGCTTTCTTTCGAAAAATCATCGAAGCCAAAGAATTTCAAAAACCGATGTCCACGGCAGAGTTTCATTTCCTCTGTGGCCGCTACGTGCGTGAGCGCGAGCGAAAACTGGGACTGGAGGACAAGTCTCTACTGGGCGTCGCCTACGAATATGCCTTGCCAATCTACACTTCATCGCCTGGTGATTCCTCCATTGGCATGAACGTGGCCGCGAAAGCTCTGCAGGGTAACAAGTTGGCCTTCGATCCCTCGCTGGATGTAAACGAGACGGCCGCGATTGTGCTCGCGGCTAAACGTAACGTCGGCAGTGTCGGGAAGAAAAAGTCTGGGTCGCGCAAGCGCAAGCCTGGTCAGTCAGCGGTGTTTATCCTCGGCGGCGGGTCCCCAAAAAACTTTTTACTCCAAACCGAACCACAAATTCAGGAAGTGCTGGGAATCGACGAGCGCGGCCACGACTACTTTCTGCAGATAACCGACGCGCGCCCCGATACCGGCGGGCTCTCCGGAGCAACACCCGGCGAAGCCGTCTCATGGGGCAAGGTTGATCCTGATCGTCTACCGGATGCAGTTGTCTGTTATATTGATTCCACAGTAGCGCTGCCGATCATCACCGCTTATGCTTTGGCGCAGCATGCACCACGCGAGCCCAGGCGACTCTACGAACGTAGTGATGAATTCATGGCCCTGCTGCTTGATGAATACAAAAAATCGAAGCGGCGTTAAGAAATCTCAGAGTGTCTTAGGGAAAGCAAAAGGTCAGCGTGTTTATGAGTACGATCGCGAGTGGTTCCCCGGCAAACTATGACTGCAGCAAATGTCCGGCCTATTGCTGCTCAATTTATGAACGCGTTCAGGTCACTAAACGGGATATCAACCGGCTGGCAAGGCATTTCGGCGTGGATTACGAAACCGCGCTGGTGCGGTATACTCGCGCCCCCAACGGTACCGAACGGGTTCTGCGTCGCAAGGCAGACCCGGTGCTGAGACAATCCTGCACTTTTTTGAATCCAGTAACTCGCCAGTGCAAGATTTACTACGTCCGGCCGGCTGTGTGCCGAGAATTTCCTACCACCGAACGGTGCGCTCACTTCGATCTCCTCGAGTTTGAACGTACGCAGCAGGACGATCCCGATGTTTTGCCTTTGATTCAAATTACCTTTAGGAATGGAAACGGGCGGTAAGGCATGCCTGATGCCGCGCGGAAAAAGGGATGAATTAGATGAATGATCTTCTTTCAAAACTTGTTGGTAAGAAGGTGGACCTCCGCTGTGAGGGCTCTGCGAGTCTCCGAGGTGAGGTTATCAAAGTGGAGGACGGCACGGTTGAGCTAAGAGATTCTGAAGACAAGATCTGCTTCGTGGCGATAGACAAGATCGTGGTGCTCTGGGAGGCGCCCGACGAAGGACACCGGGCGGGCTTTGTATCGTAGTCGGAAACCGCTACCAGTCAGCTAAAGCAGAAAGCAAAACGCCGGCGCTCTAATCGATGCGCCGGCCTTCTGCTTGGGGGAACAATTAGAATCGTTAATCGACCGTCGACTCGACCTGCTCTGACAAGGGCACCCGGCGAAAACCATCTATCCGAGATAGCCAGTAGCTGTTGAAAGATGAATAAACCACGCCATGACGACGCGAGGCATGGTAGAAACCCTGGTCGTCAGCGACAATCCCAATGTGGGCAAGCCCGTTGAAGAAGACCAGTGTGCCAAACTTGAACTTGTCGTCCGGCGCCGCCGGAGCAAAGCGTGCCCAAAGCGTTCGCGCGCTGGTGCGCTCAAAGTCGATTCCTACCGACTGGAAAGTACTCCAAACGAATCCGGAACAATCGAATCTGGAAGGTCCGTTAGCACCCCAAGAGTAGGGAGTCCCGAGCCTCTGATCAATCGCTGAAGACATCAATTGCTGGAATTTGAAACCGGCACTCGCTGTCGTCGCCGTGGCCGCCTGGATTTCCTCAGGGGAGGCCAGCGAAATGATGATGGGGTCATCCGCCGAAATCGGAGTCAGCTCATCTGTTAAACGTGTTTCGCCCGACCTGTCGTTCGCGAGTCTCGATGCCCTGAGCTAGTGAGGAAATAGAGCAGATAAGGGTAAGACAAAGGGCCAGCGCATAGGGGTACAGTTTTATTGAATGCATAGAAGCGGAACTACTTCTCCGAAAAATTTTCTTCTTTTTCTTTCTTAAGTGAGGGGCACTGCTGAAAGCGATTCAAGAATAGCGGCTACTCAGGGGTTGCCACAAGTGGCAATGTGACTGTTTTGTGACGACTCATTTTTGGCCCGCAGGTGCGAACTATAATAAGTCACGAAAAGTTGTTGACGGGGAGTTGTCGCCCGCGTGGTACATGGCGAACGTTCTATCGCCAAACACAACGGTCAATGTGATGGCGATTAAGGCGTGATTAGCTCGTCGATGCGAATTGGCCTCAGCCGGTGGTACTTATCAAATACCCTCACGTTTAACGTGCCGATAGAGATTGATCGCGAATAGCAATGTGAGTGCGAGCACCATTAGGGACAAGCTTTGCTAATTGATAAGAAGAGGTCTGGGTTTCAAGAACTGAAAATGATCAATTCGCCTCGTATTCCGATTCAGGGGACCGATTTTTTTGAATCTACGTAACCTGACCGGAGCCCTGGTAGTTCAAGCCTACAGTGATTATTTTTTGAAGCAGTTGATCGTAGGGAACGCCTGAGTGTGCAGCGGAATCGGCAAAGTCCTCTTCTTGAGCGATTTGGGGGTTAGGATTAGCTTCGAGCAAGTAAAACTGCCCTTCTTCGGTCATACGGTAATCTAGGCGCGCATAACCGCTGAGGAAAAGATAGCGGTAGATTCGCTTCGAGAGACGTTCCAGGGTCTTATGCTGCTCCGGGGTAAGCTCGGCCGCTCTGGTTGCTAATCCCACTCGCTCCTGGTAAGCCGGGTCCCACTTCACTTTGAGCGTCGCAATATTCTCTGAGCCTTCAGGCAGCTTCTCCATGACTAACTCCCAGGGCGCATATGTCTGAATATTCTGGTTGCCAATCAGACCCACGTAAATCTCGCGACCTTTGATGTATTGCTCTGCTATTGCCGCAGTCTTGTTCTGCCGGTGGATGAATTCCACGCGCTGAGTGAGTTTTTCATCATCGTGGACGAGTGAGGCCTGAGCGATTCCGACCGATCCTTCTTCGCTGATCGACTTCACCAGCAGGGGAAACGTCAGACGCTTCGGCCGCCGTACCTTTCGATTAATTTGAAACACCGCAAAGTTTGGCACTTGCAAGCGATGATAAGCCAGAATCATCTTGGTCAGTGCTTTGTCATGGGCAAGGGTCAAACCGCGGGGATTACAGCCGGTGTACGCCTGCTTCATCAGCTCGAGATAGCTGACGACGTGCTGGTCGTAGAGAGGGTAGCCATGGAACTCCTCCAGTAGATTGAAGGCGACGTGGGGCTTGTGCTCCATCAGCGCGTTCCCGATTACATTCAACTGGTTGTAGAGCCCAATCGGATAGACGTCATGGCCCATCTTTTTCAAGGTCGAGATCACGTCATACTCAGTTTTGACCTCGAGTTTCTCTTTGTCGCTCAGACCATCAAGCGAATCCGGCGGCACCAGGTCCTGGTGCACGAGGACAATTATGCGCAGCTTCTTTTTGGGTTCGAAAGTCATACGGCTATGCGATGGTAACCGGAATGAAGGACGTTCATTACCTGGACCGTCAACACAATCATCATTCGCCGGCGAGCTTCGCGTGGCGGAGTCACCAGGCGCAGCTTTAACTCTTTGCAGCGATCGATCATGTTTTGCAAGACATGATCGACGGTGTACTGGTGAACGCCGGTCCCGTCGGCAACGATCTGGCGAACTTCGCGACGAACGCTGCGGAGAAAACTGGCAGCGCTGGGCCGCAACCGATCCTGTGGATCGTCGGAAAAGATCCGCTTTAGGTCCCGGTCGTAAACAGCCGGCCAATCAAAATCATATTTCTCCCGCTTGCGACGATAGTGCTCGCGCAGCGTTATTCTTAAACTCGAAAGCGGTTCTACCTTAGTTCTGGCTCGGTTTCGCGGCTTTGTGCCGGCCAGTTCCTGCATCACGTCCTCGATGTATTCCAGCTTGCGCAGTGCCGGCCATCCTTTGTACCGGCGTCGCCAAAGGGAGCGTGGTGTGAGCCAAACCGCAAACGTTTCAGCAAAATCTTCGGCTGGATGTGCCTGGGCGTACCAGGCGCGCAGGTGCAGAACGTAGTTGCGGCTCTTTGGTTTGGGCTTGTAGAAATCGGGATAACGCTGCGCGAAGGAACCGAAGAGTTCGCGCCATCGACGTTTGAAGTGAAGTCGGAACGCGGTGTCGAGCGCATGACCCGCTTCGTGCCGCAGGATGCGCATGCACTCCTTGTCAGTGCCGCCTTCGACCTCGAGCATTTGCTTGCGCTCCAGCCTCATCAGGCGCGGATGAGCCAGGTAAAACGGAATCGCAATGCCGGGCACGCCGTCTGGTGAGAACCATTCCTCGGACAGCCAGACGTGCGGCTTGAAGCGAATGCCGCGTTCATTAAGCTCGCGGTAAAGACGTTTGATATGCGGCTCGAGGAAGGAATCCTTGATTTTGATGGGCAGATCGGAAATCCGCATGTCGAGCAAACGCTCGTCAGTCAGACGGTCCCACTCAAACTGAAACTTGTAGCTCAAGTTGCGCCAGCCTCCATCTCCCCGTTTTGGGAGCCATTAGCGGGCGCTCGGTCTGATGACGTGATGGTGTGCGCGAGGCAGAAATACGGAATAACCGGCATTCTAAGCGGTAAAACGGCCAATCGAAATCAGGATAACGGAGCGAGGCCCATTGTAGCGGCGTTCCCTAGGTTGTGCTAGCAGGCACTGCGAGCACTCCTTTAGTAGTTTACCTGCGCTTGACCAGTCGAGCTCTTCACTGGGAGCGCAGGCGGGCGGAGCCCCGGTCGGGCGGCCCGGCTGGGGTGCTTGACCCGCCTGCAGTGAGCATTAGCGAACGTCTGAAGTCGAGCACTTTGCGAGATCCCCGCACCTTGCGATGCTTGAAGCGGGCGGAACTCTCGCGGTCCCAGCGGAGAGCTCGCGTGGTCAAGCGAAAGTCACTACTAAAGGGTGCACAAAATGTTGATCACTGCGCTCTAACGGCCCGGGATGACGCCTGTCTTGAGATAAGACGAGGGACAATACTTTTCTATGACACACTCGGCGCAGAGCGGAGTCCGAGCCTTGCAGGTCTTCCGGCCATGGGCGATGAGCAGATGCGAAAAAATCACCCAATCCTTCCTGTCCACGATCTCTACCAGATCGTTTTCGATTTTTTCCGGATGTTTTTGTTTAGTCAGGGCGAGCCGTCTCGAGAGCCGAGTCACGTGAGTATCAACTACGATTCCGGATGTCACGCCAAACGCATTGCCCAGAACCACGTTCGCCGTCTTGCGAGCAACACCCGGCAAATCGAGCAGTTCTTCAATTGTCTCAGGCACTCGTCCGGCGTATTGCTCAGTTAGCATCTTCGCCGTGCCCTGAATCGACTTAGTCTTGTTGCGAAAGAATCCTGTTGTGCGGATGTCACTCTGCAACTCGCTCGCAGGTACCTTAAGATAGTCCTGCGGCTTTCGGTACTTTCGAAAAAGATCTGCGGTTACGATGTTTACGCGCTCATCTGTGCACTGAGCGGAGAGGATAGTGGCGATCAGCAATTCAAATGCGTTTGAGTGATTCAGACTGCACTTCGCATCAGGATAAGCGCGTTTAAGAAGTTGAATGATTTTCTTCACGCGGGTTTTTAGGCCCTCAAGCTCCATCTTAGAGGTGTTGCTGCTCTTGCTGGTGAGTTTCGTGGTCATCTTAGAAAGTGAGAACCGTACGTTGGGGGCGCCCAGGGAGGGACGCCCTACAGGTATGACCTCGAAATTTGTAACGCATCATCCTGTTCTCTTCAGCTTACCCGTTCGCTTGGCCCAAGTCTCAATCCTCCCGAAGACCCAAAGACCGAGGGGCATCAGTACGGCGCCCATCAGGGCCAGTATGATCAATTCCCTCATCACTGAAGAGAGCGGCGCCCCCATCAGGTTGCCGGGTACCGACGCGGGGTTTCCGATGCCCACTAGTTTCCGACAAGCCGACAAAGTATACGTTGCCGGCGACAACGCCGACAGCGGCTGCAACCATCCGGGCAAAACGTCTACCGGATAATAGACTCCTGAGACCAGCAACAATGAACCCTGGAAAATATGCGTCGCCTCAGCACCTCGCTCCGGACTCATTACCGGCAACGCCGCTGCGATCAACCCGAGTCCCACGAAGGCAATGGTGCTGACGACGAGCACAACCACCACTCCCGGCAGATTTGCGCCGCGCAGATTCAGATTGGTAAATAGCAATAAGCCGATTAGCACGATCACGGTCTGCACGATGCTATTGAGCAACGAAAACAAACTAACGCCGGTGAGGTGGATCAAGCGCGAAACCGGCGCCATGAAAGTATACTCAAGAGTGCCCTCCCATCGTTCGTAGGCTATCGACATTGCTATTTCGTTGTAGAGAGACGACATGAAATTCCACATCAGTGCCCCCACCACAAGAGTGAGCGTCAGTTGATAGTCCTGGGCTGCCACGCCGATGAGTGCTACTGTCGCTGACGTCACCAGCGCGTAGAAGTTGAATACGATGACCCAGGATATGTACCGCCGGGTCAGATGATAACCTCTGAACATGAAGGCCCATGTTTGGCGAATTGTCGTTTCCATTACACACCTTCCAAAACCGCCTCCTCCTCTAGTGGCTCTTCGTCCTTCGAAAGCCCTTCGCCGGTTAACTTAATGAATGCATCATCCAGCGTCGCGGTTGCGGCCTGCTGTTTCAATGCCTCAGCCGTACCCTCGGCCACGATTTTGCCGTAAGCCAAAAACCCGATGCGGGCACAAAGTCGTTCGGCTTCCGCCATATCGTGTGTGGTGAGCAGGATCGTTGTTCCGCTCCGTTGCCGCAGTGCCTCAAGAAACGTCTGCACGTCACGACGACTCTTCGGATCGAGTCCCGTCGTGGGCTCGTCAAGGAGCAATAGCGGAGGGTCTATGACCAGTGCTCTGGCTATGCTGATCTTCTGCTGCATGCCCCGGCTCATCTCCTCGAGTGGTGTTGAGAACTTCGTTTTCTCCATTCCCAACTGCTCTAGAATGTCCATTGCGCGGCGCTCAGCCTCGCCTGGCTTCAGGCCGTACAGCAAGGCTGTGTAGAGCAGGTTCTCCCGCGCTGAGAGCTTCTTGTAGAAGGCCGCGTCAACGCTTACGCGTCCAATGATCCGGCGCACCATCTCCTGATCCTTCGGAAGCGAGAGGCCCATGAGACGCACCTCTCCTCCATCGGCGGTAAGCAGAGTCGAGAGAATTCGGATTAAGCTCGATTTGCCTGAGCCGTTAGGCCCGAGCAAACCGTAGGTTTCACCTTTACCGACTTCGAATGACACGTCTTCCAGAGCCCATAGCCGAGATTTCTTGAAGAAACCCTCGCGCTTTCGAAAGCTTTTCTTCAAATTGCAAACCTGGATGGCTGGGAATTCCATGAGTCACCTCAAAAAGTGGATCGCCAAACGACGCCACGGGAAGAACAAAGTTGATGAAAGGGAAAAGAAGGTAGGCCTGAGTAGCGCGACAGAGTCCGGTCCGCAAGGGCTGCGAACATTGACGCACCACCGCTTGCCTGTTGACGACAACGGTGCGTGCGGGACCTTTACCCTTACTCAGAACTTAATGATGGGATCGCATGTTAATCACCTAGGCCGCCAGACTATCGAAACCTTTTGGATTTTGCAAGGTGAGGTTGCGGTTGGATATTGGATCCACTATTAGCACGCGACCCACGGTAATTTGCAGTCAGGAAGGCGGACCCTGTCCCCGCCTCCAGGTTGAGAGCTATTCAGCGATAAGAGCGGGGACAGGGTCCGCCTTCCTGACTGCAAATTAGCAAGGCTTGAGCCTATTAGCGGCGCCCTTGCGCAATTTTCACCGCCTCGGGCAGACTACGCAGACGCAGCATGGATATGACACCTAGCAACGGTCCGGGCGCCAGGATAACAAACGCGTAGCGCCAGCCGACCAGGTTGACGAAGTGAGGAATGAGCTCGATTGAGATGCTAGTCAAAAGAAACCCAATGCATGTTTGAATCGTCAACGAAGTGCCCATATATTGCGGATTCCCCAGCTCAGTAACGCAGGTTGAAAACTGCGCGGAATCGGCCACGACAGTCGCTCCCCATATTGCCGCTACTAATAAGAGCAGTAGGGGGTTCGCTTCAAACAGAAATCCGATCAGCAAACAACAGCTGCCGCTGATCGCCATGGCCCAGGAAGTTACCAGCGTGCGACCAACCCGATCCGCAATCAGACCCGCCACCACGCACCCGACGGCGCCGCCACCGATCACGAGAAACGAAGCAACTTCCGCGAGATGTCCCGGGCTTCCCTGGACTGCCAAACTCGCGCGAATCATTACCGGCGCCCAGGCCCACATTGCGTAGAGTTCCCACATGTGACCGAAGTAACCGAAGTTTGCCAGACGCACACCACGATTGCCGAAGACCTTGACCACCTGTTTCCAATCGAAGCGGGCCGCTGGCAACGTAAACGGTCCCTCGGACACGAACAACAGCACGATAAGAGCACCCACCCCAGCGAGCAGCGAGCTAAGAAGAATATTGTGGCGCCAGTTCTGACTGCCCAAACCGTTAATCAGATAAGGCGCGGCCTTCCCAAGTGTAAGCGCTCCCACGAGCACTCACAGCGCTGTTCCGCGAGAACTGCGAAACCACGAGGCCATGATTTTCATACCCGGAGGGTAGACCCCCGCCAGAAATATTCCCGTGAGGAAGCGCATGGTGATACCCAACTCGGCGCCCTGGGCGTAATAACCGAAAGTAGCGTTCGTCATCGCCCCGGCAAAGGCACACACAGCGATCAGATAACGGCCTCTGAGAAGATCAGGCAGGTTGAAAAATGCGCTCAGCAGCGTGCCGCAGACAAAGCCGAGTTGGACGGCAATCGTCAACCAGTTAGCATTCGAAGCAGAGAGATTCCATTCCCAGCGCAACGTCGGCACGACTGCCGAGCCGCTGAACCACAGCGACATTGCAAGGAGTTCCGCGATTGAGAGCAAGGCGAGGATCCGCCATCGTTGCAGTGGGGCAGCGTCGGTCGCATCGGCGGGGGCGCTCATAATGAGCGCAGAGGATACTACAAAAGAAGAACGGCAGGCTTTCGGAAACGGTCGGATCCAATGTAATTGGAATCGGCCTCGCAACTCAGAGTCGATCACTCGGGATCAGTAGACTCAAAGGTCAGGAAGAGTGGTTTGCCCCACTTGACTTTCGGAACAGCCACGCGGGGCTAAACCATCCGTCCCAACCTGCAAATTGATTGAGTGCACTAACCGAATTGGCAATTAAGCCACAGCTTCTTCCAAATGGTCGATGTCCGGCAGCGCAAATGTCGTCTTTCGTTTCCGCTTATTCTCGTACATGGCTTGGTCGGCGCGGGCCATCAGTTGTTCAACTGTTTCGGCCTCGTCAGGATTCATAATTGCCAGTCCAATGCTAATTGAGAGTTTGTACGGCGCCGAATTGGCCGCATTGAAGGAAGCAAACTTGCGGTTCAAACGGGCGAGGGCGCTTTCGACGCCACCGTCGGGTTCCACGGCCGCGAAGACGGTAAATTCATCGCCGCCCAAACGACCAAGCACATCGGAGGCGCGGAACGTTTCGGTTAAGAGTTCGGCGGTCTTGGTCAGGGCACGATCGCCTTCCATGTGACCGAACGAGTCGTTAATCTGCTTCAAGCCATCGAGATCCGCATAGACCACCATGAGATTCTTTTTAGTTCGCTGGATTGAAATGAGATGTTGTTCAGAGAAGGCCAGAAAGCCGCGGCGATTGTAGAGTCCGGTCAACTCATCTACGACGGAAAGAGCTTGAATCGCTGCCTCGGCACGCTTTCTTTCCGTGATGTCTTCAATCTGAAAGATGAAGTGCAGTGGTTCGCCTTGCGCGTCGCGCACCAGGGATGCGCTCGTCAACGCCCACACCTCGTGGCCATGTTTATGGACGTATCTCTTCTCAAGCTGACAAGTGAGAATCTCTCCCGCCAGCATCCGGTAGATGTGGGCCAGGTCAGCGCCCAAGTCGTCTCGGTGCGTCAGTTCCTGAAAGTCACACCTGAGAAACTCTTCTTCACGAAAGCCCAGGATCTCGCACAGAGACCGGTTCACCCTCAACCAGGAACCTTCGGGTGAAACCAGAGCCATTCCGATCGCGGCATAGTCGAAGGCCGTACGAAAGTGTTCCTCACTCTCCTGCAACGCCTTGCTGATTCGTTTCTGTTCGGCGATGAAGCGATTGAGCTCTTCGACGTGGATTTTCGCCTGCTCGGCCTGGGCGGCGGAGGTTTCAATATTTCGCAAGTAGGTGCGGTAGGTCAGATAAATAATGGCGATAATGGGTGCGGTAGCCAGGAGAGCGTAGAAGCCCGTCTGCTCAATCACGCGGGCAACGAATCCTGCCGCCGACGCTCCGGCAAAGTAGGTAATGGAGGTCCAAAGGAAATTGGTGCGCCAGGTGAACCATAATGGCTGGTTAAGCTTCAGGGCGGCGCTCACGGCAACCAGGCCTGAGTTCAAGCCATACTGCGACAAGGCCATCACAGACAGCGCCATCACCAGATTATGTAACTGTCCTTCTGGTAAGCTGGTGAGAGATCCGAACGCAACACTCACGACTGTTGCCGTGATCGCTGTCGAGCAGGCCATGACCCCTGCATTGAAGAGGCCCACCAGTGGCCGCTTGCTGAAACGGATTGTAGAAGTGAACGCTTCCATCGAAGCCAGTAATATTGCTGCCTCGCCGCCAAACATCAGCATGGTCAGGAAAATAAAGGTATCAGAGACGGAGATGTGCCCTTGGGCGCGGGGAATCTGAACTGTGATTCGAGAGCCAATAACAATCGTCACCAGCACCAGAAAAGGATACCTGAGGTCCAGTTGTTGTACTGGCATCCTGTAGACACACAAGACCGTAACTACCGCCCCAATTAGAGCGATCGTTCTCATAAACCAATTCCTGACGATTTGGCGGTTCATGTGTGCAGTGTTTTCCAGGGTTGTCTCTCCATCGAGGCGCGATCGCCCACCTATCCGAGCGTACCAAAAGCAAATGGTATTCCCGAGCCTATCTTGCGTACCCTCGCCGAGATTGGGTGAGTATCTATCGCTTTTGGCGGTTTTCGGCCCTTTCACTCGCGCGCATGCGGTGACACCTTCAGTCAATCTGAGAAATGGTCCTTATCAATTTGACGTAAACTCCGCCGCTGGACCCACCCAGCAAACGAGCTAGGCGTTGCCGATTTTCGATTCCAAAATGCGAATTTGCGAGCTTTAGATCCTCGTGCTTTGTACTCTGATGAGAATTTGGCGACCAAATTCCGAAGTTGTTGACTCTTCGATCGTCTGCCAATCGGCAATTGGCAATTGGCGATCAAAAATGTTCCGAGCGACTAGGCTGAGTGCGACCCTTGGATTTCAGTCCATCCCGGGCCTATCTGTTCGTGATATTCTGAAGCCAAACTCTTAACTGGCCGCGCGCTATACCTACACCGGGATCATGCCGCTGTAGTTGGGCGCTCAATTCGGCTTTCACGGTTTTTCAGGTTATGGCTGATTTTTTTGCATCGCTGAGAAGAACGTCCGCCTATGGCGACGAACAACCGATCCGTGAGGAAATCTTTAGCGTCGAACGCCTCGAGCAATACGCGCAGACTCTGGCCGCCGAACATAAAACCGTCAGGAAGAAGGGGCGTGCCTACCTACTGCCTCGGCTCGAGGACAACGGCCGGAAACTCGTTGCTGCATATCGCACTCTGGTGGAATCGCTACGCGGCGGCCGTTCGATCTCTCCTGCGGCGGAATGGCTGGTTGATAACTTTCACATTATCGAAGAGCAGCTCCGCGAGATCCGCGAAGATCTGCCGAAGCGTTATTACTACGAACTACCCAAGCTCGCTGATGGAGAGCTCAAAGATTACCCGCGAATCTACGCGGTGGCGATCGCTCTGATTGCTCACACCGACAGCCGCCTGGAGACCAATACGCTGCGCAGGTTCATTGCCGCATATCAAACGGTCTCACCGCTCACGATCGGTGAACTGTGGGCAGTGGCTATCAGCCTTCGTTTGGCGCTTGTGGAAAATTTGCGAAGGCTGGCCACCAGGATTGTTGGCGCCCGTGAAGAGCGTGAGCAAGCCGATCAATTGGCTGACAAACTACTGGAACTCGCCGCCCGCCAGCCTCCCGCACTGGTGCCCCTGATTACCGAGCGGCTGGGAAAACGCGACCACCTACCCAGATCATTTGTGGTGCAACTGACGCAGCGCCTGCGTGAACAGGATCCTGCCTTGATGCCGGTGACTGACTGGATGGAAAAGCATCTCGCGCGCCAAGGGACCAGCATCGAACAAGTTATTCACAGCGAGCATCAACGGCAGGCTGCGACCCAGGTTACGATCGGCAACGTCATCACGAGTATGCGTCTCCTTTCAACGCTCGACTGGCGTGATTTCTTTGAGAGTGTGAGTTTGATCGATCCGCTGCTGGGGAAAGATCCGGCAGGTGCATATTTGAAGATGGAGTTTACCTCCAGAGATCGCTACCGCCATGTAGTGGAACGGATAAGCAAGCGAACCTCGTTCACGGAGCTGGAGATTGGCGAAGCGGCAGTCGAGATTGCAGCTAAGGCGTCCAACGGAGCCAAAAACAGTGGTCCGCCAGCTCATGTCGGCTACTACTTGGTTGATGACGGCTTGGTACAGCTGGAAGCGGCTTTTGGGTATCGACCACGACTAACGGAGAGCGTCCGTCGATGGTGTCTGCGCCACCCGACGCTCGCTTATGTGGGCACGTTGACTTCGTTGACGGTCCTGATCATCGCAGTCCTGGTCTTCTCGATGTATTTAGCCGGCGGGGGCTGGGTTTTATTGGCGGCCACCTCGCTGCTGGCCCTGATTCCTGCCAGCGATTTCGCCCTTAGCATCCTGAACTGGGACGTAACCCATCTCCTTGAGCCTCGCCTGTTATCCCGGATGAACACTTCCGCAGGTATTGGAGAAGACGCGTGTACAATGGTTGTGATCCCCACGCTTTTCTCCAGAGAAGCGGGCGTGCGCGAACTACTCGAAAGACTGGAGGTCCATTTCCTGGCCAACCAGGACGAGCATATTTATTTCGCCCTGCTCGGAGACTTTGTAGACGCTGATGCGGAAGAGCTGCCCGAAGACGGCATCCTTCTTGATGTGGCCCTGAGTGGCATTGCTGACTTGAACCAGCGTTACAACCACGACCCTCAACGGTTTCATCTGTTTCACCGGCGCCGTCAATGGGATCCGGCTGAAGGAAAATGGATGGGTTGGGAGCGGAAGCGGGGCAAGCTTCACGAATTCAACCGCATCCTCCGGGGCGCCCCCGGTACCAGTTTTATGGTCCAAACGGCGGAGCAGGCACTGCTCTCGCAGGTGCGCTTCGTCATCACGCTAGATTCCGATACCGTTTTACCCCGGGAAGTTGGGCGCAAACTCGTGGGTACCGCCATCCATCCGCTCAACCGACCAAGCATTGACCCGGATACCAATCGTGTCACTTCCGGTTATGGCATTCTGCAGCCTCGCGTTAGCATTTCACTCGAGAGCGCTTCCCGCTCAAGATTTGCGCGCGTTTTTTCCGGGAACACCGGAATCGATCCCTACACGACCGCTGTCTCAGATGTCTATCAAGATCTCTTTGGCGAGGGCAATTACACCGGCAAAGGACTCTACGAAGTGGACGCGTTTGAATCCGCCCTGGACGGACGCGTGCCGGAGAACTCGCTGCTCAGTCACGATCTTTTTGAGTCGCTCTATGCGCGCGCAGCTCTGGTTACCGACATCGAGCTCCTGGACGACTATCCCGCGCACTACGATTCTTATGCTCACCGTCAACATCGCTGGACGCGAGGCGATTGGCAGATTATTCGCTGGCTCTTTCCCTTCGTGCCTGACGCCCAGGGACACAAAGTGCGAAATATCTTGCCACTGATCTCGCGCTGGAAGATTCTCGACAATTTACGACGAAGCCTGGTTGCGCCTTCTCTGTTCATCTGGCTGGGGGTTGCATGGACATTATTTCCGGGCTCGACTCTGATTTGGACTCTGTTCGTGGTCCTGGCGGTTGCCTTTCCCGTTTATCTTCACGTCACAACCAGTCTCTTGATACATCCGCGTGGCATCCCCTGGACCAGTCATTTCTGGAGTGTCTGGGGCGACATCAGAACCAACACCGCGCAGGCGGCCTTGTCGATCATACTTCTCCCGCACCAGGCTTATCTGATGCTGGATGCAATCGTCCGCACACTGTATCGAAAACTGGTTTCGCGGCGGAAGTTGCTTGAATGGGTAACCGCTGCGCAAGCGGAACGTTCGGCGCGTCACGATCTGCCATCGTTTTTATGGTTCATGCTGCCTGCTGAGTTGCTCGCTCTGGCAGCCGCTGCCCTCACCGCCTTACTGCGGCCTTCGTCGCTGAGTGTGGCAGCTCCCTTCCTGGTCGTCTGGGCGATCTCACCCTATGTCGCCTATTGGGTTAGCCAACGCACTGCGCCCGCCCGCAGAGAACTGGCAGGTGAGGATTCCCGCTTCGCCCGTTTGGTGGCCCGCCGCATCTGGCGCTTCTTCGAAACTTTTGTGGGAGTTGAAGACAACTGGCTACCGCCGGACAACTTCCAGGAAGACCCCAAACCCGTAATCGCTCACCGCACCTCACCGACTAACATCGGGATGTTGATGCTTTCGACCCTGTCCGCTCATGACTTCGGCTATATCAGTACCCTGGAATTCGTCGAGAGACAGGAGCTGACTTTCGCAACACTTACGAGATTGGGAAAGCTTCGTGGTCATTGTTTCAATTGGTACGACACCAGAACTCTTGAACCGCTGGTGCCGCAGTACATCTCGACCGTCGATAGCGGCAATCTGGCCGGTCATCTAATCGCCCTTAAGCAAGCCTTCATTGAGATGCCCGAGGTCAGGCTTCTCGACCAACGCGTTATCGACGGTCTCAAGGATACGATCCTTGCCATTAGCGAAGAAACGGGGAGGCTGGGGACCGTCCGGCAACGAACTGAGGTGGTTACAGTCAGGCACTTACGTGGCGAAATTGAAGCATGCAAGGAGCTACTCACGTCAAATTCGAACAGATCACCGTGGGCGTGGCTCCTCCTTTTCGACTCGCTCGAAAAGCACGGCGCGGAAATTACCGACATTGTGGATGCACTATCAATTGAGCACGGCCTTGAGAGCTTTCAGGACTTGCAGTGGTGGGTGGGAGCATTGCGGCAGCAGGTGCGGTCATACCGACGTGATGTCATGACGCTTACGCCCTGGGGGCAGTTATCGCTATCTCCGATCGAGGCCACCATCGAAAGCCTCGAAGAGGAAACAAAGGCTCAGTGGCGAGAGGTCGCCGGCCTCCTCCATGCCGTGCCAACGCCGTTGGAAATACCTGAATTGGCTGATGAGGCGCTAATCAAACTTGCTGCTTTACAAGCGAGGCTCGCTGAGTCGTCGGCGGGAGGTCATGAAACGCAAAGCGCAAGTAGCGCGATCTCACGTCTAGCAACAGCCATCGAAAATGCATCAGGCGCCGCCAACGACCTGCTGTCACGACTCAGCCGTCTGGCCCATAAGTGTGAACAGATTGTCGAAGAGATGGACTTTCGCTTTCTCCTTGATCCGGAGCGCAAGGTCTTTACCATCGGCTACAACGTTGGCGAGCTTCGCCCCGACGACTCTTTTTACGACCTGGCGGCTTCTGAGGCCCGTCTGGCAAGCTTTGTAGCAATCGCAAAAGACGACGTCCCACAGGAACACTGGTTTCGCATGGGCCGCCCAGTCACCTCCGTAAATGGTGGTCGCGCCCTGATCTCATGGACCGGCACGATGTTCGAATATCTGATGCCTCTCTTAGTGATGCGCAATTACGAGGGTACGCTACTGAACGAAACCTATCGGTCAGTAGTGGCAAGACAAATCGAGTACGGTCGGGAACGCGGCGTGCCTTGGGGTGTATCTGAATCAGCCTACAACGTGCGCGACCTGCAACTGAATTACCAGTACGGACCATTTGGCGTGCCGGGTCTGGGTCTGAAACGAGGACTGATCGAGGATCTGGTTATCGCTCCCTATGCCACCATGCTGGCGGCGATGATCAGGCCCGCCGAGGCGATACAGAATTTGCGCGCGCTGGAAAGGCATGGAGCGCTAGGCAGGTTTGGGTTTTACGAGTCAATCGACTACACGAAGGAGCGCCTACCCCAGGATCAAAGACGCGTGATCATTCGTGCGTTCATGACTCACCACCAGGGCATGAGTCTTGTTGCGCTCATTAATGCGCTTCACAACGGTCGCATGGAAAACCGCTTTCATGCCGATCCACTGGTGCGAGCTACCGAACTGCTGTTGCAGGAGCGAATCCCGGTGGGCGTGCCCGCGGCGCATCCTCGGGCCGAAGAAGTGCTGACGGGTCGCGTCGCGCAATCGTTGCCCGGCATGGTCACCCGCGTTTACAACACCCCCGATCTGGAAACACCCCGCACGCAGCTTCTTTCGAATGGCACTTACAACCTGATGATCACCACTGCCGGGGCCGGATATTCCGCCTGTGGCCCAAACGCTGTAACTCGCTGGCGTGAAGACGTGACCAGAGATAACTGGGGCACCTTTATTTACCTCCGGGACGTGCGTAGCGCCACGGTGTGGTCGGCGGGTCATCAGCCGGTTCAACGCCGGCCGCAATCGTACGAAGTCGCGTTCTCCGAGGACAAAGCAGACTTCTGGCGGAGTGATGCCGGTGTCGTCACCCACCTCGAAGTCGTAATTTCAGCCGAGGACAATGCCGAGGTAAGGAGAGTTTCAATTACCAACAATTCCGTGCGGGCGCGGGAAATTGAGCTCACTAGCTACGCCGAGATCGTCCTGGCTCCGCCTCAAGCCGACGCGGCACATCCCGCGTTCAGCAATCTCTTTATCGAAACTGAATTCTTCGCAACTGAGAACGCGCTTCTGGCCCATCGCCGGCGACGCTCATCTGAGGACAAACAAATCTGGGCCGTGCACGCCGTGGTTGCCGAAGGTGACACCCTCGGAGCCGTGCAGTATGAAACGGACCGCGGTCGTTTTCTGGGACGCGGCCACACTCCCGCCGATCCGGTGGCAGTGATGGAAGAGCGTCCGTTGTCCAACACAGTCGGAGCGGTGCTTGATCCGGTCTTCAGTTTACGGCGTCGCGTTCGCATCGCCCCCAACGAAACTGCTCGGGTAACGTTCAGTACCGCAATCGCCAACACCCGCGAAGAAGCGATTACGCTGGCCGACAAATATCACGATCCCAGTATCTTCGAGCGCGAATCACGACTGGCATGGACTAAGGCCCAAGTGGAGATGAGTCACCTGAGCCTCGATGCTGAAGAGGCGCACCTGTTCCAGCGCCTGGCCGCACGCATCATCTACTCTGATCCCTCGCTGCGGCCGCGGCCGCATGTGCTGGGTCTCAACACAAAAGCGCAGTCTAGTCTCTGGCCCTACGCCATCAGCGGTGACCTGCCGATTCTGCTGGTGCGCATCAACCGGCTCGAAGATCTGCCGATGGTGCGCAAGATTCTGCGCGGGCACGAATACCTGCATTACAAAGGTCTGAAGATCGATTGCGTGATTCTCAACGACCATCCGGCGGGCTACATTCAAGAGCTGCAGAAGGAGCTGGAAGCGCAGGTGCGGACGAGTGGACTGCAAGGTTTGCAAGACAAACCTGGCGGAATCTTTCTGAGACGCGCGGACATCATGCCTGAAGCTGATCGCATCCTGCTTCACGCCGTGGCGAGAGTGGTTATCGTTACCGAGCGTGGGCCATTTGAAGATCAACTCGAGCGTCTTGCCATTGAAGAACCATTGCCGGCCCCCTTCGTTCCCCGCCTGGCCTCCCAGACCTATCCCGAGCCAACTGTAGCCTTGCCTGAATTGACTTTCTTTAACGGCCTGGGTGGTTTCAATCATGGGGGACGTGAGTATGTGATAGTGCTCGGCGAAGATCAGTGGACGCCGGCACCCTGGGCCAACATCATTGCCAATCAGAGTGCGTTTGGATTTCAGGTTGCTGAGACTGGGGCCGGCTACACGTGGTCGGTAAACAGCCGTGAGAATCGGCTGACCCCGTGGTCCAACGATGCGGTAAGCGATCCTCCAGGGGAGATCATCTACTTGCGGGATGAAGACACGGGCTCGGTTTGGTCCACGACTCCGGCTCCGATCCGCGAAGCGGAGCCCTACACGATCCGACACGGCCAGGGCTATTCAGTCTTCGAACACTCCAGTCACGGCATCTCGCAAGAGCTGCTCCTGTTTGTGCCCCTCGAGGGTTCGGTGAAGATATCGCTGCTGCGCTTGCGCAATCGTACGGAGCGAAAAAGGCGGCTCACCATTACGCTTTTTAACGAACTGGTGTTGGGCACGCAGCGTAGTACTTCCGCCCCGTACATCATCACCGAAATCGACAAGCAAACCGGTACCGTCTTCGCTCGTAATCCTTTCAACAATGAGTTTGCCCATCGCGTCGCGTTTGTGAATACGAGCGAAAAGGTCTCCAGCGCTACCTGCGACCGCAAAGAGTTTCTCGGCCGAAACGGTACCCCCTCGATGCCTGCGGCCCTGCGCCGTGTGGGCCTCGCGGGCCGCGATGGTGCGGGATTAGATCCCTGCGCGGCGATCCAGGTCACGGTCGAACTTGCACCCCGAGAGGCTCGCGAGATTGTCTTCCTGCTTGGTGAAGGCGACTCGAGACAAGAAGCCCAGGAGCTCATCTTGAGGTTCACCCCTCCCTCGGCCATAAACGCGGCATTCGAGGGCGTGCTCTCTTACTGGGATGAAATGCTGGGCACAGTGGAAATAAAGACTCCCGATCTGGCGATGGATACGATGCTAAATCGCTGGTTGCTATATCAAACAGTGGCCTGCCGAGTCTGGGCGCGCTCCGCGTTTTATCAGTCTGGAG
>Ga0136617_10001011_pt1 | contig 24686 bp, 22 predicted proteins | sample AntDrymUQ3222106_2_FD_129672 | JGI IMG/M metagenome (GOLD analysis project Ga0136617, IMG submission 129672) | Polar desert sand microbial communities from Dry Valleys, Antarctica - metaG UQ322 (21.06) | ecosystem: Environmental > Terrestrial > Soil > Desert | place: Antarctica: Dry Valley...
AAGCAAAGCCAAACTTCTTTACAGGTCCATCCTCATCAATCAGGTATACGACTCGACAGGCATTCAGGGACCAGAATCCGAAGTGGCGCGTTAGTATCGCCACCACCGCACCCACCTCGATTGCCGTTTCGGGTGGGACCATTCTCACCCAACCAAGGTCAAACTGCTTCCAGTTTCGCAGCGCCGCGATTGCTCGTTCGTAAGCATCCTTTCCCGTACCTAGCTTGATGCGATTGCGATCGACAGTGTAACCCGTCGGGAGTTCGTGTGCGGTAGCGCCAACTTCGTGGTAAGAGAAAGGCAGCTCGTGCTGAGAAGAAATAAATCGTCGAATTGCTTCTGGGGAGGATTGGAAAGGTAAGAACATTAGTTGGCCGATAGCCTTGGTGCAATAAGAGGCTCCAACTTAAGGGTTGCTGATGACGATCTTCAGGCACAGAACCGAGTAGCCTTGCTCGTCTGCGACAAGCAGATAACGAGATGAAACTTGCCAATTGCGAAAATAAGGGTTTTTTGGACAAGTTTCTAAGAAGCGGTAGCGACCGAGTTAAGACTCGTAAGAGTGACATAAGAGAAATGATTCACCTAGCGCCGGAGGCGCGGCAGAAGGTAGCCAGGGGCAAGCGCTTTGCGCGCCGCCCCTGGTTACGTCAATTAACACAACCCGCCCTGAAAGGGCGTAAATATCCTCGCAAAACTGAATACTGGGAGATGATGAAATTCAGCGCGATTGAGCACCTCGAGCGCCACGTTTGGTGATGATTGCGGCGCCCTTTCAGGGGCGCCGTGGTGTTTGTAGGACGTGATCCAGGGGCTGCGCGCTAAGCCGCTTGCCCCTGGCTACCTTCTGCCGCGCCTCCGGAGCTGGTTGAATTGACCCGGTCGAACCGCTCACCGCTTCTACAAATCATATGCAAACTCTCTGCAGAACATGCAGCGGACTTTCACAACACCCTAGTCCTTTATCTTTTTGGCTCCCGCTGAAGCAACGCGGGCACGCGGATGATGTTTATCGTATGAAGAACGCAGATGACGATCGGTGATGTGTGTGTAGATTTGGGTCGTGGAGATATCGCTGTGACCCAGCAACGCCTGAACCGAACGGGAGTCGGCGCCATTCTGTAGCAGGTGCGTGGCAAAGCTGTGGCGCAATGTGTGGGGCGAGATGTCCCTCACTCCCGCTTTGGCTGCGTAACGCTTAATCATGGACCAGACAAATTGCCTCGTCAGTGGTTTACCGCGATTCACAAACATGTACGCTGACGTCGCTTTCCCGTAGGTTGCTTTATCGCCACTGTACTGCTGCAGCCAGTGAACCGCACTTTTGCCGATTGGAACGCAGCGCTCTTTGCTTCCTTTGCCGTGGCAAACTACCAGCCCCGAGAGAATATCCACCTCCGCCTGTTTTAATGAGACCAGTTCGGACACGCGCAGTCCGGCTCCATACATTACTTCCAACAGCGCTCGGTCCCGAATGCCCTCCTCTGTCGAAGTATCGGGCGCGGCAAACAACTGGTCGATTTCGTCTTCAGTTAGAAATTGAGGCAGATAAGCAAAGCGCTGCGGCGTGTCGAGATCTTCGGTCGGGTGGTTTTTAGTGTGGCCGTCGAGCATGAGAAAGCGAAAAAACCCGCGCGCCGCGCTGACGGCCCTGGCCACGGAAGATGGCGAGAGGCCTTCTCGGGAAAGTCCCGCGATCCACTGCCTCAAGTCCTGTCGGGTTAACTCCTGGACTGGCTTAGCTGTTCGGGTGGTCCATTTCTCCAAACGCGCAAGATCCCTCGCGTAACTCTCGAGTGTGTTACGAGCCAGGCCCTTCTCAACCTGGATATAGGTCAGAAATTCTTTGACTAGATCGCGCTGTGAAGTTGTCTTTTTCAAGTCGCTATTCTGAGGCGAAGCCTAAGACCACCGATGTTGATTTGAGACCGGAAGTTCAGAGTTCAACCTTTAGGTTGTGGCCTGGCGCTACGGACAAGCTAAAGCTCGAACTCTAAACTGCTTGAACTCTAAACTGATTATAAACGCAAAAAGTTGTATGGCTTAGTTATTCGTAACGCAGGCACTCGATGGGGTCGAGGCGCGAGGCTTTGCGGGCGGGCCAGACACCAAAGATCAGACCAACGCCGATTGAGACGCTGAGACCCGTGATCACCGCCCAACTGGGAATTGATGCGGGCAGGCTGGGAACAAGCAACATAACGATCTTGCTTATGCCGACAGCCAAAACGACACCCAGAATCCCACCCAGAAACGTGAGGGTCATCGCTTCAAAAAGAAATTGACGCACGATGTCTTTCCGGCGCGCGCCTAACGCTTTACGCACTCCAATTTCCTTCGTCCGCTCCGTGACGCTGACCAACATGATATTCATCACACCAATTCCGCCCACCAGGAGCCCCAGGCTGGAGATCGCAATCGCGATCAGGCCTACCATGGCCGTGATGCTGTCAAACTGTTCGATGAACTTGTCTGCCGTTTTGATGTCAAAATTATTTGGGTCGCCGAACCTCACGTTGCGTCGTCGCCGCAAAATTTCCTCGGCCTGCGTCAACGCCTCGGTCACTAGCCCTGAACGGCCGCGGATAACTAAGAGTAAATAACCTTTAGCCGGTGCAACCTTCTGCGCTGTGCGGAGAGGAATGAAGACGGCATTGTCTTCTTCGTTCTCGCCGAAGAAACCGGCCTTTCGTTTTTCCAATACCCCGACAATCTCGAAGTTATAACCGCCCATACGGACCTTCGTTCCGGAAATCTGATTCTGGCCTGGGAAGAGCGCATCCGCGGCGTTGACCCCAATCACAATTACGTTGGCGCGCTGCTGATCGTCCAGATCAGTTATGAACCGGCCTTCCTTGAGAACGATGTTGGTGATGTCTGCATAGTTTGACGAAACGCCTTGCGTGTTTCCCCAGCGGTAATTGTGTCCCTGGTAAGTGATGTTGTCGTCAAAAGGTCCGCCGCTGTAGCCAATGTTTGGCGCCACCTCAGCTACCTCGTCGACAGCGCTTGCCTGGGCCTTGATGGCCTCGGCGTCGGCCACTGTCAAAGGCTTGCGCGTTCGTTCAGAGCGATCCTCACCGACGCGGGGTCCGGTTGAAAGATGAAACGCATAGATGTTGTTGGTCCCGTATTCCTCAATGATAGAAACGATGTTCTGGCGCAGACCGGTCAAAATAGAGGCGATGATGATGGCGGTCATTACTCCAATCACAATTCCCAGCACCGTGAGAAAACTACGGAACTTGTGCGCGCGCACACTATCCAAGGCCATCGCCAGCGTTGCGCGTAAGACGCCTTGAGGAAGTTTTAGTTTAAGTTTCATGTAACTGGAATAACTACGAATTTCTGCCGCCTGCCCTGCTTACAGAGTCTGAACTACGTCGCCTGCGTTAGCGCCAGAATCGGATCGAGTCGAGCCGCTTTGAATGCCGGATAGATGCCGGCAATCATGCCAATCGCCGTCGACACAATAATTGCCAGCAGAATGTAGCCAACCGTGATGGTCATGGTGATCGACGCGAGAGTCGTGATTAATTGAGTCACCCCCCACGCCAGTAGTAATCCAAGTAGCCCTCCCAAAACGCAGAGGATGGCCGACTCAATCAGAAACTGGAGCAGAATTTGTTTCCTGGTTGCGCCTACCGCTTTGCGCAACCCCACCTCAAAAGTTCTCTCAGTGACACTAACCAGCATGATATTCATCACCACGATGCCGCCTACCACGAGCGTGATAAGAGTAATCGGCACGACAACTGCGGCAATGCTGCCCGTAAACTGATCGATCTGGTTGTTGAGTTCTTCGACATTAACGACCCCGAAATCGTCCTCTTCATTGCCCTTCAGTCCATGCTTGTTTCTCAGCGCCACGCGCGCGTCTTCAAGTGCCCCTTGAAATGTTTCACGGTTGCCGGTCTTTCCGTGTATCTGTAGGTTATTGCGGCCGAAGATCTGCATTTGCGTGGTGACCGGAAGATAAATATGACGGTCAAAAGAATCGCCGAAGAACGAGCCACGCTTTTCTTCAACGCCCACTATCCGCATCGGCAAACCACGTACTTTCAAAGTCTTGCCTACCGCGCTCGTGTGGGGGAAAAACTTCTCTCTGATATCGGCGCCCAGGACGCACACGAGGGCTGAGCGCTCAACTTCATCGGGCCAAATGAATCTACCGTCCTCGACAGTCTTATCCTCGATGTCTACCATGTTAGCGCTGACGCCGATGATGCGGGCGCCAGGAAACTCAATTCCGTCCTGCTTGAGATCCGTTCCACCATTGGACTGAGCTCCCACTTCGCTGCACGAACCGCAGTGGTCGCGGACCCACTCATAATCCTCCCAGGTGAGGTTCTTGTTGCGCCGGTTACGAAGCTCGAATTCCTCATCAGACATGCGGCCATGAAAAGCCATGCGGGCGATCATGAAATGGTTGCTGCCCAGGACCTTGCTCACTCTTTCGACGACGTAGGTATTGAGGCCGCTGATCGACGCCCCGACCACCACCACCGAAGCGACGCCGATGATGATCCCTATCAAAGTCAAAAACGCGCGAAGTTTGTGGGCGAAAATCGACTGCAGGGCAATCTTCAGGGCGTCAGAATAGAAGGAGAAAAAGGCTTTCATGATTTGGCCAGGTGCGTGGCGGCAACCCGCGTATCTGGCTGTACGACAGATCTCGCGAGAAAGTTTGTGGACAATGCTCGCCATGCGTTCCCGCTTCGCCCCGGCGATTTACCTCGCTGATGAGCAGGAGAAGGTCACACAACGTTAACGGGAAAGCCTGAGACTTATTAACAGTTAAGTCAGTTCCCCGGCCGGCTCGGCGGTTGGTTTAAGCGCAAACTTGTCCGCCCAGCGGATTCGCCCGGTCACTTGCATCACCACAAACAGCGTTACGATCGAGCCCGTAGTGATTGCCAATCCAGTGAAGCCCTTCAGGAAAAACGCGTAGGAGAACATTACCAGGTAAATGAACTGTGCCAATGCAGCCTCCCTGCTGGCGAAATGCAGCCCAACCACGAGCCGAAGATAACTGACGACCAGAAAGACCGAGACGGCAGCTGAAATCGCAAATGCCACGTGAATTGATACGTGGTCAACAAGGTAGGCAAGCAGTAGGTGGAATGAAAAGAAGGCCGCAGCCAGGAAGAAGTAGTTCATTGGGTGCAGCTCGATTCTACGCATGGTTGTGATGATCAGCATGATGAAGAAAAAGAAGAAGAGGGAAACAGGTGCGAATAGACTGATCCTTCCGGCAAGTGGCCCCGGTTGCAGCTTCTCCGGCATTACCATGGCAATCTGATATCCGGACAACAAATTCTTGAAAGACCAGGTCAGGTCCCAGCCCTTGTCAGTCTCAAGCTTGTGGGAAGGCGATAGGGTATTGTCAGGAAAGTCAATGTCCTTGAAGTTTGTTTTCATCCTGAGGCTGAAGTCGCGAACTTGCATGACATCCTGACCTCCAAAGCTATAGCGCCACTCGTTCAGCCCCTGGGATCTATATCCTACCGCCAGCTGCACGGCTTTCCCCGCCGCCACCTTGATCCTACCCATCGACGCGCCATCACGGCTGGTTATTGGTACTGCGGTGCCATCTAGCGTGAACGTTAGATCGTCGTACATGGCTTGGGCCGTAGGGAACTTCAGAACGAAATCGACCGCTTCCTCTTTGTCACTCGGGTTGCGAAATCCATAAAGACCCAAGAATGCAACTCTATACGTGCTGTACCAAAGCAAGCCCTTCTGCCGGTGTTCAAGGTCAAGGACCACGTCAATCGTGCTGCTCTCTAAAGGTAACGGCGTAGTTACAAGTTCCGGGATCGTTTTAATCATTTTCTTACCGTTCTCAATGGACTCTTCATACTTAGGAACGATTCGGGTGAATGAAGCGCTGGGCGGTGCCTGGTTTAGTGGAGAACCCCAGGTCGAGGCCACCCGATCTCCGCCACCGCATCGAGCGAATAAGTACGCGAGAAGATTGTGCCGCCGAGAATTGCCCAGGCGATTGACGCACAGATGAAGATAAATGCGATGGCTATGATTCGTTTTGTCATGACAGTACTCCCAAAAGTAGATCGGTTTGTTTGGATAACTCAGCCGTAGGCAGCCCCATATCAGCCCGTGTTTATGTTCCATCTTCAAATGCAAGGAACAGAGGCGACAATGTGGCGATCCACAGCGAGACGATGTGACAGCTACATGACCCTTGGCGACGCATAAGCATTCCACAGTGACGAAAACTCGAAGATTTCAGATCTGAGATCTGTAGACTGACAGAATCCGCCCCGCCTAGTAATTATCTGCACCTACGCCGACGTGGGCAGGCATTTCGAGTTTTAATGTCCGGGAAAGAACCCCGGCCGAAGAAAACGTGCCATGCAAACTGGCTGAGTACTGGCAGCCGCAAACTTGCGCAGCCCAGTTCCATCAACGCGGGCTGACGCACATTGGCCAAAGCGCGGCGCATCCACAATCGCGAAGTGAATCGAGTGCGAAAAATATCCCCGGAATATGCGCTGAGCACTTGCGCGTTTTCCGACTGGAGAAACTCCCCTACGACTTTCGCTGCCAGGGTGGAGAGCTGGGATCAAGCCCTCCGGCGGTTAGCGGCGAGACGGCGCCGGCAGCATCACCAACGAGCAGCCCGCGTCTGTTTGAGATGTTTCGCAACACTCCACCAACCGGGATACGCCCACCCCGACGTTCGATCCAGGTTGCATGGCGCAGGTCAATAATCTCACTTAAACTCGTCCGAAATTCTTCCAGGGCTTGAGCTGGATCAAACATGCCCGGGTAACCCCCCACTCCAATGTGGGCTTGTTCGCCATCGTGAGCGATCCAGGCGAGATAACCGGGCGCTAATGCAGGATCCAAAAAACAATGGAGTCGCGGCGGGCCTTGCAGAGGAACATCAGCAAGCACGTCTTCCACACCAACGATCCATTCACTATTGCTTTCCAACTTAAGGTGTCTGGCCACCCGCGAGTTGGAACCGTCAGCACCGATGAGATAACGCGTTTTCACCCAACTGGAGCGGGTGCGGCTGTCGAGACGGACTACAAGGTGATCTTTGACAGCGGTATGCCCCGCATAGCTTGTTTTAGGTTGCCAGTCGACATCAGCGCGCAAGCAATGGTCGAGATAGCGTGTATAGAGGCGGCCGATCCTTCCGATACGGAACTCGTCGTGCGGACTGCGGAGTTCCAATGAGCGCCGTGACGGCGAATAGAGGGTCACGTGCCGCAAAGGCGGTCCCAGACAGTCAGCGGGAATATCAAAATCTTCAATCGTCCGGCGCACGAAAATGCCTGTGGTGTGTATCGACTGTTCGAGGGAGGTCTTTCGATCAACCAGCAACACTCGCAATCCTTGCTGACCGAGCAGACGTGCGCATTGCAAACCGGCGAGGCCGGCGCCAACAATCACTACATCAGATGTTCTCATGGAAGTTTGCTTTCGCTCAGTGGAAAGGCAGCAGGCCTAAGGTTTATAGTCGAAAGCGAGTTTTCTTATGCAGCGGACTGTTTTCGTGGCCGATTGTGAATCGTGTCAGCCACTCGCCTTCATTCAGCAGCAGCGTCGGGTTCGCGACATCTGCGGGCAGATCGAAAACGAGCTTGGTTGTATACGTCTCGCCTGGCCGGAGGACCTCGGTGAATGGAGTGCCAGCGTCATCTGACTGCGCCAGGGCCCGGGCGCCATTTTCGGAAGGAGAGAACGTATGTCCCTGAGCATCAACAATGGTCGCGACGCGACTATTTGGCGTGAGTGTTCCGTTTCCCCTGGTTGAGCTGATGGTGTTTTCATCAAACGGGTCTTGATGGTTACGATGTGGTAAAGGCCATCGGCCTTCGCCTCGTTCGGACCGTTTCCAAGCGTTTTGGTTTGCCGTACGTCGAGAATGGAATAAGAGAGATGGCAGTCCAACTCGCAGAAGTGTTTTTCCTGGCCGCGGGCAAGTACCGTCTCGCTACTTGTGAACGAGAAGAGCAACAGGAACCCGATGTAGATTGCGCCTACTACAGCGATCGCGCTGACGACAACCTTAGTCCCGGCTAACTCTCCTTTGATGATCGTGTAGAGAAAGATCAGACCGGCGCCGAAAAAAAGCAGCCCGGTTCCAAGAAACGCCATCGCGCCAATCGGGGCTGCGAGACTTACGTTTGTGTACATTGAGTTCTCCTTTGGCTTTCAAGGGATAAAAACACGATAATTGACATTTGCGGCAAAGAGCTTTGCAGTGCAAAGTTATGGGCGAAAAAAAAGGCACTCCCCGTTAGCGATTCCGCATTTGCTGAATTAACGTCTCCATGTGATTGAGATAACTCTCCAAAGCTCGCCGTCCCGCCGCGCTTAACTTGTATTCGGTCCTGGGGACGCGGCCATCAAAAGACTTGGTGCAAGTAAGGTAGCCGGCATCTTCGAGCTTGCGCGCGTGCACACTGAGATTTCCGTCGGTTGTGTTCATCAAGCTCTTAAGGTCATTGAAAGTCAGAGACTCGTTAGCAGCGAGAGCGCTGACAATCCCGAGACGAAGTCGTTCATGAATCAGCCGATCCAGCTCCGGCGCAAGACTTCTGGTTTTTCCTCCTTTGAGTTCACGTAGACCGCTCGCGGCCTGGTTGTGCTTTTTTTGGGTTGCTTGCTTTAGCGCAGAATGCTTAGCCACCGTACCTCCTTGCAATGATGACGCCAAAAACTATATGAAGCCCTCCGAAGCCGGCCGCCAGGAACCAACTAACAAATGCTTGAGGACAGAAAAGTGTGACCGCGCCCAACGCCATAAAACAGAGACCCATGATGGGAACGATACGCACGGAGAACATCCCTCCGGTGACTACTCCAGTTCCATAAAGCAATAACCAAACGCCGGGGATCGCATTAGTCAAACCCGCCTGGTAGAGGACTACCGTGAGCAAGCCGCCCACGAAGAGCGGGGGTGAGAGACTGAACGCCACCTTACGACCCGGTCCTGACAGCAGCGGCATCTGCGCCGCTCGCGCTTTTCGATCCATCGACCAACCGGCAATCAAAAGGGAAACCACCGCTTCGGCCATCCAGACTGCCAGCCAAGCCTGAAAGGATGGCTGCCGGCCGGCAATGAAAGCTGAAATAAGCGCCGTGACTCCAATCGCTACCTGGCCCCACCCGGAGATTCCGGTGAAGGCTGAGGCGCGCTCCATCGTCTCGCGGATGTACCGCAGATTGTCCATGGCGCGGTCGTGCAACGCTGGTGGGTGGTCTATTTCCGGGGCGACCAGGCGAATTAAGCTCATCGCGGAGAATCATAGGCGGCTACGCGAGTCTTGTCAAGTACTTTGTGAAGCAAAGCGCGGCGTGGGGGATTGACGAGCCAGTCCGTAACGGCTTTGCCGCCTGATGTGAGGAAGCGGCTATGCCGTTCCGTGAAGCCTGTTTTGTAATTATTGGGGCTGCGCCCCGATACCGAAAATCTTGCTCACGGCGGGGCACAGCCGCCTCACATCGGGCGGCGAAGCCATTGCGCGGGTTTCGCTAGCTGGCTAATTTTTATGCAACAGCCAGGGCTGCTTGAACAAGGGTGGCTTGCTCAGCCTGGTGGACCGCATATGATCCGGTGGCGGGGCTGGCCGATGAAGCGCGTCCGATATAGATCGGGCGGTCGCAGTCCGGCAGAAGGCTTTCCAGAAGCGGTTCCACGAAGGTCCAACCGCCCATGTTCTTTGGCTCTTCCTGCGCCCAAACGAGTTGTTTCGCTTTAGGATATTTGGCAATCACCTCGCGCAAACGCTGCATCGGAAACGGATAAAACTGCTCTAGTCTCACGATCGACACACGAGTTTCCTCCAACTTCCTGCGCGTCTCGATGAGATCGTAGAAAACCTTGCCGCTACAAAGGACCACGCGCTGAACGGACGAAGCATCCTTGATTTCAGCGTCATCAATTAAGGCGTTAAACCCACCACTAGTAAGCTGGTCGAGGGACGACGCGGCGGCAGGTAGTCGCAGCAGGCTCTTAGGTGTCATCACAATCAAGGGGCGCTCTCCGCCGGGTCTTATTTGTCTTCGCAGGAGGTGGAAGTACTGCGCCGGCGTCGTTGGGTAACACACCTGCAGATTATTCTCAGCGCACATCTGCAGGAAGCGCTCCAGGCGCGCGCTCGAGTGCTCCGGTCCTTGTCCTTCGTAACCATGCGGCAGGAGCATGGTTAGTCTAGACGTTTGCCTCCACTTGTCCTCCGAGGCAGCGATATATTGATCGATGATGGTTTGGGCGCCGTTCCCAAAGTCGCCAAACTGGGCTTCCCAGATAACGAGGGCGTCAGCCGCTACTACCGAGTAGCCATATTCGAAACCCAACACACCTTCTTCCGATAGCGAGCTATCGAAGACTTCGAATCGCGCCTCCGGATTTGCCTCCGAGCGTAACTCGGAAAGCGGCGCCCACTGCTTGCCGGTCTGTGTGTCATACAGAACAGCGTGGCGCTGGCTAAATGTGCCACGACCGGAATCCTGTCCGCTCAAGCGCACGCGCGTTCCGTCGATGACGAGGGAACCGAAGGCGGCAGCTTCGGCAAAAGCCCAGTCGATGGGCAACGCGCCTTCGCCCATTTTCGCGCGCCGAGCAAGTTGTCCCACCATCTTCGGATTGATGTTGAAGCCCTCAGGCATCACTGCGATCTTCTGAGCGACTTTCCTAATCACCTCAGCGTCGACGCCCGTATCGACGACGACCGACCCATCCATCTCTTCAACCGGAGGCGCCGCTTGCTTCGGCTGTTGCTGAGAGACGATGCCTTTCGCCCGGGCCAGCGCATCTTCATAACGCCGCACGCGTTCTTCAATCAAGGCGGTTAACTCGGCTTCGTCAATCACTCCTTCCTTGATAAGTCTCTTCGCATAAATTGTCCGAACACCGGGGTGGGCCTTTACGCGCGCATACATTAGTGGCTGCGTGTAACTCGGCTCATCAGTCTCGTTATGTCCGAGTTTGCGAAAGCCGACGACATCGAGCACCGCGTCTTTATTAAACTCTTGCCGGTATTCCAGGGCGATCTGAAGCGCACGGTAAGCGGCTTCCGGGTCGTCACTGTTGATATGAAAGATTGGCAACTGAGTCATGCGCGCCACGTCTGTAGAATAAATGGTGGAGCGCCCAGCCTCCGGAGACGTCGTGAAACCGATTTGGTTATTGATGATGATGTGAATCGTGCCTCCGGTGCGATAGCCTTTGAGGTCGGCGAGATTCAGGGTCTCCATCACGACACCTTGCCCGGCGAAAGCGGCATCGCCGTGCAGTAGCACCGGCAACGCCTTGTCGATTACTTCGTCCCGAGAGGCGCCCAGCCTGTCTTGCATGACATCCTGCTTCGCCCGAACCATTCCTTCCACGACCGGGTCAACCGCTTCCAGGTGACTGGGGTTGGGAGAAAGCGTGAGACTGACCTTGTGTCCTCCCGCGGTCAGACGTTCTCCGACCGCACCCTGGTGATACTTAACGTCACCCTCGTCGGCTGGAAAGGACGGATGAATCGACCCTTCAAAGGAAGCAAAGATGCGCTCACAAAATTTGCCAATGACATTCGCCAACACATTCAAACGCCCGCGATGGGCCATGCCCAGGGTGATGTCTTCGACGCCGCGTTCGCCGGCATCTTCTATCAAGCGATCGAGCAAGGGAATGATGGTCTCGCAGCCCTCAAGTGAGAATCGCTTCTGACCGAGATACTTAGTGTGCAGAAAACGCTCAAACTGTTCGGCCGAGATCAGTTTCCACAAAAGCTGTTTCTTGATTTCGTTGGGCAGCGGCTCGGGCTCAACAAAATGCTTGCGGATTTGATCGCGAATCCAGAGCTTCTGTTCCTTGCTTTGAATATGACGATACTCAGTAGCGACTTTCCCACAATAGGCGCGTTGCAAGATGTCGAGAATCTCGCGGAGCGTCGCGCTTTCCGTTCCCGCCAATCCGCCGGTAATGAAAACCCGATCCAGATCCCAGATGGTCAGTCCGTAGGTTTCTATATCCAGCTCGGTATGGTAGAGCATCGGCATCGCGTGAAGCGGGTCTACATCGGCAATCAAGTGCCCGCGCACGCGATAGGCATTGATCAGCTCTATCACCCTGGCCTCTTTGATCGTTTGTTCGCGAGCGTGATCCCCCGGAGTAAAAAAGGGGTTGCGGTCAAAACTCCAGCGCAAAGGAGGATAGGGAATCCCCAGAACGAAAAAAATTCCGTCATAAAACTGTCGTTGTCCAATCAGAACCTCATGGACCCTTGCGAGAAAGGCACCGGATTCCGCGCCCTGAATGATGCGATGATCGTAGGTACTGCTAATCGTAATCGCCTTGCTGATGCCCAACTGCGACAGAGCTTCTGGCGCCATTGCCTGGTACTCAGCCGGATACTCGATTGCACCAGTGGCGATGATTACTGATTGCCCGGTCATCAACCGAGGTGTGGAGGCAACCGTACCGATAGTTCCGGGGTTTGTCAGCGAGATAGTTGTGCCCTGAAAATCAGCTAGCTGCAGTTTTCCTTCGCGCGCCCGCTTTACCACGCTGTCATAAGCCTGCAGAAACTCAGAAAAGCGCAGCTTGTTCGCGTTCTTGATGTTTGGGACCAGGAGATTCCGGGTGCCGTCCTTCTTCTCCACATCGATCGCCACACCCAGATTAACGCTCTCTCGGCGCAGACGCACCGGCTTCCCATCAACCACGCCATAGGCGTCATTTAAATGCGGATACTCATCGAGGGCGCGCAAGATGGCCCAGGCAATCAAGTGAGTATAGGAAGCCTTGCCCCGATCGTTTTCCGCAAGGTACTTGTTGATAATCCCCCGGTTCTCATCAAGAAGCTTTACGGGTATCCGACGCTGCGAAGTGGCGGTGGGAACCAAGAGGCTGGCCTCCATATTCTCGACGATCTTAAGAGCAGCCCCTCGAATCGCCACCACTTCAACATGACTCTCAGCGCTGGGAACAGGGCCAGGGGCAACGCGCTCAACTGCCGGTGCTATTGCCGCGGTGGCAGTTGCCGAGCCGTCTGCCTTTGCAGGTGCGTCCGCTTTAGCCGAATCTTTGGCGGATGTTTCATTCGTGACCTGAGGAGCGGAAGCATTGCGGCCGTTTTCGGAGGCGTCCGCTCCATCCCCTCCCAGTAATTCCGTGAAATACGCTCGCCACGATTCGTCAACCGATTCTGGATTGCTGCGAAAACGTCCAAACAGCCCTTCAACATACGTCGCGTTGGCGCCGAAATTCTCGGCTATTAGTTCAGATAGGTCGGTTGTGCTGCTCCGCTCCAACTTCGTTCATCCTCCTCGGTATTCGCATCGGATATCTGTTTACGGGTTACGAACACTGTCACTTTGGCGGCGTAGTTTTGAACGATAGACTACCACCTTCCGCATTCCAATGCATATGGCACTCCATCTGCCGGTGCTGGTTCATTTTGAGTCCGGAAGTTCAGAGATCAACCTACAGGCTGCGGCTTAGCGGTACGGATCAGCTGAAGCTTAACCTAATGAACAGCAATACATCTGGCTCGGGAACTACTCAACCTGCGCTATAATCCCGCGCGAATAGCGACCAGTCTTACTATTACACCGTCCTTTACGATCTTCCATCAGTTAAAAACCAGTTGGAGCGATCCGATATGTTAAAGAACCGGTTATGGGCTAATCCCTGGTTTCTGATTTTGCTTATCGCGGGCTTGTTGGCCGGTCTTCTCACGGCGGCGTACTTCGTTGCTGATCGCCCGGTTACCACCGTCATACTGGTGCGACACGTCGAGAAAAACATTGAGCCGAACAACCCAAATCCGGCCCTGACCCCCGCCGGACAGGAACGCGTGCAGACCTTGGTGCGTATGCTTGGCGAATCGGGAATTACCGCCATCTACGCTACTCAGTATCTGAGGACCCAAGGGACCGCAAGGCCACTCGCTGATCGTTTAGGGCTTACGCTCAATCAACTCGACGCTCGCAATGTAGAAGAATTGGTCAGACAAATTAAGTCAAACCACTTGGGCGGCGTGGCGTTCGTTGCGGGCCACAGCAACAGCGTGCCGGCCGTTATATCGGCACTTGGTGGAGGAGCACTTCCGGAGATTCCTGAGCAAGAATACGACAACATGTTCATCGTGACCGTTCAGAGATTTCGCAAAACCAAAGTCGTGAAGCTCAAGTATGGCAATCCTTCTCCGCGGCAGTAAATCAGCGGTTGCGGATCTGCGGGTTGCTGAACAACTGATGAACGGCCCGCGAACAGCAAAGACGATCCACGAATTAACACGAACCAGGACATGCGTTTTGTGCGGCTTCGTGTTAATTCGTGGATCGTAGTTTGTTTTTTCCGCCGGCTGCCAGGTTGCGAAAAGCGAAACGAGAGCAAGTCTGGAGCGATCTCAGATCTTCAAGTAGGAGAAGAGAATGAAGAGGAAACAACCAGGCGCAAAAAAAGGAAAGACAAGAAGCCTTTCTGCGGTTGCCGTCGACAATGGCTTGAACCGGCGCACGTTTGTGAGACTCATTCCCGCTCTCGGCGCCGCCGCCGCTTCCTATCCCCATCTGCAGGTGCGCAATCGTCTTCGGCGACCCCGGTGGCTTCACCCTCACCCTCGCCGTCGCCTGCTCCCCTGCGTGTGACGAAGGAAATGCTACGAGGCGCGGAACAACTGTTCGGCATTGAACTGACAGACTCGCAGAAGCAAATGGCTCTCCAGAACGCCAACTCCAACCTTGAGCGATATGAAACACTTCGCAAAATGAATGTTCCGCTCGACACCGAGCCGGCCACCAGTTTTCATCCGGCCCTGCCCGGGAAGAGATTCAACGTCAAGGCCGTCACCTTCAAGCTTGGCAAGATCGAGAGACTTAACTTCAAAACGGTTGAAGATCTGGCTTTTGCCACTGTACCGCAGCTCGCGGACTTGATGCGCAACCGCAAGATTTCCTCACTCGATCTCACTAAGATGTATCTCGCGCGCTTGAAGCGTTACGGACCAAAACTCAATTGCACCGTTACGCTCACGGAAGAACTCGCGCTTGTGCAATCCGCAGAGGCCGACCGCGAAATTAAACAAGGAAAGTATCGCGGACCGCTGCATGGCATTCCCTGGGGGGCAAAAGATCTCTTCGCCACCAAGGGCATTCGCACCACCTGGGGCGCAGAACCTTACCGGGAACAGGTAATCGATTATGACGCCACCATGGTAAGCCGCCTGCAGAATGCAGGCGCAGTTCTGGTGGCCAAGCTTTCGATGGGCGCACTGGCGCAGGGCGGTCGCTGGTTCGGAGGAATGACAAGAAATCCCTGGCAAGTAGAAGAAGAACGAACCGGATCCAGCGGCTCGTCAGCAGGACCCGCCTCAGCCACTGCCGCAGGACTGGTGGGGTTCTCAATAGGAACAGAAACGCTGGGTTCAATCGTTTCGCCTTCTTCGCGTTGCGGCGTTGTGGGCTACGGCCGACTTACGGTCGTGTTAGTCGTTTTGGCGCCATGGGACTCAGTTGGACGATGGACAAGATCGGCCCTATCTGCCGCGGCGTTGAGGATTGCGCCGCAGCATTGCATGCCACCTATGGACCAGATGAAAAAGATCTCACAGTAGGGGATGTTCCCTTTAACTGGGCGCCTGAGACACCTCTCAATCGCATGAGGATTGGTTATCTCAAGGCGGAGTTTGATCAACAACAAGACGCTGAGCGAAAGGCAAATTACCAGGCGGCCCTGGACGCTTTGAGGAATGCCGGCGTCAAACTTGAACCCATGGAGTTGCCCAGATTCTCAACGCCTGCGCTGCGTATCATCCTCGTTGCTGAAGCAGCGGCAGCCTTCGATGATCTCACTCGGAGCGGCGGGATTAACCAACTCTCCGGTCAAGAGCCAGGTGATTGGCCCAACACATTCCGCAGCTCCCGATTCATTCCAGCAGTTGAGTACATCCGGGCACAGCGCGCTCGCACGCTGTTGATGCGAGAGATGGACACGCTGATGTCGAAGTGGGACGTTTTCGTTTCCCCCGCGCCAGCAAGCGCGAGTCTTCTAATTACAAACCTCACTGGGCATCCCGCGGTTTGCGTTCCATGCGGCTTTCCCAAGGGGTCGCCGCCGCAATCGATTATGTTCACTGGCGGACTTTACGATGAAGGCGCACCGTTGCGAGTTGCACTGGCATTCGAGCGCGCCACTAACTGGCATACGATGCACCCAAAGATGGATTGGGCCTGAAATATGCTCAGACTGAGGCTCGGGTCTGGAGCTTAAAGTGACCGGGAACTTGAACGCCGGAGTTGAGCCTTTCGCGGCACCCGTGGTTCAGATCACAGACGCGGAATGAGTGATGAAGTGGAAGATGCTCCAGTCGGCCTCTCCGCCCCAGCCCTTAACACCCTATTCAGCTTGGGCACTACCGCTCGAGTCTCCAAACTTGAATAGGCGCGGCCGTTGCGCCATTATTCATTGAACGGTTCAACCTATGGCAAAAGTTTTGCAGCGACTGCCGCAAAACGTTAGCGGCGATTTCTTTGTCGATACTTCATGCATCGACTGTGACACGTGCAGTCAACTTGCGCCCACCATGTTTCGCGACCACGGCGAGCAGTGTAGCGTCTATCATCAGCCGCAAACGGATGAGGAAATTCGCCTGGCGCTGATGGCCCTTGTTGCTTGTCCAACTGGATCGATCGGAGCCACGGAAAAACATGACGCCCACATCGGCATCGACGCGTTCCCGCTGTTGATTGCCGACAACGTTTATTTCTGTGGCTTTACTTCTGAGTCGAGCTTTGGTGGGTGGAGCTACTTGATTGTGCGACCGGAGCAGGATGGTGGCAATGTGATGATCGATTCGCCGCGCTTCGCCAGCCAACTGGTTAAGAGAGTCGCGGCGCTGGGCGGAATCGAGCGTCTGCTGTTAACCCATCGCGATGATGTTGCCGACCACGAATTGTTTGCCGAGAAATTTGGTTGCGAGCGCATCATGCATGCCGCAGATGGTGCGCGCAGGCTGGGACTCGAACGAATTATCGAGGGCGAGAAAGAACTGAGGCTGGATGACGATCTGATTGTTATACCGGCGCCCGGCCACACCCGCGGACACGTGGTTTTCTTATACCGGCAGAAGTTTTTATTTACCGGAGATCATCTGGCCTGGTCGCCGGAGCGGGAAACCCTGACTGCCTTCCGCAGCGTGGCCTGGTATTCCTGGCCCGAGCAAACGCGTTCCATGGAAAAGCTCTTGAGCTACGATTTTGAGTGGGTACTACCCGGGCACGGTGACATCCATCACGATAGCGTTAATAACATGCGTGAACATCTGCTGCGCTGCCTGGCGTGGATGAAGAAGCAAAGCTGATCGGTGGCAGGCGGCCGCCGGAACTCAACTTTGAAATGGGGAAGCAATGAACAAAAACCAAAAGATCGCCCTTGGCTGCGGAGGTGCAGGATGTCTCGGTCTGCTCGTAGTCATTGCTGCCGGCGCAATTCTTTACTTCTATTTTGAACGGCTGCCTACGGTGCGGAATGCAAACCGCAACTCAAACCTCAACATAAACACTAACCGCGGCTCTAACAGCAACACCTCGTCAGATCCTTCAGATGAGTCGTCGTCCTCCTCTTCAATGTCTGATGATGACAAACATAAACTCTTCCACGCAGGCGGCGCAGCTAACGACATTGCCCTAATGCAAAGGGTGAACACGAAACTTGGATTGCTCACGGACGACGGCTCTCCCAGTGAGGACTATGCGGGGTTCGTGAGGAATCACATTAGTTGGTTGTTGACGAATTCAGACTTCACGCGAACTCTTGACACGCCTGAAAAAGCGAGAGCTTTCGTGGAGGCGCATCTGGACGATTAAACCACTGGGTTGCCAATGATTCCTTCTTGGTGAGGATCGGGAATCAGGCCTCACAACTGACCAATTGAAATGACTCCCGAACGCATCCGCAATTTTTCCATCATTGCTCACATCGATCACGGTAAGTCGACGCTGGCAGACCGCCTACTCGAACTGACTGGTGCGGTCACCGGTCGCGACATGTCCGAGCAGATTCTTGACAACATGGACCTCGAACGCGAGCGCGGCATAACGATTAAGTCGCACGCGGTGAGACTAAATTATACCGCTCAAGACGGCGTGGCTTACGTTTTGAACCTGATCGACACGCCAGGTCATGTAGATTTTTCTTACGAAGTTTCGCGATCGCTGTCCGCCTGTGAAGGCGCGCTGCTGGTAGTCGACGCCTCGCAAGGCGTGGAAGCACAGACGCTGGCAAATACTTACCTGGCACTCGATTACAATCTGGAACTGATTCCGGTGATCAACAAAATCGATCTGCCCGGTGCCGAGCCGGAGAAGGCAATCGAGCAGATCGAACACCTGATTGGTCTGGAAACGCACAATGCAGTTTTTACCAGCGCCAAAACCGGCGAAGGCGTGGCGGATGTCCTGGAAGCAATCGTGCGCGATGTGCCCTCACCCAAGGGTGATCCCGATGCGCCACTGAAGGCCCTGATCTTCGATTCCTGGTACGACTCGTACCGCGGCGTAATCGTTCTGTTCCGAGTTATTGACGGGACGGTTCGCACGGGAATGAAAATCCGTTTCTTCAACACCGGTCGCGATTATCAGGTCGAGACACTGGGAGTAAATAAGCCGCGGCCCACGCCGATTGATAAGCTGGGCGTGGGTGAAGTGGGTTTCTTGACGGCTTCGATCAAGGAAGTCGCTGATGTTCAGATTGGCGATACGATCACCGAAGCTGCTCGCCCAACCAAAGAACCGTTTCCGGGCTTCCAGGAGATCAAGCCCATGGTTTTCGCGGGGCTTTATCCGGTAGACACGAATCAATATGAAGAGTTGCGCGACGCCCTCGATAAACTTCGCTTGAATGATGCGTCCTTTTTTTATGAGCCCGAATCTTCAACTGCGCTTGGCTTCGGCTTTCGCTGCGGCTTTCTCGGGTTGCTGCACATGGAAATTGTGCAGGAGCGTCTGGAGCGGGAGTTTAATTTGGCCCTAATAACTACCGCGCCGGGGGTGCGCTATACGGTAACGACCACCGATGGGCAGGTTGTAGAGATTGATTCGCCGGCCAAGATGCCGGATCCCGGCCGCATTGTTAAAATAGAAGAACCGGTGATTCGAGCCACGGTACTGACTTCTGACGAATACCTTGGCGGCATCCTGGCGCTGCTCGAAGAAAAGCGCGGGGTTCAGAAGGGCTTTGAATACATTGCCAGCAATCGGGTGATGCTGACGTATGAACTGCCGTTAAACGAGATTGTGCTCGACTTCTACGATCGCTTGAAGTCAGTATCGCGCGGCTATGCTTCACTCGACTACAGCCTGGCGGGTTATTGGGAGAGTGATCTTGTCAAACTTGACGTGCTGGTTGCCGGCGAGCCCGTAGACGCACTCTCGCTCGTGCTTCATCGCGACACCGCGGAGGCGAAAGGCCGGCTGCTAACGGAGAAGATGAAGCAGTTGATCCCGCGGCAACTGTTCGAGGTTCCCATTCAGGCGGCCATCGGCAACAAGGTAGTAGCGCGCGAGACCGTGAAGGCCCTGGGGAAAAACGTAATCGCAAAATGCTACGGCGGTGACATATCGCGTAAGCGCAAGCTGCTTGAGAAACAGAAGGAAGGGAAGAAACGAATGAAGAAGGTGGGCCGCGTGGAGATTCCGCAGGAAGCATTTCTGGCAGTTCTTAAGGTGAATGAATAGCCATACCACGGGAGCGGGCCGGTCGCTCCGTCCCAGGAAGGGCTGAGTTTCGAAACTAGGAGTGGACCCAGTTTCGGGTTGAAGGTAACTCATGAGCGAAGTGCTTTAGCAGTAAAATCCAAACAGTAGCCCGGGTTGTGGTGCGCTACAAGATGCCAGCGAGCTTAGCCTTCCATCGATATCAACGGGGATTCTGGCGAAGTGGATGATCTCGACATCAACAAGTTGTCGATCTAGGACGCTGTCTTGCGAATGTCGTCGCACGTGCGCCTGTATGTCCGAGCCGATTTGCAACGACTTGACGGAAGGCCATTTCTGATGGTCCTCGTGGCGCCCTAGGGGTTGTAGGATTGCGCCGTCAAACTTATTAATAAAGACAGGATAAGATGCCATCGTCAACGCTTGTTCCCGTTAAGGATATTGTATTCACAGATTTTGAAGGCGGGGAGGCGATCCTCGTCGACTTAAACACTACCAAGTATTACCGACTGAATGAGACCGGAGCACTGATTTGGCGGGGCCTGGAAAACGGCAGCACGCTTGAGGAAATCGTCTCCGAAATGCAAACAGTTTACGACGTCTCAAGTGAACACGCGCTCGCGAGCGTGGAAAAGCTTCTGGCTAGTCTCGAATCAAGCAAACTGGTAAAACGTGCCTAAGAATTGCGGAAACACATGGCAAGAGTCGCTTACTCCCGATTCTGATTTCGGGCTTTCATGAGCCTCAAGTTCTTCCCTCGATCTGACAGAAAATTGGCGGTTCCAAGCGCTGGTCGCCCTTAAAGCATTGGCGTTGACTAAACTGCGGCGATTGTATAATCTGCGCATCGACCTATTCCAGACCGGGTTCGTCAACGACTCAACTCATCAAGCTAGAAACTTCCAGTCCAGTATCAGACCCATTGCGACCCGAGTGAGGAAAACAGGATGTCGCCCGAAGAAGAAACCAAGCCCATGAGTGAGACTTCTGCAACCGCAGCCGCGAATGAGGGTGAAGAGCAAACCCCGGTCGCAAAAGGGAAGAAACCGTTTCGCGAGCCTACAGTAAGTGTCTCCCTCAACATCCTCGACACCACAGCCTTCTTCGGGTCGTCCGGCTTCGAGAGCAGCGAGAGAGGGGCCGAGTAGCAACAACCTACTCCTGAAGTTTTTTCTGATGCTACATTGGAGAAGATGCGCGAACCTAGCGTTAGTCCGGTCTTTGCAAGGTTTTACCGAATAGCTGATCGGCTGGTGTCCGTAGAAACTGGCACCGAATGGGCAGACCGTTTCGCTGAATTGTTCTTCAGAGGATTACACCTCGAACCATCCCTGCGCCGGAACGACGGGCCCGCACACTTAAGGCTCAAGATTATGACGGAGCCTCCACCATCACTTCCAAACAAGTTGCAAAGATTCGATGTGCCGGGCGGCGTCTGCTACAAGAACCATCAGCGTTATTATCTCGAAGTCAGGGGCTCCCGCGTCGCTGTAGGGACAAAAAATTCAAAGCAGGTTAAGGTCTGGCTGGGTGACACTGCACAGGCGCGCACGACCGCCTCCCTGATCACGGTGATGGCTTACGCCATACCGGCGGCGCTACGACGGATCGGATTCTATGATCTGCACGCCGCGGCTTTAATCGAACCGCAAATTGGTTGCGCTTTTTTATTTCCAGGGAAGTCTGGGAGCGGTAAGACCAGCTTGAGCATCCGACTTGCAGCCTCTGGGTGGCATTACTTGTCTGATGACATGGTCGTTATCTCAGAAGGAGCGAAGGGCATTGAGGCGCGTGGGCTACGGCGTTCATTTCAGATATCAGATGATTCACTCGAGGGCTGTGAATTGCCACGGCTCGACGACGCTGTGGGCGTCACGAATCCAAACGATCCTAAGAAGCGTCGCCTGGACCCCGAGGTTCTGTTTCCCGGGCAGTTCGCTGCTTCGTCACAACCGGACGTGATTTGCTTTCCAGTGATCGCGGAAGAGTGCGAGAGCCGTCTTGAAGAAACTTCTAAAGCCGACGCGATGATGTGTTTCATCATTATGTGCCCCTGGTCAAACCACGACACATCCTCTGGGCGCAAACACCTGCGGGTCCTCAGTCGGCTCGTGCGGCAGTGCAGAACATTCACTCTGCATGCCGGTCGAGACATCTTCGATGAGCAGACCTGCGCCAGCGCTCTGCTCTCCCGACTTATTCAAACGGCTCTATGACGCCCGTTCGACACCCCACTCCTAGCATCGACCCCGCCGCTCCCGCGCGGATAAGCATCGAGTTAACAATATCTGCACTCTGCATCGCAGAATATTGAGTGCGGGACGAGGACAAAGCCCGTGAATAAAGGAACAAGAATTCAAGTGTTCCCCAGATGTGAGTGATTCCGCATCTACCCGGTCGCTGACCCTCCTCGGTTCTTTGGTCGAGCCGTATGACCGTATCAAACTGCACCGGTACCTAACAGTCTCGGATTTTGCAGTTCCGCGAAGGCGGAGATACTCTTCTCCGGCGGCGGCAACTTGAACCATTCGTCATCCAATCGGTTCCCCCTCTTGTACGACACTCCAGAATTCAGTCTTCTCCTCTGCCTTGCGCGCACGAGATTGGACACGGACGACAAGGCGCGGGCAGGTGAATTGCTGCGGTCGGTGGAATGGGACCGATTTCTGACCCTCGCCTGGCGTCACGGGCTGATGCCGCTCGTGTGCAGTCATCTACTCAACTCCTTCGCTGAACTCGTACCCGCCGGGCATTTACAAAAGGTACGCGACGACTTCCAGCAGAACACTGCACGCAATCTCGTGCTTGTCACTGAACTGTGCCGCGTGCTCGAGGATTTCGAAAGTCACGGGATCGCCGCCATCCCATACAAGGGACCGGCCCTGGCTCTTCAAGTCTATGGCGACCTCAAGCTCCGCAGCTTTGTTGATCTCGACGTGCTCGTGCGCCGAAGCGATGCGGAGCGCTCCGGCACCCTGCTCGTCGCGCGCGGCTACCGCCCGAACCTCCAACTGAGTCCAGCGCAGGAGGCGATGCTCTTGCATTCGAATTGTGATCGCGTCTACTTCCGGGAGGGTCGCAACTTCATGCTCGAACTTCACTGGGCGATCGTTCCGCCATATTTCTCAGTAGCTCTCAAGACCGAAGCTGTGCTGGCGAACTGCGCGCGTGCGGAGATATGTAGCAGGAAAGTCAGCGTCCCTTCATCCGAGATGCTGTTGCTGCTTTTATGCGTGAACGGGACGAAAGATCTGTGGAATGCGCTCGAGCCAGTGTGCTCAGTGAACGAACTCGTACGGCGCTACCCCAGGCTCGATTGGGGACGTGTCATCACGCTCGGGCGTCGCGTGGGCGCAATACGCATGCTGCACGTTGGTCTGCTCCTCGCGCGACAGATCTTTGACCTCCCGCTGCCGGAAAAGATTCTGGCGTCGATTGATGCCGATCGCCGGGTTAGAAGTTTGGTCAGCGAGGCGCGCGTGAGACTTTCGGAAAACGAAATGCGGGTTCCGGGCAGGGTTGAGAAAGCACGATTTCAAATTTGGTCAAGAGAGCGCGGACGGGACAAGCTGCGTTACTTCGCCCTACGTCTGTTGACTCCGACCTACAAGGACTGTTCGCCGGAATTGCCGAACTCGCTTTCGTTCCTTTACTACGGGCTCCGAGCGCTGCGTTTGCTCCGCGATGGCCTGAAACGCCCGGCGGACAACCCTATGGTATGATGCCGCGCGCCTGAGCCAGTCAAGCCCACGACCTGTCGACCCGCCAGCAATTCGATTCATGATAACGGGACGAGACATCATCTACATCTCCAGTATTGAGTGGAATTTCCTTTGGCAGGGACACCAGGAAATAGCGCTACGGCTGGCTGCTGCCGGCAACCGTGTGCTCTACGTTGAGAATACGGGGGTGCGCGCTCCCTGTGCCGGCTGATCGAGGAGAGTCTGTACCGGGCCGAGGCAGGGGCAGGCGGGGCTTCAAAGATAATGTCCGGAGCCCGGGGAACACAGATCCGACGAAAAGCCTAGACCTTCTCCACCCTCGATCACACAAATTCTTAAAATCATCCGCCTCGTTGGGCGTGGTCTTGAAGTTAGCTTGGACGACTAATCGCCGCTCAAGAAGCCGCCCGAAATTCTCTGATGAAACATCCGCTCCCGGCGCCTACCTGTCCGCCATGGGTATGGCGCAGTCCTGGCGAAAATACTTTTATCGCTCGGCCCTCATCTAATTTTTTTACAAGCCAGATACAGATCAAGCTCATACTAGTGCTCAACCCGATCGGCTAGCGACGAGAGCTCGAAATTGCAGACGTCGTGCGACGGAAAAGCGTAAGTCACTTTGTAGTTCGGCACCGTAGTTTCCAATATCGGTTTCCCGGCAATTTCAAGCCAGGCATGCCCATCAACCGCACCGTCAGCCGCCTTGCGCAGGCCAAACACAATCCGAGTTGCGATTCCGTGAAGCGCCAGGTATCGATGTAGAATCGCAGCCCTTTTCCAACAGACAGGTTTAAAAATCAGCAGGTTTGCTCCCAGTAAAAGATCGATCGCGCGAGCAAGCTTTCGCTCTGTTTCAATCGATGGGCCCGGCGTATCTCGTAACCGTCTAACAGAAACCATTTGCAAAGCACGAGGCAGTGGCCGGAATTTCACCCACAGTGAAAGAATCGAAACCCATGCCGCCATTCTTAGGATTAAGGTCGATTCACCCGGGTCCCGGACCAGCTTACCCCCGCCACGAATGACAAGTCGCAGCAGTCTGGCCGCAGTTTGTCGCTTCTTTTCACTCAACCCTCAGAACCTCCGGGGCTGGATTTTATCTTATTGCGAACGGCAGCCGCGAACCGACCGACGGAAGCGATCCACGAAATCACAGGGGACCTGGATAGGGTTCAGGGTCAAGGGGGAGCGTAGCCCCTTGGGAAAGGAGTAGTCAACCATCCCATATGTTCGTCGAAGCGTGTAACGCGAGTTACGGAGTAACTAGGCACCCGG
>Ga0136617_10001012_pt1 | contig 24659 bp, 21 predicted proteins | sample AntDrymUQ3222106_2_FD_129672 | JGI IMG/M metagenome (GOLD analysis project Ga0136617, IMG submission 129672) | Polar desert sand microbial communities from Dry Valleys, Antarctica - metaG UQ322 (21.06) | ecosystem: Environmental > Terrestrial > Soil > Desert | place: Antarctica: Dry Valley...
TCGGCGGCGTCGAAGATCGGCGTCAGCAGCTCGGCGTCACTCGTCGTGTTCAGGAACAGCTGCGGGTCGGCGAGCACGTAGCGCACGGCCCTGCCGATCGCGTCCTCGTCGGTGAGGGGCTCGTACCAGCTGCGGTGCGGGGCCGACGGATCGTCCCATCGCCGACGGGCGATCGACTTGATCGTCTGGACGGCGACGCCGCGCTCGGCGCACGTCGCCAGCAACGTGTCGACGTCGGGCCGGTAGTCGGGGCGCTGCATCAGCGTGAAGTTGACCGGCAGCAGCACCGAGGCGAAGTCGAAGCGCTCGAGGCTGCGCTGGTGCATGCCGGCGATCCGCAGACCGTGGCCGGTGACCCCGATGTTCCGCAAGAGGCCTTCGTCGCGGGCTCGGGCGAGCGCCTCGACGGCGCCGCCGGGCGCGAATGCCGTCTCCCACTCGTCGTCCTCGACCAGGTTGTGCAGCTGGATCAGGTCGACGTGGCCGACGTCCATCCGTTGGAGCGATCGCTCGAGCTCGGCGCGGGCGTCGTCGCCGGAGCGCTCGCCGGTCTTGGTGGCCAGGAACACCTCGTCACGGTGCTCGGCCAGCCAAGGGCGAAGGCGGCCCTCCGACTCGCCGTAGGACGCAGCGGTGTCGATGTGGTTGACGCCCCGGCTGCGAACGAGCTCGAGGGTGGCGTCGGCGCGCTCCTGGGACATGGCACCGAGCGCGGCGGCGCCGAAGATGACCCGGGTGGACTCGTGGCCGGTCCGTCCGAACGGTGCGAGTGGCAGCATGTCGCCGACGGTACCTCCGTTCTGTCCTTCACGATCGGCCCGGATAGGCCGGAATCGAAGGACAGAACGGGATCTCAGCGGGTGCGTTCGTCCTGGTCGAGGTGTTCGACGTCGGACAGCGCGGTGAGGCTGAACGTGTAGCCGTCGCCGACGGGCAGCGCCTCCAGCCGGCTCACCGACGCGTGGCCGAGCACGAACCGGTCCCACTCCCACGGTGTCGGCTCCAGCCCGAGCAGGTGACAGATCGTCACCGAGTTGGTCCCGGCGTGGGCGACGAGCCCGATCCGGCGCCCTGGCCGCTCGATCTGCCACACCGGCAGCTCGTCGTCGACTCGTGTCACGCCGCGCTCGGTGAAGAACTTCTCCGCACCGACCCGGATGCGGGCGACGAACTCGCGCACCGACTCCCCGCCCGGCAGACCGTCCCATCGCTCGCTCGCCCGGCGGCCGCGCAGCTCCGCGTACGCCTCGGCGGCCTTCTCCGCCGGCGTGCCGTGCCACATCGGGTCGCGGATCTCCTCAAGCCACGGCTCGACCAGCTGCTCGCGCCGCAAGGCCTCGAGGACGGGCTCGGCGGTCTGGCGGGCCCGGGCCATGGGCGACACCAGGATCTCGTCGAACTGCTCGTCGGCGAGCGCTGCGGCGAGCTTCGCCGCCTGCTGGTGGCCGCGCGGCGTCAGCGGCGGGTCGACGACGTTGAGGCCCTCACGAACCCACTCGGGCTCTGCGTGGCGGACCAGCACGAGCTCCATCTCGTCGATCGTAGGGGTCGTCACTCGACCATCGGCGGGCCGTTCGCAGGCGCCGTCTACCCTGCGGCGGTGCAGCCGCCCGGGTGGTACCCCGACCCGACGGGCCGCTTCGAGCACCGCTACCACAACGGCGCCAGGTGGACGGCCGACGTCGCCGCCAACGGCCAGCGCTACGTCGATCCAGTCGCCGGACAGCGTCCGCCGATGCCGACGCGCGCCGGTCAGCCGTCGAGGCCGAACGGGCTCGCGACGGCCGGGATGGTCTGCGGAGTCGTCGGCCTGGCCATCTCGTGGATCCCGTTCCTGGCGTTCGTCGGGTTGGTCACGGCGATCATCGGCGTCGTCTTCGGCGCAGTCGGCCTACGCCGGTCGCGCCCGAGCGGCGACCGGCGAGCCTCGGCGATCACCGGCGTCGTGACGGGGACCGCCGGGATCCTCGTGTCGGTGTTCGGCATCTGGCTGACGTTCGCCATCACCCGGGCTCTCGACGAGTACGAGTCGCCGGAGCCCAGCGACGCCGAGCTCTCGTCGTGCTCGGCGGTCGGCGACGACGTCGTCGCGAAGGGGAGCATCCGCAACCTCGGCGACGACGAGCAGACCTACACGGTCCATGTGCGGCTCGAGCGGGGCCCGCGCCGCTCGCGCGTCAGGCGCGCCGTCGTCGACGACGTGGCCCCCGGCGCCGAGGCGACGTTCTCGGTCGAGGCGGACCTCGGCGACGTCACCGCGGAACCGACGTGCGAGATCGAGGTCGTGCGTGGCCCGCCCCCGTTCGGCCTGGACGTCGACCTGGACTGAGCGCCGCCGGAGACGGCTGATGGCAAGATCGCGTGATCGACGGACCGGCGGCCGAGCAGTCGAGCTTTGTCTACGACGCGTTCATCAGCTACTCGAGACGCGATTCCGATTCTGCCGAGGAGATCGAGCGCGAGCTCGAGCGGTTCCGGTTGCCCCGCGCGGTACGGCACCGCCTCGGACGACGTCATCTCAACGTCTTCCGAGACGTCACTGACATCACGGGCAACCGGCTGGATCGAGTGCTCGATGAGAACCTGACACGGTCCCACAAGCTCGTCGTGCTCTGTTCCCCGAACTCGCGAGGCTCCGAGTACGTCGGGCGGGAGATCGAGCAGTTCGCGGTCCTGCGGTACCCCGACGGCATCGTCCCAGTGCTGATCGCGGGCGAACCGAACGACCGCGACGAGCAGGCGGCCAACTGGGCCTTTCCCGACGCACTCGGCAAGGTTCTCGACGGCACTCCTCTCGCCACCGACCTGCGTCCCCCCGCGGCGCCGGTCGTCACACGCACGCCCCATCGTTTGACGGCGTCTCGCGAGTGGATCCGCCTGGTCTCGAACCTCGTCGACCTGGCACCCGACGACCTGACCCAGCGACTCGCTCGGGATCGGAACCGCCGCCTCCGTGCTGGCTTCAGCATCCTCGCTGTCGTGGTTGTGGCGCTTGCGGCCCTGCTGGCTTGGGCGCTGCAGGAAAGTCAGGAAGCGACCCGCCAACGGGACCGCGCCCAAGAGCAGGCGGACCTTGCGACATCCCGGTTGCTCGCAGGAACCGCGCAGAACCTCTCGCCGACGGAGTCCGACCTGGCGCTCGGACTCGCCCTGGCTGCGGACAACACATCCCGGACGCCTCAATCGGCCGAAGCACTGCTCACGACGCTCTCGCGCAACCCGCAGCTCATCCGCTATCTGCACGGGTTCACCGCGTTCTCCGGTGCAATTGACGTCTCGCCTGACGATGAGCGTGCGGTGGGCGGCGGCAGCGACGGACGCCTCGTCCAATGGCGGCTGTCGACGGGGACAAGCGTCGTGCTCAGCGAAGGTGGTGAACGGATCGAGGCGGTCGCCTACACGCCGACCGGCGAGACGATCCTCGTCCTGCGTCAGGACATCGTTGGCGACGCCAATGCAGTCGAGGCCTGGGACGTGGCCACTGGCGAATTGCTCGCCCAGCGGTCGTTCGGTGCTGCCGTGGTGAACGACCTGCTTGCTCTCGATGAGTCGACGGCCATCGTCGTCGGAGGCGCGGAGGGCTCCGGTCTTGCGGATGCACCGGGAGTCCTGAGCCGTTGGCGCTGGTCGACCGACGATGTACGGCACATTCCGATCAGACGCGCGATCAGCCACATCGCACGCGGCGAAGCGGGTGTGCTCGTCGCAGTCGGCAGCTTTCCCGACATCAACGAGATCGTGATGGTCGACCCGATGACCGGCCGAGAGATCTCGACGCCGCACGCCCTGGGCGACCAGTCCGTCTCAGACCTCGACACGCGCGCGGACGGCACGGCCGTTGCAGCCGTCGGCACCGAGGCGTTGCTCATCGACACGACGGACGGGGAGGTCACGGGCCGCTTCGCCCTCGATCGGTCCGCGTTCGCAGCGCAGTTCGTGGGCGCAGGGGAAACCCTCGCGCTCTGGCAGAGCAGTGCTGCCCCCGCGACCGACGGTCCAGCGATCCACCTGTACGACGTGCGAACCCTCCAGGAGGTCGGACCGAAGATCCCCACCTCGGGTGTCGTCCGGGGCCTTGCCGCGCTGCATGAGTCGGAAGTCGTGCTGGCCGTCCGCGAGCGCGGCGGCGCGGCCGTCTGGGATGTCAGCCGCAGGTGGTTCAACGCGACTGGTGGCATGGGCCGTGTCGTTGCGGAGACCGGGTTTCCCCCGAGTGACACGGCGTTCACCTCCGACGGAGCCCTGGCGATTAGTACCGGGCCTCGTGCGACGGTCGTTGCCCGCAACACCGTGAGCGGCGTGGAACTGTGGAGGCAGGACGTCCTGCCCGACGGCGAGTACGTCTCGGCGGCGGCAATCAGTCCGGATGGTGGGACCACTGCGATCGCGGGCGGTGCGTTCGTTTCGCCCGGGCGCGGCGTCGTCGTGATGCTCGACACTCGATCGGGCCGCGTTATTGCAGAGGAGGAGGTCGGCGCCTCGCAACTCGGCCACGTCGCGTTCTCGCCTGATGGCCGGTTCCTCATCGTAGGCACAGGAGGCCTGAGCATCGGTGCAGGCACCGTGCTCGCGCTGGAGATCGGCACAGAGCGTCGATTCGAGCTCGACGATCTCCGACCTCGGGACCTTGCGTTCGTCGGCGATCGATTGGTTTGGACCAGCGGAATGGGTGACATCCGATCGACGAACATGGACGCGATCGTGTCCGGCGAGCGGCCGGTCGTTATCGACGTCGACGAGTCGGTCTCATCGATCGAACCCACAGGACGGCCTGGTCAGGTCGCCGTCGCGGCCGAGACGCAAGTTGGTGTGCTCGAGCTCGACGACGACGAACCACAGATCGCCTGGTTCGGCGACCATCGGGACAACGTGAGCAGCGTGACGGCTAATCCGACCGGCACGACGCTCGCGTCCACCGACTACTCCGGCGAGCTCGTGTTCTGGGATCTCTCGTCGGGCCTCGCCGTGACAGGCCCCGTGCTGATGGGAACATCCGAAGGGCTCGACGCCATCTACTCGCCGCGATCAGGTTCATCAGATCTTCTGCTGATCAGTTGGGCCGGCCTCCGCACCGTCGACGGCGATCCCGCTTCGTGGGTCGCACGTGCATGTGGGATCGTCAATCGCGAGCTCACTCGCGCCGAGTGGGACCGCTTTGTCGGGGCCGGGCGCGTGCAGGTGGCGAGCTGTCCGTCGGACTGACCGTTGCGCCGTTCGCTGATCCCCGCCGCGATCGGCACTCTCAGTCGCCAGCACCGACGGCGTGCGCAGCGGTGGTGGCCGCCATCCACGACGCATACAGACGCGAGTACGTCCCGCCCTGCTCGACGAGCTCGGTGTGGTGGCCGTCCTCGACGAGCACGCCGCCGTCGAGCACGAGCACCCGGTCGGCGCGCGCCGCGGTCGACAGGCGGTGGGCGATGGCGATCGTCGTGCGCCCCTCGGCGAGGCGGGTCAGTGCGCGCGAGATCCGCACCTCCGTCAGCGCGTCGACCGACGAGGTCGCCTCGTCGAGGACGAGCACGTCGGGATCGGCGACGCCGGCACGCAGGAGGGCGACGAGCTGGCGCTCACCCGCGGAGAGCTGCTCGCCACGCTCGCCGACCCGGGTCGACAGGCCGTCGGGCAGCGTTGCCACCCACTCGCCGAGGTCGAGCCGTTCGACGACGGCCTCGACGTCGGGGATCGACGTGCCCGGCCGGGCGAAGCCGACGTTGATGGCGATCGTCTGATCGAACAGGAACGGCTCCTGGGCGACGACGACGAGGCGGCGGCGCAGCTCGACGGGATCGACGAGCGGCAGCGGGACGCCGCCGAGGCGGATCTGACCGAGCGTCGGGTCGGCGAACCGGGCGACGAGCCTGCCCAGCGTGGTCTTGCCCGATCCCGTCGCACCGACCATCGCCACCTGCTGGCCGGCGGGGATGTGGATGGTCACGTGTCGCAGCACCGCGTCGTCGGCGGTCGACGCGACCCCGCGGCTCGGGTAGGCGAACGTGACGTCGTCGATCTGGATGTCGAGTCGACCGCGCGGGAGCGGCCGCGGATCGGCAGGTGGCGGCGGACCGACGGGAAGGTCGAGCACACCGAGCACCCGCCGCAGCCCGGCGACCGCGGTCTGCGTCTCGTCGATCACCTCGGTGAACTCGGCGATCGGTTCGAGGAACCGGTAGGTGAGGAAGATGAAGGCGATCATGCCGCCGGCCTCCAGCCCGCTGGCCGGGCCGCGCGCGACACCGACGATCACCACCGCGGCGATCGTCAGCACCGAGAACACCTCGCCCGACGGGAACAGGAAGGCGCCGATCATGTTGGCGCGGATCTGCTGGTCGGCGCGAGCGCGGATCGAGCGATCCGCCTCTGCGCGCATGATCGGACCGGCGCCGTACGCGCGGATCGTCTCGGCACCGGTGACCACCTCGCTCACCGTGCCGAGCATCTCGGCGTTGCGCTCGCGGGCCTTGCCGTAGGCGGCGACGAGGTGGCGCTGGACGACGCGCAGAACGATCGCCAGCGGCGCCGCGACGACGAACGCGACCAGCGCGAGGACCCAGTCGTAGGCCAGCATGACGGCCGAGACGAGCAGGATGAGTGGGCCGTCGAGCAGCCACGCCAAACCTCCCCACTGGAAGAACTGCGCCAACGTCTCGATGTCGCTCGTCACCCTTGCCACGAGCGCACCTCGGCGCTCCTCGTTGTGGTCGGCCAGGCTCAGCCCGTGGATGTGGGCGATCAGCCGGGCGCGCAGGTCGTACAGCGCCTGCTCGCTGCGCCTGCCGAGACGGACGATCGCCTGCCGCTGCGCCACCCCGGCGACGACGAGCGCCACCGCGGCACCCGCGGCCAGCCAACCGACGAGCCCGAGGCGCACGCGCTCGGTGCCGATGCCCTTGTCGATCGCCTGCTGGACGAGGATCGGCACGACGATGCGGCCCCCGGCGCCGACCGCGGCCAGGCACCACGTGATCCCGAGCCCCTGGCGCAGCACGGGCGCCTCGCGCAGCCCGCGGTTGATCGTGTGCACGGCGGAGAACCGCCCGACCGGTTCACCCATCTCACCCATCCCGCACCGTCACCGCGCCGACGGGCTGTTCGCTGCGGTCGAGCTCGAACGCCTCGACGAGCGCCCGGTAGCCGACGTGGCGATCCATCAGCTCGCGGTGGCGCCCGTGGTCCACGAGCCGACCGTCGACGAGGAACAGCACCTCGTCGGCGAGGGCGATCGTCGACGGCCGTGATGCGACCATCAGCACGGTGGTCCCGGCGAGCGCACCGCGCAGGTTGCCGAGCACGGTCGCTTCGGTCGTCGGGTCGAGCGCCGACGTCGTGTCGTCGAGGAGCAGCAGCGCAGGCCGCCGAGCAAGCGCTCGGGCCAGCGCGATGCGCTGTCGTTGACCGCCGCTGACGGACACACCGCGCTCGCCGACGACGGTGTCGAGCCCGTCCGGCAGCGCCCTGACGAAGTCGTCGCCAGCGGCCGAGCGCAGCGCCGTCCACAGCTGAGCGCCGTCGTCGTCCATCAGGCGCTCGTCGCCGAGGGCGATGTTGTGACGCACCGTGCCGGCGAACAGGAACGCCTCCTGGAACACCATGGCCGTCCCGCCGGGAGCGACGGCTACCTGCCCGGTCGTCGGCGGGATCAGGCCGTCCACGATCTCGAGGAGCGTGGTCTTGCCCGCGCCGGTCGGACCGACGACGGCGACGATCCGCCCGCTGGCGACGTCGAACGAGATCGACTCGAGGGCGGCCCTCGTCTCACCGGGGAACGAGAACCCGATGTCGGCCAGCGACACACCGGTCCCCGCAGGTGCGGTGGCGATCGACCGTACGGGGTCCGGCGCGATCGGTTCGTCGAGCACCTCGCGCACTCGCACCCACCCGGCATACGAGAACGGCAGCTCGGACAAGACGTAGCCGATCAACCGGAGCGGGAACACCAGCAGCGTGAACAGGTAGACGAAGCTGGACAGCTCACCGATCGACACTTCGCCGGCGCTCACCCGATGGGCGCCGAGGAACACGAGTCCGACGTTCGCCAGTGACGGCAGCACGTCGAGCAGTGCCTCGAACGTGCCGCGCAACGACACCGCCCGTACCCGGGCGTTGCGGATGCCGCCGGCGATCTCGGCGAGGCGCTCGGTCTCCCGGCGCTCGGCGCCGTACGCCTTGACGAGCTGGACGCCCTCGAAGCTCTCGTGGACCGCAGCCGACAGCCGACCGAGCGCCGCCTGGGCCTCGTCGAAGTGGCGGTCGACGCGCCGTTGGTACACCGTGTTCAACCCGATCAGGAGCGGGAACACGGCGACGGCCACGAGGCCGAGCACGACGTCGGTGATCACCAACCACAGCGCCGACACGACGATCAGCAGCACCGTGCTCAACGCGAACGGGACGGGCGCAAGCACCGACACGGCGGCGTCGGTGTCGACACCGGCTCGACCGACGAGGTCGCCGTCGGGGCGGCGCTGGTGCCATGCGACGGGCTGGCGGACGAGCCGGTCGACGACGCTCTCGCCGAGTGTGCCGGCGATGTTCCACATGGCCTTGCCGGCCCAGCTGCGCCGGACGATGACGCCGGCCGCCCGCACCAGGCCGATGCCGATCACCAACGCGGCCCCGGCGGCGACGGTGCCTGCGGCGACGGACCCCTCGTCGAACCGCGGCAGGATCACGCGATCGGTCACCCATTGGACGGCGTAGGTGGAGGCGACGGTGCACAGCGCGAAGACGGCGGCACCGCTCACCGAGATGGCGAACGGCCGTGGGTGCAGGCGGACCATCGCCGCCACCATCTCGACCCCACGCCGGGCGCGCTGGACACGCCCGACCTCCGACTCGCCTGCCACGGAACGTTTCTACCAGCGGCGCCGGTCGACACCCCAGACGGTTTCACCGGAACGCTCGTCGCCATAGCGTGCCGACGTGCCGCGGCGGATCGTCCTGACCGCGGTCGTCGCCGGTGTCGCGCTGTTCCTTGCGTTCTGGACGTACGCACTGTTCTTCGCCAGCAAGGACGCCGAGAACCGCATCGCCGACCGGGCGTGGGCGCAGCGCGCCGAGGTCATCTGTCAGGCGGCCGACGGGCAGCGCGAGGCTCTCGCGGACCTCCGCCCGCTCGAGGGCGACGACCCGGCCATGCTGCGTGAGCGGGCGGCGATCGTCGATCGGGCGACCGACGTCATCGAGACGATGCTCGACGACGTGGTCGGGGTCCGACCGGCCGACGACAAGGGCCGGGCGATCGTGCCGCTGTGGGAAGGCGACTACCGGACCTACCTCGACGACCGTCGGGCCTACGCCGACTTGCTGCGCACCGGCGCCGACGAACCGTTCCGCGAGACCGCCGTCGACGGCATCCCGATCAGCGACAAGGTCGCCACGTTCGCCGGCGACAACGAGATGCCGTCATGCTCACCCCCAACGGACCTTTCGTGATCGGATCCGAGTGCTTGCGGCTGTCGGAGTGTTTGCGGCGGCGTTCCTCCGACGCAAACACTCGAATCGACGGAAACACTCGGATGTGGGGTTAGTGCTCGATCTCGCGGAGGACCTTGGCTGGGTTGCCGGCGACGACGACGTAGTCGGGGAGGTCGCCGCGCACAACGCTGTTGGCGCCGACCACGACGTGGCGGCCCACCGTCGACCCGGGCAGCACCACGGTGCCGTGGCCGAGCCACGACCCGGCGCCGATCCGTACCGGCCGCTCCGGCATGACCTGCACCGAGATCGGACGGTGGGGGTCGTCGTAGCCGTGGTTCTGATCGGTGATGTACACGTGGTGGCCGGTCCACACGTCGTCCTCGAGCTCGATCGACAGGTGGCCGACGATCGCCGACCCGCGCCCGACGAGGCAGCGGTCGCCGATGCGCACGACGGGGTCGCTGACGCACTGCTGCCCGGGGATCATCCCGGCCGAGAGCGTCACGTTCGGCCCGAGGACGCTGCCGCTGCCGATCCGGATGTAGCGCTCGTTGACGATCGCCGCCGGCGGGAAGCAGATCACGCTGCCTTCGCCGAAGCTCCCGAACCGCCGACCGCGCGCCGTCGCCGGGCCGATCGCGCCCAGCTCGACGACCTGCTCCCACGCCCGGTGCACCCCTCCCGACGCAAGGTGTCGCAGCGCTGCGATGGCCCGGCGCGTCGGCGTCGGCGGAGCGAGCTCGCGGCGAAGCACGGCGGAACGGTAGTGGTCGCCTGTCAGGATGGATCGGTGTGAGGCGGGAGCGGGTCGTGCAGCTGTCCGACACCCACCTGTCGCACGCCGCGCCCCTCCCCCATCACATGCAGGCGGCGCTCGACTGGATCGCCGCCGATCCGCCCGACCTCGTGATCCACACCGGCGACATCGTCTGGGAGGACCCTGACGACGACGAGGACCGCGCCTTCGCCAGGGCGGTCATGGACGCGATCGGTCCGCCGCTGCGCGTGATCCCCGGCAACCACGACATCGGCACGTACGGCGACGACCTCCTGCGAGCGGAACGGCTCGATCGGTTCTGCGCCACGTGGGGCGACGATCGGTTCCTGCTCGACCTCGCCGGGTGGCGGCTCGTCGGCGTCGACGCCTACCTGCTCGGCATCGAGGAGCACGACGAGTGGCTGAAGGAAGCGGTCGACACCGACGGCCCGGTGGCGGTGTTCGTCCACCAGCCGATCACCGGTGATCCTGCCGACGGGTGGGAGATGCCGATGACGGCTCGCCGCGCGTTCATGGCGGCGACCGCCGGCGCCGACGTTCGTCTCGTCGCGTCGGGACACCGCCACCAGTTCGCCGACCGGGGCCGAGACGTGTGGGCGCCGTCGACGACGCTGCGCGGCGAGCCGGTCGGGCCCGGCGCAGACCCCCGCCCCGGGATCGTCGAGCACCGCTTCGGCGCCGACGGATCCTGCGACCGGCGCGTCGTGCACCTCGACTGAGCGGAGCGAGGTCGTGCCGGCCGAGCGACCGCCAGGGAGCCGGACGGCGATGGGGCGCGGGGGCGCAGCCCCCGCGTGACGACGTCTGAGCACGCCGAGGCGGCACGATACGGTCGGCCGCCATGGTCTCGACGGGGACGGGCTCCGTCGGATCGATCACCGACGTCCCCGGCGTCGCCGTCGGCCACCACCAGCGTCGCGGCCGAGGGTGGCGCACCGGAACGACGGTCGTCCTCGTCACCGACGGCGCGACGCCGGGCGTCGCCGTTCGTGGCGGCGGTCCTGGCACTCGCGAGACCGACGCCCTGCGACCCGAGCACGTCGTCAGCGTGGTGCACGCCGTGTGCCTCACCGGCGGGAGCGCCTACGGTCTCGCCGCCGCCGACGGCGTGGTGCAGCACCTCGAACGGGCACACCTCGGCTTCCCGGTCGGCCCGGCCGACGAGCCCGAGCGGGTGGTGCCGGTCGTCCCCGCCGCGGTCATCTTCGACCTCGGACGCGGCGGATCGTTCACCAACCGACCGACCGCCGACTTCGGAGCGCGCGCCGCACGGTCCGCACGTGCGACGACCGCCTGTCGCGGCTCGATCGGTGCCGGAACAGGTGCGATGGCGGGCGGCCTGCAGGGCGGAGTCGGATCGGCGTCGCTGGACGTCGACGGGATCACGGTGGGTGCGATCGCCGTCGTCAATGCGTCCGGCGACACGGTGGACCCCGAGACGGGAATGCCGTGGGCGCCGGCCGGGCTCGGTCTGCGCCGTCCCCCGGCGCTGCAGCGCCGGGCGTTGGTGGACGCGATCGAGCAGGCTCGAGCTGGGCCTCCCCCGCTCAACACGACGATCGGCGTGGTCGCCACGTCGGCGCAGCTCACGAAGGCGGAGTGCGCCCGGATGGCGAGCGTCGCCCACGACGGCCTGGCTCGCGCCGTCCGCCCGGCGCACGGCGCCTTCGACGGCGACACGATCTTCGTCTTGGCGACCGGTCGAGACGAGCTGCCCGCCGAGCCCGACCGCTTCCGTGCGGTCGGCACGCGAGGCGGCCAGTTGAACCGGCTGCTCGACGCCGCCGCCCGCTGCTTCGCCACCGCATGCGCCGACGCCGTCGTGTCGGCCCATCACCACGAGAACGGACCACCGGCGTACCGCGACCTCTGTCCCGGCGCTTTCGTCGCTGGACGTCGGGCTGAGTAGGTTCGAGCGGTCCGGCCGAGCGCACACGAAAGGAGCGCCGCCTGATGAGCACGTCCAGCAGTTCCCCGACTCGTGCGAAGCTGACCGTGCCGTCGATCGGTGCGATGAAGTCCGCCGGCGACAAGATCGTGATGATCACGGCCTACGACGCGACGTTCGCCCGCATCGTCGACGACGCGGGGGTCGACATGATCCTCGTCGGTGACTCCGTCGGGATGGTCGTGCAGGGTGAGGCCAACACGATCCCTGTCGACCTCGACGAGATGGAGTACCACGTGCGCGCCGTCGCCAGCGCGCGCACCTCGGCGCTGGTCGTGGCCGACCTGCCGTTCGGCTCGTACCAGGTCAACCCCGAACAGGGCGTGGAGAGCTCGGTCCGGCTGATGAAGGCCGGGGCGGCGTGCGTCAAGCTCGAGGGCGGCATCGCGATGGCCGAGACGATCGACGCGATCACACGCGTCGACATCCCCGTCGTCGGCCACATCGGCCTGACACCGCAGAGCTACCACCGGATGGGCGGTCACCGGGTGCAGGGTCGGCGCAGCGGGTTCGAGGCCGGCGGGCGTGAGCGCCTCGTCGAGGACGCCTTCGCCGTCGAGCAGTCCGGCGCGTTCGGCGTCGTCGTGGAGGGCGTCCCGCGGGATCTGGCCGCCGAGATCACCGCCAAGCTGTCGATCCCGACGATCGGCATCGGCGCCGGTCCCGAGTGCGACGGGCAGGTCCTCGTGCTCCACGACGTGCTCGGGCTGTCGGACCTGCGACTCAAGTTCACCAAGCAGTTCGCCGACCTGCGCACCGAGGCGATGTCGGCGACGGCGCAGTTCGCGGCCGACGTGCGCGAGGGCGACTGGCCCGACGACGCCCACTCGTTCCACTGAGCGACGGCGCGCGTGGAGGTGCTCGACGACCCGGGAGCGATGCGCGCCTGGTCGGACGAGCAGCGGCGCCGAGGCGGCCGTCTCGCACTCGTGCCGACGATGGGTGCGCTGCACGACGGGCACCTCAGCCTCATCGAGCGAGCCACCGGCGAGGCCGGACTGGTCGTCGTGTCGATCTTCGTCAACCCGCTGCAGTTCGATCGCCATGCCGACTTCGACAGGTACCCCCGCCCGATCGACCAGGACGTCGACCGGTGCGCCCGTGCCGGCGTCGACGCGGTGTACGCGCCCACGGCCGCAGCGATGTATCCGGATGGCTTCGAGACCCACGTCGAACCAGGCCCGCTCGCCGACGTGATGGAGGGCGCGATGCGTCCTGGCCACTTCCGCGGGGTCTTGACGGTCGTCACCAAGCTGTTCGCCGCAGTCGGGCCGCAGGTGGCGATGTTCGGCGAGAAGGACTTCCAGCAGCTCACCGTGATCCGCCGGATGGCACGCGACCTCGACCTGGGCGTCGAGGTCGTCGGCGCACCGATCGTCCGCGAACCCGACGGGCTCGCCATCTCCAGCCGCAACGCGCTGCTGTCGGAGGACGACCGGGCCGCTGCGGTCTGCATCCCGACCGGTCTGTCGGCCGCGATCGAGGCGTGCCGCACCGGCGAGCGCGAGGCGTCGGCCATCGTCGACGTCGCCCGCCGGGTGGTCGAGGCCGAGCCGCGCGCCCGGCTCGAGTACGCCGAGGTCTTCGATCCGGTGACCTTGCACCCGGTCGACGAGGTCAGCGCCGAGGCGCGCATCGCCATCGCCGCATGGCTCGGCGGCGTTCGGCTCATCGACAACGGCCCGCTCTACAGTCCTGCCCATGACGCTCACCGATCCACGCGGTGACCCGAGCCTGCTGCAGACCGTCGTCGCGCACGAGCACGAGCACATCGAGCAACTGCTCCGCGAAGCGCGCGTCAACACGCCGACCCCCGGCGTCCGCGAGCAGCTCGTCGGGCAGCTGATAGTCGCGCTCGGCGGGCACCTCAACACCGAAGCATCGGTCGTCGCGCCGGAGGTCGAGCACGCCCTCGACGCCGACGACCGGGAGCGCGTCGCCGGAGACTCGCGCCAGTTCCGCGACCTGCTGGGTGGTCGGATCGACGACCCGGCGCTCGACGAGCTCGCCGCAGCGATCGCCGATCACGTCGCGCTCTACGACGGCCTGCTGCGGCGGCTCGGCGAGGCCGTGGGGGCCGATCGGATGGCAACGCTCGGCTTCGAGTTCGGCCGAGCGGCCGAGACGGCTCCCACCCGGTTCCCGCCGAGCTGACCCGAGCAGTCAGCTCAGCAGACCGCCCAGGCCGCCTCCGCCGCCGAATCGCGAGAGCAGGTCGCCGATGTCGAGGCCGAACTTGCTGAGGAGCCCGCCGTCACGGTCGGTGTCGACCTGATCAGGCAGCTCCTTGTCGGCCTGCTTTGCCTTGTCGTCGTCACCTTGCGAGCGCAGCAGGTCGAGGATCTGCGACTTGTCGATGTTCATCGTGTTCTCCTTGTTCGTGTCGTGGGTCGAGCGGCGCCGGCAACCGGCGCACGTCGAGAACGTACGCCCGCCACGGACCGGGGGTCGAGCGGCGCCGATCAGCCGCCGGTAGTAGCGCTGGAATCGGTCTGGGCGACCTCGCTGATCACCGTGGTTGTCTCCGTGAGAACCACGTCGGCCCTCACCTGTCCCGCGCGTCTCGGTCCGAGACCCCCTGGTCCATCTCGATGCGCTCCTTGCGCACCTCTTCGTCGACGGCGACCTCCTCGGTCTCGACATCGGTCTCGAGGCGTACGCGCTCCTTGGGCACCACCGTCTTCTGCACGTCGATGACCTCTTCGCTGAGGGTGACCTCGTGCTCGTCGCTCGTCAGGTCGCCGCCGGACATCGCTGCGTCGCGGTTCTCGTCGGTGATGGTCTCGGTGACCATGCGCGCCTTCTCCCGACGGATCGGCACCACCATGTGCACGTCCTCGGTCTCGATCCACTTGCGCAGCCGTGCGGTGCCCTTCTGGCGAGTGGTCGTGTTGACGTCGAGCTCCTCCTCGGATCGGGTCATCGCGTCATCGGTCGTCTGGCCGCTGGTGTCCTCCCCCATGTCGGACGTCATGTCGACGTCGTCGACGTCGTCTCTGGATTCGGTGCCGGCGAACGATGCGGTGCCGCGCCCGTAGTGGGTGTACAGCGCCTCTTCCTCCTCGGCACTGAGCTCGCCGTCGGCGTCGGCACGGGGCGCGTCCTTCACCTGATCCTTCGTGTAGGCCACCATCACGTCCTCGTCGACGATGGATGCCCCGGCGATCGGGACGAAGCTGACCTTCGTGCCGAACATCCCGGTGTTGACGGCCAGCCACTCCGGCTGGCCGCTGTCGTTGTCGAGGTACACGTCGAAGACGGTCCCGATCTTGTCGCCGCTGGGGTCGACTGCCGTGCGGTCGACGATCTCGGAGACGCTGGATCCCTGGTCGGTCATGGTGATGCTTCTCTCTTTGCCGTGGTGGATTTCGGTGGTCTCGGGGTCAGGCGACGAGGGTGATCGGCGCGCGCCCCGCGGTGCCGATCGCCTGGTTGCGGGCGGTGTCGTCGTCGTCGTCGACATTGGCGACGAGCAGGATGACGCCGACGATGATCAGTGCCAGGAGGAGCAGCAGCACCCAGGGGAGCCAGCGCAGACCGCTGTGCTCCCGGCCGGTGGCGCTGCGAGCCCCGATTGGATTGGTCATGGTTGGTTCCTCTTGTGTCAGCGCTGCCGGGGGGCCGGGAGCGGTTGTGGCTGCTGGGTGGCGCGGGCCTGGTCTGCGCGCTGCTGCGCACGCTCGGCGATGCGGTCCTTCGCACCTTGCGAGGCCTCGGCGATCTTCGGCTTCTCCTCGTCGTATTTGGCCAGTGCGTTTTCCCACCGGGTGCGCATCGGGCCGACCCCGCCACCCCCGACCGCGATCACCGTCACGCCTACGACGATCGCGAGCACTGCGTAGAAGAGCCCGGTGACGATCGCTGGTGCGATCTGCAGCTGGTTGAGGGCGGCGAAGATGCCGACCACGAGGATCGCCACGCCGACACCGTTGGCCAGCGCCTTGCCATAGCTCAACCCGCCCAGGCTGGCGTCGATCATCTCCCTGGCGGCTGCGCCGATCGCCGAGGCGATGACGATGATCAGTATCGCTGCGATCACCTTTGGCAGGTAGGCGATGACCCCTTCGAGCATGTCGCTGATCGGGTTCTCGCCGAACACACCGAACGCCATCGTCAAGACGATCAAGAACAGGGCGTAGAACACGAGCTTGCCGACGATGTCGGAGGCGTCGTACTTCGACTTGTCGAGCGCCTTCTTGATTCCGCCGCGCTCGACCGCCTTGTCGAAGCCGACCCGCTCGAGCACCGCGCCGACCGCCTTGGCGATCAGCTTGGCGACGAAGTAGCCGATGATCAGGATGATCAGGAAGCCGATGAACTTCGGGACGAAGGTGGCGATGTCGGCCCAGGCGTCTTCGATGCCCTGGCTCCACTCGACGGCGATCAGCATGTGGTGTTCCTCTCCGGGGGTCTGCCAACTGGAACGCCTGACACCGTCGGCCATCACGCGCGGATCTTCCGACATCGCGCGGCGACGGCCTGTCGGTATGGTCCAACCGTGGATCGGCGGCCCGGCGTCACCGACCTTGCGCCTGCGCCCGAGCTGGTCGAGGTCAACGAGGTGGTCCGGAGAGTGCTCGCCGGGCGGGTCAGGGATCGAGAGCTGATCGAGGACCTGACCCAGGAGACGCTCGTCCGCGTCGCATCGGCGCAGGCTCGGCTGGATCGCGAGGCGCTCGTCCCCTATGCCATCGTCACGGCGCGCAACGTGCTCGCCAGCCACGCACGATCGGAGTCGGTGAAGAGCCGCCACGCCCACCGCCTCGTCGACTACCGCGGCTTCGAAGGTCCGGAGCAGCTGGTCCTGGAGCGAGAGGAGACCGACGCGCTCGCCGTCGCCCTCGATCGGCTCGACGTCGAAGATCGCTCACTGCTCGTTCGCCACGAGGGTGACGGCGTCGATCTCGAAACGCTCGCCGCCGAAGCCGAGACCTCGCGTGGTGCCATCGCCATGCGACTGGCCCGCGCCCGCGCAGTGTTGCGACTCGAGTTCCTGCTCGCCTTCCGCAACGAGCGACTATCGAGCGATCGCTGCCGATCGGTCCTCCTCGCCCTGTCCGCCGGCGACCGCCGTCGTCAGCGGCACCTCGACGCAGCCGGACACCTGCTGCGCTGCCCGACGTGCAGCCGCCTGGCCGAGCCCGTCACGTCGCGCGATCGCGGCGCCGCCGGGTGGCTGATCGTGCCCATCGGCGAGGCGATCCGGCGTGTGGTGGACTCGGTCGTCCGACGGCCGCTACAGGTCGCCCTCTGCATGACGACAGCCGCCGGGATCACAGTCGGGGTGATTTCGCTCCGAGCAGACGACCAGCCGACGGCTCCCGTCGCCGCCGCCGAGACGGCGGCCCCCACAGCGGCGGCCGTCGCGACGAGCCCCGCGACCGCCCCTGAGCCGTCGACCGCTCCATCGACCGCCTCCGAACCATCGACCGCGCCGTCGACCGTCGATCGGTGCGGGACGGAGGATCCCCTCGGCGTCGGCGCGCCGACCGTCGGCTGCACGTTCGCCCCGACGCTGCTGCGCGTCGATGACGTCCCGGTCGACGAGGGGTTCTGGGCGTCGTCGTCGGGCGGTCCGGCCATGTGGGTCCGTCTCACGGGCGTCGGTGAGTCACCCGTCGACGTCGACGCCGGCGACGAGTTCACGGCGAGCGGCACGGTTCGCCAAGTCACGCGCGACGCGATCGCCAACCTCTCGGCAGCCGGACGAGCGCGTGTCCGTGACCTCGGCTACTACCTGGAGGTGGCGCCCCGCGACATCAGTCGGTGACCGCTGACCAGCCGGTGACCGCTGACCAGCGACTACGGCGAAACAGTAGCGAACACCATCGGTTCTGCGGTAGGCATGTGGCGTGGACGTCTCGCCGTTCCCCTACCAGGGCCCGCTGCAGCCAGATCAGGTGCGTGGTCGTGAGGAGCTCATCGCCGACCTGACCGAGCGGCTGACCGAGCACCGGGTGACTGCGCTGCTCGGACCGCGCCGCTTCGGGAAGACGAGCGTGCTCCGTCGCGTCGCCGCCGACCTGATCGCCGGCGGCGCATCGATCGTGTGGATCGACCTCTACGAGGTGTCGTCGATGGCCGACGTCGCCGCCCGTCTGGATGAGGCGTTGGCGCGCGTTCCCGGCCGGTTCGCCGAGGTCGCCACGAAGGTCGCCGCGGCGGCGTCGATCCACCTCGGCGTCGTCAGCTTCGAGTTGCGCTCGCCGACGCGCTCGAGGCCCGACCCGCAGCTGCTCGCCAACGGCCTGCTCGACGTGCTGACGCGTGCTGCTGCGGACATGCCGACGGTCGTCGTCATCGACGAGTTCGCCGGCATCGCCCGTGTCGACGGCGCCGCCGGGTTGCTGCGCACGAAGCTGCAGCACCACTACCAGGACATCGGGCTGGTGTTCGCCGGGTCCGAGCCGTCGATGATGCGGACGCTGTTCACCGACCAGGCGGCGCCGTTCTACGCCCAGGCGGACCTCGTCGAGATCGGCCCGCTCTCGAGCAGCGAGGTCGTCGAGCTGGTCGTCGACGGCTTCGCCTCGACCGGCCGCCGCGCCGGCCCCGTCGCAGCCCATGTCGCTGACTTCGCCGCCGGACACCCCCAGCGCTCGATGCAGGTCGCCGACGCGGCATGGCGCCTCACGCCGCCGTCGGGCGAGGCGACGGCCGGCACGTGGGCGGACACGCTCACCGCGGTGCGCATGGCGACGGCCGACGGCAACGAGCGGCTGTTCTCCGGGTTCCAGGACGGGGAGAAGACGGTCCTGCGGGCGCTCGCCACTGGCGGGTCGATCTTCGGGACCGCTGCCGACCTGCTCGGACTCCCCGCCGGCACCGCCCAGCACGCCCGCCGATCGCTCGCCAACCGCGGCCACCTCACCAACCGCGACGGCGAGTGGACGATCGTCGACCCCATCCTCGCCGATTGGGTTCGCAGCCGCTTCCCGATCTGAGAGCTCGAGGGCCGCGGCGGCGTCCGCCGTCGGTCAGTCGCCGGCGCCGGTGAGCACGACGGCCATCACGACCCCGTTGAAGATGGCGTGGGCGATCACCGCCGGGCCAATCCGACGCAGCAGGTAGGCGCCGCCGCCGAGGCCGGCGCCGACGGCCGACAGCACGAGCACCAGGCCGACGTTTCCGGTCCCGCGCACCGGATCGAGGTGGGCGAGGCCGAAGAGCACGGCCTGGATCCCGACCGTGAGCGTGGCGCCCGTGTGACTTCGCAGGCCGCGCATCATCAGGCCGCGGAACACCATCTCCTCGACGATCGGCGCGAACAGCACCGCAGTGACCAACAACGCGATCACGTAGCCGCGGCCGGCGTCGAGGTCGCCGATTCCTTCGGTGTTGCTCGTCAGCGGGATGTCGAGGGCGCGCACCGCAGCGAACACCACGAGCTCGCAGCCGAGGGCGACCAGCCACACGATCGGGCCCCAGCCGGTGTCCGACCATCGCAGGCGGATGCCGACGTCGTCGGTCAGCCGCCCGGTCCCCCAGCGCCGGCTGGCGTAGATGCACCACCACACGGACGGCGCGTAGCCGGCGAGCGCCGAGATGCCGATGTAGACCACGACCGGCCACTCGTAGCGGATGACGGAATCCAGCAGGAACCGGCTGCCGATCAGCGAGGCCGTGAGAACTGCGACCGCGCCGATGGCCACGCTGAACGGGAGCACCGGATGGTCGGGGCGCGGTGGTGGCGCGGTGAATCCGCCGGCGACGTGCGACGTCCACGCCCGCCCGTCGAAGTACCGCACGCCGAATGGAGCGTGCGGGTCCGGGTACCAGCCCGCCGGCCCCGACGTCGGCGGGGTGCGGATCGTCGACGGAGGTGCGAGCGGCCGCATTGTCAACCGTGGAGACGCTGGATCATGCGAACCGGTCCGCCGAGAGGCACGGAGCCATCGTACGGTGGGGCCCACGATGACGTCCTCGATGTGGTCGGCGACCTTGCCGCGAGCGATGCGAGTCGAGGGCGCCGCGCTCCGCGGGGATGTCGATGCCGACGTCGCCATCGTCGGCGGCGGCCTGACCGGCCTGTGGACCGGGTACTACCTCGCCGGCGCCGATCCGACGCTGCGCGTCGTGATCGTCGAGCGAGACGTGCTCGGCTTCGGTGCGAGCGGCCGCAACGGTGGCTGGTGCTCAGCGCTGCTGCCGATGGGGTTGCCATCCATCGCCGAGCGCCACGGTCGCGATGCGGCGGTCCGCCTGCAGCGGGCGATGCACGCGACGATCGACGAGGTCGGGCGCGCCGTGCGCACCGAGGGCGTCGACGCGCAATACGCCAAGGGCGGCACGATCTCGCTCGCCCGTCGGCCGGCACAGCTCGATCGGCTTCGAGCGCACATCGCCGAGGCCCGGACGTTCGGGTTCGGCGATGATGACGTGCGGATGCTCGACGCCACCGAGGCGGCACAACGGTGTCGTGCCGAAGGTGTGCTCGCTGCCTCGTACACGCCGCACTGCGCCGTCGTCCACCCGTTGCGCCTGGTCCACGCCGTCGCCGCGGCGGCGCGGCGGCGTGGGGTGCGGATCCACGAGCGCACCGCCGCCACCGACATCGCACCTGGACACGTCGACACCGACCACGGACGTGTCAGCGCCGACGTCGTGGTGCTGGCGACCGAGGCGTACGGGTGCACGCTGCCGGGCCGGCGGCGTGATCTGGTCCCGCTGTACTCGCTGATGATCGGCAGCGAGCCGCTCGGCGACGAGGTGTGGCGCCAGATCGGTCTCGACGGTCGCCCGACGTTCCACGACGGGCGGCGGATGATCATCTACGGCCAGCGCACCGCCGACGGGCGCCTCGCCTTCGGCGGTCGTGGGGCGCCGTACCACTTCGGGTCTCGCATCCGCCCCTCGTTCGACACACGGACCAGCGTCCGCGATGCGCTGATCGCCACCGTGGGCGAGCTGTTCCCGGTGCTGCGAGACGTCGAGTTCCCGTACCACTGGGGCGGGCCGTTGGGTGTGCCACGCGATTGGCACTGCTCCGTTGGGTTCGACCGGGCAAGCGGGTTCGCCCGCGCCGGCGGCTACGTGGGCGACGGCGTGGCGACGACCAACCTGGCCGGACGGACGCTCGCCGACTTGATCACCGGCACTGCCTCGGAGCTCGTCGACCTGCCATGGGTCGACCACCGATCGAAGCGCTGGGAGCCGGAGCCGCTGCGCTGGCTCGGCGTCAACCTCGGACGAGTGGCGGCGAGTCGGGCAGACGCTGCCGAGGCAGGCGACGGCCGCCGTGACCGCATCGGAGCGCGCGCCTGGGGTGCCGTGATCGACCGCCTGACCGGCTGACGCGGCTCAGCTCGGGCGGGGGTGCGGGGACAGAGGCTCCGCCGGAGCCCCCGCCCGGCGATCGAACCGGCTTGTCTGGTCGATCGCCAGAGACAGCTGGGCGCCGGCCGCAGGCGGGCCCTTACAACTCGCTTCACAACCTCCGGTTGCGAAGCGAAACGTCAGCTCGGGAACTTCGACGGCAGGGCGGCGGCGTCGATCCAGTCGGCACGGAAGCGGTCGAGATCCGTCTCGCCGACCTCCTCGGCCAGCGCGACGAAGTCGTCGGTCGTGCGTGACGTGCCGTCGTTGTCGGCGACCCAACGGCGCAGCAGCCGGAAGAACGCGTCGTCGCCGAGCTGCCGCCGCAGGGCGTGCAGCACCACCGCACCGCCGTCGTAGCGCTCGTAGCCGAACAGCGTCGCCGCCGTCGGCTGCGCCGTCGGCTCGGTCGGCAGCTGGCGACCCTGCAGGTTCGACGCGGCGAGGGACGCGACCGTGTCGAAGCCGATCTCCTCGAACCACAGCCACTGGGCGTAGCTGGCGAACGACTCGTTGAGCCAGAGGTCCTGCCAGCGCGCCGGGCTGACGGCGTTGCCGAACCACTGGTGGGCCAGCTCGTGCGACAGCAGGAGCTGCTGGATGTACCCCACCTCGCCGCCGAAGTCCTCCCGGCTGAACAACGAACGACCCTGCGTCTCCATCGCCAGCCCGGGGAAGCTGTCGGTGAACGCCAAGCCGTAGCCGTCGAGCGGGTACGGCCCGAACAGCGGCTCGAAGAACTCGATCTGATCGTCCGTGAGGTCGAAGTACGGCTGCATCCGCTCGACGTCGCGCGCCAGTGCCACGTTCGTGATCGGCACGCCCGCGGCGCGCCCGGCCTCGAGCACCTTGTAGTCGCCGGTCAGCACCTGCAGCAGGTACGTCGGCATCGGTTCGTCCTGCCGCCAGACCCATCTCGTCCCGTCCGGCCCGGTGCGCTGGTCGACGAGGGTGCCGTTGGCGACCGCCGTGGTGCCGCGCGGCACGGTGATCTCGAAGAGCCACGAGGCCTTGTCCGAGGGGTGATCGTTGGACGGCAACCAGGTGCGGGCGCCGTCGGGCTCGTTGAGCACGTACGACCCGCCATCGGTCGTGAACCACCCGATCGGCAGCTCGGCGGTCGATCGGGACGGCCCGACGTCGTCGCGATACGTGATCGCGACGACCGATGGATCGTCGGGCGTCGAGGGGCCGACCGAGGTGGCCGGCTCGATGAACAGCTCGTTGCCCTCGGTGCGGAACGACGACGCCGGTTCGCCGTCGACGTCGACCGCCTCGATCGTCAGTCCGGACGCGTCGATGGCGAGCTCGTCGAGCCGTCGGGCGACGGCCACGTCGAGCGTGACGGTGCCCTCGAGCTCGGTGGTCGCCGGGTCGTACGACAGGCGCACGTGGTAGCTGACCACGTCAAGGTCGGCCGAGCCAAGCTCCGGGTACAGCGAATCGCCGGCCGACGTCGAGACCGGGTCATCGGTGCCCGGCGCGCTCGACATCGTGGAGTCGGGCGACGGCTCGGTGGTGGGCGGCGCCGTCGTCGGCTGCTCGGTCGTGGACGGTGCGGTGCTCGACGGTGAAGTCGTGGCGGGCGGCGCGATGTCCCCGCCGGTGGTGGGCGGTGTCGGCTCGCTGGCCGCCGTCGACGTGCTCGTCACGGTCGTTGCGGTGTCGCGACGCGTTGCCGACTCCGTGCGCACGCCGCCGTCGGCGCACGAGGCGAGCGCCGTCGACACGACGAGCGCGACCACCACACCGCCACGAGCCCGGAACGCCCTCACCGCGGGCCACGGTACCCGTGCGTTGCGACGGTGGCCCGTCAGCGCTTGATGCCGGGGTCGACGATCGTCGCCCGGTGGCGCACGGTGTGCACCGAATCGCCCGACAGCACCGCTCCCCTGCCGAGGATCCGGCCGCCCTGCCAGTTGGACAGCCCCAGCTCGGGTGCACCGAGGGCGTACTGGCCGTCGACCCAGCGGGTGAACCCGTCGCTGACGAACGGCGCGTCGACGGCGTCGTAGAACACGGCCTGCTCGTCGGCGTCGTCGCTGATCAGCGACGCGACGAAGCGCGGGCTGAGGCGGTTGCACAGGTCGATCGCCGCCGGCACATCGTCGGTGACCACCAGCGACACCTCGGGCGAGTCCTCCCACTCCCACTCGGTGGCGAGATCGGCGACCTCGATGGTGGACGCTGCCAGTTCGTCGTGATCGCCGTCGGCGCGACGGATCGTCACCGGTCGGCCCCATCGGTCGGCCGGAACGTGGCGCACCGATCCGGACTCGACGTGCAGTCGGGCGCTGACGCCGCGCTGTGCCGCAGCATCGTCGAGCCCGTCGAGGAAGACCGGGACGAGCTCGGCCGATCGTGCGGCCGGGATGCAGCAGACGTTCAGCGTGTTGCACACCTTGCGGTCGAGCGAGGTGGCGACGCTCGCGGCGAAGCGCGTCGCGTCGGCGCCGAGACCGGCCACGATCCAGGCGCCGCCGGTGCCGTGCAAGCTCACCGGTGTGCCGGTCTGGCGGGCGACGGCGCCGAGCTGGGCGACCGCGGGTCCCGACCCGCGGGCGACGGCGAGGGCGAGGCGAGGGTCGGAGAACAGCGCCCACCCCGCGGCGCGCGCCGGCGAGGCGACGAGCTGCACGACCCCCGGCGGCAGGCCAGCGGCGAGCACGGCGGGCTCGAGCGCGTGTCGGGTGATCGCCACCGCCGTGCCGAGGGCATCCGAGCCGATGCGGAACACGACGGTGTTGCCGGCGCGCAGCACCCCGGTGGCGTCGGCGAACACGTTGGGCCGGCCTTCGAACACGAACCCGACGACGCCGAGCGGCGCCCGCCGGGCGTCCACCGACCAGCCGTCGTGCTCGTAGCGAGCGAGCTGCACGTCTCGATGCGCGGGGGCGTCGCGCCACGACCGGACGCCGTCGACCATCGATGCCCGCATGTCCGGCGACAGCACCAACCGGGTCGTCGACCGGCTAGCGGCCTCCGCCCGCACGACGTCGCTGCGGTTGGCGGCAAGGACGGGATCCATCGTCTCGTCGTCGGCGAGCGCGTCGGCGAAGCGATCGTAGAACTCGGTGATCTGCTCGTCGGTGCAGTGCTTGAGCTCGTCGAACCCGGCTACGGCGGCGTCGACAGCGGCCGCCGTGACCGCTCGTTCTCGACGCGGGACGTGGAGCAGGTCGCCGGTCTCCTGCACGA
>Ga0136617_10001013_pt1 | contig 24632 bp, 24 predicted proteins | sample AntDrymUQ3222106_2_FD_129672 | JGI IMG/M metagenome (GOLD analysis project Ga0136617, IMG submission 129672) | Polar desert sand microbial communities from Dry Valleys, Antarctica - metaG UQ322 (21.06) | ecosystem: Environmental > Terrestrial > Soil > Desert | place: Antarctica: Dry Valley...
CAGCTCATCCATGCACCGACACCTCCTGCGCGACCTACACGGACAGTCACACAGTCAACGAAACGATCTTCCCCCGGTCACCGCTTTGCCGGGACCAACCCACTTGATACAGCGAGGAGCCCTCCAGGAGCCGGCTCGGATGATTAGGGCGATTCGCGCGGGACGTATAACGTGCGTATCAACATTCAGGAGTTCGACCGAGTGAATCTGGCACACGGGCCTGTGGGCAGCGCTCGAGAAAGACCGTGCGAGATCTATACGGTGCACATCGTCGCGGTCGGAGTGCCGAGATAGATATCGGACTTCCAATGAAGTACGTGCAGACAGGGTGTCACCTCTTTCTTCCCCGACCACCTGTGTGTGTAGTCGGCGACCGAGTTCGACTGCCTCCGCCTGGCGACACTGGAGATAGAGGAACAACGGTTCGTTTGAGAACCCGACAACGGCGCTTTCTGCAAGTCGATGCTCAATAGTGGTGAATGTCCAGCGCACTCGATCGGCAGTGCTATGTAGTCGTTCGGCCGCTGGCTCCGGACCCGTACGAAACCATGCGCGGTGCTTGTTGAAAACAAGATCAGCGAACTCGGATAGCTGCGTTAGTGGCGACTCGACATCACCACGTCCAGGAAGGTGTATAAACACCGCGATGCCCTGGCGGCGTGAATTTTCGACAGCATATATTAATGCAAAGAGGCCAGCAATGGTCCATCCTATGAGAAGAAGAGAGTACTGCGGTAGGTCGAGTATTGTACTGACGCCGATGAGCAGGATTGGTAGAGCTCCAGCAGCCAAGGCGATGCTTACCCAGACCGTTAGCCGACCCCCGTCGGTTTCCGTCGTGACATAATGCAGACGTCGTCGCACTCGCTTCAGCACCATATCAGTCCTCCGATCTCGACAGGCCGGTACATCCTGGAGCAAGTATGTATTGTCGCCATCCCGGCCGTTGTAATCCCGGTAGTCTCGCAGGATGCACTACAGCTCTGTGCAGAGGCTGGGTGACCAGCTCAGCTCGCAGGGTCGGTTCCGGGATGACCGGCTCCAACGAGGGCTCGGTCTGCATGGAAGCTGTGGAGCTGAGACCAGTGAGGATGTGGTCGATGTCGTAGACAGTGGCCATGAGGCTGCAGGTGAGGAGGTGGCGGATCTTGACATGGGAAGGGCCGGACGGATCAGTCATGGGTGTCAACGGGTCAGGTCCTCCGTGAACGGGTGATCTTCATAGGTACGTGCGGGTGACGGCGAGGAAGACGTGGGCAAGCATGTAAGAGGTCACGTGGCGGTGCCAGGGGATCACTTGCGGACTTGGTACTCGTCAGGCTGAGGAGGTCTGTCTCCTGTTGTGATCTTCGGCGGTGCGAAGGGCGTCGACCGCCAGATTAAATGGGATGGCGAGAAACTGTGGACTGGGCCCGGACGCAGCTGGGAGCGGTCTTCAGTGGAGGTGACATCGTGGACTTTCTCCGCGGGCCGACCTATGTAGCGGAGGTTGATTCCTCGGCAGCCAGGGCATCAGCGCGTTAGGATTTCGTCACGGAATCGCCATGCGCGATCGAGGATGCAGGCGCCGGGAGACGCCATCGGCTCGTTCTGAAGCAGCCAATGCACGGTTTCGCTGGTGAATGGCAGGCCTTCCGATACGGTTGAGGACTCGGCCGCAGTGATGAGAACACCTTCGGCGTTAAACTGCACAGCGCAGTCGAACAGATCGTCGAACACGTCGTCGTCGAACACGGCAACGGTGAGGATCGTCGCAGTGAGCGTGAGTGCGTCGAGACCTACGCCGAGGCAGAAGGCTGACACCCGCCCGGCATCGCGTGCCTGTTGGAGCGTCCGGTAGAGCTGCCAGCTGTCGTAGTCGAGCGGTTGCCCGGAACTGCCGTCGCGCTCGGGTTCGCCGAGGATCTCCTCGGAGTACTCGCGCACGATGTTGCGCCACAGGTCGAAGTCGTTCTCACGATCCCTGCTCGCGATACTTGATGACTGGAACTCACCGGCCGGGATCAAACCGTAGATTCCGGCAGCGGTGGCGACTTTTGCCGGGTCACGCCAGTGCAGCAAGAACGTTGTCTTCCCCGTGAGGCGGTGTCGGCGCAGGGTGAGCGTCTCAATGGCTGGCATGACGAAACGTCGCCGAAGGTCGAACGGGTCACCGACAAGGGCGCGTAGCGGCAGCTGGGACCACGGCTGAATTGAACCGGCGTCCGTGTCATCGGCCAGCGCCAGCTCGTGGGCCACAGCCTCCGAGAGGTCGAGCTTGTCGAAATAGGTTCCCAGACCGAACAGCAGCCGTCCTGACGACGCAGCGAGGTCGACGTCAAGGAGCCGGTAGCTCGGTCGGTTCTCGAACAGTGTCGGAGGGTCGAGATACCGGATCGCTGCGGTATACCGGTTGAATCGCTGGCCTGGCGCGCGCAGCGGCAGCATGCGCGCTGCCTCTGGTTCGTCGCCTGTGACAGATACCCCCACAGCCTCATCTGTCCACTCAAGAGTGACGTTCTCCAGCCGGATCGGCGAGCGCGGGATCCAGGCACGGTGCGCCATGAACGGAACCTCGCCGAGACGCACGTCAGCGCGGTACAGCTCAGCAGCTGTGCGGGCCAGCGCGCCGCGGGTCCGGTTGAGATGCCGTCGGCCGCTGCGCCATTCAGCCTGGCTGCTCTCAACGGAGTCGACGGCGCCGACGAGCGCTGCGGTGACGGGTGGGGCCACCGGACGGAGCAGCTCGTTCGAGATGCCGAGTCGGTTGGGCGAGATGTCGAGCTGGTGAGCGATCCGGAGGAGCATCTCGATGTCGCGGACCCGCCGCTGGCCAGTCTCGATCTTGGATATGTAGGACTGGTCGAGGTTGAGCAGCTGGGCGAGGTCGGCCTGGTTGATCCCGTGCGCCTTCCGGTACTCGCGCAGCACCTCCGTAAGGAGGTCGGGGTTCAGCTCGACCTCGGCAGCGGTGCGCGGCGACAGCCACGGCGAGTCGGGCGACATAGACGCTGGACCTCTCTGTTCGGAGCGTCGGTAGGACGGAACGTGGCGTCTGACCAGGGCATATGCCGACCCGTCCTAGGGGTGGGGTCGGTAGGACCAACCGTCCTTGGACAGTCACGGTACGGGCTGCGAGTCTGATCGCCATGGACACCACAGCAGCGTGGACGACGACGGGGAGACGCGCGCCGTCAGGGCGGCGTCACGGGCACCACCAACGGCGAGCACGGACACCAGGCTAGCGCTGATCATCCGGATTGACCTAACGCTGGCCTGAGCAAGCCTGCCGCCCAGGCGTCAGCTCCCTGTCGTCGTTCCGCTCGTGTGCCCTGCGGAAATCGCAGCCCGCATGAAGCTTTCTGGCTCACACCAACAGTATCCTGGAAAGGTGGAAAGATGAATCACGAAGTCAACGTCAAGGCGTGGGTCGCGGTGCGGGATGACTGCCAGATGCAGTACCACTGTCTCAGTGAAGGCAAGGTGGAAGTGGGGCTCGGCGAGCGTCAGAACGGTTTCGATATGCTGTTCACTCGGGTCAGCCTGGCGCGTTTAGCGGAGCTGGCAGCACAGGCTCTGCAAGCCCCTCCAGACGACGACGCCGAGCCGGTCACGCTGACCTCCAGCACCCCGCCGACCGTCACCTGAGGTGGGCACGACCGGAGTCACCCGCGTCAGTCGAGGGGTACCTCGTACACGAAGGTGTGCCGGTCCGCTGCGACGACGAACATGGTCACCTCGACGGGTTTCTGCGCCGTATCGTAGATGGTTCGGATGAGGTCTACGACGGGTGTTCCCGGAACCAGCCGGAGCGCGGTGACCTCGTGCGGTGTCGGCATCCGGGCGACGAGCTCTTCGACGGCGGTGTCGAGGGTGACTCCCAGGCTGTCGACCAGGTACGCGTGCGTGCCGTTGGTCGGCTTGGCGTGCTCGGCGAGCGTCGTGCCGTCGGCGAGTTCATGGGTGAAGTAGCTCGTGGCGGTCTGAGCGACCTCACCGTCGATCGACAGCAGGTAGCTCCGGCGAACGACAGGCGCGCCGACGGGCAGGCTCATGCGTTCTGCCACGTCGCGTGGTGCGGGGACCGAGGCTACCTCGGTCAGGTCGGCGTGCCGTTGGAAGTTCTGCGCAGCGGCTTCGGCTTCCAGCGGTGCGGTTGACGGTGCTCGCTGGGAGCGGAGGTGTCGGGTGGACCCCAGGCGTCGTAGTCGGCGTGGCTTGCGGACGAACGTGCCACGGCCCTGCCGCGTGGCGACGAGCCCCTCGGCCTTGAGCTGCTCGATCGCCTGGCGGACGGTCCCCTGCGCGGTGCCGTACTCGTCGACCAGCGCTCGTACCGAGGAGAGCGTCGCTCCGTCAGGCAGGTCACCTTCGGTGATCTGCCGTCGCAAGGCGTCCGCGATCTGGAGGTAGGCGGGCGTGGGGTCTGACGGGTTGATAGCACTCAAGCCGGGCTACCTCTCGTTTGGGCAAACTCACAGACCTCCAGCTTACACAGGACAGTTGACTCATACACTGTTCTAGTTAACCATCAGAGACGACACAGTGTGGGGAAGGGAGACCGCGATGTCGACCGCAATCAGTCCGCTCATCGCTGCGGGGAGCCGGTTCCCGGTGGGTACCGGTGAACCCGAGGTGGCCGAGCAGATCTCGCCGGTGGTGCTGCGCTCGTTCCTGATGCGTGGGGCGGAGTCGGTGCGGCACTCGCCGTACACGATGGGGGCCACACCGAAGACCACCAGTGGCTACGACGGCACCCGCGATGATGAGAGTGAGGAGTTCAACCAGCCGGACTTCTCGCCGTGACCGCCCGTGACACGGTGCTGGTCATCGCCGACGCGACCGACACCACCGCCGATCGGGTCTGCGCCGTCCTCGCCGCGCGCAGGGTGCCGATGTTCCGGTTCGACACCGCCGAATTCCCCGGTCGGCTCGTGCTGAACACCGAGTCGGTCGGCGACACGTGGCGCGGCGAGCTGATCCGTGGTGGGGATCGGCTGGACCTGGATGCGGTGCAGTCGGTGTACGTGCGTCGCCCGCGCCCGTTCGAGGTTCCGGGTCATCTGACCACGGCCGAGCGGTGGCATGCCGCGACCGAGTGCCGCTACGGCCTCGGGGGCTGCCTGACCTCGTTGCCGGTGCCGTACCTGAACCATCCCAGCCGGGCCGCGGACGCCGCCTACAAGCCCCGCCAGCTCCGCGACCTGCAGGCGTGCAGGTTGGTTACGCCGCCGACGCTGGTGACCAACTCCGCCGACGCCGTCCGGGCGTTCGCCACCCGGCACGGCCCGTTGATCTGCAAGTCGATCGCGGCGACGGTGCTGCACACCGGCGACACGGCGCACGTCGTCTACACCCGCTGTCTCACCGACCACGACGTGCACGCCCCGGGCGGGCTCGACGGCGTCGACTACGCCGCGCACCTGTTCCAGCCTTTCGTCACATCCGAGTTCGCGGTGCGACTGACCGTGATCGGGCAGCGGTTGCTGGCCGTGCGGATCGACGCCGGGTCCGAGCGGGCACGCGTGGACTGGCGCGCGGACTACGACAGCCTCACCTACGAGATCATCGACGTCCCGCACGCCGTGCAGCGTGGTGTCGCGGCGTACATGAGGTTGTCCGGGCTGCACTACGGTGCCGTCGACCTACTCGTCCGCCCCGACGGCACCTGGGTCACCCTGGAGATCAACCCGGAGGGCAACTACTCCTGGCTTGAAGAGGAGACCACGCTCGCTTTCTCCGCTACCGTCGCGGACTTCCTGGCCGGAGACCTCCCCGCATGGCACTGACCGACGATCGCGACGTCGCGCGTCGGCTGGCAGCGCTCGCCGAGGAGCTGACCGCAGCCGGCTACCTGCGCAGCCCGCGGTGGCGCCGCGCGTTCCTCGCCGTGCGCCGCCACGTGTTCGTGCCGCGGTACTGGCACGACGACGACCCTGGCGCGTTCCCAGCCCGCTGGCGGATGGTCGACCGCGCTACCCGTGACCACGGCGAGTGGCTCGACGCCGTCTACAGCAACCGCACCCTGGCCACCGAGCTCACCGGTACTCCCGCGGTCACGGGGGAGGGCATGCATCCGCAGGTGACCAGTTCCTCCACGATGCCCGGCCTGGTGCTCGCCATGCTCGACGACCTCGACGTCGCCGACGGCATGACCGTGCTGGAGGTCGGCACCGGTACCGGCTACGACGCCGCCCTGCTCTGCGAACGCCTCGGCGACGGCCTCGTGACCAGCGTCGACCTCGGCCCCGAGCTCGTCGCGTTGGCCCGCGTCCGGCTCGCCGCCCACGGCTACCACCCCTGCCTGGTCACCGGTGACGGCGCTGCCGGGGTGCCCGGCCGGGCGCCGTTCGACCGGGTCCTCGCCACCTGCGGCGTCGGCGAGATCCCCGCGGCGTGGATCACCCAGAGCCGCGACGGCGGGAAGATCCTCGCCAACCTGTCCGGCCCGTTCAACGCCCACGCCCTGGTCCTGCTCACCGTCACCGGCGACACCGCCTCCGGGCCGTTCCTGCGCCAGTCCGGCGGTTTCATGCCCCGCCGCACCGATCCCGATCTCGTCGTCGACCCCCGCGCCGCCGTGCACCGCGTGGCCACCGACCCCACCGACGGGCACAGCCCGCTCGACCCGCGGCAGCTCTACACCGACCCCACCTGGGGGCTGCTCGCCCAGACCCACCTCACCGGCGTGGTCTCCCGACAGGTCTACCTCGACGACACCGAGAACCTCGGCACCGAGCTCGCCAGCCCCGACGGCACCTCGTGGGCCCTCGTCCACCACGAGCCCGACCGCGACGGCCACCACCTCACCCAGGCCGGACCGCGACGGCTCTGGGACGAGCTCGACACGCTGCACCAGCGGTGGGTAGCCCGCGACCGCCCCGACCACCACCGCTTCGGGCTCACCGCCAGCCCCGACGGGCCGACCCGCCTGTGGCTCGACCATCCCGAACGCGGCTTCACCTGATCTGTGCTCCGCCCGCGGCACCTGTCGACGCACTGGACGTCGGGCTGATGTACTGCGCACCATGCTCACCGACCGCACGACGCTCACTCAGTTCCTGATCGAGGAGCGGCGCCGCCATCCGGGCGCGAGCGGGGAGTTGAACTCGCTCATCCTCGACATCGCGATCGCCTGCAAGGCGATCGCCAAGCGGGTGGCCTACGGGGCGCTCGGTGACGTTCTCGGCTCCGCGGCGACGACCAACGTCCAGGGCGAGACTCAGCAGAAGCTCGACCTGGTCGCGAACGACCTGTTCCTGCGCACCAGCGAGTGGGGTGGCCTCGTCGCCGGCATCGTCTCCGAGGAGCTCGAGGAGCCGTACGCCCTCCCGGAGCGCTACCCGCGGGGCAAGTACCTCCTGGCGTTCGACCCGCTCGACGGCTCGTCCAACATCGACGTGAACGTCGCGGTCGGCAGCATCTTCTCGATCCTGCGCGCGCCGAGGCCGGGGGTCGACGCCACCGCCGAGGACTTCCTGCAGCCAGGCTCGCGGCAGGTCTGCGCCGGCTACGCGATCTACGGCCCGTCGACGATGATCGTCCTGACCGTCGGAACGGGGGTGCACGGGTTCACGCTCGAGCCGCAGCTCGGCGAGTTCATCCTGACCCATCCGTCGATCGGAATCCCGGCCGCCGCGAGCGAGTTCGCCATCAACGCCTCGAACAGCCGCTTCTGGGAGCCGGCAGTGAAGCGCTACGTCGACGAGTGCGTCGCCGGCAGCACGGGCCCTCGCGGCAAGGACTACAACATGCGCTGGGTCGCCTCGCTCGTCGCGGAGATACACCGCATCCTCACCCGCGGCGGGGTGTTCCTCTATCCGCGTGACACGAAGGACCCGGAGAAGCAGGGACGGCTGCGCCTGCTCTACGAGGCCAATCCGGTGGCCTTCATCGTCGAGCAGGCGGGCGGGCTCGCGAGCACCGGGCGAACGCGCGTTCTCGATATCACACCGGACGAGCTGCACCAGCGCATCGCGTTCATCTTCGGTGCGAGCGAGGAGGTCGAGCGCATCGAACAGTACCATCGCGACCACAGCACGGTCGAGGATTACGCACCACTTTACGGCAACCGCGGTCTGTTCCGCACCTCGGATTGAGCGAAAGGGAAGAGGCCATGTCAGTCAAGTATCCGATCGTCGCCATCACTGGTTCGTCAGGCGCCGGGACGACATCGGTGATGCGCATCTTCGATCAGATCTTCCGGCGCGAGAACGTGAACGCAGCGATGATCGAGGGCGACAGTTTCCATCGCTACGACCGCACCGAGATGAAGGCCAAGATGACGGAGGCGACCGCGGAGAGTGACCATACGTTCAGCCACTTCGGGCCGGAGTCGAACCTGTTCGTCGAACTCGAGGAGCTGTTTCGACAGTACGGCGAGACCGGCACCGGCCGCGTGCGGAAGTACCTGCACGACGACGAGGAGGCGGAGCCCTATGGGCAGTCTCCCGGCACGTTCACACCCTGGGAGGATCTGCCCGGCGAGACAGATCTGCTGTTCTACGAGGGCCTGCACGGAGCGGTCGCGACCGATAAGGTCGACGTCGCCCAGCACGTGGACCTGCTGATCGGCGTCGTTCCAGTGATCAACTTAGAGTGGACCCAGAAGCTGCAACGGGACAAGGCGACACGGGGCTACTCCACCGATGCGGTGACCGACACGATTCTGCGCCGGATGCCCGACTACGTGAACTATATCTGTCCGCAGTTCTCGCGCACGCACGTCAACTTCCAGCGGGTGCCGATGGTGGACACCTCCAACCCGTTCGTCGCCCGGACCATCCCGACGCTGGATGAGTCGATGCTCATCATCCGCTTCGCCGATCCCCACGGCATCGACTTCCCGTACCTCCTCTCGATGCTGCACGACTCTTTCATGTCGCGCGCCAACACCATCGTCTGTCCCGGCGGAAAGATGGATCTCGCGATGCAGCTCATCTTCACGCCGATGCTCTGGCGGTTGATCGAGCGGCGCAAACAGGCGCATGAGCACTGACGGATCTTTCAACTGGATCATGCTTGTTGTGAGTCCGCTGGCAGCAGCGGAGCTCGGCCGTGGCGAAAGATATTTCGTTCATGTGGTTCGAGATCACCGGCAAGTGTCAGCTTGAATGTCAGCACTGCTATGCGGAGTCCGGTCCGCATGGCGTGCCCGGGTCGATGTCCCGCACCGACTGGATCACGACGATCGATGATGCGGCTGACCTCGGTGTGGCGATGGTGCAGTTCATCGGCGGAGAGCCAACGCTACATCCTGATTTGCCGAAGTTCGTTCGACATGCACTCGACAGAGCGGTGCGTGTTGAGATCTATAGCAATCTTGTTTATGTACCAGAAATGTTGTGGAAAGTTTTCTCTCAGCCGGGTGTTCGCCTCGCGACGAGCTACTACTCCGATGAAGCTCAGCAGCATGAACAGATCACTCAACGACGCGGCAGTTACGCGCGAACCCGGACGAATATCCGTGAAGCGCTGCGACGCTCGATACCGCTAAGAGTGGGTGTCATCGAGGTCCGAGACAGCCAGCGCATCGAGCGAGCTCGTGCTGAGCTGGCAGCGCTGGGAGTCACAGACGTGCACGTCGATCGCCTACGTCGGGTTGGCCGAGGTGCCAACCAAGAGCCTTCGGATGTCAACGAACTTTGTGGACATTGTGCACAGGGCGTCGTGGCCGTGTCGCCGACGGGTGAGGTGTGGCCGTGTGTCTTTGCGCGGTGGATGCCGCTCGGGAACGTCCGAACGACGCCCTTGATGGAGATTCTTTCCGGCACGCTGATGGCGTCTGCCCGGACGGTGTTGTCGAAGTCTGATTGGGGCGATGTGACCGCGATATGTGATCCGCGGTGCTGTCCGAACAATATGTGTGATCCGCAGTGCTCGCCGTCGTGCAGTCCGTCGTGCACCCCGGCGGGTAACTGCGTTCCTACAGGAAACTGCGCACCGAACTACTAGTCGATGTGAGGCATGCTCGTGCTCGTGCAACGCGCCTACATTCCGGGTTGCCCGGAAGCGGCAGAAATGTGGCCGCTGTCGGTGCCGGCGATCGCCGCGATTGCTGCTCGTGGACTGACCTTCGAACGTTCGATCACACTCCTCGTCGGTGAGAACGGGTCGGGGAAGTCGACGGTTGTCGAAGCGCTCGCTGAAGCCTACGGGCTGGACGCACGTGGCGGTCGTGCTGGCCGTAAATATGGGCAACGCCCGTCCGAAGACGAAGCTCGGCGAGCTGCTTCGTGTTGAGACGACCGCGGTAGGCGCGCGGATGCGCAGCGGACCGCGCTCGAAGAACAAGGGATACTTCCTGCGCGCGGAAACTGCTTTTGGATTCATGGAAGCAGTGCGCGGGATGCAAGGATACTGGGCGGACGATACGTCCACCATGAGTCATGGTGAGGGCTTCCTGACGGTGCTCGACGCCATGTTCGACGGCCCGGGTTTCTATGTGCTGGATGAACCGGAGGCTGCGCTGTCGTTCACGTCCTGCCTGCGCCTGGTCGCACTTATGGATCACCTAGCGGGTCTCGGCGGTCAGGTCGTGTGTGCCACTCACTCCCCGTTACTCGCAGCAACGCCCGGTGCCGAGATCGTCGAGCTAGGCGATCACGGATACCGTCGCGTGAAGTGGGATGAGCTACAGCTTGTGGATCAATGGAGGAGATTCTTTGCCGATCCTTCGTTCTATTTTTGACACTTCGTCGAGTAGTGATTTGTCGGCGCATGTCCGGGAGGCGCGTTGCCATTCGTGAGCGATCAGGACGATGTCGCCGGGCGTGCAGGGGTGGATGCGGATTTCGCAGAATGGCTGCACGGTTGCTTACGAAGGGCGGCAACATGCTTTGGCGTCGCGATCCAAAGCGCCCCGACATTCGGATGGCGACTGCGCTCCATCAGTGCGCCGATCAGCGGGCCGGGACAAGACGGTTGGTTACGCGTCGTGACCGAGCAGCCGTGTTACCTGCCAGCCGACTTCTGGACCGGAAATCACGATGCCAACAACATCGTCAGCGTTGCGAAGCCGGTCGTGCTCGATGTGGGTGAGTGGTTCGATCCGAAATGGCATCGGCAGGTACGTTCTGAGTTGATGACTCGGCAGCCGGGTACACCTTGCTCAGGTACGGACGTCTTACGCTGGCCGCTCCAGCTACCTGATCGATGGTGGTCCGATCTGCGCAGCGGGCTCGGTGCACTCCATGCTGAGTCGACCAGTCGCGTCAATACTGATCAGGATAGGATTTCGCAACGTGTGCGCGAGGTGTTCGGAGATCAGATAGACGTCCGTGTGGAACACTGGCACACAGTGCATGGGGATCTGCATTGGGGCAATCTCGTCAGTCAACCGTTCGCGCTGTTGGATTGGGAGATGTGGGGGCGAGGGCCCGCAGGGCTCGACGAGGCCACCTTGAGGTGCTACAGCCTTCTCGTAGAGCCGATCAAAGCGAGAATAGATGATGAGTTCAGACAGGCCCTCAGCGGCAGATCTGGCTGTGTTGCCACAGTTTATGCAGCGGCGCGTCTACTGCGTCGAGCCACTGCGGACTTTCCCGACATCGCCGCTGTCCTGCACCATGTAGGACAGCGTGCAATCGACAACATGAGGCGCATGCCGTAGGAGAGGTACGACTGTGCCGCTCGCGCTGCTGAGCTGACCCGGAGTGCGTCGTGGCTGTCACGCGTTCGGAGCGGATCGCCGCCAGGAGCTGTCACTAGACTCTGAGGATGGCTGAGGCAGCGTCCTCGCCGGGTCCGTTCTGCCTGGCCGCGGATTTCCCGGCACCGTCGCGCGACGAGTGGGTCGCGCTGGTCGACCAGGTGGTCCGTGCGGCGGGGTGGACTCCCGAGGGGGCTGAGCCGGGTGCGGGGGTCGAGATGCTCACGCGGTCTGATCCGGACGGGATCCGGGTGCGGCCGCTCTACACCGCCGCCGACGCACCCGCCGGTTCCATCGGTGTGCCCGGTGCGCCACCCTTCGTCCGTGGGTCTCGAGCCGGTGGGTCGGTACCCACGGGCTGGGACGTCCGGCAGCGCCATGCCGAGCCCGACCTCGAGGCCGCGAAGGCGGCGATCGCCGACGACCTCGGCAACGGGGTCAGCTCGATCTGGCTCGCCGTCGGCGACGGTGCCACCGCGGTGGCCGACCTGCCCGCCGTGCTCGCCGGCGTCCACCTCGACCTGGCGACGGTGGTGCTCGACGCGAGTGTCCTCGCCCCCGCCGCTGCCGAGGCGTTCTTCGCGGCGGCCGCCGAGCGTGGTGTCGCCGACGCGGACCTGCTCGGCACCCTCGGGCTCGACCCGATCGGGCTCCGGGCCCGCACCGGTACGGGCCCGGAGATCGACTCCATCCTGCCGCTCGCCGGTCGCGTCGCCGAGCGATACCCGCACGTGCGGGCCGTCGTCGTCGACGCGCTGCCGGTGCACTGCGCGGGGGGTTCCGACGCCCAGGAGCTCGGGTTCTCCCTGGCCTCCGGGCTTGCCTACCTGCGGGTCCTCACCGGTGCGGGCCTGGACGTCGGCACCGCCGCGCGGCTGCTGGAGTTCCGCTACGCCGCCACGGCCGAGCAGTTCCCGACGATCGCGAAGCTCCGGGCGGCGCGGCTGCTGTGGTCCCGGATCACCGAGGTCTGCGGCGGCGCGCTGGCCCCAACCTCCTCGGCACAGCGCCAGCATGCCGTCGGCTCGCCGACGATGCTCACCCGCCGCGATCCCTACCCGAACCTGCTGCGCGGCACCCTCGCCGGGTTCGCCGCCGGTGTCGGCGGGGCCGACGCCGTCACGGTGGCGCCCTTCGACGCGGCGATCGGGGCGTCGGAGCCGTTCTCCCGGCGGATCGCGCGCAACACCCACGCGCTGCTGGTCGAGGAGGCACACCTGGCGCGTGTGATCGACCCGGCGGGCGGCTCCTGGTACGTCGAGGCGTTCACCGCCGAGCTCGCGCGGGTGGCGTGGGCGTTCTTCCAGGAGATCGAGGGCGCGGGCGGCGCGGTCGCCGCGCTGGACTCCGGGCTCGTCGCGGAGCGGGTGGCGACGGTGCGCGCGCGGCGCGAGCGGGACGTCGCGACCCGGCGGGTCCCGATCACCGGGGTCAGCGAGTTCCCCGACCTGGCCGAGAAGCCCGTCGAGCGGCACCCGCTCCCGCCACCCCCGTCCGGGGGTCTGCCGGTGTACCGGCCCGCGGAGCCGTACGAGGCGTTCCGCGACCGGTCCGACGCGCAGCTCGCCGCCACTGGTGCCCGTCCCCGCGCGTTCCTCGCGACGCTCGGCCCGCTGGCGTCCTCCGTCGCCCGCGCCGGGGTCGCCCGCAACGTGCTGCAGGCCGGCGGCGTCGAGACGGTGGAGGCCGGACCGACGCAGACCCTCGAGGACGTCAGGAAGGCCTTCGCCGAGGCCGACACCTCGGTGGCGGTGCTGTGCTCCACCGACGCGCTCTACGCCGAGCGGGCCGAGGCCACCGTGGCCGCGCTGCGGGCGGCGGGCGCGACCCACGTCCTGCTGGCCGGGACGGCCGAGGTCCCCGGCCTCGACGGGCACCTGGCCGCCGAGGGCGACGCCCTGGCCGTGCTCGACGCCGTCTACGCCGCGCTGGGGGCGGTGCGATGAGCCTGCCCGACTTCACGCAGGTCCCGCTGGAGAGCGACACCGCCCCGGCGAGCGACTGGCTGGCCGCGCTGGCCGGTGCGGAGCCCCCGGCGACGTGGGAGTCGCCCGAGGGCATCGGCGTCGCGCCCCTCTACACCGCCGCCGACCTGGCCGACGTCGACTTCCTGGGCACCTACCCCGGCATCGCACCGTACCTGCGCGGCCCGTACCCGACGATGTACCGCACCCAGCCCTGGACGGTGCGCCAGTACGCCGGGTTCTCCACCGCCGCGGCGTCCAACGCCTTCTACCGGCGCAACCTCGCGGCCGGGCAGAAGGGCCTGTCGATCGCGTTCGACCTGCCCACCCACCGCGGCTACGACTCCGACCACCCGCGCGTCGGTGGCGACGTCGGCATGGCCGGGGTGGCGATCGACTCCCTCTACGACATGCGCGAGCTCTTCGACGGCATCCCGCTCGGGGAGATGTCGGTGTCGATGACCATGAACGGCGCCGTGCTGCCCGTGCTCGCGCTCTACATTGTGGCCGCGCGCGAGCAGGGCGTCGCACCCGCGAGGCTCGCCGGGACCATCCAGAACGACATCCTCAAGGAGTTCATGGTCCGCAACACCTACATCTACCCGCCGCGGCCGTCGATGCAGATCATCTCCGACATCGTCGCGTACACCGCGCGGGAGGTGCCGAAGTTCAACTCGATCTCCGTATCCGGCTACCACATCCAGGAGGCGGGGGGTCCGGCCGACCTGGAGCTCGCCTACACCCTCGCCGACGGGGTGGAGTACCTGCGGGCCGGGATCGACGCCGGGCTGGACGTCGACGCGTTCGCCCCGCGGCTGTCGTTCTTCTTCGGCGTGGGCATGAACTTCTTCATGGAGGTCGCCAAGCTGCGCGCGGCGCGGCTGCTGTGGGCGAGGCTGGTGCACCGCTTCGGACCGCGGAACCCGAAGTCGCTGTCGCTGCGCACGCACTGCCAGACCTCGGGCTGGTCGCTGACCGCGCAGGACGTCTACAACAACGTGATCCGCACTTGCGTCGAGGCGATGGCCGCGACCCAGGGGCACACCCAGAGCCTGCACACCAACGCCCTCGACGAGGCACTCGCACTGCCGACCGACTTCTCCGCCCGCATCGCGCGCAACACCCAGCTGCTGCTGGCCCAGGAGTCGGGCACCACCGACGTGATCGACCCATGGGGTGGCAGCTACTACGTCGAGAGGCTCACCGCCGACCTCGCCCGTCGCGCGTGGGACCACATCACCGAGGTCGAGCAGGCCGGCGGGATGGCCCAGGCCATTGACGCGGGCCTGCCGAAGCTGCGCGTCGAGGAGGCGGCGGCGCGCACGCAGGCCCGGATCGACTCCGGCCGCCAGCCGGTGATCGGCGTCAACACCTACGTCGCGGACTCCGAGGAGGACCTCGACGTGCGGAAGGTGGACAACGCCGGCGTGCGGCGCGAGCAGCTGGACAAGCTGCGGCGGCTGCGCGACGTGCGCGACGCCCGTGCCGTGAACGCCGCGTTGGAGGCGCTGACGAACGCCGCCGCGCTGGTCGCCGAGGGCGCACCGCGCGCCGACGGGCAGAACCTGCTGGCCCTGTCGGTGGACGCGGCCGCCGCCCTGGCCACAGTGGGGGAGATCTCCGGCGCGCTGGAGAAGGTGTTCGGGCGCCACACCGGCCAGATCCGCATCATCTCCGGTGTGTACTCCGCGGAGGCCGGGGGGAACCCGGCGATCGAGCGCGCTCGCGAGCTGGTCGAGGAGTTCGCGGCGGCCCACGGGCGCCAGCCGCGCATCCTGGTGGCGAAGATTGGGCAGGACGGTCACGACCGCGGCCAGAAGGTCATCGCCACGGCGTTCGCCGACCTCGGCTTCGACGTCGACGTCGGGCCGCTGTTCCAGACCCCGGCCGAGGTGGCGCGCCAGGCGGTGGAGGCCGACGTGCACGTCGTGGGCGTCAGCTCCCTCGCCGCGGGGCACCTCACGCTCGTGCCGCAGCTGCGCGCCGAGCTCGCTGGGCTCGACCGGGCCGACATCATGATCGTGGTCGGCGGCGTCATCCCGGCCGCCGACCACCGCGCGCTGTACGAGGCCGGCGCGGCGGCGGTGTTCGGCCCGGGCACGGTGCTCGCCGAGGCGGCAGTGGACCTGCTGGGCACGCTCACCGCCGCGCGGGACTGATGGGCGTCCCGATCGAAGTCTCGGCCTACGTCGCGGGCGTGCTCGACGGGTCCCGAACCGTGCTGGCGCGTGCGATCACGCTCGTCGAGTCACATCGACCCGACCACCGCCAGGCGGCGCAGCAGCTGCTCATGAAGCTGCTGCCGCACGCGGGCGGCGCGCACCGGATCGGGGTCAGCGGGGCGTCCGGCGTCGGGAAGTCGACGTTCATCGAGACCCTCGGCACGACGCTCACCGGGGCCGGGCGTCGGGTGGCCGTGCTCGCCGTCGACCCGTCGTCCACGCGGACCCGGGGCTCGATCCTCGGTGACAAGACCCGGATGCAGCGCCTGGCCAACGACGGGCGGGCGTTCGTCCGACCCTCGCCCAGCGCCGGGACGCTGGGCGGGGTGGCCAGGGCGACCCGGGAGACGATCCTCGTGATGGAGGCCGCCGGGTACGACGTGGTGCTGGTGGAGACCGTCGGCGTGGGCCAGTCCGAGGTGGCCGTGGCCGCGATGGTGGACACGTTCCTGCTGCTCACCATCGCCCGGACCGGCGACTCGCTGCAGGGGATCAAGAAAGGGATCCTCGAGCTGGCCGATGTCGTCGCCGTGAACAAGGCCGACGGCCCGCACGAGCCCGACGCGCGAATGGCAGCACGGGAGCTGAGCGGTGCGCTGCATCTGATGACGCCGACCAGCGCGTCGTGGCGACCGCCGGTGCTGGCGTGCAGCGCGCTGGCCGGCACCGGCGTGGCGGAGGTCTGGGCCGCCGTGGCGGGGCACCGGGATGCGCTGATCGAGGCGGGGGAGTTCGCCCGACGCCGGGCCGACCAGCAGGTGCAGTGGATGTGGGCGATGGTGCGCGACCAGCTGCTGGACCGCCTGACCTCGGACCCGGGGGTACGGGAGGCCCTGCCCGGCCTGGAGCGGGACGTGCGCAGCGGCGACCTCACCCCGACCCTGGCCGCGCAGACCATCCTGGACGTCCTGCGCGGGTGAGATGAACACCACGGTTGTTCGATCATGAGCAAACAGCCGTGGTGTTCATCTCACGGCTGCGGGAGGGTCGATGATGGGCGGGTGAACCTCGCAGGTCTGCCGGAACGGCCGGTGATCGGGGTGCTGCATCCCGGTGCGATGGGGGCGGCGGTCGGGTCCGCGCTGAAACCGGTGGCCGGGGCCGTGATCTGGGCCGCGGCCGGGCGCAGTACCACCACCTCCCAGCGCGCGGAGGTCGCCGACCTCGTGGGTGTGCCCGATCTCGCCGAGCTGGCACGCCGGGCCGACGTCATCATCTCGATCTGCCCGCCGCATGCGGCCCGCGACGTCGCCGAGCAGGTGTCGGTGGCGTTGGCGGCCCGTCCCGAGCTGCCGCTGTACGTGGATGCCAATGCGGTCTCCCCGGCCACGGTGCAGTCGATCGGCGCGCTGCTGGGCGCCGACCGCGTCGTCGACGGATCGATCATCGGGCCGCCCGCGTGGGAACCGGGGCGCACCGTGCTGTGGCTGTCGGGTGCTGCTGCCGACGCGGTCGCGGAGCTGTTCGCCGGGTCACCGTTCGCGGCGCAGGTGCTCGGTGCGGATCTCGGCGCCGCCAGTGCGCTCAAGGCCTGCTTCGGGCTGCAGAGCAAGGCGGTGCTCGCGGTCTGGCCGGCGCTGGCGGTCGCGGCGCGCGGGTACGGCGTGGAGGACGCACTGCGCGCCGAGCTGGCCCGCACCGGGGTCGACTACGCCGCTGAGTTCGACGATGCCGTCGCGCGGGCCGGGACGAAGGCGTGGCGCTGGGTGGGAGAGATGGAGGAGGCTGCGGACGCCCTGGCCGCGATCGGCGTCCCCGATGGTTTCTCCCGCGCTGCTGCCGAGGTCTACCGCAGAATGGCGCAGGCTGGGCTCAGCTAGCCCTCGACCGGGGCGCCGGACTCCTCACGGCTTCTGCTACCGGCGGACCCGATCTCCCAGCCGCGGTTCTTGGGGACGCGGTCGGGGGCCGAGGCACATCCGATGACGATGGCCCCGATCACGGCGTTGCTGAGGACGGCGGCCGAGAAGGGCGTGTGCTGCATGGATTCAGTTTCACGTATCTTACCCGGTTCTGTCGTGCACGACACTAATTTTTCACCCGAAAGTACGATGAACCTTCCACGCCTGACGGCAGCCTGGGGTTACTCCCGGTCGCATGCCTGGTCGGACGGGCCGGAGTGTTCCCTGTTCTGCACCTCGGGAGTCGATCATGATCACTGGAACGCACGCCATCCTCTACACCGAGGACGCGCAGCGGGCCCGCACGTTCTTCTCCGACGTGCTCGGACTGCCGTTTGTCGACGCCGGCGACGGCTGGCTGATCTTCCGGATGCCGCCCGCGGAGCTGGGGGTGCACCCGGCAGCCGCGCCGTCGCACGAGCTGTTCCTCATGTGCGACGACATCGAGGCGACCGTCGCCGAGCTGACCGCGAAGGGGGCCGAGTTCCGCACGCCGGTGAGCGACGAGGGGTTCGGGAGGATGACGACGCTGGCGATCCCGGGAGGCGGCTCGATCGGGCTCTACGAGCCACACCACCGGGTCGCCTTTGACCTCGGAGACTGACGTTCGCCGCGCGGCGCCCGAGCTCACGACCCCGACGCACCCGGAGGGTCCGACAGCGCACCGAGCAGCCGGTCGAGGAACTCCACCTGCCCGGACACCAGCTTGCCCCGCGCGGTGTCGATGTCGAACCAGGCGGCGCGGTCGATCTCGGGGAACGAGCGCACCGTGCCGGAGCGCGGTGGCCACTCCAGGTCGAACGTGCCACTGGTGATGTCGTGGGCGTCGAAGTCCGCGTTCAGGGCGAAGATCGTGACCAGCTTCCCGCCGCGCTGCCGGACCGTCCCCAGCTCCAGCAGCGGCCCGGCGGCGGGCGGCGGCGAGCCCAGCTCCTCGGCGAACTCGCGCGCCGCCGCGGCCCGCGGGTCCTCCTCGGGGCCGTGCTCGCCCTTCGGGATCGACCATGCGCCGTCGTCCTTGCGGGCCCAGAACGGCCCGCCCATGTGCCCGAGCAGCACCTCCGGGCCGGGTCGGTACAGCAGCAGCCCCGCACTCAGGACCGGCACCTCGTCACCCCCGATCGGCGTCCCGCCACGCGATCCACTTCCGGAGCAGGCTCATGTCGTAGTCGGGCCCGCCGATCCCGACGGTGAACAGTGTGGCGCCCGCAGCGACCAGGCCGTCGGCCACCTCCTCGGGGGCGGCTTGCACGCCGATGGACCGCTCGATCTCCGTCGGATCGCGGCCGATCTCGGCGCAGTGGTCGTCAAGGATGCCGCTCTTGCGGACGAAGATCTCCAGGTTGCCGAAGTTGTGCCAGATGTGGGCATGCTCCGCGGTGTAGCGCAGCGTCTTGCGCTCGCCGCCGCCGCCGATGAGGACGGGGATGTCGCGGGTCGGGGGCGGGTTCAGCTTCGACCAGCGATCCGCGATGCGGGGGAGCGCTCGCGCGAGGTCGGCCAGCCGCGAGCCCGCCGTGCCGAAGTCGTAGCCGTACTCGTCGTAGTCGCGCTCGAACCAGCCCGCGCCGATGCCGAGGATGAGCCTGCCTCCGCTGATGTGGTCGACCGTGCGCGCCATGTCGGCCAGCAGCTCCGGGTTGCGGTAGCTGTTGCAGGTGACCAGGGCGCCGATCTCGACGCGGCTGGTGGCCTCGGCCCACGCGCCGAGCATCGTCCAACACTCGAGGTGCTTTCCGTCGGCCTCGCCGTAGAGCGGGAAGAAGTGATCCCAGTTGAACACGACGTCGACACCGGCCTCCTCGGCGTCGGCGACGGCCTGGCGGATCTGTGCGTAGTCGGCATGCTGCGGCTGGAGCTGGACTCCGATCCGGATGGGATGCGTCATGTCCGGAGATCCTGGCACCGGTGGGCCTCGTCCAGCGCGGTGAGAATTCTCACGACGTCACCGGCGTGGAACGCGCGGGCAACATGCCCGTAACCGGTCTGGCTACCGTGGCCACTGGACGCGTGGTGCGACTGAGGTGGGTGGGATGGAGGGGCCATAGATGAGTCCGGAGCAGTACCCGGGACCTGCGATCGGGCTCACCGGAGCCCGCTTCGGCAATGCCCGTCGCTCCAAACCCCCGAAGAAACCGAAGACCACGACGGCCGAGACAGTGCCCACCACTGCGGAGCCGGCTCCCGGGAACGTCGCGGCTGCGCCACCGGCGGCGGAGACCGCACTGCCCGTCGTGGCGGGCACCGGGCCCGATGCTGACCCGGAGCCCGTCGATCCGACGTCCTCGTCGTTCGTCCGTCCTTACGTCCTCACCGGTGGGCGCACCCGCTCCCGTTTCGAGCTGTCGATCGAGACGCTCGTGTCCGCCGTACCGATGGCGCCGGTCAGGCATCATGCGGTCGAGCACCGCGCCGTGGTCACGCTCTGCCGCGAGGTCCGGTCGGTGGCTGAGGTCGCCGTGCTACTCGGTGTCCCGCTCGGGGTGGCGCGGGTGCTGCTCGGAGACCTCGCCGCCACCGGAGCCATCGCGGTGCACGCGACGGCGCGTGCGGCGGGGCCGGACCTGGCGCTGATGGAGCGCGTCCTCAGCGGCCTGCGTCGTCTGTAGTCATCCGGTCTTTGCCTGGTCAGCCGGGCTGCGGTGGGGGCGGGACCTTTCCCTGTAGCAGCTGGGGAATCACCTCCGGACCCGCCGCCGGGGCGAAGTACCACCCCTGGCCGATGTCGCAGCCGAGGCGGCGCAGCCGTTCGAAATGGGCGGCGGTTTCCACGAACTCGGCGGTGACCGACAAGCCCATCGTGTGGGCCAGCCGGATCAGCAGGGCGAGCACCTCCACGTCGACCTCGTCGACGCCACCGTCGTGGCCTGGGCTGCGGCCGGTGGTGAACGGTCCGGCGAGCTTGAGCACATGCACGGGCAGGTCGCGCAGGTAGGCCAGGTTGGAGTAGCCCGTGCCGAAGTCGTCGATCGCGATCTGGATGCCCATGGCCTTCAGCTCACGCAGCGCCGCGAGGGGTGTCCCGGTCGTCCCCATCATGTCGGTCTCGGTCAGCTCCAGCTGCAGGGCGTGCGCCGGCCAGCCGGTCTCCTCCAGGATCCGCGCGACGTCCTCGACGATCCCCGGGTGGCGGACCTGCCGGGCCGCGATGTTGACGCTCAGGAGCAGCCGGGTGCGGGGTTCTCCGGTGCCGTTGGCCACCTCGTACCACTGCACGGCCTGCCGGCAGGCCTGTTCCAGGACCCATCGACCGAGCGGGACGATCAGTCCGGTCTCCTCGGCCAGCGGGATGAACTTGCTGGGGCCCAGACGCTCCCCGGTCGGAAGAGCCCATCGGACGAGCGCCTCGACGCCGACGACCCGCTGGTCGGTCAGCCGCACCAGCGGCTGGTAGTCGAGCACGAACTCGCCCCTCGCCAGAGCTTCGGGCATCCGCGCGGACAGCTCGTAACGGTTGACGTCGGTGCGGTGCCGGTCGGAGTCGAAGAGCGCGTAGCGGTCGCGCCCGTCGTTCTTCGCCCAGTACAGCGTGGTGTCCGCCGCCTTCATCAGCTCGGTGGCCTCGCGGCCGCCGTCGCCGCGCGCCACCACGCCGATGCTGGCCGAGATGATGATCTGGTGGTTGCCCAGTACGACGGGGTGCCGCACGGTGTCGAGTGCGCGCTGGGCGACGCGGCGCAGCTCGTCGCGCCTGCCGGTGTCAGCACCGTCAGCACCGTCGGTGCCGTCATCGAGGTCGTCGACGAGGATGACGAACTCGTCGCCACCCATCCGGGCGACGAGGTGACCGTCGGGGCCCAGCTCGGTGGTGAGTCGCTGTGCCACGATCCGCAGCAGCTCGTCGCCGAGCTCGTGGCCGAGGGTGTCGTTGATCGCCTTGAACCCGTCGAGATCGAGGTAACAGACCCCGAGAGCGGCCGTACCAGCTTCGAGGGCGGTGCCGAGACGTTCGAAGAACAGGGTGCGGTTGGGCAGTCCGGTGAGCGGGTCGTGCTGCGCCTGATGGCGGAGCCGGGTCTGCAGGCGGAGGCGCTCGGTGATGTCCTCCAGCATGCCGACGATGTAGAGGGGTTCGCCGTCCGGGTCGCGGATCAGCGACAACACGAGATCGGTCCAGATCTGCGCGCCGTCCTTGCGGAAGTAGGCCTTCTCCATCCGCAGGTGGTCCACGGAACCGGCCATCATCTCCTTGACCTCCCGCCACACCCCCGGCTTGTCCTCGGGGTGTATGAAGTCGAACATGGAGCGCTCGGACAGCTCCTGTGCGGTATAGCCGAACAGCTCGCACGCCGCCCGGTTCACCTCGAGGATCGCGCCGTTGATGTCGGAGATCCCGATGCCGATGACCGCGTCGGCGAACACCGCCTTGAACCGGGTTTCGCTCGCCCAGCGGGCCTGCTCGGCGGCGGACCGCGCGGTGAAGGCAGCTGCGCTGATCCGCTCGAGCTCATGGCGGGTCCGGTCCTGTAGCGCCTGCGCGTAGCCCGCGGCGAGAGCGCCCTGCACGGCCGCCAGCCGCGTGCTGTGTCCCGGTGTGGTGACGGCGCGGCCGAGCTCCTCGCCGAGCACCATCAGGCTGCGCTCCAGTGAGGTGGCCGTGGTGAAGTGGGCCGTCACCATCGCTGTGCCGACGTTGTGCGGGACGGAGCGGTCGAACCGCTCGGTGGTGAACGCGTCGAGCAGCTTGGCGGCCAGCTCGGTGAGGAAGGCCTGCAGGTCGGCCCGGCTCATCGAGACGTAGCTGGTGTGCAGCACTGCCTGCATCCACACCCGGGCCAGATGGTCAGCGCCCGGGATCGCCCGTCGATCGTCGGCCGCGTCGTTCCTGGTCAATCGCGACGGCCCACACCAGCGAAGAGCGGGCAGGTCTCGACGTTGGGCGGGAGGTCGTCGGGTGTGTCGGGACGCCACTGTGGTGCGCGCACCACGCCGGGTTCCACGAGGGTCAGGTTTCCGAACAGGGCGGTGACCTCCTCATGAGAGCGCAGCCGCGTCGAGTTGGGCGATTCGGCCCGGTTGTTGTAGAGTTCCTGCGCGTCGATCATGTCCTGCCGCTCGTCGGTGCTCCCGTGGCTGATCACGAGGTAGCTGCCGGGTGCCGTCGCTCGCATGTACTCGGCGATGAACGCGGCCGGGTGCTGGTCGTCGTCCACGAAGTGCAAGACCGCCACCATCATCACGGCGACCGGCCGGTCGAGGTCGAGGTGGGCTTGCAGCACGGGGTCGGTGAAAATGCTGGCGGGGTCGCGGAGGTCGCCGGACACCGCTGCCGCGCGGTCGTTGTCGGACAGCAGGCTTTGGCTGTGTGCCACGGCAACCGGGTCGTGGTCGACGTAGATGATCTTTGCGTGTGGATTGGCCTGTTGTGCCACCTCGTGCACGTTGCCGACGGTCGGGATGCCGGAGCCGAGGTCGAGGAACTGGTCGATCCCGGCCGCGCAGAGATGGGCGACCACTCGTCGCAGGAAGCCGCGGTTCTCCTGCGCGAGCATCGGTACGCTGGGCAGGGCCGCCAGGATCTCCTGGGCGAACGTCCGGTCGGCCTCGAAGTTGTGCGACCCGCCCAGGTAGAAGTCGTAGACGCGGGCGACGCTCGGGCGGGTCAGGTCCACATCGTCGGGTACCCAGCCCGGTCTGTCCACCATCGTCCTGCGCCCTCCGTCCGGCACCCCCGACCCACCCGCCGCGGCGGATGGTCTCCGTGACCATGACAGTACCGGGTTGGCTCAGCTGTCCGCGATGCAGTCATTACGGTGACAGCAGCGCTCGTGTGCTGACGGTCACACCCGCTCCGGGGGTTCCACGGTCGGCACCGAAGCGCCGCCTCGCCGTTGCTCGTCGGACGCCACTGGACCACCCTTGGCGGCAGCTGCGCTGATCCACCCGAGCTCGTTGGCGTCGTTTCCGATCAATCGCGACGGCCCACACCGGCGAAGCCGGGGTAGATCTCGACGTCGGGTGGGAGGTCATCGGGTGAGTCCGGACGCCATTGCGGCATGCGCACCACACCGGGTTCCACGAGGGTCAGGTCTCCGAACAGGGCGATGATCTCCTCGCGGGAACGCAGCCGCACGGGATTGGGTGACCGGGAGCGGTTGTAGATCTCCTGCATGTCAATCATGTCCTGCCGACCGTCGGCGCTCCCGTGACTGATCACGAGATAGCTGCCGGGTGCCGTCGCTCCCATGTATTCGGCGATGCACGCGGCCGCGTGCTGGTCATCGTCCACGAAGTTCAGCACCGCTACCATCATCACGGCGACCGGCCGGTCGAAGTCGAGGTGGGTCCGCAGCACGGGATCGGCGAGCACGCCGCCGGGGTCGCAGAGATCGCCGGACACCGCTGCCGCCCGGTCGTTGTCGGCCAGCAGGCTGTGGCTGTGGGCCACGGCCACCGGGTCGTGGTCGACGTAGACGATCTGTGCGTGTGGGTTGGCCTGTTGGGCAACTTCGTGCACGTTGCCAACGGTCGGGATGCCGGAGCCGAGGTCGAGGAACTGGTCGATCCCGGCTGCGCAGAGGTAGCTGACCGCTCGTCGCAGGAAGCTGCGGTTCTCCTGCGCGAGCATCGGTACGCTGGGCAGAACTGCCATGACCTTCTGGGCGAACTCCCGGTCGGACGCGAAGTTGTGCGACCCACCCAGGTAGAAGTCGTAGACGCGGGCGACGCTCGGATGCGTGAGGTCCACATCGGCGGGTACCCAACCCGGCCTGTCCGTCATCTTTTTGCGCCTCCGTCGCTATCCCGATCATCCGCCGCGGCGAATGGCCTCTGTGGCCATGACAATACCGGGTCGGGTCCAGCCTCAGACCTCCGGAAGTTGGGTGTGGGTTGTAGTTGAGGTCGGTCAGGTTGTGGTGATGGTGTAGGTGATGGGGCGGTGGTCGCCGGGGATGTGGGGTGGGGTGGTGTTGAG